>ERZ1643249.362-NODE-362-length-53723-cov-7.180331_pt1 | contig 53723 bp, 53 predicted proteins | sample MGYA00579263_ERZ1643249 | MGnify/ENA primary metagenome ERZ1643249 (study PRJEB29033, sample SAMEA4952264) | chicken gut metagenome | biome: Broiler Chicken; feature: Gastrointestinal Tract; material: Caecum | place: Ireland | collected 2018 | study: Broiler...
ATTACTTACAAAAACAGGGGTTGTAACTGTAAAAATCTATGGCGCGGTATATACACATTATGACAGACAGATTTCTGAAAAAAACCCCGTAACTGGCAAGAAAAAAGTTATTCAAAAATCCTGGTTCACAAGAGGTAATAAAATTATTGTAACAGGTATTAGACGAGAAGATGGATTTTTAGCTAAGAAGTATTCTCGTACTCCTTATCATTTAGTAGAACTTATTGACAAAGTAAATTCAGATGGAACAATTAAAGTTATTTCTGAGAGAGCAGGAGAACAGGAGGAGAAATGAGTGTAGGTTTATTTGATGGAGATATGAGCAAGTATCATCAGGTTCCGTTTAATTTAGAACTTATGAAGTTATCCTCTTTTTATAAAAAGAAAGGGGAGATAGTACAACTATCTCCCCATTTTTCTCCTGAAAGATATGGAAAATTTTTTTATCGACAAGATTATTATGATGGAACATATCCAGAAAAAATGGAAACCTATAAAAATCTTGTTTACGGAGGATATGCTTTTAGTGGAGATAAATACATTCCAATGAAGGAAGAGATAGAAAAACAAAGACCGGATACATACATATATGAAAGGATGCGAAATGTTTTTGTAAAAAATAAAATGCTTCAATCTTCTTTTAATGTTATGATGCGCGCTGAACATCTAAGATTATCTTTAGATGGAAAATCAATCTGGAATAAATTTCAAAATCAGATAGATATTGCACCAGCTACTTCAACTATTATTCTACATGACCATAATTTATCCGATATAGATGGCGCGCTTGATACGATAGAAAACCTTTCTTTATGTAAAAAGAAAGAAATTTATATTGGAGCAAAATTTCCAATAGAGTTAAATAGTTCTAAAGATTTATTAGCTTGGGGCAATTTTAAAAATTCTTCCCAGTATTATTGCTTACAATATAATGGGATAATTGATGATTCGGTGCTAGTAGAACTAGTTAATCTTCCTAATGGAACAAAAAATCTTAAAAGATTAGAATGTATTGTAACCGCGTCATCATCATCAGAGAATGATTTTATAGATACTGGTCTACAAAGAATTTTTAAGCAGGTCATATTTTTACGAAGGCATCGTTTAAAAATTTCTCTTAGATATGAGGATGATTTTTTTACAGACAAAAGATGGGAAACGCTGCTTGATTTTTTCAATACCTTTGCAAGTAGCTTAGACACTTTTACTAATGAAGAATTTAACAGAGTAATAGATAAAGATTCCCTCTTTAAGTTTTCTAAAAAATTAAAAGACTATCAGTATTTTAAAAATAGAATTTTTACTAAACCAATAGCAAGAGAACTTTTTAAGATGGTATATGAAAGAAATTATGAGTTATTTAAAGACTTTTATGAATGTAAAAAAGTCCATTTAGAAAAAGGGAGGTTTGTAAATGACTAATTTAGAAATAAAAGAAAGAATTGATTTAAACAATAAGTTAATTGAGCAATTTTTGGCTCCAAATAAATTTACTTTAAATACACAAATTGCCAAGCTATTAGCAGAAAATGCAGAATTGCAAAAACAATGTACTCATAATTTTGTTGATGGTTTTTGTGAGTATTGCTATAAGGAGGAAGAATAAATGGAATCTATTGATGTCTATACTATTCACTGCCCGGCCTGTAATGTTTTGGAAAAGAAACTACAGACAAAGGGTATTGTATATAATATTATTGACAATGAAGATATTTTAAAAGATATGAATATTGAAACTTTTCCAATGATGTCTATTAATGGTGGCCCATTACTAAATTTTAAAGAAGCAAGAGAATGGGTTGATTCTCAGGAGGTACGAAAATAATAAATGAATATTAATATTAGACTGAACAAAAATTTTACAACAGCTTTTAATAAAATGCAAGAAACCTATGGAGAAGAATTATCAAAAATAAACGGTTTCTCTGATATGCAACTTAGCTATACCGACTTCATTGATAACTTTGTTGATTCAGATACTGTAGCCGATGCTTCTGTAGATGGAAATGCAAATGTTGGGCAAAAAGACATTGTTACATTAATCAATGAAATGCCAAAGCCACATCAGAAACTATTGGCTTTTAATAAAATTTATTACGAAATTAATAAAAAATATGGTTTTAAAACTGCAAATGATTGGCTAAAGAATGAATGGGATGGACATTTATATTTGCATGATGCCAATACTTCCTCTTTTGTTCATTATTGTTTTGCTTATGACCTAAAAGATTTGGCGGAAAAGGGACTTTTCTTTATTGATACTTTTAATGCTGAACCGCCGCAACATTTAGAAACTTTTGTTGATTTTGTTAAGGAATTTGTAAGTTGGACCTGCAACAGAAGTAGTGGTGCAGTAGGACTACCAAATCTTATTCCATATATGTATTATTTCTGGAAGAAAGACTGTGCATCTGGTTTATTCACTGATAATACCAAGTATGCTAAGCAACAAATCCAAAGATTAATTTACGCATTAAATCAGCCATTTCTACGCGGGGGGATTCAAAGCGCATTTACAAATACCTCTGTCTTTGATAGACCATACTTAGAAGCTCTTTTCGGAGGAGCGGAGTTTCCAGACGATAGCTTTATGATTGATGAAATTGAAGGTATTATGGACTTTCAAAAAATTTATCTTGAAACAATGTCTGAGATTAGAAGCAAAAATATGATGACGTTCCCTGTAAACACAATTTCTCTCTTAAAGCAAAACGGAAAATTTGTTGATGAAGAATTCGCCAAATATGCTATTAAGCATAACATGAAATGGAATGATAGTAATATTTTTGCTGATTCAAGCGTTAATAGTTTATCTAACTGTTGTCGCCTAAAGAGCAATATTGAAGATTTGGGGTAAACTTTAAAATGCCCGATTACCTATTTACCTACGAATCGGTAGGGGTACGAAGTAAAAACGTGCTAACGAGGAAAGCTAAGTTCAGAAATGAATATGCCAATCTCGTGGAAGGAGGATTAGCATGAAAGCTATCTATAAAATTACAAATAAATTAAATAACAAATGTTATATTGGTCAGTCGAATAATCCAATGAGAAGATGGAAAGACCATAAAAGATTAGCATTAGTTGCTACTGATAAGGGAAAATCTGCTATACACGACGCTTTAAGAGAAATAGGCGAAGAGAATTTTTTTTTGAGATAATTGGATGGTTTGAAGATTATAATGAAAAAGAAAAATATTATATAAAATATTATAATTCTTTGGTTCCAAATGGATATAATATTTTAGAAGGCGGTGAAGAGCCACCTCACAAGTATGGTGAAGAACATCATAATTCAGCCTATTCTCAAAAACTAGTAGATAATATTATAGAAGATTTACTTTCACATAAATATACTCAAAAAGAAATTCAAGACAAATATCATGTAAATCAGCAACTAATTACTTCTATTAATAGAGGAGCAACTCATAGAAAAAAAGGAATTGACTATCCAATTATAAAAACTAGTAAATATCATTGTGATGATGAGACTTTTGAAAAAATTTGTTATTTATTAAAAAATTCTACTTGCACTTGTGCAGAAATAGGATTATATTTTGGTTTTAGCACTTCAACTATAAAAGCTATCAATAGTGGAAGGAATCATTATGTTGAAGGGTTGAAGTATCCGATTCGTAATTTTAGAGGAAAAGCTAATTCTCAGTCTGTAGAGGCCATCCTCGCTAAGAGGAGTACAGAGACTATTGATACGTCTTTGGAAATGTAGGTATGCGCAATAGCGTATAAGAAATGGTCCAAGCCATATGAAAATATGGAGTAACTTGATTTTAATTCTATTGGTGGTACAGCTTTAAAAGTAGGTTCTGTTAAAGTTGGGACTGTAAATCTCGCGCGATTAGCTCTTGAAAATAAAACCGAAAAAGAGTATCTTGTTGCTTTAAAAGAATTAGTAGAATTAGATTTGAAATGCCTTGATAGAGTGAGATATATTATTAAAAGAAATGTTGATAAAAAACTTTTGAAGAATTTCTCTTATGGAATTGTTGATTTTGAACATTTATATAATACTATCGGCTTTATTGGTATTTACGAAACAATGAAAACTTTTGGATATACTAGAATGGATGAATTTGGAAATACTTATTATACCGAAGAAGCTGAAAAGTTTGGTAAAAAGATTTTTGATGTTATCCATAATGTAAAAGATACTTTTGCTTTAGATAAAGATTATACAATTAACTGTGAACAAATTCCCGGTGAAACTGCCGCAGCGAAACTAATGAAGAAAGATATGTTTTTCTATCCCGATACAGCTATAAATGATTTACCCTTATATGGAAATCAATTTATTCCACTTGGAATTAAAACAACTTTACAGGAACGTATTCGTATTGCTGCAATGTTTGATGGATTCTGCAATGGTGGCTCAATTCTTCATGTGAATATTGAATCTCCATTTACATCTTTTGAACAAGCGTGGGATATGTTAAATTATATTACAGACCAAGGCGTAACTTATTTCGCTTTCAATACAAAGATTCAGGCTTGTAAACATAATCATGCTTTCTTTGGAACTGTATGTCCAGAATGTGGTGAGCCAGTTGATACAGAATATACTCGTATTGTTGGCTTCTACACTCCAGTAAAAACTTATTCCAAAGAAAGAAAAGCAGAATATGATATGAGAGAATGGGAGAATATTAATGAGTAATTTAACTGTAAATTATAAACGAATAAAAGATTTTATAAACGAATTAGATTGTGAAGATGATACTCCAATTCCTGTCATGTATTTAATTCAAGCTCTATATCCTCAAGCATTTAAACAATTTCGAGAAAACTTTAGAGCAAATTACACAAAAGGTTATATACAAGGAAGGGAGGATGAAAAAAATGAAAATAAAAGGATTGGTAGATGAAGATTTTACTAATTATAAGAAACCATCAATGTTTATAATCTTTCCAAAATGTACCTGGAAATGTAATAAAGAGTGTGGGCGCGCTGTTTGTCAAAATGGCGCGCTTGCTAAATCTCCAATTTACGATATTTCTATTGAAGATATAGTTAAAAGATATACGAATAATCCAATTACAAAAGCTATTGTATGTGGAGGATTAGAACCTTTTGATACAGTAACAGATTTAATTGATTTAATTAAGGAAATTCGTAAAGTAACTAATGATGATATTGTAATCTATACGGGGTATACTGAAAGTGAGTTATATAATATTGTTGCTTCTGTATTATCTAGATATAGTAACTTGATTATTAAATATGGAAGATATATTCCAAACGATAAAGAAAGATATGATTCTATACTTGGAGTTACTTTAGCTAGTTCTAATCAACACGCGGAGGTTATAAATAATGAAAATTAAAAGATTGCATACAGAAGAAGCAGAAATTGCATATGAAGCCATGAGACAGAATGAGGGATATTGCCCTTGTAAGATTGAAAAAAATGATGATACAAGATGTATGTGTAAAGAATTTCGAGAAGGAAACCTAGGAATTTGTCATTGTGGAGTTTACGAAAAAACAGAAATTTGATTTTTCTTTATTTTTATGTTATACTATAGATATAAAATAAGAGATAAAGGAGAATTGTAATGAAAGAAAATAACGGATGTCTTTATTGGTGTAGATATTTACTGGCAGTCATAATTGTATTTTTCCTGTATAGCGCCATTTTGATGTGGCTATGGAATATAGTAGTTGTTGCTCTATTTGGACTTCCAGTAATTTCATATTGGCAGTCATGTGGTTTATATATAATTTCGAATATTCTATTTAAAAATGGAAATTCCATTAAAATAGGAGGAAAAGATGATAAAATTTGAAAATACGGAAGTAACTGGATGGGAAGCTGCAATTCGTGGGATGAGGAATCCGATGAACTCTTGGGAGAAGAGTGATAGTTTTGAATTTCCTCCTGATGATGATGGTACACCCTATATTGGTCCAAATGATTATAAGTTAATGAAAAGTCTTCGAGAAAGTGGGACTGACCATCGCAAGTTTATGAGAATGATTACGGTATATCTTGATATTATTAGTCCCTTATATTTTCTCAAAGAACTCGATACATATAAAATTGGAACAGTTGCCAATTCTTGCTCAACAATGCACAAGATTGCGGCGAAGGAATTTACGCTGGAGGATTTCTCGTGTGAGCATTTATTTGATGATTATTCGTTAGAGGAGCAACTTACATATGGATGTTCCGACACTGGAGATAATAATTTTTGCTATACATCCAAAGATGCCTTACAGGTTATATGCGATATTTTAAATCATCACCGATTTATGTACCTCCAAACCAAAGACAAGAAATACTGGTGGCAAATGATTCAACTTCTTCCAAGCTCTTATAATCAGAAACGGACAATTATGCTTAATTATGAGGTGCTAGCTAATATTTATAAATCTCGACAGAACCATAAATTAGATGAATGGAGAGATTTTTGTAAATGGATTAAAACACTACCATACTCTGAATTAATTACTGGTGAAATAGAATAAATATAAGGAGATAGAATATGGATAATAAAGATAATATTGTAGATATTAATAATTTAAAAGAAGAAAAAGAAAAGACTCCTTCTCTTTTTGAAGGAGTTTTAAGTGGGCTAGGAGAGGCCAATCTCGGAGACTTAGAAGATTTAGGAGCGCTTCTTGCTCTTCCCGATGAACAATTTATGCTTCTAAGTGGCGCAATTCTTCTTGAGCTTGAAAAATCTTTAAATGATGTAAACGATAGAATTTTAATGGTTCAAGGTATGAACGCGGCAGGAGTAAAAGCAGAAGATATTGCTGTAAGCTATCTTCAGATTTCTCAGCAAATTGATGAACAACTCTCCAATATTCTTTCAAGACCAAAAAGAGATTTTCTAAAGAGAATGCTTGGAATGGTTGCTAATGCAATTAATGAGACAGAAGGAATGTCAAAAAGAACGATTCAAATTCCCATTGAAATTTGTCACGAAAATGCTAAAATTCCTGCTTATGCAAGAATTGGTGATGCGGGAATGGATATTTTTGCGCTAGAAGATATTGAAGTTAAACCAGGAGAAACAAAATTAATTCCAACTGGAATTAAAGTCGCTATCCCTATTGGTTATGAATTACAAGTACGTCCAAAGAGTGGGCGCGCCTTAAAAACAAAACTTAGAGTAGCAAATACTCCAGGAACTATTGATTCTGGTTATAGAGATGAGATTGGAGTAATTATTGAAAATATTGAACCTCCTATCAAAGATATTACCTATGAATTTGATTCTCATGGTAGACCTATTATCACAAGCATTGAACATGGCCGTCCTTTTATCATCGAAAAAGGAAGTAAGTTTGCTCAGTTGGTATTAAGTGAAGTTCCTACAGCTTCTTTTTATGAAGTAGATGATGTAGGAAAGATTGGTGAAAATCGTGGTGGAGGCTTTGGTTCTACGGGGGTAAAATAAATGAATAATAATTTTGTAAAACAAATTGATTATATTGCTATTTATCCTAACAAAAAATACTCAAATTATAATAATGCTTTTATTGTTTTTAAGGATTCTAACGAACATCCTTTTGTTGTATATGCAGAAGAAATTAATAGTAATATTTCTATTTCTCAAGTAGAAGAATATATAGATATAATGGGACGGAAATTAATAGATGCTAAACAGGGCGCAATTCTAGAAATGGAAATTTATCCTGATGATAAAAAAACTTATTTTAAGATTATTGATTTAGACCCTCCTGAACTTCCCAAAAAAATGACAAAAAAGGAAATTGAAAAAGAACTTGGCTATCAAATTGAAATTGTGGAGTGAAAGGAGTAATGGCACGAATAAAAATTGAGGACATTCGCGCCGAAGTAGAAAAAGATGGATGGAAGCTAATATCTGATAATTATGAAAATTTAGATACTGAATTAGTTTTTGAGTGCTCTGAGGGACATAGAGTATATGTCCCTTGGAAAAAAATTCGACATAAAAGAGAATGTCCGATATGTAAAGATAATATTTATAAAGAACAAGATGGAAAAATTATTCCAAAACCTAAAGGAGCAACAAGAATATTAGCTCTTGACCAAGCAACATACATTACTGGTTGGTCTATTTATGATTCGGGGAAGTTAATTAAATACGGAACCTTTGAAACAAATTACCCAAACGAAATTCAAAGAGATAATATTATAAAAATGTGGTTAATCAGTATGATAGAAAACTGGAAACCAGATTTCATTGGATTAGAAGATATTCAACTTCAAGATTTAGGTAAAAAGGGAAACATTTATGCAGCAGATAATGTAGTCGGAATTCAAACCTTTAAAACACTTGCTCACTTACAAGGTATTTTAATGGAAGCGATTTATGAAAAGAAGATACCTTATGAGTTGTGTCCTACTCCTACATGGCGCGCGCACTGCAAAGTAAATGGAAAAACAAAAACAGACAAAAAACGTTCTATGCAAATTTTGGCAAAGAAATGGTTTGATGTAAGTGTTAGTAATGATGAAGCCGATGCTATCGGAATTGGTAAATATGTTTCCGAAGTAGCTGCAAAAAAAGTTGAAATAGTATCTTGGGAATAAAAAGAAGAGCGGATAAGCTATTGCTTATCCGCTCCTTTTATTTAGAACTTTTTGAGCTTTTGCTCAAGTTCTTCATGCCACTGAATTAAATGGTCTTCTACAGATTCTTTTAAACAATTACCTCCCGAACTTTTCTCAGCTTCACAAACTTGATTAAATAGTTGCATTGTTTGAGGAAAACTATTCGTTATTCTATCTTTTGCAGAAGTATAAAGGAACTTTGCCACCTCTGGTTCTTTCTGTTCAAGCTCTTTGGCCCATTCAAGCCACATACCAGAATCTTTGAGGTCATCCATCATCTTTTTATATAGAGCTTTAAATTTTAACATGACGACCTCCTTTTAGCAAAGTTTTGTAATTGCTACATTGATATTTGAGAATGTTGTTGGAATCCCTGTATTAACAAAAGTTAAATTTACATTATTATCTACTGCGCAACAAGAAGATTTAACTTGTATAATTGTAGAAAAACTTAAATTTTTTACATCGGTTAGAGCTGTTGTGGACTCCGCGCTTGCTAGCGCGCCAGGTACGTTCACTCCATTTTGCTGCAGTTGAACAACTATATTTCCAACAGTAGCATCAGTTGCTGCACCAACTCCATTAAAAGTTACAAAATAGAAGCCTGGTTTATTGAGAGAGAAGGTTGTAGAACTAGGAGAATGAGTAACAGTACAACCTGTTTTTACAGAATTTATATTAAAATTTAAGGCTTCGTTAGTTAATACGGCAAGAGTCGTATTGGTATAACTATTTATCATTTATAAACACTCCTATGATACGGATTTGTACTCTGAAAGAGTGCATTAGGCGCCACAGCAGCAACCGTTATTATATCCAAAACCATTATATGCTGTGGTATAAGGACTACAAGTAATATAAGCTGGTTTTGCGCAAGGTCTTAATTCATTGATAAGGGTCTGAGTTTGAGCGTTATTCTGAAGAGCAAGCTGAGCAGACTGCAATTCAGTACGGAGATTCTCAATCTTATCATTAGTCATAAAGTCAATTACACGCTGGAATCCGGCATTTTGCGCTTCAATAATGTCTCTAGTATTCATATTACCAGAGGTAATAATGTCGCAAGTATTTTTGGCATTTTCATATCTAATAGCATCGATATTGCGATTTGTTTCGCAGCAGCAATTCTGAGCAGCAAAACGACTTTCAGTAATAGCGTTATTCACACTATTAAATCCGGTGCATAAATCTCTACCTACACCATTAAATCCCTGTAGATTAGTTGTATTCATGGTATAGAAACCGTCACATAGACCATTCTGAACGCCCTGAATTTGTCTTTCGATGTTATTCATTGTAAAACCGTCGTACATTTCTGCGCGAGTTAATGCTCTATTAGCAGCATTTCCGAATCCACCGAATCCGCCACCACCAAAAGCACTAAAAGCCCAACATTTATATTCGCATAGAGTCGTTAATTCTATACCGTCAAAAGACTGCTTATAGTTTCCTATAAGATTAGACTATATCATTCGTTAAGAAATTCTTTTTCATATACCCATTTAAAATTCTTATGATGTTTCCTTTGGTGAACCAAACATTTCCTAATTGTAGAAAAATCTCCATTAACTGCTTCTGCAGCCTCATATAAAGAACCAAATCTTCCAATAATATTATTATTATTATCTAATTGTAATATATAGTCTTTAAATCTAGCACTTTTATCGCCTTTTTTACCGTATTGAGAATTATTCTTCCCACTCATGTCAGTTCTAAATTGCCCGCCTAAATTACAATTATATCCATTATTATAAGAATTTTTTATCTGTATATAATAGAGTTCTTTCTCATTTAACTCCTCTTTAGAACACTCTTCTAAAATTTCAAAGACAAAATTGTTTTCTCCATATTTGTTATAAGCATTCTGAAGTTTTATTGAGTGATGTTGATTTGTTCTAAGTAAAAATAAATGATTGGCTCTTCTTCTTTTTTCATTTACAGTTTGCCCAATATAGACTTTATTATTTATCAAATTTCTTATTTGATAAATACATATCATACTAATCACCTCTAAATATAAGTGATTTATTATGGGCATCTTTATAAAAATTTGGGCATTTTTCTTAACTAGTCCGCGCTTCCTCTCACTTGAGAGTACTCTCTTTCGAGATAGTCGTTGAACCTTCTTCTTTAAAAAGAAGCTTGGCTGCTGATTACCCTCGTCTTTACGTTAGGATTTTCCAGCAATTCACGGACTTTTACGTGGACTATGGGCTAGTCAATCCACACGAGATACACGAAAGGATTATCCCACATATCATCTCTTCTGTCATTGGTAAGAGCTGCAACCATTGCTGGGTCAGAGCTATTACACTTCGTCAAAGCCATTACGTCTGCTGCGGATAAACCGTTGTCCATTATTTTAGCCTCCTAAAATATTATTTACTTCGCATAAGCGAAGTTTATTATTTAAGCTGTTTAATAAAATTTATTCCAGCTTCAATATCATTGTCAGAAATACCTTGCTGTCTAGCCTGTTGGACAAGTTGTTGTAGTACATTATCATCTATACTTGAAACATATTGTTTAAATTGTGCTTGATTTAAGGGAATAGTCTGCTGGGGCTTCTGATTTCTATTTTGTATCATTGACATCATTTGAGCCATAGGATTTATTCCATTATTCATTGGATTCATAGGCCCCATAGATGGCGCGCTACCCATATTAGGTATGCTTTGGTTCATCATATTCATCATCATTGCAAAAGGATTAGATGAGTTCATTTATCTTTCCTCCGTCATTTTTCTTTAATGTCTTTACTTCTTTCTCTAAGATATTTAATCTTTCCTGACATTTTTGAAAACTTTCAACTAAAGCATTTAAAACATCATTTTGATTTGATTGATTGTTTTGCTGATTTTCTTTAGTATTGTCATATGGCATGATTTTATAAGCCATAAATATTGGATTTCCATTTTGCATTGACTTTAGATATAAAAGACCTTCTGATAAACATAAAGCCACAGATAAGCCCGCGCTCATTGGAACATTCGCAACTTCAAGTGAGTTGTTAATAGTATATACATTTCCCTGTGGTTGTGGAAAAAATTGTTGCGATTGAAACTGCGGTATACTCTGTGGCATATTTTGCGATGGCTGAGATTGCCCATAGGATAGCTGATAATTATTAGCCATATTTTTATTCCTCCTTTTTGTCTCCTGCATTTATAAAGTAGTAATTTTATTAGAACATTAGATAAAAATAAATTAAAATAAGAAAGTTTATCTAAAATCTTAAAAATATAGAAAGAGAAATTGTATAAAATATTAAAAAAAAGAAGAGGGATTAACCCTCTTCTTCAATAAGCGGCATTAGGCTTCTCATTTCTAAAATTGTTAAATTTATATCTTTTAATTCGTCTATTTTAAAAGATACTCCTTTAACTTCAAATTCGATACTTGAAAGCTCTTCTATTTTTTGTTGACATTCATCAATTTTATCTTTGATAATTTGAATAGAAGTTTTATCGTCGGATAAAATTGGATTTCCATCTTTGTCTTTTTGAGCATATTGGTCAATAATTTTTGCTAACTCTTCATTATAAAAAGATAATTCTTTTTCTAAAATAGTAATGAGTTTGTTAAATTTATATGCAGTTTTTATAGGGACTTTTTCATTTCTTAGCCGAGTTATTAAACCTTGTAGTTCGATACCTTGATTCATATTTAGTGTCATTGGCCTTCCTCCTTTTACTCCTTTATTATATCATAGTTTTTTCTTTTTGTCAAGTTTTAAAGAGTGCTAATCCTATAGCTTCATCAATTTTTAGACCAGTATATTGACTAGTATATTTTTCTGCTATTAGTCATTTCCTCTTCCTTGTACATAAAACGAGGTTCCATCATCGACTGCAAATAAACTAATCGTTTCTTCTTCGTCCCAATTTCCACCAGGAATATAAGCTCCATCTATTTTACCTTGTTTTAGATATATAGTAATTCTATATTCTTGAGCTTCTCCTGTACTAGTATCTGTACCAATCAAGACTATTTTTTCTCTATCCATAAAGTCAGAAATAACTAAAACTTCATTTTCATTTAAATCGTCAAAGTTATTTGTATTAATACCAACATGATGCGCGCGATGAGAAACTGTAGGCATATCGGCATAATATGTAATAATTTCAGTAGTTGTAGAAACAATATTATACTTTGTGTAATCTCCAATGCTTTCATAGTTCTCATCGCTCTGTCCAAATCCAGTTAATAAAACAACTCTAATTCTTATATATAATTTTTTTCCTCCAAAAGTTTCTATATCCTCCGACTGAACAGTTCCTCCTAAAGATGGATAATCAGTATTTAATGGAATTATCTGATAAGCGTAATTAGTAGAAACTTGATTATCAAAATCACCGTCAAGGCAATATTGAATGTGAATAAAGGTTTTTGGAGTATAAGTTGTCTCAGCACTATCAGAAGAATTTAATTTTATTGATATATCTCTTTCAAAGTTTGGATAACTATTTTCATCAGTGTCAGCTTTATATTTATATAAAGAATTTTCAAACTGACTACCGCCTAGGTCTTGGATACTATAGGATATAGAAATTTTATTTTGTTCGTTAACAGTCGCCGAATCAAGAGTTACTGTAGGAGTTTGTTTTCGACATCCTACTAAATAAGTATTGCTATATATTTTATTAGAGATATTATTGTGACTATCAATAGCAACTATATAGAAAATAACAAATTTATTTATTGTACGCGAATCTACTGCGCGCTGATAAATTAATTCACTTTCTGTTTCACCAGTTTTCATACTAGAAAGAAGAACTCTATCTTCTAAAACACTATATTCATATTCTTCATAATTATTATCTTTTGATATGGATAATGGCCGAGTATCTGTTGTAGCTGCATAAATTCTATAAGCTACTACATCTTCATTATAATCATGAGGTTTATTGAATTTAAAGACAATAGCTTCTCCAGGATTATACATTCTATCATTATTTATTTGTTTTGCTGTAATAGTAGATTCTGTACTTGGATATTTTATTGAAGAAGCAAACGAATCCGTATCTTTATTTGGTAAATAATATTGTATTCCCATTGTGATTGTTTGAGATGTTGGAAAAGTAGGTGCCTCAATAAAATTTATATTTGTTGCTGAAGTTATAACAGAATTTGAACTTATATTTCCAAATAAATCTTTAACATACATTCTATAAGTAACATTAGAATAATTATTATTCCATACACTATCTCCAGAATTGGCTTTTAATCTATTATCTTTCAATAGTGTATTTACTATATCAGCGGCGATTTCTATAGACGTACTATCTTCATTTTCAACTTCTGCTTTATCTTTATTAGAAATAAAATTTATAGTAACAGATTTATCATTAACAATACAATCAAGATAATATTTTGCACCATTATCGCTTATAGCTTTTATGCTTGTAAATCCTAAAGGAGTGGTATTAGTATAAGGTTTAACAGTTACTTTTCCTGCTTCATTTGGTCCAGTTATATTTAGAGTAGTATTAGCAAAATAAGGAAGCTGCGCGCGAGTAAACAATGAACTATAGTATACATCAGCAATAGCATCGCCACTATCCCTAATTCTAACTCCGAATTGAACTTGGTATCCTCTATTAGCACCCACAGAAAAGGAAGATGTGTTTGCTACTCCTGGGGTTAAACTTCCATTATTAGTACCCACTATTTCTCCCCACGATGAGTTACTATTAGCTCTAACTCTATAAATAGCCTTAGAATCAACAATATCTAATATTCCATCACTTACCGCAGGATTAGTCCACTTTACAGTTACTCCATCTTCAAACTGATTTGCATTTGTACCTGCAATAGTCGTTCCACTCTTTGTATTTATAATTGAAGTAATAGTGGCAGCGGAAGGATGTTTGGGAAGTTGAGCAGAACCAGTTTCCCAAACTATATCTGAACTTTCATAAGCATCACTAACAATCAACCCAACTTTATAATAATAGCCTTTAGTAATTGATAAAGCATCAAAATTATAATTTGATAAACTAGAAGAAGTTGAGAAAGAAGTTTTTGTAGACGTACTTATTGAAGATGTTGATGATTGTGCGAAATACCAAGTATAAGATGTTACTGTTTTGTTTAATGAAGCAGAAAACGATGCTTTTCTGACGAGAGGAATTGAGGCTGACCCATTTATTCCTTCTAGTTCCGTTTTTGTTGCTGAAATAGATTTTATAACTGGTTTAGTGTTTATCGAAATTGTTTTTGCTGTCGCGGAACTGTATTCCATTCCATCGTAAGTATAAAAATAAACCGAATCATTTCCGCTTGAAATTGATAAACTTACAGGACTTGTAAATTTTGTTTTTGCTCCTCCTGATGTTCTTGAGTAATACAATGTTCTTGTCTGCCCATCAGAATCAGAGCCAGCAGTAACAGTAAAACTTACGTTGTTACCGGTACTTCGTACCATTGTTGCGCTGGGCGTAACAGATGGTGCACCAGGCAGTGAATTTACTTTTAGTTTTCCTCCTGTTTTTATTCCAGAATAATAAGAGGAACCAGCTGTACCTCTTGTTACTACTCCTGCAACTACTGTATACCCTCTGGTTGCACCTGATAAAGTAATAGTTGTACTACCTGAAGTAGTTCCGTTTGTCACATTTACATTTTTTGTTCCACTATAAGTAGATGTTGTAGGCGCCGAACCATTACTTGTAATTCTATAATAGACCTGATAGGTAGCTATTGTATTTGAAGTTCCGCTTTTTGCTCCACTCCAACTGATTTTAATTGTTTCGTTTGGCAAAATAGTAGAGCCACTACCAGAATTTCTAGTTAAGGTAACGCTCGTCGGCGCGCCACAAGCAGTTACCTGTTTAGGTAAAGTTAAAGCTAAGGAACCGGATTGTGTACCGGTTCCATACGCATAATTAGAAGCGGGCAAAACTAATCCTTTTAATTTAGAATTGCTTGACATATTAAAGCCCGCTCCTAAAGAAATAGATTTACTACTAGAAGCAGTATATTTAACAGTAACAGTATGTGTCATTACTTTTCTCCATGACGTATCCACTGTACTATTATAGTTTATTGTTTTTTTATTTCCATTAATTGTAATATAGCAAGATGCAGACAAACCAGTTGTAGGCCCATAAGAATCTCTTTTTACATATAAAGTGGCTTCAATCTCTGTAGAAGCAGTAGTACCACTAACAGAGATTGAACTATTACTATAATCTAATCTTAAAAATTGTTGCTCTAAATCTGGATTTCTTCCAGAAGCAACAAAGGTCCCAGTAACAGAAGCCATTTCCTTTTTCCTCCTTTACTCTTTAACATATAAATCATATCCAATAATATCTCCAGATTCATTTATAACTTGTGTATATTCAATAATTTCTGCATAAGATACATTTTTATTTATCTTTACATTTGTATCTAAAGTAGTTAAAACTTTTTGAAATATAGCAATTAATGATTTATCACCCGTTGAATCATAGATTTTAATACTTCCATCTTCATAGGTAAAATAACTCTGATATGAAATATTATTTAAATCATCTGGTAATCCAAAATTAGAAAATCCTATTTTATTAGGTTCTAATATTGTTGTTGCTAATCCAGTTTTAGCTTCATTATAAACAAATGTAATTGGAACAATCAATGATGAATTATTTAAAACTTTAAATCCATCACCTATCTCAAAATCCATATTTAAAGTGAGTTTATTGTTCCTTAACACCATTTTCTCGGTGTCGCCACTTTTAAATAAGATTCCGATGTCTGCATCTTTTATAGTTAAAGCAGCAGGATTTCCGTTTCCATTTTCGTCTGTTGTCCATCCAGTAATTGTTGCTGTTTTTATTTCTGCGGCAGTAATAGAGGCATTAGTAATAATTGTTCCATTAAAGTATCCGCTTCCGGCAAAAAGATTTCCGAAAACATCAACCCTAAAAGGAGACTGTTGAATTTTTTCAGGAGTGCTATCTTCCGCGCCGGCCCAGAATAAAATATCTCCAATATTTTGATTTGGGAAATATTGATTTTTATCTCTCAGGTCAGATAACATTAAAATTCCTGAAGCAGTATTAATACCAGAAGCATAGTTGTGCCCTTGAGCATCTTTACCTTCAGCAACCATCGAACCTTTTAAATATGCGTTTTCAGCATACAAACCATATTCTCCTTGAAGATTGCCATATTCTTCTCCAACCGGAATCTGTCCTAAAATAATTTCAGGAACTAGAAGTATTTTTTGTTTATTTATTGTGGTTCTAAAGATTGAAATTGAATTAGATGGAACTAGCGAATTGTTTTCAGAACTATTAATACTAATACCAATAGAACCATTTTTACCAAAATCAATTAATGGAGTTCCTATTAAATTATCAATAGAAAATTCAGTTCCGACAGAAATTGTAATATTGTTTCCATTAATAGCAGTTATTAAATAATATCCATCAATTCCTTCAAATTTAACGTAGTCACCAACGATAAAAGTTTCTGCCGTTTCTACAGTACACACAACTAGATTCTCATTTAATTGTATATTTTTAATTATCGAACTTGGACGAACAATAACTATACCACCGATAGATTGCATTTCACCATATTCAAAAACAGAAGTTTTAATCGAACCTCTTGCTACAATATTATTAAAGGTAGCAACATCATTATCAATTCTCCATCCTCTGTAAGTATCATACATTAAAGACTGAATTGATTCATCGGTACCATTAAAAATAAGTCCAGATTCCGCAGACCCCAATCTAAAAGTTCCATTATCGTTTAATGTAAAAGCAGAGCGAATAACTACGTTTTGTTCTGCATCTTCCTCTTCATAATTTACAATTATGAAATCTCCATCATTTACATTAGATTGTTGCTTTATCGCATCTGAAATTAATGAATAAGCATTTGGATTAAAAATCCAACAATTTCCTAGACGAATATATTTTTGAATAACTGCTTCCTCGCCAAGAGTAATAGAATTAGCAAAGATATTTCCGTCATCAGAAATAAAGAATCCATCATTAGAATTTAGTAAATAATCATTAGAATAAATACCTCTTGTTGTATTTGGTACTAATTCTCCCTCTTCATTTGTTATATATTCTCTACCATCAAGATAAATATTATTAAGAGATAATAAACCTTCAATAGATAAATTTCTTAAACTGCCGTCATTTGCGTTAATTGTTCCTGTAAAACTTCCCGAAACGGCATCAATAGAGCCATGGAAATGTCCATCTGTTGCATTTATTACACCAGTAACTTGTAAATTTCCTTCTTCGTCAACTTCTAAGACAGTTGCGTCTCCAGAAATGATTCTTAATCCACTATCATAGATGGTTAAACCGTTAGCTGTGAACTCCATAGTTGCATTTTGAACTGCGGCAGTAATTCCTACATTAGTTAAAGTAAAGGTTGCCATATCTTTTGAAGTTCCAAAAACAACAGGGACTATCTGTACAGCATATGATAACGAATTAGCACTATCTACTAATTCAATTTTAATAATAGTATTATTATCTAATAGAATTTGTTTAATCATTTCTGAAAATTTATCTGTTAATTCGTTGTGCATTAAAGAATCTATATTTGAGCTATATAAAGTTCCAGTTTCGTTAAATTCAAAAAATTGCGCCAATGGCGAATCTATCATGTTGTATGGCTCAACCACGCTGGTTTCATTTGGAATATCTGGAATTTGTTTATTCAATAAAATCCAACCATCAGAATTAGAATATGGATTAGATTCAGAACCAGTATAACTAGAGTCTTTTAAATAAACATTAAAATCTATCTCTGTATTATCCAGATACTCAACTTCACCATTTAATCTTTTTAATCCTTTAGAAATGATAATTTCGGGTGAAATAGTTAATAGTTCGGTTGTATCCAGATATTTTAATATCTCATATTCGTTTAGTTCAATATCATATACCGTTGTAGAATTATCAGATGAAACATCTAGTTTAGTAATAGTATACGACGCACTATATTGTGTTGAGTCAGTATCAGTATATGTTACTCTAACAAAATAAATGCCATTAGAATCAAAGTCATTCTTATGTTGTTCATATGTAAAAGTATATGTATCTCCAGTTCCCAGAGGTGCCCAACTAGAGTAATCATTGCTTCCTTCCCAAGAAAAGTTTGTAGAAATGGGAGAGCTAATATTTGTTAAAGTGGCTTTTAAAGTCATCTGCGCAGGAGTAACAGTTCCGCTGTCTACTTTAAAAATATTACCTTCGCTAGAATTTATTTCAATTTTTTTAACGCTATTTTGAATATCTTCTATTGTTAAATTACCAATTTTACCACTCGTTGCGATAATATGTCCTTCTATATCAACATTTTTAGCTTTCAATAAGCCATTATCATAGAAGGCAATAGTTTCTTCTCCCTCCAAATCCTTTACAGAGAAAATTTTCGAGTAGACTTTTTCTGCATCAATATTAGTAACTTGTCCATCTTGTTTGTAACTTTCTAAAATACCTAATTGCGCACGATATGTATATGAAGTAGTTAAAATATCAGGGCCTATCATCATTTTTTGCTTCAAAAATAACTGACCGACATCATCAGTTTCCATAACAATCGCGCCGGTATTGTTAAATAGTCTTAAGCCATACTTTGCTGTATCTAATAATCCAATTTTAACTCTAATTGTATTATTACCATCAATAACAACAAAATCTTCATCAGAACTAATTTCAATTCTACCTTGTTCACCAGTGCCATCATCTAACTTATGGTTACTCTTTAAGAAGAATCCTCCCCAAGTTAAACCAAAATCAGCATTTTCTCTAATATCATCTTCAGAGGTAGGAATAAACGAATCTTCTCCACGCACTCCATAAATTCCCCATTGGTCGAATCTAACGAATTGGCCAAAGTTGAAAAATTCTGGTTCTCCTGTTGCTTCATTTATACTAAATTTATAAGCATTTAAACCATCTTTGTCCCATCTAAAAGCACTAAAGGCGCCGCCCATAATATTAACTCTTGAAGCATCAATTTGTCCAGCAGTAATATGATTAGCATTTATTCCACTTCCTGTAATAGCTGCGCTCCAAGTTTCTCCGCCATTACTAGTTAATAAAATACCTCCACTAACTAAACGAACAATCTCATTCGGCTTAGTTAGGCTTGTAATAGTAAGACCCGTATCATCCCAAATAACACTTTGGTCTTTTGCATTTGAAATGATAATAGAGTTATTTAAAAAGCTATCTTGTAAAGTTTGTGGTTTTAAATAGCCTTCTGTTGTTACTGCGTTAGCTGCACGAGCATAAGAACCACTTTGATATTGTACAGCTTGAGTAGTAGCAGTAATTCTTTGGAATAAATCTTCAAATTGGGTTTTATAGTTTTGAACTTTAATTTGATTGGATTCTGGCGAATCTAGGTTATAACTTACTTCTGTTATAACAATTTCCTCTTGATAAGGAGTTTTAGCTCCATCAATAATAACCCAACCAAAAAATTCCGTATCTTCAATGTAAGTCTTGTCACCTAAATGGAAAACGTAATTTTCATATCCTTCTACTTGGCTCAATTCTATTACATTAATAGTATAGGTTACTTTAGGTGAGGCTGACGCATGAAGAGTGGTTTCAGCATCAAGATAATATAAATTATCATCCATATAATCTTCTGAAATCCAAGACCCTTCTTGAATAAAACGGGAATATTTATTATAGAAAATTCTATTTAATTCTTCTTTTTTATCAGCAATATCTTCTAGTGAAGTTTTAATTTTCTCATATTTGGTACTATAATTATCTAAATTGGTTTTAGCTTGTTCAGCCAAAACTTTATATTTTTTTGCTGCTTCTTCTTGAGTTTTAATATAGGTAATAAATTGTTGAACCTGTGGGTCATCAAGTTTTTTCTTTGCTGCTGCGCTTGGATTTTTAACTATTAATTGTTCGTAAGTGTAACCACAATATTTTTTTAACTCTGCTTTTTTAGATAATAAATCTTGTTCAGCTTCTTCTGAGGCAATACTATATGTCTGCTCTTGTGCTGTTAATTGTGTAACAGTTTTGGAAACTTCTGATTGTTCTGTGATTAAAGAATCTCTATTTTGATTAAATTGTCTTAATTTAGTATAATAACCAATATATCCACCAACGGTTAGATATAAGTCATTATTTACCATTGTAAAATCAAGCAATCCTTGTTGAATATAATAGTCAAAATTTAATAAGAAATTTTCTTTTGTTGGGTTGTCTTGCGCGCGAGCTATAGTGCAAAAACCATTAGGAGCAAATTCATTTGAATTGCTTTTTACAACAATTTTTGATACAATTTGTTCTGAGTCTAATGTTCTTTGAATAGATTTTAGATTTATACCGTATCTAAAACCTCTATCATTATCTTGGCCAATGTAATTATGAAAAGATACCCATTTCTTTTGGCGATAATTTTCATCTAACAAAATTTCACCTGTGGCTTCATTATGCTCAATAGTAAATTTAGCCCAACATTCAAAAGTTTCACATAAAGTTTGAATTATATTAAATCTATTTGATTCAGATACAGTTATACTTCTAATTTTCTCATAATCTTCATTATATACAGGAGTAAAATTAGAAGGTTTTTCTTCTCCTTTATACAAATAAGGAATATCTTCCGCGCTTTCCGCTTCCGTATCTGGATAATAGAAATAATAAATAGTTTTTACTACTGATTCTGGAGTTGAATCAGGAGTAACCATCTTATCATTTTTATCTGTTTTATATGGAAATACCTGTACTTCTTGAATAGAATAATATAAATTTGGATTGTCTTTTACATATAAAAATATTCCAATTTTTTTTCTTAATAAGTCTCCATAAGATGCTTCTTTTAAACAGGTAGCTATATTATATTGGAAAGGATAAGTTTCCCCTTCTTCTAATACTTCTTCTGTCATATTGCCAGAAAAATCAAAATAAACAGTTCCTAAAGTATAGACCCCATTTTTTAAAGTATACTCAGCAATTTTTGCGCGAAGTCCTTGTGATGTTATAACTTTTCCAGGTTTCGCTCCATCGCTACCTCTACCATATTTTATCCGAAAAACATATTTTTCGTCTTTTGCAAAACTTGAAATTGCAGTTTTGTTATCTGCCACACCCGAGTTATAAACATAAGAAGATGTATTTGCAAACTTCATTTTTAGAAAAGGAATAAAAGTTACGTCTGATAAATCTGCGGCAGAATTGATAGGTGGATATATATAGTCATCAATAGTAGCTTTACTAGATGGAAGCCATCCATTAGTAGTAACAAAACTTGACGCATTTGTAATAAAATTCTTAATTATAGTAGGAGAAATATATTCATTTTCAGTATAGGAATATACTGTTTTATTCTGAGCATCTTTATAAATGCTAACATATTTATCTAATAAAGAATCGTATGCGGTTTCTTGTTTTCTTACTAATCTATCTCCTCTATAATCGTCAGAAATATTCATTTGAGAGGCAAAGCTAGGCGCCATTATTCCTGAAGCTAACTCTTTATAGGTAACATTGTCTATAGAATAGTTGGGAGAATTTAAAATAACTCTATCACTATCTTTTTCATATGCGCCATCTTCTCTGTACAATAATTGTACAAATGGATTTTCTTCTGAAATATTTGAATAAAATCCGTAAACAGTTTCTCCAGAGGCAATTTGTAATGAATCTGATTTATCTTGCATATTATTAACAGTAATTGCAGTATTTAAAATAATCTCATACAATGCTTCTTCATTAAATTGTTGAACTATATCAGAGTTTTCTTTATCAACTTGCCAGTCAGTTTCTGCAAGGGTATATTCTGCTAATTCAGTAATTGTTCCCTGGTTATTTTCCAGTTCCGTGTCTAACTGTAAATTAAAACCATTTTTAGATAATTCATTAATAAACAGGTCTTTTGCGGTATAGGTAAAGGTTTTATTCTCAGAATTTTCTTGAATGCTTTTAATTACAAAGTCATACCATTCTCCGTCATATCTAAGTTTTACTTTTCTTTCATTTACTAAAAGACCGACAAATGGATTATCTACAAGTTCTCCATTATCATCATAATATTTATAATTGATGGTAAAAGCTAATGTAGAAGAACCATTTGTGTTTTGCGTTAAAATTGGATTATATGCACGAATAGGAGTATTCATCGTATCAGAGCCGATAATAGCAACCTGAGATTCTTTATAATATTGTTTAACAGTTACTTCAGATGTTTCAGGGTCTTCAATATTTACTCTCTCTAAAACATCTTCCCATAGAGAAATCTCATATGGTTTCTTGAGAATATTACTCATTTTACTCCTCTCCTTTTAAAAGTATATAAAATCATATTTCATCTCTTTTGGTACTAAAGTACCTGTTATTGAAAGAGATGATTCTCCTTGTGGGATTTTAAAAAAATTCCCGCTTGTTTTAAAACGGTTATAAATAGTTCCTGTGATTCTACCTTGAGAATCTAATCCCTCAATTAAATTTAATTTTGAATTTATTCTAAATCCTACATCTGAACCTATTTTTGTAATTTCTCCAAAATTTAATTGAGATTCTTCATCATCTATGATAAAGATTCGAAAACTCTCTATGGTAGAAGAATCTTTTGGAAAATCAAAAGCTAATAAATAATCAGTTTCCATGTCGCCGGGATTATATAAATTATATCTCCTATTACTAAAAGTGTCATATGTTCCTTTATTCTTTATTCCACTTGCAACAATCCATTCATCTAAATTTCCATATTCAGTATCCCATTCTGGAATATTATCAGAAGTATAATCTTCTAAATATTTATAACGACTTTTCCCGAAAGGATAATAACAAATTAAAGAAATTGTTCCTTCGCCCTTATAAACACGCTCTCCATCCTCATCAAAACAAATATATTTTAAAGATGGATTTCCATTAATTCGCGCCTGATATACTTTATATGGCGCCTCATCAAAAATTAAATTATGAATCTTCTTATCCCCAAAAATTCCTCTTAAATCTCGAAATTGTTTTTCTGTTAAAGAATCAAAAGCTATAGGAATATCAAATACTCTTTGTGTAAAGTTACTACCAAAATAGTATGTACCGTCTTCTCCTGGAACTACAACAGTTTTATCCGAGTATACCGGAAGTAGATTCTCATTGAATCTACTTCCGTCACTCGTTCTTACAATTCCAAGTTCAGAAGAATGTTTGTCATTAAAAGTAAAACCAATGAAGTCACCTTTTAATACTTCCACAATTCTTCCTCCTTTATCTCAATAGATTTATCGAATTCACATTTCTATATCTAGCATCATCATTAATCATTTTCTTGATTTTTGTTGCTAGCTGTTCAACATCATAATCATTATTTAAACTATCTACATCTATGTGAATTTCAAAGTAATTATCTCCACTATTCCCAGAAGAAGTATCTCCTCTTAATAGATTTGATAGAATATCTTTTAGTTGGATAAAGTTTTCAGTATCTCGTGCGTTTAATACTAACTCCGGTTTAGATTTTGTACCATCTAACCAAGCTGGACCAGTAAAATCTGCAAGGCCGCCTTTGGCATATGCTTTAACATCAGATTTTTTAAACCAACCAGTATATCCTGTATTTAGTTTATGCCAACGAGTTAATAAATATCCATTTTTTTCATCCAAAACTTTATAAATTGGGTCATTTAAGAAATACTGCCTTTCGCCAGATTTATCTCCAGCATAGTCATATATTTGAGCTTTTCCTGCGTTAATTAATCCACCAACTTTAATACTTCCTTTAGAACTACTAGAACCAGAAGATCCAGAAGAAGATGACGATGACGAAGAATTAGCTTTAAAACTTGGATTAGTTTCTAAGGTTTGATAAGTACCATCATAATTTTGAAAAACATCCTTATAAGTATAAGTTCCTTTACTTGTAGTAACTTTAACGCTACCATCTTTTTGAACAGTACCGGTTAATTTTTGTCCATTTGCATTGGTAAAAGTAATCTTACCTGATTTTTTACCAATTTTCTCTAATTGACGTTGACTTGAAAAATATACCATCGCAGCCTTAACTTCATTTTCTAATTCTGATAACCAATCCATTTTTTGAATATTAGACATTGACTCCCATGCTTCACCATCTTTTAACAATTCAGTTAAAGCAGAATTTGTAACTAATTTTCCAGTAGCATCTGTTCCTTCTTTAATTAAACGATATGCTTCATTCCAAAATTCTCCATTCTTTTGCATTTCTTCTAATTGCGCCTGAGCTAGTTCAATTTGATATTGTCTTTCTTCCGAAGCTTTATCGTTTTGTTCTTGAATAGCAGATAATTTTTGATCTATTAGTGTATCGGTATAATCTTGCTTTTGATTAGCTAATTCTTCTTGAAGTTGTTGAATTTCAAGTGCATTTGCTCCAGAGGTATCTTGTTGTAAATAAGCTAAACGTCTTTCGTTATCTTCGATAGATTGCTCAGTTTCCTGATTTTGACGGTCTTGTCTTATTTTGTCAAGATTGCTCTGAATTGAGTTCATTAATTTTGTATTAGCATCGTTAATAGATTCATCAATTAAACTTAACCTATCTATTTTTTCCTGCTCTCTACTAATAATAGCGTCTAATACTCTACTTTCTAAATCATCATATTCATCTTTACCAACTTTTTGTAACTCTTCAATCTCATCAATAATATCGTCGAGAGCATCTTCTGCATCATCCATCTGGCTTTCAATTTCTTCTAGCTTTGAGATATACTCTTCAATTCTTTCGCCTTTTTCAGTATCAGTAACTTTATCTATAGCGCCCCAATTTATTTCAACAGTATTGTCTGACCAATTATATGTTCCATATTGAGAAACATCACTATATTCGGATAATGTACGTTGCATTTCTTGTTTTCTCTTGTCGTACATTTGTTGTTGAAGTTTTCTTTGTTGTTCTAGGGATGCTTCTTGCGCACGAACATTTTCGAGAATATCTGTTGCACTCTTATTTCTATCTTCAATTAAACGATTATATTTCTTTTCTAGCTTTTCTCTTTCTCTTAATTCTTCATTTATATCTTGAGTTAAATTATATAACCAATCGAAAGTATTTTCCCAAATCTCTGCTTCTTCTTCAGCTTCTGATTTTTCACTAGATTTAGAGTCAGAATCTTTTTTAGAACTTGAACCACCAGACCAATACTCTTCTTTATCTTTTGTAGGCCACTTACCTAAAGCGTATCTTTTAATTTTTGGATGAGATTTACCTTTTAAAATCTTTTTAGTATCTTCATTAGAATATACTATATCTCCCTTATTTAAAGGTACAATTTCAGGACCATCTGTACCTACTAAATAGGCTCCATTTTCATCTTGGACAAGCTCTTCTCCCTCTTCACCAACTAAAGAAGTACCATCTTTTTTAAATCCGCTAGGACCAGTTCCTTTTGCGTTTGATGCATCAGCTTTTGTTGTTACATTTTTAGTAATTTGTATTTCTACTTCGTTATCTGTTAGTACAGGAGTTATTGTTATCTCTTTACTTGAAAACTGAATATTGTTTACTTTTGTAGTTAAATCATTGGCTGAATTGGTCGCAGCAGTAGACATAATATCTTCTATATTAGTTTGCAAACCAGAAAAATCATTATTAACAATACTTTCTGCAACCAAATCATAATTTGCCGCCTCTAGTTGAGCCTGCACTGCTGCGTCTAATCCTTCAACTGAGTCAGCTTTTACGGTTACAGTTTGCATTTCAACGGTATCTGAATCAACTTTAACTGGAATTTCTACTTCAGTTGATAATTGTTTACCGGTTTCTTCTACGATACTGTTAATTTCAGAATTAACCTGCTCATCAGATAAACCTAATCCAGACAATTTCTCTTGTAATTCATCTATCTTTAGAGACGCTTCTGAAGTATCAATATCTAATGTTTGTAATATTCTATAAGAACTACTTCCAACACCAAGTTGAGTTTTTATGGATTCATGTAATTCATCACCAATTAATTCTACCCCAGTGTCTGGGTCTATCCAATCCACAATTTTTATTGTTCCTTGGGATACTTCATTAATATAATTAACAGCCTCTTCATAACTTTTACCCATTGCAGTAGCAAAAGCATCTACTTCTTGCTTAGAGATTATTCCTAAGTTGCTAGCAACTGTTTCTTCTGCTGGATTTAATAGATTTTCAATAGCCGCCTTAAAATCATTTTCTCCTAATTGTTTAGCTAAATCAAGAGAATGTGCACGATAATTCTGAACCATCATGTTAGCAGTGTCATAACTAACGCCTGTTCCTTCGGCTATATTTTTTATCAATTCTTCTGTTGTTAAATTTACAGTATCTTCAAATTGACCTGTTTCTTCGTTTATATGACCTAATAAAACATCGCCAGCAGATGTTAATTGCGTAGCAAGCCCTTCAACTTTAATATCTCCAGAGCCAATCTGTTCCCAGAATCCATATCCGTTCCCAAGAGTCCAGTTCTTTAATTTCCCTATGTAATCATTAAAGACTCCTATTGCATTATCACTATTTAACGCTTTTTCTAATGCCTCGGGACCAAATATCTGACTGAAATAATTTTGGAATTGCGGATTTCCATATTCCATATTTTCCGCAAATTCATTCATTTTATCATAAGATTCTGTTAAAAAGTCCAGTCCGCTTCCAGCATCTATTCCAGGGTCAAAATTATCTATGGTATTTTGCATATCTCGAAGCGAATCATCAAGAGTAATAACAGAAGAAATGGCTTCTAAAACTCTAGTAGTTAAAGAATCTATATCTATATTACCTAATTTTACTTGAGTTAATGTTTTCGCTAAACCAGTAGCATTAATTTTACCTTGAGATAATATTTTGTTTAAATCTTCATTACTTGCTGCAACTTCTTCGATATTTTCAGGAGAAATTTTTCCTGTATCTTCTATAAATTCAGTTAATTGTTCATCAACAGCTTTAAATCCTTCACTTTGGAAAAAATATTCAAACTGTTCTCCCGTCGAAAAAGCTCCATTACTTGCTTTTTCTAAATCTTTAGCAAGATTTTTAACGGCACTACTATCACTTTCCATAGCACTTTGAAGAGCAATAGCAGAGTCTATTGGATTTTCAAAGTTAATTCCATCTATTAAGGCTTGGGCTTCTCTATAGTCATCTAAATTTTGAGATATATTAGGTAGCTGTTGTAGAAGAACTTTCTGGCCCTCTACTCCTAAAGGCTCCATCTTTTCTAAAGAGGATTGCAAATATACCTGTTGTTCATTAGTCATTTTTTCCAAGGCCATAGTCATTTCTTGACTGTTTCCATATGCCCCAGAAGTCATCATTGATTTTACTAAACTAGTTTTTGTTTTATTCTGTTCTTTTTCTATTGCATCTATAGATTCAGAAAAACTACTTGTAAGTTGTTCTACACTCATTCCTAAGCTAGAAGCTAAATCTTCAATGCTCATACCTAAACTTTGAGCTATATCTTCAAAGTATTTAGTAGAATCCATTTTAGATAATTCTTCTATTCTTTCTGGAGAGAAATTCCCTGCTTCTTTAGAGAATAAATCTAGCATTTCTTTCGCTGATTCAGAACCAGTTTGAGTAATTTTACTATATAATTCTTCTATATTGCCAGACATTTCATCAGTAGAATACATTGAAGCTATTGCTTCTGCTAAAGCCTGTTTATCATCTTTTATATCGTCACTAATTTCTTCTACTGGGATATTCATCATATCTGCATATAATAGGCGTAAATCTTCTAATTCGTTTTTCTGCGGAGTGATTCCACGTTTTAATAATTCCTCTTGAACAAACTCATCATCAGAAGTATCTTTACCTTCTTGATAAAATTTCTTCGTAGAATCTTCTAAATTTTCTTCAAAGTTTTCTACATAATTTTCTCCAGCAATAGATGATATTTGATTACCCATTTCAGAATCAAGAATAGATGAATCAAGTCTAGTAGCTAATAAACTATTAAATTGTTCTTTAGCTAATGTCATATTCTCTTCTGATTGTGCAGAATATTTTGCTAAATCTTCAGCTATATAGGCATATGCTTCTGCTCTATTGGCATAACCTTCGCCAGTATAAGTAGGAGTTTGACCCTCTGGATAATAGGTTCCTGCAGTTCCCATTCTTTCAGCGAATTTTAATAACTCATCATTATACTCATAAACTCCGCCACGATTAATTTCATTAATAAATAGGTCTTTTTGATTTTCACTATATCCATAATCGCTCATTAATTGTTTTTGTTGTTCTGAACTCATCTTTTCAAAAGACTCTTGGTCTACTTCATGTTTAACAAAAATTTCAGGATTCTCTTGATATAGTTTTGTCAATTCATTAATTTCTGTTTCATATCCAGAAGAACTATATAGCATTGTCTCTTCTAGTTTCTTTTGTAAATTTTCGTTTCCTAAAGCATTTTGAGCATAAGTCTGTTGAATATTTGCATTAGTTTGAGATGCCTGGGCATTAGTAACTCCTTCTTGAGCTTTTTCTATAGTCGCTTCTTGCCCTTCTGTGCTTAATTCTAAATTACCTTGTTCTCCTCTAGTAACATACTTAGAAAGCTCTGGATAAGTGTTTAATAAATCTAAAACTTGTTGGTTTACTTCTACTAATGCTTCTTTCCATGCTTGAGTTCCTACTGTTAATTCATTTAAATTATCAACGGCAGAATTATAAGAATCGAAAGAACTCATTAAATTATCGTATGCTTGCTGCGCGCCTTCTGCAGATTTCTTTGCCGCATCAGCAGCTTTTTTTGCGTCTTCCATGGCTTTTGCCGCAGAATTATTATATGCTGCAGCATTCATGGCTACAATCGCCGCAGTTAAAGTTCCTAATATAATAACAATAGGTAAAATAATAGGTAATAATGGAGCTATTGCTGCCCATACCGCAGTTCCCGCAATAGTTGCAGCAGCAGACATAATTCCAAAGGCGGCACTTACTAAACCTAATGCAAGTGCAATTCCATCTAAAACATTTGCGGCTTCTTCGTATCCTGATTCTCTTAAACCAGCAGAAACCATAGTAACTGCACCAGCAAGACCGGCAACAATTCCAGATAGCGCCGCAGTACTTGTTCCAATAGAATCGATAGTACTTTTACTTAATCCAAAGGCTTGGTCTGGGTCATTTTTACCCTTTCCAGACCAATTTCCTCCTTCCTCACCAAATTTACTATCATTAAAACCTTGTTCTAAAGTTTTAATAGCTTCTTGCATCTTGCCTTCTTTAATTTGCTCAGAAAAACCATTAATATAACTGTCAGCTAAAGTTTTCCCACTGTCTGTTAAAGAATAATAAGAAATAGATTTTTTAAAATCCGTAATTAAACCTTCTGCCATTTTTGGCATAGCCGCAGCAGCTTCTCTTGAAACAGAAGATGTGTCATCAAATAAACTAGCTAACCACTGAGAATTTCTAGTCTCTTTTTTAAATCTTTGTGTAAAACTACCATTTACTTCTTTTGCAATTTTCCCAGCGAAAGTTTTTGCTTGTGGGCTAATTTTAGAAGAGCGACCAGTAAAGACTTTGGTAATTCCTTCAACAAAACCGTCTCCACTCTCTTCTCCCTTTTCAAAAAAAGATTTTCCAAAAGATGAGAATAAAGAATCAAAAACTTTTTTGCCAACTTTTAGTCCACCAATGGCTATAGCTAATTTTGCAAATCCATCAATAGGACCAGGAAGAGCACCTGTTATATTATTTATAGCAGTAAGAATTTGAGTTAGTAAATCGACTCCAAACTTAATAACTTCGCTATTCATAATACCCATTGTAAATTGGTCCCAGGCATTTTTTAACCTATTAAGTTTTGCCTCTAAAGATTCCATGGTTTTCCCAAATTGTTCTTCAGATGCGCCGGCACTATTATTTGCAGCATTAACAAGTTCCATAGTTCTCTCGTAGTTGTTCATCATAGCAATAAAACGAGATTGCTGACGAGAACCTGCGGCAACAGTAGCAATATATCTTTGCTGCATTATATCTAATGTATTCCATTTTCCAGATAAATCTAAGAATACATCATCTAAATCTCTAAATTTTCCATTAGTATCCGTTAATGAAACGCCGACTGAACGAAGTGCTTCATCAATATTATTGAAACTAGCAGTTTCTCCTTCAACTTCAACAATTCCTGTTGGGTCTTTTTTAATCTCAGTAAATCTTGCAATGATTGTTTTCATAGCAGTACCTAAGTTTTCTGCTGATTCACGAGTAGTTTCAATCATCTGAGCAAGAAATGCCGCTGTTGTTTCAAATTCCATATTTGCAGAAGCTGCAATAGAAGCTGTTTTAGTCATAGCTGTCGCAATTTCTTCTGTATCAGAAGCAGTAATAGCAGCTAATTCTGAATATACGTCATTAATTCTCTGAGCACTTGTCGTATTTAATTCCATATTAAAACCACGAAGTGCTGCAGTCATTAAGTCTGTAGTTTGAGCATAATCTAATCCTGCAATTCGAGCCATCTTTAAGGTTTCAGTACCGATTTCAAAGGTTTCGGTTGTGTTTAAACCTTGCTGATAGAACAAAGTCATTGTTTCATATACGCCCTGAATTGTTGCTCCTAATTCATTAGCTGTATTTGTATACTGCGGTAAGCTATCCCACATATCTCCAACACTAAAGTCTGTAACTACAGCTGTTTCTGTCATTGCAGCATCTAATTCTTTTACTGTATCAAAAGCGCTCGAAATTGTTCTTTTAAATAACTGTACTGCATTAGATATACTAAAGAAGTCCATAACCTGATTTTGAAGTCTTTGAACTTCATCTGCGGTTCTAACCATTGTAGTGGCAGTATCCCCAAAACTATCTAAACTATTTTTTGTTTTACTAATGGGGACATTGGCATTTTCAGCTGATTTTTGTATATTGTCGAAAGCAGTTTTAATTTTTTGTAATTCTTCACTTGATAATCCATTTATAATAGTTTGAATTTCTTTTATATCAGAAGGAATTTGTGAAATATTTTGTTTTGTAATTTCAGCTAAACTACTTCTCAATTTATCTAAACTTGCGGTATTTAGCGATTGAGTCATTTGGCTTAACTCTTGTTTTAATTGAGAAATATTTGTAGTTGTAGAATTTATTTGAGAATCTAAACTTGCAATGGTGGCTCTATTTTTCGCCACTGTAGAATCAAGTTCAGCAGCTTCAGATTTTAATTTTTTAAGTTCTTGTGTAAGTATATTGTACTGTGAAGCTAACGCTTTATATTCTGCTGAACTCTTCTTTGTTCCACTAGCTTCTAAAGAACTCATTTGCGCGGTTAAATTAGACTGTTCCGCTTCTTTAGCGGTAATTTTTCTACTAATGCCGCCTTTAGTTGAACCTAAACTTTTATTTTCTGCTGCAAGCGCATTTCTCTTTTGAGTTAAAGAATTCAAAGTAGCTTCTTGCTTAGCAAGAGCCTTGTTTGCTTTTTCTATTTCTGCGGGAATAGCTTCTAATTCTCTGTAATAAGTTTGTAAAGCCTTATTAGCTTTTGTTATATTACTTACAACAGAATCTGGAAAGAATTTTTCTTTATCCATTCCAGTAATTTCTTTGCCATATTTTTCTAATTGTTTATAATAGTCAATAATTCTTTCAAATGAACTTGAGGCTTTAGATACATCTGAAAGAGAATGAAAACTTTTACTTGTTAAATCCTCAAATTTTTCAAGCTCACTATTAATTTTACTAAAAACATTTTGGATATTTGTGTTTAATCCTTGTGATAGTTTTAATCCTGAAAAAGCTCTTTGCATCTCTGAAATAGCACTTTTAATCTGAGAGATATTCATTGACGCATCAAAATTTAAGGTAAAACTTTTATTTGCCATCTTTTTTTCCTCCTATATAAAAATCAGCACTAAACTCTCTCAATGAAAATTAGTGCTGATTTCTTTATTCATTATCTATATCATCATTTAGGAAGAAGATTTCCATTACTTTTTTATCGCCTTTCCCCCCAACAGGATATCCAACAGCTCTAAAATTTGCAACTATTGGATTAGCTTCTCTACCTAGCCTCATAGATAAATCAGACACTAATTTTAGTCTTGGAATTTGAATAATTCCAGTTCTAGTTCGTCCTGTCACATCATCTTTAATCCTTGTTTTTCCTTCAAGAAACATAAATCCATCGACTAAGTTTCTTCCCACAATAATATCTGTCGCGCCATTCATATATTTATACTGATAATCAACAATTACTTCTTTTGAATCCTGCTTAATATTGATTTGAGTATCCGAGATAATCTCTATATCAGTATATTTTTGTCCAGTATTTCTATCATAAACAAATAAATTTTGAGAATATGGTTTTTCTTCGTCTAAATCTATAAAACCATTTTCATCACTTGTTCTCTCTAATCGAACAGTAATAAGAATACTATCAACATCTTCTTTATATTCTAATAAATGAGAATTACTTAATAATCCAAACTGAGCCTTAGAAAAAATTCCCTGTGTAAAATTTATGTCTATTTCTTTTGTGCTTTCCCACGTAACTAGCGCGCGATTATCAAAACCACCTGAAGCCTGCACTCTACTTTTTATCTCGTTAAAATTTGCTAATTGAATTTTATCAAACGCTGTAATTATTTCACCAGTTTCGATGGTTCTATTATTAATCTTCATAGGATAAGTGGCTTTAAGTACAACTTCATACAGTTCTTTCATTCCAAATTGATTGTCCATATTATCCTCCTATACTAAGAAAGGCGGAGTAAAAACTCCGCCTTAATTTATCCAGTAACTTCTACAGTACAAGTATCTGTTTTTTCTCCATCTACAGTCTTTACTGTTATGGTTACAGGAGCTATAGTTATAGCTTTTCCTGTAATTAAACCATCCACAACAGTTACTTTTTCTGAATCTGAAGATCCCCAAGTAACTTGTTGATTTGTAGCATTAGGTGGTTGAACTGTAGCAATTAAATTTTCAGTTCCTTCTATTGTTAAAGTAGTGGAATCTTTATTTAAAGAAACACTCTCAACCGGAACATTTGGAGTAGTAACGTTTACCTGACAGGTAGCAGATTTACCAGCACAAGAAGCTGTTATTGTCGCGGTCCCCGCGCTCACTGCAGTTACAAGTCCATTAGTAACAGTCGCAAATTCGGGATGGTTACTCTTCCAAGTAACCACTCCCGTCGCGCCTTCAGGCTCTAATGTCGCTGTAAGCTGTTTTGTATTTCCACTAGAGCCTGTTGTTAAACTAATAGAGGACTCACTTAATTTAACCCCTGTAACTGCTATTATTCCCCCAAGCCATATTTTACTAATTTCATCATTACACCGTCGGCAGGACGCATAACACGTAAGTTCATATTAAACACAGAGGGATCTCCTTCGGCCTCTAGTGTAATTGTATTTTCAGACTGAACTTTTGCTTTAGGAATAATAAACTGGAAGAATTCATCTTTACCAGTAGTTTCTGAACGAGCATAAGTATCGCCAGTTACATAATATGTTCCTGGGAATGTCTGAGCAGAAATCTCAATAGAACTACCAGTAACAGTTAAATCAAATGTCTGGAAGTAAGCTGTATTTGCCTGTAAAGAGTTAGTGGGAACAACAGAACCAGTAACATCATAAATAGTAGAAGATGTAATGGTTACTGTCTTTCCACCAGGAAACGTATACTGAGAATGAGGTGTGCTACCAGTAAAAGTTAGAGTTTTAGTAATTGTAGTTAAGTCATTAGCAGTTCCATCACCAAACATGATAGCCATAGATTTAACGGAGAATAGAGCATCCTCTAGTGTTACTGTAATTTCCTTTCCATAGTCCCAGATAATTAGAGGTGGGTTACCTTTACCACCGCGAGCTTCTGCTTCTTCGGCTGTCTGCTCAATAGTAGAAACTTTCAGTGTATCTAGGTAAAGAACGGGAGCACCACGGGTACCATCAGCATCATTCAGGGCATAGAAAGTAACGTCAGCAACTTCTTTAATACCATATCTGTCAAGAATATTTGCCATTGTTAAATAGCCTCCTATTATTCATCTAAATTTCTAATCCAATATTTCGGTTTAATTTTTTTCGAGTCCGCGCCAGCAATTAGCGCTCGAATATCAGTTTCATATTTTTCTTTTTCCTGATATGTTTTTATAAGCGAATCTACTGAAGCGTAACTCAACTCTCCAACATTAAGTGGGTTAATACCTATATCCATACAACAAATTGAAACAAGTAAAGTTCCAAAAGTTATTCCCATACCTTTTTTTGCTTTAACTTTATCTCTATATCTAGCTTTCGCTTTAATTCTTTTAACTCTAGGGTCTTCGTCGGGGTCTGGAGGTTCCACTTTTTTTTCTCCTAATGCTTCTCTTATAGCATTTTGAAAATCAAAATATTCTTCTTCTGTTATCATTATCATTTTTTTTAAATCTTCTAAAGAAGAAGCGTTTTTAACAATTTCTTCTAAATCACCAACCAAAATTTCTTTTCTATCATATAAAAAGGTAATTGGTTCTTTAGTAAAAAAATAGAAAGCATCTTTAGCAACCTGTTCTATCTCTTTATTGTGATAGCTTGTTGCTAATAAAAATTCTAAAGGAGTTGGTACGGTAAGCGGTTCTCCATTTTCATTTGTTTTATTTAAAAATTCGTCCTCTAATTCTTCTTGCGTAATTGTTAATAGATAACGGTATTGAGAAAAATGTTCATTTTCTACAACTTGTTTTACGGTTGGCGGGTAAATTTTAACCTTTCCTTTAAAATCTTTTGGAAGATTTAGAAAAAATTTTTCGTTAATCATAACTTGTAATAATAAACTCCTGTTTATAACTAGAAATTTCCTCTGTTAAGAAATTGAGTTCAAAATCTCCGCCAGACATCTTCCCTAATCCTTCTATCATTTTTCCATCTAAAGATTCTTCGATTTCTCCTAATATTGCAAAAGGTCTTAGATTAGTTCCTTTTATTATCCATTGAGTTAATGGAACGAAAACTTCCACCGAAATAAGAACATCTTTAAACTCTGAGTTATCTTGATTTTTCTTTCCAGTTACCACTCTTAAAGCAATAATGGAATTTGCCGTTTCCTTTGGTCCAATTCTTGGAACTATTTTAATAAGTTTCTCAAAAATCTCAGATTCTTTTTGTTCTTCGGTTAAATTTTCATTTGATAAGGGGTCTTTATCTGTGTAATATAATAATTTAACTAAATTATCATTTTGCATTAATCTTTTCATTATTCTTTGCAGATTAACCCCAATATCTTTACAGTTTCTTATTTTATTTTTCATTATTCAGCACCACCATTAAACCAGAAGAAATCATCTGGATTATCGCCAGGTTGCTGTTCAGGAATTGGAGATTTATCTCTTTCATAAACAGGGTCAACTGTTACGTATTCAACACCTGGAGTAGATTGGATATCGTAACCTGTTACTCGATATGCCTCTTTGAGCGCACCTTCGCCTATCTCCAAATAATCATCTTTTTTCATAAACTCATTAGTAGGAATAACAAAGAAACTCATTTTTAGATTTTCGGTATAGAGGACATCCATACGAGAACGAGAACGAATTTCATCTTTTAGCATATTATCTTCTTGACCATACATATATGCCCAAGTTTGCTGTAAATTACCACTTCTATCTGTCCATTTTAAGAAGTGCGTCATTTTTAAAACAACATAGCGATTATATCCGCTAGCTTTTATTTCTTCTAACCAATAAATCATCCATCGGTTAGTTAAGCCATTATCATTTGTAATTTCAATAATTGTGCCGGATGGAATAATTACATCTAATTTTGTTAATAAATATTGAAGAGTTTGTGTGTCATCTTGTTTATATCTTTCTAAACTCCCTGCAATATCTTTATCATTAAACTTAAAATCCACCCTGTAAATAGTTTTGGAAAGATAATTTTCAAAGAGCTTTTCTCGTTGATTCTTAATTCGTGACTGATAATCCAAACCATAGCGATTTAATCGTTTTAAATAAATTTCATCATAATATCCCATTAATCTCTACCTATTAATCCCATACAATCAAAAATAGTAGTTCTAAAATATTCATATCTTAAATATCTTAGAGAGGATAACTTATGATATAAAATGTAATAGTTAATAGTTTTTTCTTCTTCATCAAATCCTTGTAATTCAATTAGAATTGAATCGAGAAATTTTTCCCATTCTCTTCCTTTTTCAAATTCACATAATAAACCAAATAACTTATTTTTTAGTTTATTATCGTAAGCCTCTTTCATGCCAGGTGCATAATTCATTTTACATCACCTGCCAATTTACTATAATCAAATGGTTTTCCTTTTACCACTCTATAATAAATTCTTTCTAAATTAAGAGCATTTCTCTTTTCTTGCTCAAGCAATTTAATAAATTTATCTATGAGATTCGCTTGAGAGAAATCTCTTTCCTCATATAAAGGCTTTACATTTTCCCAAGTAAGAATTGTTCTATTTAACCATTCACATTTCATATATGTTGCTAAGATTTGAATTTCTTGATTGTTTAAATCTCCTACAAAAGAATCTCCTTCTATGGTCAAGTCAACTCTAGGAAATTTAAACCACGGAATCGCGCCCTTTAAAATTTCTAATAAGTCTTGTGCCAACTCGTCCTCTGTCCAGTTAGCCCATTCATCTTCTAGCATTTTAGCAAAGAAAGCATCATAAACATTTTGTAAAGGAGTCATTTTTAATCCTCCTTATTTTGTCTTCTCAATAGGACTGCTTTAATAACATCAACGCCAGTAGCAGTTTTAAGAACCTCGCATCTATTAATATCTGTAATTTCATGGTCAATAGCATATTCAGTAAGCTCCTGTGCCTGCTCGTAAGAAATCTTACCTAACATTTCCTTCAAGTCTCTAATTGGAGCAACTGTTAAAAGTCTCCGTCTTTGAGCATCATTAAGGATAATAATATTTTCCGGCTCAGTCGCACCCTCTGGCTCAAGTCCTAATTCAATCTTTACATCCATATCATCAATCTTTAAGAAACCATCAGTAAATAGATTAGATACTCCTTTATAATAAATAGCTTCCTTTAGGGTATCTAAGTCAATAGTAGTTTTTGCGCCTTTTTTCTCCCAACGACGTCTTAGATGTAGTTCAGGAATATCAATTCCTACTCTACCTGTACTTAAACTTTCGATTGTAACTTTTCTATTTTCCATAATTAATTCTCCTTTTTACTCAAAAAAATTTGGGAGAGAGGGAAGTCCCTCCCTCCCTTCTTCTTTCATAAATTATATACCATAGGGGGATTCGTAAGTTTGGTCAATTCCTGTATTCTGATAGATAGCCCAGTTGTAATGAGTTAGAATTGCAGCACCCATCTTTCTGTATACATGAATTTCCATAGAGTTGTCTCTATTTTTGAAGTCGTTAATTTGGGTTTGTCCTTCAAGAACAACCTTAACAACTTTTTCTCCACCAGTAGGTAGAATATAAGCAAGCTGTGGGTCAATCCAAGTTTTTTCGTTATTTTCATCAATAAATGACTGAGGAATCATAACGATAGGAGTACCACGGAAAATATTGATATAGCCCTGATTATGAATCATATCAATATCCTGTGGATGGTAAACGCCCTGATAGTTTGTTCCAACAGGAACGATTGCGTCTGCACCCATTTCAGCAATGAACTCAGGTGGAGCAAAAATAACTGCGCCTGTACCATAGGCTCTTACTACATTAACTAGCTTTAACATTTCCTCGCCATTAAAGCTAGAACCAGTATATTTATTTACAGAAGGACGACCTGTTGCATTGATTGCTGCGCGAAGAGCTTTTTGAACCTCTAAGAATACAGAATCAGTTAAACCGTCAGTTAAAATCTGCATAACTTCAGCCATATCTTCTGCACCATCTAGCATACGCTCGTAGTCGATGGTTACAGCTCCACCTACTGCATAGGCAGGAACAGAGAATGTTTCAGTATCAAGACGGAATGTCTCGTACACACCAGAAAGTCCAACCTGAGTTAAGAATTTCTTGGCACGATTTTTACCAATTCTTCTCTTAAATACAGCTTTTTGTCCTTGTCCGACTACCTGAACATCAGCAAAAATTCCTACAGCATCAATAACTTTATTAGGAACAATTTCGTCGGCAGTCTCAATAAAAATTTCATAAATATCATATCTGTTCTTCATGAACTGATTATATGTACTGGCTAAATCTTTTAAAGCATCAGATAGAGCCGCATTTACATTTTCAGAAGAGAAGGTAGCTGGGGCAGTACCTCTAGCAGCATGAAGAGCCAGTTCTTTAATTTCGCTTAAAGTTGCCATTATATAAACCTCCTCTCAATTAAACTGTTAGTGCCTGGAACTTAATACCAAACTGTCCATCAGGCATTGTGGTAGCAGCTACAACTAATAGAACCGGTCCAGCAGAAGGTTTAGTAGCAGAAACAGCAATAGAACCATCTGCGGAAATTCCACCGTAAACTGGAGTAGTAGCTAGTTTATCTTTTGCGAGTGCTTTCTTAAATTCGCCATCACTTGTCCAAGTAGAATCTTTCGCAGAGTCATAACTTACACAATTAGTAGTAAATTTATCTCCTACAGAAAGATAGCCAAGACGAGGTAGGAAAGTACCTGGTTCTAGTTTAAAGTTCTTTAAACCAGGAGTTCTTTCATCATACATATGCTCTGTTGTATAATTTAAAGCAATAGGTAAGCTGGCATCGTCAGCAAATTTAACAACTCTATTTACATTATCAACAGCAAGTAGCATACCGTTTTCAGCGGGAACGCTAGCAAAGTCAGTACTATCTAGTGCGCACTGGGCTTCAATGCGTCCGTCTCTACGGAAGGCTACATTATTCAGTTCTAATTGACCAAAACCGTCAATTACAAGTCTCTTTAGAGCCATTTCTATTCCTCCATTTATTTTCTATATTTCGCTAAAATTTCTTCAATTCCACCCTTTGGTTCATCTTTTGGGATGTATTGAGGCTGTGGATTTTTTGTAAAAATAGCTGGATTAGATTTAACAAGTTCATAGGCTAAGTCTTTATCTAAATCAGAAGCAGTGTAATCAGCAATCTTTTCTCTATAAGAGGTTAAGATTTCATCATTTAACTGTTCAGAATATTTAGAAAGAACTTCTTCTTTTTCCTTTGTTTCGATTTGAAGTTTATAAGACTTCAATGTTTCTAATTCACTATTTAATGCAGTGATGGTGTTCTCAGCATTTTCGTAATTATGTTGAGCATCATCCCTCTCTGTGGTTAAAGTGGAAATTGCGGTATCTTTCTCTTTAATTTTCTGTTCAAAATCAGAAATTTTTCCTTCAAGGTCTTCGACCTTAGAGAAAGTCTCGTCAGCCTTAACATAATTTCCGCCGTTCAAAGCCTGAATTGTAGCTAAGGCATTTTTCTCTTCTTCTGTTACATCAACAATATAACATTTCTTTCTCTCTCCTAATTCGAGAGAATCTGAGCTATCATCTTTCTTATAATAAACTCGCTCATAAGAACCATTCTCGTAGTTATATGTAACTGCATAATCGTCATAAATATCGCAAATTGCATAAACTACTTCCCAACCGCCCTCTTCGTTAAAGTTAGGATTTAGAAGAGTCCATAAAGCATCATGTTTTTGATTATCAGAAAGTTTAAAGTTAATGCTAGGCATTTCTTCTTTTCCTCCTTCTGTTTTTTTCTGAAAATTTAGAGTATATTGTTCAATTTTTTCTACCATATCTTTTAAGGATGTGTATAAACTAAAGAAAGCCGCGCCCTCAAAGCAAGGTTCTACTTCAGTTCCTAATACTTGTAAGCCTAAGAAACAAGCATCCTCAAAAACAAATACTTTTTTGCCTTCAACTATTTTCCAATTACCTTTAATCGAAGGCTCATATAATTCCATAGACTGTGCTTTTCCTACTATATCACCAGCTTCTTCGTAAAGGGCTGTAAATAGAAGAACATCCACACAGGCGTATTCTCTAACTTTACCATCTTCATCTTCATGTTCTTCCCAAGCAAAATTAGGATTTTCAGGAACTATTCCATAAATTCTTCCAAGATAACGTTCTTTTCCATGGTCTGTATAATCCTCATTAAAATTATCATAGATACCTTTAACAGGAGTATACGGAATTGTAGAGATTAGTTTCTCCGCGAACTCATCTGTTATATAAGTACCATTTCTGTTATCTTTCTTATAGAAAATTCGGCATCTTGCTTTTGAAATAACATCATTATATTTTTCTAAATTTCCATAAACAGTAATAGGAAACTCTTTTATAATATTATCCGGCATTATCAGAGCCTCCTTGTCTATCTAAAGATTCTTCATTCTGTATTGTTTTTGGAGCTTTCTCTTCTGGAGATTTCTCCGGCGCGCCTACTTTATTATCTGATGAACTTTGCGTATAGGAAGAAGATAAAGGTTTTAGTTTATCAGATAGTTTTAGAACATCATTCTCTAAATCTTTTACATTTCCTAAGTCTTTCTGTGAAAGTCCCATAGCAAGAGCAGGAAGCAAAAAGCTATATCCCGTATTTGCTAATTTGAAAGTAGACTCCATATACTTATCATCATTATAATAAGTAATAGGTAAAATAGTATACTTAAAAGTTATATTTGAATTAGAATATAACTGATTGACAATATTCGTAACAAAAGTAGAAAACTTATTTGCCAATATCATCATCATAGCCATATCGTTTTTAATTGAAGTTTCAAGGGCTAAGTTACTATTAGATGCAAATAACTGGCCGCTTGTACCAGATTCATAATAAATGTTATTAACCATCTTTTCAAGATTGTTGGAAATTGTATCAGAAGCAGTTTTAGATTGAATTGCTTCAACATCTGCATAAGTAGTCAATACACTTACATTCTTATTTCCTCGCAACATTCCCACTGTACCACTATGAATTTCTTCGGCTTCTTCTGGTTCAAATAATAAGTCTCCTGTGGTTGTATTATGAGGAATCTTTTGAACGATAATCTTTTTAATTTCTTCTAAATCTCGTTCTTTTTCGGTTTCAACCGCTTCATCATAATTGATTGTTGCTGGAATAACATTTAAGAAAATTGGTCTACCATCTAGCATCGGGAAGCAAATCCCAATATCACTAGGAATGAAAACCCATCGACTTGTTTTCTTTCCTTTCATATACTTTCTGTAAGCATTAGAAATTATGCTAGGGTAAACTTTAAGAGCCATTTCTCTTGAATCTTCATCAACTATTGTATTAAAATAAGTTATATCAAATTCGATTATATCGTTTCCTTCAGTGTCCTTAAAACGGGAACAACAATATCCGCTTGGTAAATCTAAAACAGCAAAAGTTTTTTTATCTAACTTTTGTATAATTCCATAGTAACTACCATCAATCATTGCGCGAAGCGCGCAATTTATCAAGAAGGACGGTAAGGACATTCGCTCAATAAAATCAACTGCATTATAATATCTCTTTTGAATATGTTCTGTGGAGAGTTTTTTACCGTAGCTAGGATTAGGAATCAGCATACCAGTATATTTCAAAAGAGTAGCATAATAAACAAGAATCCTTTTATAAAAACCATCTTTATAAAAGTAATTGCGCGATAGTCTTTGTTGTTCAGCTAAAGAACCCGAATCAATAATTCTTTCTATTTCTTCTGGTGTATAGTCTTTTAATCTAGTAACTCTTCTTCTAGCTGATGACCATTCTCCAGCATAAGCGGCATCGTTAGTTGCTATCATGTTGTCTTTTGCCCGTTTATAGGAGTCTAAATCGAATCTACCTGTTGGTTTTATTTGTTCCATTCTATTATCCTCCCGTGAAGAATACTAATCTTCGATTTGTTCCCGCGCGCCGACGATGCTTCTTATAGTTAGCTTCTTCTAGCTCTTTTATCCTCCAAAGTCCATAAGCAAAAGCAGAATACTTATCTTTGGGGAATCTACTATTAATCTGCTCCAAAACTATATCTAATGTGGCGCCAGTTCTTTTCAAACGAAGATTGGCCATTTCTTCAAATAACTTAGTTGTCATTTCATGCGGCATGATTCTTTTTACTCTTTGAATCGTGGACATTTTTTGACCAACTTTCGTAGACATTAGCGCACTCTTTGCTTCCTGTTCTTTTATTAAGAATCTAACCATTCCGCTTGATAGTCTTGAATAGGCATTTCCGTGAATTTTTGAGTTCAATGGACCATTAGCTTTTATTCCATATAAAATACAAATTGCATCTTTAGGCTGAACCTTTTTATAATTATCGTCATTTATAAAACCGTAAGCAGGGAGAAGATTTCCAAGTTCATCATACTGAGTACGAATCATTTCATCTCCTAATCCTACACCCAATCCATTAGTATCAATTACTACTTCCTTTGGATTAAAGTCTTGAATAATTTTCTTTAAATCAACAGCTTGTTGGTAAAAGGTTTTTGTTTCTGCTTGACGACCTAAAACAAAAAGATTTACTAATGTAGCATAATATTTTCCATTTAATACATTTACTCGAAAAACACAGCATACAGTTTGGTCGCTTATGCGTCCTACGTCTACTGATAATAAGTAGAAACTGTTAGTTCCTGGTCTAATAATTGCGTGCATTTCGGGATTCTTTATCTTTCTATACTTCTGTAACTTATCAAAATTAAACCAAGATTCTTCTGAGCCTCCGGACCATACAGAAAGATATTCTCTTGCGAAAGTTTCTTCGTTATATGACGGAGACATCTTTAACTCATTAATATACTGTTTATCAAGCAATCCATGGAGAACTGGTATTCTATAATCACAACCCCAAACAAAAGCCTGCTTAGGATTAATAATACTCATTTCAAAGAGGTCAATAAGTCTTTCATAAGCATAAGAAGATTTTACTCCTGCTGAGGTCATGTATAATTGTTGCTGATTTGGCTCGTTAATATTTACTTCTCCTCTTAGAGTACGACGAGAAACATTCATCAAAGGAAGAACAACAGCATTTAAAATTTCGCCGTCATGGTCACGAATCTCGTCAATAAGACCACCATGTCTACGACCACCACGTTCTGTGTCAAGCGCGCCAACAACGTCGAAAATTGAACCATTTCTAAACATTAAAGTTACATAATCTTTACCAAAATTACCATCACCAATAATCTCCTTTTTAAGTAGTGGTAATTTATCCCAAATTTCATAAATCTTATCTTTAGCAATTTTCGCAGACTGATTCTTACCTGGTGCGCAGATAAATCGTTTTGTTCCCGGCATGAACATACATTCTAAATAAAGAGCAAGAATTGATATAAAAGTTTTAGAGAATGCACGACAATTGTGTCCCTCAACGCCGTTAACATTAAAAGATTCATTGGGCATTTCTAGACAATATACAAGACTATCATTTCTTCTTGAAAAACTAATTTTTCTAACTTTATTAATCATATATAATTTATTATCAATTAAATAAGGATAATATTCTCCAAGTCGCATATTCTCTTTAATTAATACTATTCGATTTTTATCTATAGCCTCTTTGAATTCTTTTGCTAAAAGTCCGTTGAAATTTAGATTATATACCTTTGCTTTCCCTTCTCTATTTTCTATTGTAATAGATGGATTTACAAAATTTCGATATAAAATATGTTTCATTCCTTCTACTAAAACATTAGAAACTGTAGTTCCTTTATATCTATAACAGTTTCTATTTTTTCTATAATACCCATCACCACTAAGCCATCCTTTTACAATTTGTAATTGTATTTTTGGGTCTATATATAATAAACAAGTAGGAATCCATTTGTTCCATTGGTTTATTTCATTGTACTTACAATTAAAAATTTTTTCAAAAAATAATCTTAGGTGGGCGCTATTAAAATAAATTGCCTGGCTATTATTATCTCTTTCTATGACAGAACCATCTAGCCCAAAAACTTCTTTTGCAAGAAATAAAATTCTTTTCTTTAAGTTTTCTTCTTTTATTGAAATTGTAAAGCTAATTTGATTTCTATTCCAGGAACCTTCCGCTAACCAAATGCCTATCCATTCACAAAAATTATTGTCAATAAGAATTTTATCTTTTATCAAATTTTTCATTTGATAGGTTGGAGTTGGTGCTTTTATTTCTTTTAAATTCCTAACTTCGGTATCTATAGGACTTAATAGAAAATCATTTTCTGTTAACTGGTCTGCTCTAATCCATTCAGCTTTTTCTAATTTTCTTAAATTTTTTCTATAAAATTCTTTTCTTTGTTCATAGTTTGTAATATTAAAAAATTCTAATCCTTCTTTCCAAAAAGTTCCTGCTCTGGTTGTATTTTTATCTCTGTGGACAGCTAAAAATTTATGGTCATTTGTAGTTGTTATTTTTTGTTCAAAACAATTTTCTCCTTCGATTGAAACAAAATCCCCATTCCATTCTCTAATATTAAGATTTAAAGGATATTGCCATCCATCTTTTGTCCATACTCTAACATCTCCAGAAACTTGCTCTATTGGCATCATTCCATATTCAGTAAGAACAGGAGTTCCTTTTGTTAAACAAGCGGTACAATAGTGATAACGATAACGTAGGCACGCGCGCAAGAAAATTCTCTGATAGAAGAATAAACTAAAGTTTGAATCTGATGGGGTAATTAAATCAATAAATAAATCTGGATAAGCCGAAAAAAATTCACAATACTTTTTAAATAAATCTTCGTGTCGAATTAAATACTCCTCAGTAAGTATTGCACCTTTTTCAATTTCAATGCCTTCTTTTTCATGTTTTTGAATTGACGCCCCTAGTCTTGTTAAATCTTGATTAACTATAAGTTTAAGATTGCTCATCGTCTAATTCCACCTGAAAATCTTCATCTTTCATTAATTCATCATAACCGGCATTGTCATATTCGTCTAAGTCATATTCCTTATCCGTATTATAATAATTCTCAAGCTCTTGGGCGTTTTTAAGAGCAGACAATCTTCTTTCAATCTCTTCTGTAATTCCAGATTCATTAACATATAAGCGTTGATTAAAGTTCATAATATTCTTCATTGTCTCATCAACGACATCTTGAGTAACTCCATCATAGAACTTATTAACCCAACCACGCTTTTCAAGCCATCTAAATACCTCTCCAACTGAATCGAAATCAGTCGCATTTTTTACATTCTTTGGAGTAAACTCCGCGACTTTTACAAGTTTATCGTAAGAAGAAAGAATCTTATCAAAATCGCTCCCTTCTCTAATTCTTGAATCTATCTCCAAAGAAATCTTACATAGTTTTTTTGCTTGGTCATCTTGGAGCGCGCCATTTACGTTTTGAGTCTGAAGCATACCATCATATAATCCTTCAAGGTAATGTAGTTCTTCTTCATCGTAATTTGCTCCCCATTTTTCCTTTAATTGAGAAAGTTTCTTCTCTTTAATAATCGGAAGTTCATCATCTATAAGCCCCGCTTCTTTTAATTCCTTAAATCTTCTAAAATATACTCCCCAGTCAAGACCGTTATAATCTGATGAAAGAAATACTTTAGCATACACTGGAAAAACTTTATCTCCATTCATTTCATGTAATCTTTCAAATTCAGATGGTACAAAAGGAATATCTGCGTACTGACAAACTTTATCTACAGCTTCCCAATCAAAATTATTTTCAACTAGATATTCCTCTATACATGAATTACATATCGGTAAATATCCATCCTTATAAAAGAAAGATTTTGTTTCTGAAAAAGCGTCTGGGCCAAAACTTCCATTACATCTACTACAAGTCTTTAAAATAAAAGGCTTTCTTTGTTTTGGAATATTTGGCTTCATATTTACACCTCTTAATTTAATGACTTGGCGCGATTTACGTCTTTAATCATTTTTAAAATTTCTTTTCTTTTTCCTTTTTTTATCATTAAAAATTTATCCATCATATCAGATAAAATTTCTTCAAAAGGTCTTTCGTTTTCATCTTTATCTAAAATTGGGACACAAAGAATTTTTGATAGTCCCACAAACTCAACCTCGGAAAGTTTTGAAACTTCTTCTATAAAAGAAAGGAAGGTTTTTGGAGAAACCTTACTTTCATCAATATTAAAACTCATACGTTTTTCTCCTCCCGATTCTTTTTATTTTGTCTATCTTTCTTATCACAACATTTACACTTATTCGCATATCCATCTTTTGAGCGCGACTTCCTTACAAAATTACGAGGACTTTTAAGTAAAGTGCGGCCGCAAGCAGAACACTTTTTAAATTCTTCTGAAAAGAAAAGGTTTTGAACGATTTGCTCGTGATAGGCCGCCGCCTCGTTAATCTGTTTAATAATTTTTTGACGAAAGATAGTCGATATATAATTTGCAGTATATGATTTCCCAAATTCTTTATTTACCATATCTGCTATATCTTGATTTTTAACCTTCTTCATTTTAAGGTCAAGGATTTTTTGTTGTACTTCAGATAGTTGCGCCATTTCAATATAATACTCTAAAGTACGAAGAAGATATTTTGTAGTCGAATCAAGAGGACCTTCTAAGCTAGAATCTTCTAATTCAAAAAATAAAAGAAAAAGATTGTAAACGTGTTCAATTTCTCTAAAATCAAAGAAGAAAGGAGTTCTTTGTTCTTTTTGTTTGTCCCAATAGAATTTGGAAATTTTTTTAAGGTCACTTTCAGAGAAAGAACTAGGAATAAGATTTTCTTCAGAGAAGAAAATTTTTGAAGCTACTTCTTGGTCGCTATATAATCCAAGTGGCAGAACTGTTGCGTCAGAATCAAAAGTTAAAAAAGATGGCGGCGGTTCAATCGGGCGAATTGTATCTCTTTGAATTAAATTCGAGTATGAATCTTTAAGAGTAAATTGTTGTCTGCGCAATTCTACTAAGAGGTGGCGCATTTTAAGATATTTGTATTGATTAAGTTTTTTCGCGCGTTCCTTAAATTTCTGTTGTTCTTCTTCTGAGAAGGCTTGAAGAAGTTCTGGACGAGGGGGATTTTTTCTTTTTCCATGCGCGAGGTCATAGTAATTAAGTATAAGGTCGGTTTTATCTATTTCCTTAAAAAGGTCAATAAAAACTTCTTTAATGTGGGGAGGTGCTTTCTCGAGAGCTTCTTTTCGAGAAAAAACTTCTCTTGTAATTTTGGGATGGGCTTCACTAGGACGAACAATGAGGGATTCATTAAAGGTTGGCGTTTCTAGTAAGGCATCAAGGGACTCTTCTTCTTTTTTATCCCAAATTCCACTTCTTGTTTTAATCTGGATTTCCTTTTTTTGTACGGGGTTTTTTCCGTCTGGGTCTTTTCCCCAAAGAATATAGTTAGCGCACGTTTCAAGCTCTTCTTCTGTTAAAGGCTTTTTAATGAAGATTTCTTGCGCCAAATATTCCCTTAAAAAATTAATTCTTTCTTCATTACTTTGAAGAGAAAAATCAAGATTTAATCTATTCATTATTGGTTTACTCCTTTTTCTTTCTCACATCTATATTATACCATATCTACTGTTAGTGCGTCAAATTCTAAGAAAGATTTGAAATATTTTAAAATTTTTAGTATAATATATTTAGAAAGGAGAAGAAGAAAGATGGGATTTTTAGCAATAATTATTTTAGCGGCTTTACTATGGTTTAGTGATACGAAATTAGGGAAAGCATTAAGTTATTTTGGCGGAGTAATTTTAATTATTGCGGTCATTATGGTTTTCTTTCAATATCTTACAGAAGGGTTTTAGAGTCGTAGTTAGAAATGATTTTTTGGGTTCTTAGTTAAAATGATTTTTTGGATTCGTGAGTCTTTGTTTCCAGGCCCAGGACGTTTTAGCGTGCTAAAGTGCTAAATTCCTAAAACACTACCCCGGTAGCACTTTAAAGCATTAAAGCGTACCCCTTTAACAAGGTAAAGTGATAAAGGATTAAAACGGTAAATCATTAAAGTTTTTTTGTTTCTTTTCGTCGTTTCTTTAAATAGCAAAATAGACAAAAAAGTTTCCTTTTCTTTGTGCATTATTTTATTATAAAAATTGAAAAAAGGGGTTGATTTTTTTTCCGGTCTATGGTATACTATAATCACAGAAAAGGAAAGGAGTCAAAACAATGACAGAGAAAGAAACAATCAAGGCGTACCTGGTGAATGAATATAATAAAAAGGCATATACTCATTCTTATGTATTCGGATATGCTTGCAATGGCATGGTATATGCCGCTCGTGTAATGGATGCTCGTGACCTGCTTCCGTTCTTGACCTATGTTGATAAGGCAAGTAGTAAGAACGGCGGAACTTATAGCTTGAAATATCGGCCCAACGGTAAACAGTGGATTATGGTATGTGCACAGGCTGAGGAAGTCAAAGCTATCTGTACGGTAGAATATCTTGAGAACCTGAAAGCAAATAGCCGGAAGAATCGTGGACAGTTGTTTGAAGAGTTGGTTGCACAGGCTTTCGGTGGTGAGCTGGAAACCAGAAGCAACCTGAAGTTCACTGACGGCGGCGATATGAACCTGAACGGTGTAGCCTACCAGGTTAAGTATACAAAGGCTACATTCACAGACGAAAGAACATTGATGAACCTCAGAGGCTAAGACCTCTGAGGTCGTGGAAAGGAGCGCACTAAAATGATGATGACAGTTGTATGCTACGAAACAAAGAAAGGCGATACCTATCTGGCGTACTACACCTATAAGACAAAAGAAGAAGCTCAGAAAGAAGCCGATGAACCGAACGCCACAAAGCCTGCTAAGCTCTGGAACGGAGTAGCCATTGACTGGAACGATGTAGACCACTACTTTGTAGATGAACAAGAGGAGATGTATTGATATGAAAGCTATTATTGAGAGAATGGAAGATAAGGCAATTAGCAAATATGGCTTTGAATCTAAGGTTACAATCTTTATCTTTCGAGTAACGGAAGCCATTAGAAACACGATGAATATCAAGTAAAAGGGGAATTATAATGAATATCGATAATTATGCAGTTTACGACGAAAATAATAGAGAAATCTTTGCGGGGACTTATTGCGAAATTGAAAAGTATCTTGATGAAGATGGCGCGCCGATTAAAGGCTATTCTGTTGTTTCTCTTTTCTCTGGTTATGAGTTATAAAGTATTTATAAAATGGAGTATATAAGAATCAATATAAACCAAATAAAAGAGAGTAGATAAAAGAGAAAGTACGCTCGATAGAAAAGGATTCTTTCTCTTTATCTTTATTTATTGATATAAGATAGTAAGAGGATAGTAAAGAATAAAGATTTATTATTTAATAAATAAAAAGAACAATAGTTCTAAGAAATATCTTTATTCTTGATTGTCCGGGCGCGATTCGTCGAAATGTACATAAAAATCTATGTAGGTTTGTGCAATATTACTATTGTATTTTTTAAAAGAAAATGATATAATATAGATACTGAAAGAGAGGTAAAACAGAAATGAAAAAGTTTATGATTAGTTTCTTAAAGAATATCCCTTTTATTCTTGGTGGTTTGTTTTTGCTTTGGATTTTCTTAGGTTTTTGTGAGGTTCAGATTCACAACTTTAATCCGAATTATGTATATAGTGACTGGAATTTTTTCATGGTTTTGATTAATTTGAAATCTTGACATTTTCAGAAAATTATGTTATAATATATTTGTAATAAAACAAAGAGAATAAAAATATTTTAAGGAAGTAGGGATATTATGGTAAAAACAATAGGCCCATGGTTTACTAAAAAACACAAAGAAGAACTAAAAAAACTTTTTAACCTTTTAGAATGGGAAATTATTATTTCAAAAGATTCTTTTAAGGTTGATGTTCCTACTGACGAACTATGGATTTGGCAAATGTTTAGTGATAGTGATATGGTTTAAAGGGGTTGAATAAACCCCTTTTATTTTTTGGGAAAATCGAACATACGTTCTCGTTGTCCGGGCGCCACTTCATCCAATTAAAGCATTGAAGTCATGAACTTGACCGGGCGGCCAACGATTTGCACAAAAAATCAAATTTTCGTTGGTGATTTTGACGATTGACTTTTTAGGAAATTTTCGGTATAATATATTCAGAAAGTGAGAGTGATAAAACTTGAGCTATTAAAAAAAATTAAAAATATACAGACCCGATACCGAGAAAGCAAGTCGGTGAACTGAAATGATAGGTAATCCGATACTACTGACGAATGCTAAGGGCATTTGGCAAGCGTAATTGCTAACGGACTGGTGTACAACAGTCCGTTTTTTTATATAATTAGTTAGTCATTCCTAACCGTCCGGGCGCCGGGCAAATTGCACAAAAACTTATCGGTTTTTCGTCACTTTGACGATTGACTTTTCTTTCAAAAAGAGTTATACTATATACAGAGTTAAGGGGAAAGCAAACGAAAAGAAAAAATAAAAAAGTTTGAAAAAACTCTTGACAAACCAAAAAGAATATGGTATAATAAGACCATAGAAAAGAGGAAATCACACCTCAAGGTTCAGAAAAAAAAGTTAAAAAAAAAGACTTGACAAACTGAACCGAATGCGATATAATAAAGATGTCAAAGGGGACAGGAACCCCTCTGATAAATAAAAAGGGTGGCGACCAACGCCAACGCCGAAAAGGCAAGAAAGGAAAATACTATGACTAATCGTGAATTCTTTACCGCAATCGCCGCTATGGAGAACCTGAGCGAAGAACTGATTCAGCACGCCGAGGCTGAGCTGGAAAAGCTCGACAAGCGCAACGCCGCAAGAGCCGCAAAGCCTACTAAGGCGCAGAAAGAGAACGAACCCATTAAGGAAGAAATTGTGAAGTTTCTGACCGAAAAGGGTGGTTTCCACACTGCAAGCGAGGTTATGGAAGCGTGTGAGATTTCGGTTCAGAAAGCGTCTGCACTCTGCCGCCAGTTGGTCGAAGAGGGTGCGCTGACTGTTCAGGAAATCAAGGTGCCGAAAAAGGGCAAGCAGAAAGCGTATGCTATCGCAGACAATTCCGAGGAAGTAACAGAATAATGAGATTAGGGGCGGCAATAGTCGCCCCATTTCTCTTTTTTATTGCTTTATTACTTTATCACTTTAAAGCGATGGCATTGCCCGGGCATTCGGCGAAACATACAAAAAAGTTAAGTTTGATTTATGCACTTTTACTATTGATTTTTTCTTCTAAAAGGTTTATAATATATACATCAAAAGAAAGAGATAAGAAAGGTGAGAAAAATATGAGATGGACATTTGTTGCAGAACCCAAAAAAACAATATTTAAAGATGTTGATATTGGAGAATGTTTTGAAGAAAATTATGCGCTTTATATTAAAGTTTCTCCAGAAAGTGCCTTTGATATTACTCGTGAAGAATTAACATATTTTGGTGATAGTGTTGAGGTCATAATAAGATATGTTGAAATGATTATTCGTTAAATAATTAAAATAATAATTATTTTGAGGTTAAAAAGGTAAAAAAATTAAAATAAAGACTTGACTTTTTCAAAAATTTATGGTATAATAATTATAGAAAAAAGGAAAGGAAGATAAAGATATGAAAGGTATCTATTTTGATATGGACGGAACAATCGCCAACTTCTACGGTGTAGAAAACTGGTTAGATTACTTGCGGAAAGGACAGACGAAACCTTATAGGGAAGCACACCCGCTCGTTGATATGCATAAACTGGGGAAAGAAATTCACCGACTTCAAAATCTTGGTTATACAGTCGGAATTATTTCTTGGCTTTCTAAAAATGGAAATCAAGAGTATAATGAAAGAGTAACAGAAGCAAAAAAGAAATGGCTTGCTCGTCACTTGGGAAGCGTTCACTTTGACGAAATCCATATTGTTGAATATGGCACTCCCAAATATATGTTCGGTGATGGGATTCTTTTCGACGATGAAGAACGCAACAGAAAAGAATGGTCTTATAGAAATAGTAAAAATTTAGCATTTGATGTCAACAATATTTTAGGTATTTTGGAGGCGGTCAGGTAATGACTGCCTTTTCTTTTAGTTCACTACTTTAATACTTTACAGTGGCGAAGTGTCCGGGCGCAGGGCAAATTACACAATTTTTATAGAAAATTTTCGTCATTTTGACTATTGCTTTTTTATTATTTATCTGATATACTATAATTACAGAAAGGGGATAGATATAAAAAAGAAGTTGAGATTTTTCCAAGTTTTTTCAAAATAAAACTTGACTTTTTCAGAAATTTGTGTTATAATAATTATAGAAAAAAGGAAAGGTGGTCATAGATATGGCGAAATCGAGAAAGGCACTGCGTGAGGAAATGAAAGAATACTACATTCGGAAACTCACCGAGTTTTTCAAAACTGAGGAAGAAGTTTTGCGAGTGGGTAGCAATGAGATTGCATTTCCCATTGTAGACGCAGAGGGAAACGAAGATTTTCTGGTGATTACCGCAAAGATTCCAACAGGTGCGAACAAGGGGACTGAACCCTATGACGGTTACGCAATGGCGGAAGAATACGAAATCAAACAGAAACAAAAGGTAGAACTTGCCGCCAAACGTCAGGCGGAAAAGGAAAAGAAAATCAAACGTGACGAGGAATACAGGCGAAAGAAAAAGGAAGCCGAGGAAAAGAGAAACGAAGCAAAGTAAAAAAAAAGAGGGCGAACAGTTGTTCGCCTTTTCTTATTTCTTTTTTACTTTATCACTTTACTGTACGAAAGTGCCCGCGCCCGGGCACGCGGCGAAATAGACAAAAACAAAAGGGAATCTTTGTGCAATATTACTATTGCTTTTCTTCTCATTTTGGTTTATAATAAGTCTATCAAATGAAAGAGGTAACTAAAATGAATGATGAAAAGATTATTGTAATTGACACCGAAACTGCAAACACTATTGACGACCCTTTTTGCTATGATATGGGTTTTGCGGTCATTGATAGAACAGGAAAAGTATATGAAACCCATTCCTATGTGATTGCAGATATTTTTCTTGACGAAAAGGAAATGATGAAAGAAGCATATTTTGCAGATAAAATTCCGCAGTATTGGGAAGATATTAAAAATGGGAAAAGGCAGTTGCGCAGATTCCAAACAGTGAAAAGAATTTTTCGTGATGTATGCGACCAATATAATATAAAAATTGTTGCGGCACACAATGCACGTTTTGATTATCGTTCTACCAACGTAACACAAAGATTTTTGACTTCTTCAAAATATCGTTATTTCTTTCCTTATGGTGTTGAAATTTGGGATACTTTGAAAATGGCAAGAGAAATTTTTAGTAAAGATGATGAATACGGCGTTTTCTGTTTTGAAAATGGATATATGACTAAAAGAGGACAAAGACGATATACCGCAGAAATTCTTTACAGATACTTAACAAGAAACAATGATTTTATTGAAAATCATACAGGACTTGAAGATGT
>ERZ1643249.363-NODE-363-length-53718-cov-13.677338_pt1 | contig 53718 bp, 41 predicted proteins | sample MGYA00579263_ERZ1643249 | MGnify/ENA primary metagenome ERZ1643249 (study PRJEB29033, sample SAMEA4952264) | chicken gut metagenome | biome: Broiler Chicken; feature: Gastrointestinal Tract; material: Caecum | place: Ireland | collected 2018 | study: Broiler...
ATATTATACCACATGAGGCTATCTAATTCAACAAAGAGTGGCTCATATCCCCATGCCTGAAGGCAGGGGCTTTACGCCACACTTTGGTAAGGGGTGGGAGGACGTCAACACTGGTTTTTCAGTTTACTTGCTCATAAAGTTCATTTTTTTGAAAATTTGCCAGAAAAAATTTTTTGGTTATTCGGTTGTTCCCCTTTAATTTTAGTTGCGACAAATTGCCAATTTTAGAGATTCTTTCCTTTAATTTTATCTGCGATAAACCTCAAAAATTCAGTTTAGTGCCAATCCCTTCCTTTAATTATATTTGCGATAGAATTGTTTGGTGACCATCAACTGTTTTAATCCATCCCATACTCATAACAGAACAGATTGTTGCTAGTTCGCCTGCCGGGATAGCAGACCATATCGCCGCTGGCCGTGTATGCACATGCCGGTTCTTCTGCCGGGCTATAGATGGCACCCACCAACTGGCCGTAGTAAAAAGAAACAAAATTTTGAAGCTCACTTAAAACCGCACCTAACGGAAGTTTGGCGGAATAGACAAGCGGCTCATGCAGGACTAACACATTGCGAAAAGCTCCGTGTGCGAACTCCTGATGGAAAACATTTTGGGTCAGAGCATCTGTTGTGGGACTCTCAATAGATTTGAGTACATCTGCTGGAAGTTCAGCCACCAGATTCCGCAAGTACAGGATACCGCTTAGATGCCCCATTTCCAGCAGAGAATCGCTTTCATAGAAGGTCAAGGACAGCATTTCTTCAAAGCGGAAGCCTCGGCACAGTTCCATCTGACGCTCGATGACAAAATCCTTTGCGGAACGCTTGGCATAAATCGTGTTTTGCAGCATGGTTTTACCTCTTTCACAGTCATGGGTGAATATGGATGTCTTGATATGCTGCGTTGCCTGATGATTTTATCCCATCAGTAACCGATTACATGACGTTCAACCTCCTCTATGACAGAATGTGGCACTTGGGCAGCGTCTATCGTCCAGATACTGTTCAACCGTGGATTGACGATGCCGATGGATTGGATTTTCTGAAAGGATTCATTCCATGAATGTTTCCCCATGATGTAATACATCAGGACTTGCAGCGTATCACTGGATTTGGGTGGGAATTTAGAGGTTTTTACGTCCCACAGCGTGTCCTCTGTCAGAAAATCTCCATCGCCACTGCTGACGATATCTGTGTATCCACCTTCCATGGTAAATCCGCTTTTGATGACAGGCCCATATTCTGACAGAAACCTCACCATTCGGGTTATCATCAAACGGATATTGAAAAGGGTATCGTGATTCGGTTCCGGCTCCACGGGATGTACCGCCTTCATATTGGGAGAGCGAAAGTAGGCGTCATAACTGGATAATTTGCAGGCGGCGCCGAGAGAAGCATCGTCTAAGCCATGTATTTGGGAAAGGAGTTCGGTGCCGCGCTGGGGACGGCCAGCCAATATAGCGCCGAACAGTGAAATGCGAAAAGCACTTTCCGGGTCATCCACCCCTGCCACCAGGCGGCTCATGTAATCAACGGTCTGCCCCATGATGCTGGCGGGAATGTTCTCTGCCGCTTTCAAGCAAAAGCCATCCTCCAGTGTGTGGTGGGCAAACCGGGAAAGCGGCAGATACCCGTCATGCGGCTGTTGTACGGTCTTGGCACGCCTGGTAACAGAATAGGTGAACATGGTACATTACTCTTTGCGCAAATCGTTGTACAAGACTTCCGCCATAGCGGCCATGATGGCGCGGTATTTGGCGGCGTCATTAAACATGGACTGGTAAGCCTGGTAATCCTCCATATAGGAGGTTTGTGCTGTCTCCCCGAAAATCTTGGGGAAAACATTTTTCTCAAAGATTTGCTGTCCGTCCTGCTGGGCAGACTTTTTCAATTTCGGGTCGCTGTTCAGCCTGCGGCGCAAATTTTCCATCATGACTTTATCGCCCTCGGTGAATTCGCCCTTGTAATACTCGTTGACCTTCTCGATGATTTCCTCCAGCGGACTTTTGCGCTCCTTACCGCCGCCAGCGCCTTTCCGGGTTCCGGTCTTCAGCTCAGTGGGGTGTTCTTGCAGTTCAATCGAGCCTTCGTAGGTTTTCTCCAGGCGGTAATACTCCAGGCGCACCCGGTCATTCAGCATCCAAACCTGCTTGGGGTCCTCGGGGAGCAGGTGTGCCAGGTAGGAACACAGGACGTATTCTTTGTGCAGGTCCTTGTCAAAGATGCGCACGATTTGGCTGATGTAGTTGTACCATTTGACAAACTTGCGAATCGTGCGGCGGAACTCGTACCGCTGGTCGGCGTTCAGTGTGTTGTAGGCGTCCGCCGCCGGTTTCAGGGCGCTGGTCACCTGCGCCTGAACGCTGTCCGTCCGTTTGGCGTTGGGGTCAAAGTAGATACCCGCGACCCGCTCCACGTCAGCGGCGCTGTACACCTTGTAACCGCGCAGTTCGTCCCGGATTTTATAAATCTGGTCCACGTTGATTTCTTCGGCCAGAATCGTCTCCTGGTAATAGGGCTGGAAGGCTGCCTGAATCTCCTCAGCCGTGTTGACAAAGTCCAAAATATAGGTATCGGTCTTGCCGGGACAGGTACGGTTCAGGCGGCTGAGGGTCTGTACGGCCTTCACGTCGCGCAGCTTTTTGTCCACAATCATCGTGTGGAGCAGCGGTTCGTCAAAGCCGGTCTGGTACTTTTCGGCCACCACCAGGATGTTGCCCTCATCGTGGAACACATTCTGAGTCTGGCTGATGCCCACATGGTTGCCGCTGCGGTCCACGTTCATGCCATTTTCGGTGTATTCGGTCCCGGAAGGGTCGTCGGGGTCAGTGACGGAGCCGGAAAACGCCACCATCACTTCCAAATCGTCATAGTGGTTGGCGTCGATGTACCGGCGTATCTCCTGGATATAACGCACGGCCGCCAGGCGGGAGGCCGTGACTACCATCATCTTGCCGCGCCCGCCGATTTTGTACCGGGTGATGTCCCGATAGGTCTCCACGATGATGGCCGCCTTCTGCTGCAAATTGTAGGGGTGCAGCTCGGAATACCGGCGAATCAGCTTGGTGGCCTGCGCGGTGGGCACATCAGGGTTGTCCGGCGTGTTTTTGGCGATGCGGTAACAGGTCTTGTAGGTGGTGTAGTTGGCTAAAACATCGAGGATGAAGCCTTCCTCGATGGCCTGCCGCATCGAATAGACGTGGAACGGACAGAACCGCCCATCCGGCATCGGCGTGCCGAAAATTTCCAGCGTCTTGTCCTTGGGGGTGGCGGTAAAGGCAAAGAAGCTCAGGTTTTTGTGCTGGCCCTGGGCGACCATCTCCTGCACCAGCTTGTCCTGTTCGGCTTCCAGCTCGTCCTCGGCCTTGCCTTCCAGTTCGGCATACTCTTTCAGGGCGTCGGAGGTATCCGCCAGGGCGGCCTTCAGCTTCATGGCGCTGGTGCCGGTCTGGGAGGAGTGCGCCTCGTCAACGATGACGGCGAAGGACTTGCCCTCGGTGTTGCCCACTTCCCTGTAGATGACCGGGAACTTTTGCAGGGTGGTCACGATGATGCGACGGCCGTCGTGGATGGCCTGCAGCAAATCGGCCGAGTTCTTCTTCTCGTCAATGTTGACCACGCTGCCCAGCGTATGGTCAAAGCCGCTGACCGTGTTTTGCAGCTGGGAATCCAGCACGGTGCGGTCGGTGACGATAAAGACCGAGGTAAATACCGGCTCGTTGTCCTCATTGTGCAGGCTGGCCAGGCGGTAGGCGGTCCAGGCGATGCTGTTGGACTTGCCCGACCCGGCGCTGTGCTGAATCAGGTAGTTGTGGCCGGAGCCGTTTTCCCGCACATCGGCAACCAGCTTGCGCACCACGTCCAGCTGGTGATACCGTGGGAAGATGACCCGCCGCTTGAGAAACTGCCGGTCGCTGCCGTCCGGCTGGCGCACCCGCTCGCGGCTGACCTGGTAGCTGACGAACTTTTGCAGGATGTCCAGCAGCTTGTCCTTCTGCAAAACCTCTTTCCACAGGTACGAGGTCACATAGTCGCCGTCCTCGGTGGGCGGGTTGCCTGCGCCGCCGTCCCGGCCGGGACCGTTGCTGCCCTGGTTGAAGGGCAGGAAGTAGGTCTTTTCGCCGTTCAGCTCGGTGGTGATGGCCGCGTTGTACAAATCCACCGCGAAAAACGCAAGGATTCGCCGGTTCAGCTGGAAGCAATCCTCGCGGGGGTCGCGGCTGGTCATCCACTGCATTTTGGCGTCGTCGATGCTCTGGCCGGTCAGCTGGTTTTTCAGTTCCAGCGCCACCACCGGGATGCCGTTGATGGCCAGCATCATGTCCACGCTGTTTTTGTTTGCGTGGGTATAGTGCCACTGGCGGATGCACTGGCAGATGTTCTGCTGGTAATGCCGGTTGGCGGTGGCGTTCAGGGTGGATTCCGGCTTGAAGTAGCAGACGCGGAACTCCATGCCGCGATAGCGGAACCCGTGGCGCAACACCGAAATCAGGCCGTCGGCGTCCACGGCGTCCTGAAAGACCTTGTAAAACTTTCTCTGCGGGTCGGTCTTGCTCTGGCGCTCAAACCGCTGCCAGGTGATGGGCTGGGTGGCCTGCACAAAGGCGAGCAGCGTTTCCAGGTCCAGCGCCATGCCTTTGCTGAACTCGCTGCGGTACCCGGCGTCGGTGGCTTTCTGCCAGCCGCCCGCCGGGGAAATCAGGAAGGATTCAATATCAGATTCAAATTGTTTTTCGTTATCGGGCATATTACCACCTCTAAACGTGAAATTCAACTGGATATAATCGAGGTTTGAAGTGTACACAAATATTGGACGGCGTTAGACGCAGGATGATTTTTTCGATATTCGGGAACATCAAGGAGAATCGTTTTAGGTATAACAAAATCCCGATAGCGGAGAAGAGCCTGAATATCGTGAGGCCCCTGCATGGCTCCATATAGTTGATGCACTTCTTCGCGGCGTGATGCCCGGTCACTTTGGCTATTGACATTGATTCCCTGCAATTCCAGCAAATTGCGGCATTTCGCTAATTTGCAATTGCCTTTTTCGGCAAGGCGGTTGGCTAAGTATTTTCCGATACCGGCATCATAATTTGGCACCAAGCTAAACAATGGACATGAAGACCAATTCTCAGCAAAATGCTTCAGCAAAACCAAGGAGAGCGCTTCACAGATGGTTTCTTCAATCCAGGAAACGTTTCGGTCTTCATCAGGGTTCTGATGAAAAATAAGGAAGTGGGAAAATTCGTGAGAAAATTGATATATCAGTTGACACCAATATGTGAAATTTTGCATGTTTAAAATAATTCTGTCGTATGGAAAAGTAGGGTTGAGAGTAGTAGGGCAGAATTGCGGTGTTGAAGCGTTAGGACGATTTTCGATTTGTAATTTTACAGTGCCGCTTTCTCGGTAACAAATAGGCAGGAAAAAGTGTTTTACTTCTTCGATTAAGAGACTCGCCTCTTTCTCCCCTGTATTCTGCGATGAGCCTGAACATAGAATTTCAATATCAATGTTAAAGAGCCTTTCGTTATCGGGCATGAGAAACTCCTTTACGCCAACAGTTTGCCTTCCAGGTAGGAGCAGCGCAGATAATCCGGGTTGCTGTAATACACGCTGGAATTGAAGTTACTTATCTCATCGCTGAGGAAGGATGAGAACACATCCAGAATGGCCTGCGCCGCATCGTCCTGCATGGTATCCAGCACCAGCGTCTGGTACACCCGGCCGATGTCCAGGTAGCCCGGCACCGTGTAGCGGCAATCCTTCACGGTGTCAAAGTCGCCGGTGGGGATGCCGTATTCGGCCACCACCTCATCGGCCACCTGCTCAAAAGGCAGGCAGTGGTCGACCTCAGCGTGGTCCAGCAGATGGGCGATGCCGTCCCGGCCGATGGCGGACGCCACCATGCCGCGATGGTTCTTGGTCTGGCGGGCGATGAACTCGATTAGGCAGCAGACATAGTAGATGTCGTCTTTGCGTTTGGCGGTCATGGCAGAGGTTCACTCCTTTCAAACTCCAGGCAGGACAGGGCCCGGATGGTGTGGAAACTGATTTGGTGGGTGGGATGCTTGAAGCGGGCCAACTCCCAGAAGGCGGCCCGGCTGATGTTGCCGGCCAGAAAGTCGTTGACATAGTTCCAGATGGTGTCATCGGCCATCGGGCCTTCCACGACGTCGTAATCATGGACGAAACCGGCGCGGCAGCGGCCGATGAAGTCGAGCCATTCATCGGTCATGCCGTCGAATTTCAGCACGCGCAGGGATGGGTCCGGCGTGTAGGCGTAGACGTTGACCACGCCGGTGCGGTTGCGGCTGGCCCACTTGCGGGCCTGGTCATAGCTGTTGGTGCAGTAGAACCCCCAGGAGAAATCCTTGGTGTACTTGGTGCGGCGCACTTCGGGAAATTCAACGGTGGTGCTGCTGCCGTGGTAGAGGGTGATGGACATGGGGAGTACCTCGCTCAAAAAAGAAAATAAGCGGTCGTTCTATTGATGCTTACAAAGCCTTTTCCAACTCTTTTGAAGGAACTTCTATATCAAGTTTTTTTGCTATATTGTGCAAAATGAGTTCTTGATACCTTATTTCTTCGTCATTTGCTTTTCTCTGAAAATTTCTAACCAAAATTTTGTAAGAGTGTTGGTGAAAAAATCGTTTGACTGCATCAGTCGTTACATCCAACAACCTTTCTACAACCTTTTCTATAAGCGGCTTGGAGAAAAGTGCAAGAGAAATAAAGATTCCGACACCGGATGCGACATTCGCATGTTCAATTAGAGCAAAGGGGGCAGAAATAGCTAAAACCACGACTGCTGAAATAAGCCACCAAAAATTACCGAGCAAAAGCAATAACCGGCAGCGAATTGGGATAATTCGTTCAAACTTACTTGTATAAGCTGCAATTAGAGCTTTCTCTGTTTGCTCTTGGCTTTCGACAGCTCCTTGCAATTGGTCTTCAAGCGAAGAAATTTTGTGGTCTTTGTCCATGCTTTCAAGCTTCATAAATTCATCTAACGAGCGTGCCAAAACTTCTTCAGTGAAATTCTCATAGTCGCCGTTTGCATTACGAGCGGTAATTTCAAATAGTTTAGAACTGTATTGTTCAGACAAATCGTCAATTGATATTTTTCCATAACCCTTGTAATCTGCCAAGTTTTCTTGATATTTTTGGTAGAAAGTTGAATTTTCTTGTTGGGCTGTATATACAATCCTAGCAAGTGAAAGTTTCGGCATATCTGCGGTTGCAATAGATGACGCTTGTGGAAGCCATAGCCTATATGTTAATGCTGAATCTGCAACGACGGGAAGATGATTCAAATTAAATAAAGCTCCCTTATCTTTGTACTCCTGTATAAAAAAGTTTCGGCAGCAGTTAATTAGTGCATAGTTCGTTGTTACAAGTACAGGAAGTTTTTTCTTCCCGCCATAGGCAGTATTGTAATTGGCCTGCCGCAAAATATTTATTTGGTTGATGGAATTCACATCATTTTCAACCACTAACTTTTTCCATGTCGGATGCGCTTTTCGGATGTAATCGACAAATTTCTGAAAGGCAATATTATATCGTTTGTTACCCGAAGTTGTAACGTCAACATTGTCAACAATTTCTATTTTTTCCTTTTCACAGATGGTTTGTTCCAACATTTGTAAATCGATTTGAAATTTTTCTTTGGTGTGGGATGATAAACGGCGGAAACATTCAAGTTCATTGTTTTCTCTGACATTGCTTCGTGGTGATAATGCTGCTATTTCACTAGAAAGAGCAGATGCAATTTCTTGGTATGTATGTTGGAATATACAGATTGTTCCACCATAAGTTTTTCGCAGCAATTCTACCAATTCGTGGGTTCCCTGCACCATTTCTGGCCACGAATATCCAAGATAGCGAAGCATAAGCTTTGTATCAAAGAAAAATTTTGTGCCGCGAAATTTTTCCGATTGATTTTGATTGTAATCTGGAAATTGGCTTAGACCGATATAAACCATGAGACCCTTGGTAATATCAATTACATAATCAAAAAGAGCTCCTTTGTTTCTTTCGAGTTTTTTCAGATATTGAGAAATGTACCAGTTACTACTGATTTTCTTGTCATCGATGTCTAAATCCCAACTGTCTGTTACCCCATTGCTAAAGAGATGGTAAGCATAATTGGATTTGACGAAAAAGTCCACCAATTTGTTTCGTGTTTCATCAAAACTCCATGTTACATTTAAATCAGCAAGATATGCTTGCAAATCTTGAATAAAAAATTCCTCTTGTTGTTTACGAAGCATCAAATCCCTTTGAAATTTTTCTATGTCAAACGAAGAGGCAACGTAGGCATAACCTGCTCCATTTTTCAGCGTTTGTATTTCTCTTTTGCGACTGAGAATAATTCCACAGGACTTTAAAACATGAATCGGAACTTTCAGCCCAAATTCATTTACAAAACCATTTTGCAGTTCGTCAATTCGTAGCTGCCCATTGGTTGACCTCGTACGCAATATATAAATGAAAAGATTGCAAAAAACCTGTAAAGGGTTTTCGGTAGTGTTAATATATGCTAATGCGATTGTAGTGTTGTGCATTTGATACCACTCACCATCCTTTTTTTCTTAAACAACTTTCCGTTTGCCGGTTACAACTTCATAAATGAGGGACTTTTTATAGGATTCGAGGTCAGAAATTAACTTTTCTTTTTCTTGAATAATACTTTCAATAGAATCTGTTCTTTTTTGCAGATAGGCAACGATTTCATTCTGTTCACTTATGGGAGGTAAACACACAACGAAATTTGTAATCATTGGCATACGAACAGAGGGCACTGTTGATTGGGCGCTGCCTTTATCCATTTCTTTTTGAAATAGCTCAGACATATAAAAGAAAAGGTAGTCGGACACAGTCTCTCTAAAATTGTAAAAGCAGTACACGCGCTGGTGAATGGCGTACTTACCAAACGCATGATGAAAGACACGTCCCGCACCTGCGCCGTCACCAGCCATGAGGATTCCTTCTCCATCGAAGGTGTATACGTTAGAGCGTTCTACAATGGGTGAACGCACATAAAACGGATATTCACCATCTGGAAACGCATTCTGTGTATCCTGGTTACCTGTCATTATTGAACATAAGAATTTTAATCTTGAGGATTTCCAGTGTGCTGGAATTGTACCTATAATGTCTACGCCGCTGTCTTTCATTTCGGCGGTGGGGTCAAGGCCCTTGGTGACGGCTTCGTAGATGATGCTGGATTTCCAGGCTTTGTATTCTTCAATGCTGGTTTTGACATCGGCTATGATTTCATCAATGTATTTGCTCTTTTTGTCTAAATACATTACAATCGCGTTTTGTGTCGCTTCCGAAGGGCATAAAATTGGAAGTTCCTTAAAATCGTGGTATTTCAATGTTTTCCGAATGCCAGAACCAATGCCATGAAAAACCTGTCGAAAATCAAAAGCTTTAAGCAGGTACATTGTATAGCGTGGAACAATCTTATCTGTATCAGGACGAACCACTAAATATGCCGATGTAATAATACCCTTATTATGTACAATAGCAACTCTCTGTGTAACGAAGTCATAATTTAGATTCAGCCCATTAAGAACAATATCATTTGGCATTACTACCTGGTATGCGCTTAATGTTTCTGTTAGTTGCGCATCTGTTTTTCCCGGTAGCCTTTTGTCTACGATTTCTCCATATCGAAAAGAGAACGGATTTTTATATTCATTTTGTCTGTTTTTCTCCTTGACTTCTAAAAACATCTTTTTTGCTGGTAAGATATTCCACTCTTCCGGCACCAGCCCAATCCATTCCACCCCGCTGTCCCGCATCTTCTCGTAACGGCGCGGGGCTTTTTGCATGGTCTCATTCGCCATCTTTGCTGTCATCCTCCTCAAACAGGGCCCGCAGCTTCTGCACCAGGCTGTGCTCACGGGCCTCGATGCGCCGTGCAATGTCGTCCGCCGGCTCGATGGGCTTGTACTCGTAAAACACACGGGTGAACGGAATTTCAAACCCGATTTTGGTCTTGCTGGCATCCACCCATGCGTCCGGGTTATAGGGCAGCACCTCCCGCTGCATGTACTCGTCAATATCCATGCTCAGGGGGATTTCCTCAGTGTCGCGCTTGGCGGCATCCGGCACCGGCTTGCCGCGTTTAAGAACTTTGCTTCCATCACTGTTGTACAGCGGGGTCTCCACCACCACCTTGGCATAGCCAAAGGCTACGTTGTCCAGCACCTTGCTCTTGCAAATCAGGCGCTGCCCCTCGGCGGTTTGGACCGTGTAGTTCTCGTCCCGGTGTTCGCCATAGGCGCGGACAATCAGTTCCCGGCAAGCATCGGTGATGTCCACCCGCTTGTTGCCGATGGATTTGCGGCGCGGCTCATGGCACTGGCTGGCGTCAATCAGCTGCACCTTGCCGATGCGCTCCTGCGGTTTGTTCTTGGTGACAAGCCAGATATAGGTGGCGATGCCGGTGTTGTAAAAGCTGTTTTGCGGCAGCTGGATGATGGCGTCCAGCCAGTCGTTTTCAATCAGGTACTGCCGGATTTTGCTCTGGCCGGACCCGGCATCGCCGGTGAACAGGCTGGACCCGTTCTGGATGATGGCCATGCGGCCGGTGTCCTTCAGCTTGGCCACGCCGTTGAGCAAAAACAGCATCTGACCGTCGCTCTTGCTGGGCAAGCCTGGGCCAAACCGCCCCGCCGCCCCCTGCTTGTGCTCGGTCTCCACGGCGGGGGCTTCCCGCTTCCAGTCGATGCCAAAGGGCGGGTTGGAGATGCAGTAGTCAAATTGATACCCCTTGAACTTGTCGTCCGACAGGGTGTCGCCAAACTGCATATTGTCCGGGTCGCCGCCGTGAATCAGCATATCCGCCTTGGCGATGCCGAAGGTGAAGGGGTTGATTTCCTGCCCGAAGGTATTGACATCGGCGTTGGCGTCCAGCATTTTCAGCCGCTCTTCCATGCAGGTCAGCATCTGGCTGGTGCCCATCGTCATATCGTACACCGTGCGGTGGATGCCGTCCCGCTGTTCCTCCGGGGTCAGCTCCTCGCCGGTCATCAGCAGGTCGCACATCAGGTAGATGATGTCCCGGCTGGTGAAGTGGGCGCCAGCCTCCTCGTCATAGGATTCGGAAAAACGCTGAACGAGGTTTTCAAAGATATAGCCCATGTCCACGGTGGAGACCTTGTCGGGGCTCATGTCGGCCTTTTCGGAGCCAAAATCCACAATGACCTGGTACAGGGCCCCGGCCTCCACCATGCGGTCCACCGCCGCCGAAAAGTTCATGCGGTTCAAGATGTCCTGCACATTGTCGGAAAAACCGTTGAGGTAATCGCGGAAGTTATCCGCGATGTTGGACGGGTCAGCCTGCAGCTTGGCAAAGGTGAAATGACTGGTGTTGTAAAACTCATAGCCCGAAGCCCGCTTCAAAAAGCCTGCTCGCAGCTCGGCGGGCATATTTTTCAACTGCTCGTCCTGCGCCCAGACCGCGTCCAGCGTGGGCAGCAGGCAGTCGTGGAAACGCTTGATAATGGCCATCGGCAGGATGACCAGGCCGTATTCATGGGGTTTGAAGGCGCCAAACAGGCTGTTGGCAATGTTCCAAATCAGGGCTTCCTTCTCGCGGGCGTTCTTGCCGACTTCGGCAATTTTGGCATTACTCTGGGTCACGGTTCAAAAATCCTTTCCTGTTCGTTTTGCAGTTGCTCCAAGGTATCGTACACTTTTTCAATCGGTACGCCAAGGCGGCGTATGGTGCCGTCCTCCAACTGGACGGTGTCGGGGGCGTTCAGGTACAGCAGGCGGGCCTGTTCCAGTGCAAAGGAGCATGGCCGCAGCCGCATAGTATAATGGGTCAATTGCTCGCTGACGGCACTGAACTTCATGGCCGGGAACCCGGCCTGCTCATACAATTTGATATTCGGTGCGTGGTCCAGCAGACTCTGTGCGATGGGGGCAAGACTTCCCGGCCCTTTTTGGCAGATGGTCTGCGCCCATTCCATCAGGCGCCGGGTGGACCAGCTCTCGGTCAGAATGTTGTACAGTTGGTCATACGCGGCATAGAGACCCGAAAGTTCCGGCCGGCGCTGCAAAACCTGACGGAACGTGTATTGCTGGGAGGCCAGAAGCCGCTTGCGCGGGGTCAGGATGACTTCCATCTTGTCCCGCATGGGCAGCCAGCGGGTCTCCTGCTCGGCCGTCCAGCGTAGCTGCTCCTGCACCATGCTGTAATAGCAGCCGGGGTCAATCAGGTGCGGGATGCCCGGCAGCCTTCCGGCAAGAGGCTCTGCTGTGGATTCTGTCAGGTCGGTGATAACCTGGCGTATACCGCCAGGCTCCACACGCCGCAGCGCAGTGCGGATGTCCTCGGTGCCGGCGCCCGGCAAAACATCCGCCAAATAGATGCGGCCGTCATCCACATTAAGTACCAGCAAACCGTAGACCTGGCTGCTCTGGTAGGCAAGTAGGCATAGCGTTTGCGCCGTGAACAGCGGGGGCTGGGCATCTGCTTTGCCCTGTACCCAGCGGTCAATCAGCGTCTTGATGGCCGATGGTGTGATGGAGTGGTCGGTCTGCTCGGCAATATTGCCCAGCGAACGGCTCATAGCCGCCCGGACCAGAAACTCCTCGAAACGATGGGTCACCCGTGCTTTAGGCCCGGCAAACCGGTACGTTGGGGTGAACACATTCTTGCAGTCCGAACACTGGTAGCTGCGGTAGGTAAAGTGAAGTTCGATGAACCGTACGGGGTCTTGGGCATCGGGCAGAATGTCGCGCAAAACACGGGTGCGCGCCAGGTGGACGGTTGTGTCCGCGCTCCCGCAGCGCGGGCAGAAGGGCACGCCCATCCACTTTGGAAAAGCGTAGTAGGTGTAATCATCCCCGCAGTTCGCCTGGACCCACAGTTCTGGAAGCCCAAGCTGCCGGGTGCGCTTCTCGTCAACATCGGGTTCTCTCATCCGGCGGGGCATCCTGCTCCCTCCCTTCGCCTGCCTGCAACGCACAGCGCTTTTGTTGTCTATATTATATCATACGGACGCGATTCTGTCAGCATATAACCATCTGTTATTTTATAAGTAATATATTTTTATTTCGAGATTTGTTTTATAACCATCCTAAAAAGAATGATACATATTTTCCTTGTTCAGATTTCTGGATATAATTAAGAAAAGAACGGGATACGGTCGCTTTTTGATGTACACGGCATTGCGCGTGGAGGAAGGCAAAATGTTAGGGAATTATCTGCCGCCTTTTGAGGATGAGATGCTACTGTCCTGGTTTTCCCGCCTGGCCCAGCTGAATGGAATCAACAACGTAAAGACCTTCCTGCAAGCGTTTGTCTATCCACACAAAAAAGAGAAGTTCATCCCCCTATCCTACAGCTGTACAAACCAGTGTCTGCGATACTTTTGTGAGCAGACCGAATGTTCACCGTACGATTTGTTTGTAAAGCATACCGAGTACCCGGCTGTAGCGCCGTTCCTCACGGACTACCGGCAAACACAGGTCTTGCTGGCTGTATTCGGCAAGCCGATGGGTAGCAAATCCATCAACCGTTTTATCAAGCGAGCACAAATCTGTGCGGCTTGCCAGAAAGAGATGCCTTATATACGGGTCTCTCACAACTTGCCCGGTGTGCGCGCCTGCTGGAAGCACGGCTGCTCCCTGGATGGTGCGCCAGTAACTGTCGAAGATGTGACTTACGCCCGATATGCGCACGAGTTTCTCACCGCTAAAATCGATTGCAATATAAAGCAGTTGATGAAATTTGCGGGGCAGCGTGGCGTCAGGCTCACGATGCATATTGGGTTTGAAAAAGGAATCCGTGCGCTGATGCCCATGATAAGCGTGGCCGAGTTGAAGGACAAACTGAATGGAAACGAACAGGCAGTGCCGGCGGCCGATTATACCGTTCTCCAGGGATATGGCGCTATCACAGAATTTTGCCACGACACCTGTGGCACCAAATTCTGCATGAACGCCAATGGATTCAACTTGGGATTCCAATGTCCAACGTGCCAGAAAAAGATGACAGATGCCGAGCGGTTCCAAAATTATGTGGACCATGTTGGCGGGTATGAGCTGTTGACGCCCTACGAAGGACTCGGGGAAAAAGTCGCACTGCGTCACAGCAAATGCGGCCGCGTGATGGAAATCAAGGCATTCCACTTTTTGGAGGGGAACCGCTGCACCTGTAACTATTATCACACACCTGCAGAAATACAGGAGACCATCCGCCGATTCGGAAATTTCAAGTTGCTCGCGTACAAAAAAGAACGTGTCACTATTTTGCACGAAGACTGCGGTCAACGCTTTACCGTTGGGTACAAAAAGTTTCTGGCCCGCCCCTGGTGCAAAAAGTGCAACCCCAGATTCCTTCGTTCGGAGGAAACGCTGCAGACCGAAATTAAGGTGATATCGCCCGACTTTGAATATGTAGGAGGTTTTACAGGCAGCACCTCCAGTTTCACCATCCGCCATAAATGCGGTTGTGAATTTCAACGGGGAATCTATGAATTCCGCAAGAATCCGACCTGCCCTCGATGTTCGAAACTTGTGACCGGAGCAAGACGAACACAATTTATCGGATATATGGCACAAAAAGTGGACAAGACCGTAACCATCAAAGAGATGCAGGAATACAGCGGTATTTCCTATGACGCGGCCAAGCGTGAACTGCACAGGTTGGTCGAATCAGGAATCGCAGCCAAGGCAGAACGTGGGAAATACCGTTTGGAAAGGCAGGTGTAACAAATGCGGAGGATGAGCCAAAAAGGGAAAGTGAAAGAAAAACGAGGGACCGGGTCAGGAGCGGATTACAAGCCTTGGATACAGACCGGCGAATTTGGCTCCAGGGGTACTACTTCCAACCCTATCGACTGGAAAACTGGCCGTCAGGTGCAACTGCTATCACAGGGAGAGGCGATTGCCTGGTACTTACTTCGCTGGGATGACGGCAATTTGGATGTTCGGGAGCAGTTTCCGCTTGAGTTGGAGGAAACGCAAAAGATTGCCGAAGCATACGGAATCAAACACCCCGCCGACCACAGCGGCAATCCCGTGGTAATGACAACGGACTTCCTTGTGACGCGGGCGAATGGGGAGGCGGCTATTTCGATAAAAAGTGACCTGAAAGCCTTTGCGGCAAATAACCGCGCGATAGAAAAAGCGTACATCGAAAAAAAGTATTGGGAGCGGCAGGGGGTTCCGTTCGAAATCTACACGAAAGAAAACATGGATATTGTTATGGCTAATAACATCCGAACCGTTGTCGCATATTACAACGAAGATTATCTGCCGGATGAGATTTCTTTGTTGAAGAAACTTATCGCCCGGAAAGTGATAGTAATTGACGATATGTCTGCTCCGTTGATTTTTCGAGATTTACTTCAGCAATACAGAGGAGTGATTCAAAAATGGACGAAATTAAAATTCAAGTAACGGATATTCTAACCATCAATAGTGTGAGATATAGAGTTATTGGGTATCAAAAAGGAATGTTCTCCATCTGTGAACTGGATACACGCAAAATTAAAATACTTCTTTTGAAGGCGGAAGAGGTATTCCATTGGATTACTGATGGGATAGCTGCTCTTGAAAAAGATGATGTTTATAATTCTCGCGTGTTTAATTTTGAGGATGAGGGTTATCGAAAAAAGCTCGAACTGATTCGTTTTGTAGTCAAACAGTATGGACCCATGTATGTGAATTTGTGCGGAAAATCTCATAAGGATGAGCTAAAAAACAAAATGCGTAGCCTTGGAATCCTGAAAGATGCCGCTTGGCGCGCCATTCGCAATTTTTTGCAAAGTGGCCTTAATGAATCTGCCATTATAGATGGTCGCGCATTACGAACAGGAAAAAGGGAAAATTATAACTACGCGAAAAAAACAGGTAGACCAACGTGCAACGCCTTGGGAAAAGGAGTCACTCTTACAGAAGAGGTGAAGACTTATTTTGATGAGGCCATTAAAGAATATCCGTCTGGGAGGGCCAAAACTAAAAAAGCTGCATACATCGCCATGATAGAGCGACACTATACTTACTTGGAAGAAGCCGATACAGGAGCCACTCTTCGCGTTCTGCCCGAAAATCAGCGTCCCACATTAAAACAATTTACGAATTATTCTCGTTCTAAAATCACCAGGGAAGAACTAGATATCGCAAAGACTTCCGCCCGTGAGCAGAGAAACAACAAACGCCTTCTGCTCTCAGACAATCTTCAGGCGGTTATGGGGCCGGGCGACTTGTGGGAAGTAGATGAATGCGAAATAGACGTCTCCCTGGTATCGGTAGATAACCCATCCGTCACGGTAGGGCGCCCTATCGTATACATGATGGTCGATGTGTATTCGCGGATGATTACAGCTTATTCCGTGGCCTTTGACAACAATAGTGTCATTGGAATCACAAATTGCTTTCTGAATTTGCTGGAAGACAAAAAGTCACTTTGCGCACGCTTTGATATCCCCATCACATCTGACGAATGGCCCTCACACATACTGCCCCACCGGCTTCGCAGTGACTATGGCTCCGAATACATCTCACACGAAATGGACAAAATTTGTCAAGAACTGGGAATCACAAAAGAGTTGGTCCCTCCCGCAACCGGCTCTCTAAAAGGACAGATTGAACAAGTATTCCATCAAATTCATTCAACACAGAACCCTTTATTGGAACGAAAAGGCTTAATCGAAAAGAGGTTTGATTCCAACCACCATACAGAAGCATCCCTCAATATTCATGAATTCGAAAGTGTTTTGCTCACATTCATTGTGGCACACAATCGAAAATATATGGAAAACTATCCTGTGACGAAAGATATGCGCAATCAAGAGGTACTCCCCAAACCTGTGCTGCTTTGGAAGTATGGCGTGGAGCTAAATGGAAATCCCAAGCCCATCGTTGATGAAGAACGCTTTAGATATTCGCTTTTACTACCAGTAAAAGCATCGGTTAGCCGCAAAGGAATCACTTGTCAGGGGCTGTTCTATCTTAATCTGGCAGATGAAGAGTTACTCCGGGATATGTATTTATCATCTGAAACAGGGAAAAAGAAATTGGAAACAGCACGCATTGACCCACGAAATATTACACATCTTTATTATATAAGAAACGGAAAGTTGATGACTGCCACATTGAACTTTAACAAAACCGGAATGTCAGATTATGAGGGCCTTACTTTGGCCGAGTACAAAGTTATCCTGCAAAAGAAGAAAGAAGCTGATGAGATAGGGCGGGAGGAAAACATGCTTTTGGATATTGCGGTTCACAGTCGGCAACAAAAAATCATTAACACTGCATCCTCCAAGGCAAGGAAAGCAACCTCAGAAAACTTGCGAAAGAATCGAGCGGCTGAAAAAAATTCTCGTGAGCAGGCTATGCAGGTCATCCCATATGTCAATGCTAACGAACACCTCCCTGAAAAGGTCAACCCAATGAAAGCCTCTACCGAGACCGTTACACCGATTTCCACCGAAGATGCACTTCGGATGTTTAACGAGGGAGATGAATTTTACGAATGAGGGAAAATTATTCATATAGCGACCAAGAATATAAGGTTGGTGGAAACGGCACTATTGTGGATGCTATTTATCATAAAGCAAAATCGCCATCCGATATCGGCAATCGTTATATTGAAGCTCTGCCTTATCCACTGACGGAGCTTCAAGAAATCGCACGGCACTACGATGTTACCCTACATACCCATATGAATGTAGAAAGGAAATTGCCGCGCGTAGACTGACGATTCCTGGTCAGCCAACTTCGTATGGTTCGCATAGCGCTCCCGTTTGAGCAGGAACTGGAGATGGAATTTTATCGTACACTTTGCGAGTCTTACCGGCTCAGGAACCCCCGTGAATTCTTTGCCAACGGTATAAAACAATTCAAATTGCAGGGCGATGTATCGGAGGCCGCCAACACCGGGTTCAATATGCTTGGATTCTCAGGTTGCGGAAAATCCAGCGCCATCAGGTTGCTTACCAGCCGTTATCCTCAGGTGATTCGCCACCACGTTGGCGATGAAATATACACGCAGATTGTTTATCTGACGGTTTCCTGTCAGCCTAATTCTAACTTTTCGGCGCTCTATTCCAGTATTGGCCGGGCAATTGATTTGGCTTTACGTACTGACCTTTACCAAAAGGAAATCGAAAAAATCAAAACCCTTGCCGGTAAAATGAATAAGATTGTCACATTGATTGAGACTTTCGGAATCGGGACCATTATTCTGGATGAAATCCAATTGATTGACTTTGATAACACGAAGGAAGCCAGTTTTGAGGCTCTGATGGTAATCACAAACGAGACAAAGATGGCTTTTTGCGTGGTAGGAACCACAGAAGCCTATGTGAAAATGTTTAAAAAGCAACGCACAGCCAGGAGATTGGGGCGAGAAATCAATGCTTCCTACTATTGCAGTGACAAAAAATATTTTCGTTTTGTATTGAGCAGGCTTTTTAAGTACCAATGGTTTGATGAACCGATATCGCTCACAGATGAATTGGCCGATGCCTTTTATGAGGAATCCAAAGGCATTATCGACCAAACCGTGTCTCTGTACATAGCTGTTCAGGACGAATATTTGAAAACGAATCAAAAATCTGTTACGCCAGCATTCGTTGCTGCAGTCTCTAAGCGCCGATACCCTAATCTCAAACCGCTTTTGGAAAGAATCCATGAGCCAGACATCCAAGCACAGATTGATAAAATCATGCTCGAAAGCAAAAGGCAGCAGGAAGATGAGCTGAGTTTGGTCAAACAACAACAAACGATGAAACAGCTTATGGATAGCGCAACAGAAATCGATATTTCATCTTTGATTAGGCGTACCATTGCAAATATTCGTATGGTGACTCAAAAGTATGTTGAAGCGGACATTGAAGCCGCTTGTAAGAAAGTGGCGGCCAATACAAACTCAACAGACATAGACGGGGATGATTTCTGCCAGAAAGTTTTTAGCTTTTTAGAAACCTCAAAAATTTCCCGCCACAGAAAAAAGGTTGGTCCCAAAAACGACCAGCACACAGATATGTTAAAAAGTATCCTTGGAAATGTATAAGCACGATTGAAGCGGGGACCGTTTCTTTATCTTATTCCATCAGCAAACAAAAAAAGGCTCAGCTGCTCCTTACAGGGAATGGGAGCGGCTGAGCCTTTTTCTATTTAACGCTTTTGAAAAAGGCGTTAAATTATAAACCGATGATTTGCGACGTGTGATTCAAGGTTTATTTTTTTGCTTGTCGCCTTCTTTTCGAATGGTACCGATTTTCTTATCACTGCGGGTATCTCTTCCGTTACTATTGCGAATAGTCCCGGCAGGCAACCCACGAGTTTTTTCAAACGTACCGACAGTACAGTCACTACGGGTTTTTCTAACAGCCATAAAAGCACCTCTTTAATGATGACCTAACAGAAGACACTTCACTAGTTTACTATATCGGCATTGGCATTATGACATCTCGCCAAATATATACCGCCTTTTATCGCAGATATAGTTGGACTTCATGATTCTGAAAAAATCACTTATCGCATTTATAGTTGGCTTATCGCGAATATAGTTGGACGAAAACAAGCTGTATGGGAGAGCTTACAGGTGCAGTACGCGGTCCCTGATTTCAGCCGTACGTCCGGCATTGAATCCCTGACAACCGATATAGCCGCAAGTGCGCCTGGCCACGTTCATTTTGGAAAAATCTCGGTTATGGCAGTTGGGGCATTCCCACACCAACTTGCCATCATCATCGACAATCTGGATTTCTCCGTCATAGCCGCAAACCTGGCAATAATCGCTCTTGGTGTTCAGTTCAGCATACATGATGTTATCATAGATGAACTGCATGACCTTGATGACCGCTGCCAGATTGTCCTGCATGTTGGGGACCTCGACATAGCTGATGGCACCACCGGGGCTGAGCTTCTGGAATTCGCTCTCGAACTTCAGCTTGGTGAAGGCATCAATCTGTTCGGTAACATGGACGTGGTAGGAGTTGGTGATATAGTTCTTACCACCGGAAATCTTATACCACTCTTTACCGAACCGGCGGTCCAGGCACTTTGCAAACTTATAGGTCGTGGATTCCAGCGGAGTGCCATACAAGCTGTAATCAATGTCCTCTTCGGCCTTCCATTTTGCACACATGTCATTCATGTGCCGCATCACTTTCAGCGCGAAGGGTTTGGCATCCGGGTCAGTATGGCTCTTGCCGGTCATGTACTTGCAGCACTCATACAGACCTGCATACCCCAAACTGATGGTGGAGTAGCCGCCATGCAGCAGTTTGTCGATGGGTTCCCCTTTCTGCAGCCGGGCCAAAGCGCCGTACTGCCAATGGATGGGCGAAGTATCCGACAGGGTGCCTTCCAGACGCTTGTGGCGATACTGAAGTGCCTTGTGGCACAGTTCCAAGCGTTCATCAAAAATCTGCCAGAACTTTTCAAAATCGCCGCCGGAAGACAGCGCCACGTCAGGCAGGTTAATGGTCACAACGCCCTGATTGAACCGACCGTAGTATTTGGGTTCACCCGGTTCGTAGTTCTTTGCGTTGGCGATGTTGTTCCAACCATTGCCAGAGCGGTCCGGAGTAAGGAAGCTGCGGCAGTTGTGACTATACAAACCAGACACCATAAAGTGTTCGGATGCGGTCGTCACATCATAAGTAGCATATTCACCGCTCAGCTCCATACGCTCTGCCATCTTACAATAAGACGTTTCGGAAATAGAATGGTTTTTGCGTACCTCATCATTGAAATGTGCCTTTTTCTTGTCGCATACGATAAATTCCATCAACCGAGAGCACGGAACAAAGGTTACATGATAGCGAATCGTATCACCACGGCCTTCGCCCTTGTAATGGTTCATGTAAATAGATGCTGGCATACCAAGGCTTTGCGCTAACAGAGCTTGCTGAATGGCCAACTCCTTATTGATAGAACCAATCTGAACGGCAGGAACACGCTGACTATTATTGATGTAGCCATCGGCATCAATCATGCCAGCAAGAAAAGCAAAGCGCGCATCTTCGTCCCAAGTGAAAACTTCGGAAGGAATATGCCGGAGCATTTTCTTTTTGCCTCCAAATTCACCAACGAGGAAATCGCAAACCTTTTGAATAGTGCGCTTGCCGTCAGAAACGCACAGAATATCTTTGTATACGCCCTTACGCTCACGAGATTGAACAACACAATTTGTATTCAGCCCGTACGTTGTTTTCATAACGTTGCTGAACTTTTGAGCGATGTCATCTTCGCCTTCATTTGCCAGAGACAGCACAATAGTGCCATCATAGGACGCATCGCAAAGAAGCAAGCCAAGAGCCCACGCCAAATCAGTGTTGTATGGAACAACACCATCCTCGGAGAATACGAAGGCGGATTTTTTATCTGCCATAATGACGTCATCGCTCGCAAGTTCATCCGCTCGAACGACCCCGCGATTTTCAGTTTCAAATGGATGGTCTGGCGTACAATCCAGAACACGGCCATTGGAGAACTTCAAACGAAGAATTTTCGAGTTCTCATTACGGATAATGCGATGGCATTCCGTAAAATCGGAAAGTTTGTTGTCGTAAATAGATACGCCATGCAAATCAATGTAAAGGTCATTTGTGCGCCCCGGCTGGGTTTCAACCGGGAAATGGGCAGATAAACGTCGCCACATCCGTTCGAAAGACTCAGTGTACATTGTGCCAAGGTATTTATATACGACAACTTCATCACCAGTGACACAACCCATACAGGTATACACATCACCATGGCCTTCAGTTTCGCCTTTGGACAGCTTATACTCCCGCATCTTCTTTGCACTGATATAATCAGGTACCATGCGCTTTGCAGTGCATTTGGCAGCCAGCTTCGTCAGATAGAAGAAAGGCGATTCAGGGCGAATGTTGTCCTCGTCCAAGACGTAAATGAGCTTCGGGAACGCAGGAGTAATCCAAACGCCGACTTCATTTTTAACGCCCTCATACCGCTGCTTGAGCATTTCTTCAATACAAATTGCCAGGTCGTGTTTGAGGGTTTCGTCGTTACCAGCCTCATCCAAGTACATGAACACCGTCACAAACGGTGCCTGACCATTGGTGGTCATCAGCGTAATAATCTGGTACTGGATGGTTTGGATACCTGCACGAATCTCTTTGCGGAGCCGCCGTTCTACCACTTCGTTCATCTGGCATTCCGTCATATTGATTGCGGCTTCCTTGTTTTCGGTCTCAACTTCCTTGCGGATTGCCTTACGGCTCACATCCACGAACTTTGCCAGGTGGGTCAGACTGATGCTCTGGCCACCGTACTGGCAGGATGCGACCTGCGCAATAATCTGAGTGGCAATATTGCACGCCGTAGAGAAGTGGTGAGGCTTCTCAATCATCGTCCCACTGATGACAGTGCCGTTCTGCAGCATATCGTCCAAATTGATTAGGCAGCAGTTATGCATGTGCTGGGCATAGTAGTCGGCATCATGGAAATGGAGGATGCCTTCGTTGTGTGCTTTGGCAATTTCTTCAGGAAGAAGAAGTCTCATAGTCAAGTCCTTGGAAACTTCGCCGGCCATGTAATCGCGCTGAACGCTTGCGACCGTCGGATTCTTGTTGGCATTTTCCTGTTTGACTTCTTCATTTTCCGCCTCAATCAGAGACAGAATCGCGGCGTCAGTCGTGTTCCGGCGTACCGCATGGGTAAAGCGGTACTTAATATAGCTGCGAGAAACATCGTGAAATCCCGAATCCATCAGGACATTCTCAACGATATCCTGAACCTCTTCCACATTTGGGGTATGCGGGATTTCCTGTACCTTGGCCACAGCTTTCGCTGTCAAATTGGCAATCGTTTCTTCCGAGACAGTTTTGCCTTCTTCAACAGACCTGAAAGCTTTTGTCATGGCTACATGGATTTTGGAAGGGTTGAATTCTTGCTCGGAACCATTTCTCTTGATAATCTTCATGGTAAAAATCCTTTCTGCCAGGTTTACCGGCTAATTTTGTGAAGGTATATACACGAAAAGCAGCGCCAACCCTTGGAAGGTTAGCCGCTGCCTTTCGCATATTATGCCAATCGCAATGGGGCCGATTTTCATTGGTCTACGATATTATATCTACTTTGCGACATTTGGATTTGTTTTGTTATGCATTCAGAAGGGCGAGTTTGGAAGGAGTCACAATCAAACCTCTGTCGAGGCTGTCGGTATAGCTTCCCTCCCCTTCAAACGCTCGCACAACACTTTTCTCTTCTTTGCTCATATCGGCGTAGGCTTTTTTGCCATATGTGGGTGGCAGCCAAGTCTTTTCCTGGCAAGCAAAGGCGTTAAAAGTCTTGAGGACATCCAGGTTCGTAAAGGCCAAGTGACATGTGCCTTTCTTGTAAAAAGTGAGGCTGAAATACCGGCAAGCGATATTGCGTGTTTTCTTTGTTTTACCGGAATTCTCCATAATTTCCCAGAGTTCGGAAGAATCATAAGGCTGGCCGCTCGTATCAAGCCAGTGGAGCACCAACTCAATGTTGGTGATGACATCCATAACCTGTCTGGTAGTTGGCTCATAATTGTCGTTGTACCAATGGCAGAATGCATCGCAGGGGAAGATGATGCGCTCATTCACCTTGTAGGCCGAATTCGTCATCCATCCATTGAAGTAATGGATGTTTTTGGAAAACTCTTCGGAGTGAAAATGGGTGAACCAATCGAACAACTTGAGGATTTCCTGTTTGATGCTGGCCACTGTGTTCGCAGCAATTTCCTGACGGATAGTCAGAATGTTGTACTTGGAAAAGTCATAGTCAGCAAGCTGGGCAAGCCTTTCGCTGTACTCATGCTGCATGGTTCCTGTCATATTGTCCCGGATTGCCGGAATGTTGAACAGAATCTGCCAATATTTCATGCGCAGCTGGCCGATAGCCTCGTTGTAGCTTTTTCCCAGCGAAATTACCGGGTCTTCCGCACCGCTTTTGGGGGAACCGAGAAATTCTTTAATGCCCTCGTATTCCTCGTAAATTCGGCGCAACCCTTCGGCGGCGATATTGTACCGTTCAACGGCAGCAGAAACCGGGTCGTTGCTGACCAGATTTTCCTGTGCTCCGTTGCCGATATTGCCGTCATTGGCCGCTTGAAGTTCAAGACGAATCTTGCTTTCGGGCGGTTTTTCCGGGATGTCGATAGAAATGAGCGCCACCTCAATTTTGGTAGAACGTTCGCTGTTCACAAAAGCATCCTTGTAATACCCGATATCGGTCTTCAGGTCGGTGAGCGTATTGACAAGGTCAATCTGTTCACGGGTATGAGGATGCCGGATGCTTTCGGCCGGCAAAATACAGCGGATAGCGCCGCCGTTTTGCATGATGGAAATGGCTTTTTTCAGATGAGCAATTCCGTCCGAGAACGGCGGGTTCATGACGATGGCCTTATACCGCTTATGCGGTTTATAGGTTAAAAAATCGTCATGAACAACGCGGAACCCTTCTTTTTTCAGGATGGCCCGACAACTGGACGAAAGCTCAATGCAGTCGATGTCTAGTTTGGTGTCGGAGCCATGAGAAAAGACCCTGTCCATCGCTTTGACAAGGTTTCCTGTACCGGCGGACGGCTCCAGGATAGGACCCGGGGCCAGATTGATGTTATGGACCTTCTTGGCAATGCTTTTTGCCATCTGTTCAGCCAAATCATTGGGCGTAGGAAAATAGTCAATCGTATCTTCGTACATAGTAGATTTCCTCCTGTTTTTGAATTTCGAACATACTGTTCATTCGATTTTGCTGTAATTTGCAGCAAATATTATTCACCTGTTAAGGTGATGTTTCAGTGTGTTGCCACACTGCTGCCGGCACGAGGTCGGTATTTATATTTATCGCCGAGTTCCACGGCACGTCTTTTACCAAAGAAAAAAAGCAGTCACCTAAAACAAGTGACTGCTGTAACGGCAGGCTTTCAATTATTGAGCATTCGCTATTTCTTTTCTTTGGTACGGAATATTATACTTACTTTGCGACATGCTGTTTTTCCTACAAAATAGCGCCAGCCCACAAAGGGCCGGCGCGATAAAGGTCAGACGTTCTTCTGTTCAGTAGTTTCCTGTTTTGGCATTGCGATGATGATGCGACCGCCCTCGATGCGGATATTCCGGCTGACATTCATCAGCGAACCGTCGGTCTCGCGTCGGTATACGAACACGCGAGAACTCTGCGGCAACATCTTCGACAGAAGCCAACCAAGCGCATCGTCTCCCTGGATGCGCCAGTATCGGCCATTGCCGTTACCATCATCACGCATTACAAGGTAGATTGTTTCTTCCACCTCTTTCTGTACAACGGGAATGCCTGTCATGGATGAAATGCGTTTTACGATGGAACGGAACACATTCGACATTCCACCGTGATACGAAATGTATGGAGGGTCCTCTGTTAGATGTTTTTCCCAGGGTGCAGCATACGGATTCAGTTCGTCTGCCATAATAGCAGTACCGACCGCAAAGGCAAAGTCGAACTTTGCTCGCTCGTTGGCATCGTCCAGGTATACAGAATACCCTTCGACGCGGAGTTTAGCCATCGCTCTCGCCACCTTCCAGTTCAGAAAGCGCTTTTCTTGCTTCTTCCTCAGACTTGAAGCAAGATGCCACGCTCACGTTCGAAACGGGAACATATACAGTGTCGAACGGCGGTGTGCCTTTGGTGCGAATATTCGTTTCGAGAATAAGGTTGCACTGGCAAACGAACTCATAGTTGTCATCTGTAGTGAATACTACATCCACAACTCTGGCCGGATAGACAACTGTTTTATTGGTCGTGATTACCTGGTCGCGTTTGTTAAGTTTGCGCTCATATTCGATGACATAGCAAATGTCGCCAGGCAAAAATGGCACTTTGATTTCAGCATCTTCATCATCCGTCACAGTTGCCTTTTGGATATCGGCAATCTGGATGCACGTTTCCTTGATGCAGCGGTCGAGGTATTCTTCGAAAGTGGCACCGGTCAGTTCCAGAAATAGACGGCAGAAAGAATACTTGTCCTTGCTATCCCGGTAGAGGTCGCCGATATCCTCAAACATTCCAGGCTCAACATCCATGAGATAATCCTGGAGGATGGAGTCAGCATCATAGATGACGCCGCCCTCTTGGCACATGTCGCTGGCCGTTTGGTAAATCCGTTCAGCCTTTTCGAGCTTTTTCAGAAGCACATAATCATTATTGTTCAGAATGCTGGTTGCCATAGTGTTTTCCTTTCTTTTTTTGTCGCCATTAACGACGGATGTCCAGCGCGTCTCCGATGAAATCTGCCATATCAGAGATGGACTCATCATCGAATCCATAGTAATAGCCACCGTATTCCGGGTCCGTAAATCCGTCGCCATCGGCAAGTCGCGCTTCAGGTGTGTTTTCCGACACATCAACTTTTACATCAAACGCCTCCCAATCAATGCCAAGAGTCGAAAGATAATCCCGACGTTCTTTCCCGTCATGCCAGCTGTGAACACAACAATTGGAGCAGTCGTTCGGATACCCTTGTGCATCCATAATGCCCCAATACGAAGTGTCATTCTTGTGGGTCACATAGACCGGTCTGCCATTACGGGCGCAGAGCTGCATTTTGTCGAGGTTCAGCCCATACCAGACAGAATAACTGCATTCGTAGACATCATCTTCGAGGTAAGCAGAATACAGCTTTACTTCATTGCGAAGTTCTTCCTCGGCAAGTTTATGCCATTCATCATCCGGAAAGTTGTCAACCCACGCGCCGTGTTTTACACCATCGGCCTTAGTTGTGTACACGAATCCCACACAGCTGGAATCCCAACGGTCGTTGAAGGGATAGCTATGTGTCGTAGACAAAGAAATGCCGGAATGGTCATACATCCAAATCGGCAAGATGATGATTTTAGGGGACTGCTCCAGCAGCGTCACCAAATCGCGAGGATGCATCTGATGGATAATGTCATTGAGAAATTCTTCTCTCTTGTTTTCGTCACTCAGGTCAGATGTAGCGATGGTCACTTCGCCGTAACCGCAGTTCCAAGTAAGAGAACCATCTTCGTTTACAAGGAATGCAATATCTTTGGCTTTGCCTGTCTTGATGTAATCAATGACCATCTCGTCATCGACATTGTCATAGACCAGGTCACACAACGCATCTTCCATTGTGCTGAAGTTGTTCTGCCGCCAGTCTCCTAACCGATAGCGCGGGTGCCAGCAAAGCATCGTACCAATCGGGTCAAAGAAATCACGTGGATTCTCCGGTTGGTACGCTCTCTCGATTTTGACGCTGATAACCTTGCCCTTGTTCTTCAGAAGAAAAGGCTTTCCAATATCGGCCCATCGGATTTCATTCTTGATATCTTCGATAGTCATAGCTTTTCGCCCTTTCGTCAATCATTTTCTTCAGGTAGTTTGAGCAGGACATCGTTGAATCGGTCGTCAAAGCAGCGGTCATTCTCATCACGTTCAGGATATGTGAACAGGCCAAGCGATTCAGCCGTGTCCCCCATCTCGTCCATCATGTTGAGAAGGCCATTAAGCCATTCAATAGCGTTACACTCTTTGACATCATCAGACCCTTGGAAGTGGTCGATGAGTTCGCAGAGAGCCATCTTTTCCTGATAAAATAACGTCCAGTTAACACTCTGGAAGAATTCATTTGCGGTCATGTTTTTCCGTCCTTTCGATTATTTGAAAATGTAATAGTTGTCGTCCGTCACTACCTTGACCTGACCGTACGCGGCAAAAATGCGGCGTACGATACTGGTCTGGAAAGTCAGCGGACCAATTCGGAAAGTTGCCGGTTCTCCCGGCTCGGCCATCAGGGCGCCAACACGGTTTCCGACAGCTTTCAGGACATCTTTGGGTCCGTTGGACATGCGGACTGCCGACTTAAATACGTACAGCGCCATTGTTTTCTCCTTTCTGCCTGCCATTTGCAGGCTGTTCTGACCACTTGTTGAAGTGGAATGAAAAATGACCGTATTTCTACGGTTTCGTATATGCCAAAGAAAAAAGCAGCCACATACGAGATGCGGCTGCTATAACGGCAGATTTTCAGTTGTAATTGAGCAAAACGCTGTTATTTTTCTTTGACAGGGTTAATTATACTCACTTTGCGACATATATACGAAAAAAGGGCTGACCCTCAACGAGTCAGCCCTTTCGATTTCAGCTTTTCGCAGCTTTTAGCCACTGGCGGCGAATGAATGGTTGTACATAGGTTTCGTCTTCCGAGAGTTCGAAGCCAAGTGATTCCGCTAACAGTTTCGCTTTTTCGGATGCCTTCTGTCCGACCGGCAACCGACGGACAAACCCATTGATGGGCCGCTCGGCCTCCTGATATTGCGAACGGTCAAATAGCGTCACTTTTCCGGCGTCATTCTGGTTTAGGCTAAGCTGATTTCGTAGTTTGCCACCAACTCCAAAAAAAGATACGGAGGGCAAGGAATTATCCGGAAACTGGAACGAGCTCTGAAAGGAGGATTGCGTGGGCATGACGCCTGCATCGTCACATACGAACGCCACATATGCCCACAATACAAGGTCTTGTATTATGTTTTCAAATCCCTGAACGTCGAAACTTCTTTTCTCTAAGTACAACGTAGCGTTGTAGAATGGACTCCAGAACATTCCGGTTTTCGTATTGAAGTATCCGCTGATATCTCCGCCCTTTTCGGAAGTCACTTTATACAGCAACACGATAGCATCGTTATTGTACACTTCTTTAAGTGACAACGAAGAAAACAGAGTGTTCATGTCATTGAACACAACAACTGCGCCATTTGCAGGTAGTGTTCTTTTGCGCTTATGTTTGGCAAGCTCAACAAGGCGGCCGGCTTCAATTTTGGTGCCCGCATAGAGCATACATTTCCAATTTCTCAAATCAAATGGGAATTGGAACGGTTTTTCCGGCAGCATGTCAATCGTGTACTCATTTATATATTGAATGAGTGAGTACATCATATTATTGAGAAAATTGTTTTCCCCCTGCAAGGAATTGATAGCATATTCGGAATCAATCCCCGAAAAGCCGTATTTCTCGTATTCTTGGCGAATGTACATCTGAAACTCTTCTGGAGAACTGAACTTTTTTGTCTCCGCTAATTTCTCAATATGATATAGTGGAACATCTGTCATCGGGTATGGGTCACGAATGGTCAGAATTTTTCCTTCTGTGGAAAGGCCGACAACCATCTCATTTATGTTATATTTATTGGGCCGCAAGAATTCGAGTAATTCAAAGAAAAGGTTAAGTAGAATATTTGTGACCGGTGCCATAATGGTTGGGACTTCATCCACCAAAATGCCGTTCTTTGCGTGTTCCTGCACGTACGTGAAAGCCATGAAGAAGGTTTCGTACTGATTGTTATGCTTTATTTCGTCGGCAAAATCAGAAAAGAATCGGTACAGCGTCTTCGCAAACTTTTCCTCGTTGGAAAATAACAGTTCGATTTGGGAGGCCATCAGCTTAATGATGTACTCGACATCTTTGCTGGCCTCTTCAGCAAAGTGAAACAGGTAGACAAACACCTCGCTGGCATCCAGCTTTGAGTCTTCTGCTTCAGTCAAACATTGTATGGCAGTGCTCATGACACGTCGTTGCAATACCCAAATGCTGGTGCCCTTTGAAAAGTATTTTTTGTCTACATAGTGATTTAGCTCTCGGCCAAATTTGACAATATCTGTAGCCATACAATGCCCCTTTCTTGTATACGCCATATTATACCATGTTTCGCACATGCGGGAAAGGTACCAGCGTCATGCAGGCCGCATAATGGGACGTAAAAACGCACGCCGTGCAATCTCAATCGCACGCGTGCGTTTTTCGTGTATTATGACGCGCCAGTCATACGAATTATTCGTACAACTCAGCGTTCTCGAACTGCTTCAATGCCGAGCCGTCTTTGTCGTTATACAACAGAGCCAGAACATGGTAGGCTGCAGCAGAGTTGGCGCAAAGACCGGTATCGACAAACTGTTTGGCCGTATGATTATGGACCGTAACGAGTCCCCTGTCTGGGAAGTTCGCATCAATAACAGACACGGTTTCCCCTTCTTCGTTTTTCTTGTCCACCAACTTGAGAGTCGAATAGAACTCCTGGCAAATCGGTTTGGCTGCCCGGATATCATTGAGGATTCGTTCGCAGCGTTCGGCACCATCGCGGGTTTCCAAGTCAAGCTGATAACAAAACGCGATGTAAGACAAGGCCATGCGGCCTTTCTCTGTGAAGATTCCGAGGCGATGAACAGTTTCGCCGTCAACGACTACTTCCCGGTTTAAAAGCACCGGCTTGCCGAAGTTCATGATATGGTCCCAATCACCAATTGCCATGTACAGGTTTTCTTCTTCACCAAGGCAATCAGTCAGCGCAGCCCAATCCGTGAAAGCTTCGACGTATTCCTGACCGTCAAACGTGTAGGTCAGTGGATGGCATTCCCCACTATTGTAGTCGGCCTCTGTAATGGCAACACCAATTTTACCGGTTGCGGCATACTGGCAGGCAAGAATCCGATATTGCTGGATTTCCTCATCTGGGCGTTTTTCGTCTTCTGCCTGTGCGATAATACCAAGCATTGAGTAGACTTTTGGTGCGACTGTATAGAAGTTGATTTCATCGTCTTCCCGATGCCGAATCAGCGTGCTGGCTCGTAGATTCAGGTCTGTGCGGTCGTCAGTATGTTCTCCGAACGAGATGGCATCGACGCCCATCCGTTCGAGAATTGTTGCTGCATCCATACCGTGGTCGAAGCCAAGGAGGGTCGTTTCGACAATATCATGTTCCTCACGGCCACGCTGTCCACCGATGGTATTGGTACGGCGGTTAATGACATCCGCAGCCTTTTGAGCGTCCTCCTCATCAGTAAACAGCCGGATAGTAAGCATCGTGGTATCGATGGCGTTCATACCGTAGTTGCTGCTTTCCTGGTACGGATATCCGGATTCGGTCGCCAGATAATACAGAGTCCCCATATTATTCTGGACCCGCTGACGGATGACCCGGAGCAGCGTTGCCATATTGGGCTTGAGATTCGGAGTTCCGGGATTTGTGATGCTCAGAGCTTTAAGCTGGCGATACGTAAGGATTACTTCTCCAATGGTCAAGTCGTTGGTCTGCTCAATAGTGCCGACTGCCCCTTTACCCCAGGACAAAATCAGTTCTTTCTGTGTCATGCGCTTTCACCTTCGCTTTCTGTTCCCATTGCCGTATCTGCATCTGTGGCTGCTGGTTCTTTCTCTTCTGCCCCAGGAGTCCCTTTTTCAACTTCTGCAGTCGAAGTATGCTCATGCGCTGCGGGACCAGAATCTACTTTAATGTCCTTTAGTGACTCGTCTGCAGTATTCGTACCAGAAGACACATCAGCCTTTGCTTCTGCAGGAGTATTATCATCCCGCTCTTGCGGTTCCATGTGTTTTAACACATCGGCAAAATGCTCATAGTCGTAGGCTTCGGCATCACCGAAATCATCCTCATCTATATCAGCATCCGGTACCGGCGGTTTGTTGACTCCCATTTGGTTAATATACTTCTGTGCTTTTGCTTTACGCAGCTGGTGATGCACAGCAAGCGCAATGAGACTCCCCACCGCACCTGCAACCAGTAAATCTACATATCTAAACTTTGCCTTCATATAATTGCAGCTTTGCTGCCCGTCCCCCTTTATGTGAAATTAGTCGTCAATAATTTTGTCAGTATCCAAGAGTGTTGGAGACAACACGTCGCTAAAATCTTCCATCGTCCATTCATCCTCTGGTTTTTGCAGCTCTTCTGGCAAATCCGGGGTATAAACTGGACTTGGGACACTTTCAATTTCTTCGTCCCCTTCCGGGAAGAACATTGCATCGTCCAACGTGGATTCGATTGGTCCACTACCTATAAATGGATTCTCCTGAACCCATTCCCTGGCAGCGTTTTCACCACTTATTTCATCCAACTCCTGCTCGACTTCTTCAAAAACATTACCAAATCTTGGTCTTTTAGTATAAGTGATATGTCCACCCTTAACCTTGATAACTCCGCGCCGGCTCCTTTCCTCTACCCTCATTTGTTCGAGCCGTTTCATATCACTATCCATTTCCGGATAAGGGCATAAATCCATCGGCATTACGCATGGCCGACTGGCCTGGTGGTATCCACAGGAATAGCACTTTGTTTTGATTGAATTCTCAAGTTGTTCTGCTGGAGTTTTTGGACGTTGCGGTTTTTCCTTTTTCTCTTGTTTGTTCTTAGATTTTCTGTGTGTTTGAAGAATGCTTTTTACTGTGGCGAGGGTCAAAGTAGGAAAGCTAAACATCAGAGTAGCCAAAATCGCTGGAGGTGTTGTTGTGCCATTATCATAGGCTTTCAACACAGCTTCCGTTACAGACATTCCCAAGCCAAAACTATTTTTAGTTGTACTCTTGCTGTTTGCCATTACTTCAACCTGCGCACTGTAATTTTGGCAAATTCGAAAAGATATTTTTCTGTCGAGAAACCAGCTTTTCACAAAACGATTGCCATGTCTATATTATACCATTCAAAAGTGTTGCTCGCATCACTTTATGCTTGAACAAAAATGAAAATAGCCGTTCTGCTTCTTTATTACGCAGAACGGCATAGTTACTTTGATTCATACATCCACATAGGATGCAACACGACGCGAGCAGAATACGAGAAGGCATTATTTTGATTCATGTAGCCCGGACGGGGTGCAACGGAACACTGCAAGGTATTGGTGTGGCCTAGGGTGATTGCGATTCATGCATACCAACTTGGATGCAACAATGATATCCGTTACCGCTGCGTTTTACACGGCTTGAGCTGGCCCTGTTTGGATATACAGCCTGAACCATTCAACATAATGTTGGCGGGCATCGTCCACTGTGGAGGGACCGTAAGACTGGGCAGCCAGCAGCTCCATTGAAGCACAATTTCTATGTCTTAAAGGGTAGAATCCCCTGGCTTTAGACATGGGGAGTATGTCAACACATGGAATGTAGCCAGCGGGCAATGTGTCATTTATACCATCGAACTATTTTGATTCACGCATCTGTATTGGATGCAACGTGCCGCAATGCAAGTACATTTTCATTTCGATTCACTTTTTGCTGGAGATGAGGGGAATCGTTTCGATTCATACATCCACATAGGATGCAACACCTGGGCGATTGCGCAAGTGCTGGGGATGTCGATATTTCGATTCATGCACCCACATAGGATGTATCGTGCTACCGTCGTCAACCGCAGAAAACAGCCCAATTTTCCGTTTATTCCCCTTGCGCAAGGTCGCACGAAAATGGGGTTTTAGAGGCCCGCATTTCGATTCATACATCCGCATAGGATGTAACATAGCGGGTAATTTTGCTCCGCTGCCGTCATCATTTCGATTCATACATTCACATAGAATGCAACCTTCTACGCCCCGTCCAACATAATTTTCGATTCATACATCCACACAAGATGTAACTGCTAGAAGCAAACCTTGAAGCAGAACCCAACATATTCCGATTCATGCATCCACATAGGACGAAAGCAGGGGTAATCTGTCAGCAATTTCGATTCATGCACCCACATAGGATGCAACCACGGATATGTGTCAACTGATAGCCAACAGTTTCATTTCGATTCATACATCCTCATAGGGTGTATCTATTTGTGCAGGTCATATTTCGTTCAATATACTCCCACATTTCTTTTTGATTCATTTCCCCGTTTATTACGGCTTTCCACGAGTTTGTTTCGATTCATATCGTATGGGCTATCGTGTTCGTCCTTTTGATTCACGCATTTGCATTGTCGATTCATGCGCCCATATGGTTTGCAACGGACAGGAGGCTGTATTCGTGGGATTTCGATTCACACATCCGCGTAGGATGTAACGTATGGAGGGGGAACATGGCGGCTTCCTTTGCCTGATTTCGATTTATGCATCCGCACAGGATGCAACCACGGTTCTTTGGCAAGATGAGTTTCTGTCTATTTCGATTCATGCACCAACATGGGGTGCAACAGTAGCCCGTCACTTCAACACCTCGGCATTCGGATATCACTTCCATATTTCGATTCATGCACCCGCGTAGGGTGCAACGGGTATCGCCCGCGTGACCACAAATGCGTCCGTCATTTCGATTCATATGTCTGTACAAGATTGTACAGCGACATTGCCTATCACTTTTTCCGCGGCTTTCCGTTGTAAAGGAGCGTAGCAAAAATGGGGTTCAAGAGGCCGTATTTTGACTCGCGCTTTTGTACTGAACGCAAATTGCGCCTTCGTCTCAGTCGTGGTCATTCTGATTCATTTTCCCGTTTGTTACGGCCTTCCACAAGTTTGTTTCGATTCATTTCGTATGGGCCATCGTATTCATCTTTCCGATTTTTTGATTTGCGCATTTGCATGGGATGGAATCCGGATATTAGCGATTTGCAGGTCATGGTTTCGATTCACGCATCTGTATGGGATGCAACTGCGGCGTATATCGACACTCAGCCTACATTTTGATTCATACGTCCACATAGGATACAACTTCATCCTGCTGTCGCCTCCAACATGACGCAATTTCGATTCATACATCCACATAGGATGCTCATTAACTAAGCGTGGATGTTCTGGTCAGCCAGCTATTTCGATTCATACCTCTGTACAGGATGCAATGGTTGCGTCTCTAACCTGACCTCAAATATTTTAATTCAAATATCCACAAGAATAATTTGACGTACTCCTACGGTGAGTACAGAGGGTTTCTGCTTCATCGAGCCTACTAACCAAAGGCCGGTCTCTTTTTCGTGCTGGAGATGAGGGGAATCGTTTCGATTCATGCATCCACATGGGATGCAACTTGTGTCCGCCGGATACATGGCTGACAAGCAAGATTTCGATTCATACACCCACATAGGATGCAACGTTCCGACCAAAGCAGATGGGAATATTTCGATTCATACACCCTCATGGGGTGCAACGGACAGGAGGCTGTTATTCGTGGTTGACATACTCCCTTACCACTATGGAAAGTATATCCCGCCTGTTTGAGCGTGAAACTGGAATACCGGCTCCGCTTCTTAAACGATGGTGGTGACTTTCTGCCGTGGCGTTTCTGCTTTACATAGTCAAAATACGCTTTTTGACATACTCCCCATGTCTAAAGCCAGGGGATTCTACCCTTTGAGACATAGAGATTGTGCTTCAATGGAGCTGCTGGTTGACCCAGTCTTACCGCTCCTCCACCGTGGATGATGCCCCACCCACATGATGTTGAATAGCTTAGACTGAATATCCTAACTGGGCCAGTCCAAGCTTTTAATGTTGATGGCTGCATTGGTATCTCTGTCTAAAATGGTACGGCGGCAGTCACACTCCCAGCAGCGCTGCTTCAGCGTGAGTTTCGCGTTGACCGTTCCACACATGGCAAGCCTTGCTGGATGGCGCCCACCGGTCGATTTTTACAACGGAGGACCCAGCGTTGCTGGCCACCCAGTCCAGGATAGAGACGAACTCTGCAAAGGCGAGGTCGGATACCTTCCGTCCCCACAGGCGCTTCATCCCATCGAGATTAAGGTCCTCGATACAGATGATGGCATGCTCCCCAACAAGCTGGTTCGCCAGTTTGAAGAGCCAATCCCTGCGACGGTTACTGATACGCTGGTACACGCGCTCCACATTACGAATCGCCCTCTTGCGGTTGTTGCTGCCTTTTTGACAGCGGGACACTGCACGGTGAGCAGTTCGAAGGTCTTTGAGCGATGCTTTGTACCACTGAGGAGAATCTATCACAGAGCCGTCATCCAGGTTGAGGAAATGCTTCAAACCGAAATCCATCCCGGCAGCTTTACCTGCTCGTGGATAGATGTCGTTGCACTTCTGCTTAGTAATGGTAAATCATTCCGATTCACGCACCCACGTAGGGTGCAACGCTTTGGGGACCTGCGCAAGTAATAAAACGCCAAATATTTTGATTCATGCACCAACGTAGGGTGCAACAGCAAACATGATTCGTTTGTTACGCATTTTTCACCTTTTTTCTGTGCAAATTTGATGCTTTGGAGTCGTCAACAGCCGCACAGCTTTTCGCGCTCCGGCCAAGTATGACCATTGCGGGTTCGCACCGGAAAATTAAGAATTCAGGTAACCGATTTTACCGGTTGTCTACGATTAGACCACTTCGGTCACGGTCACGCCTTCAGGCGCCTCATCGGCCTTTACGTCAACGACGTAATCACGGAAGCTGGAAGGCGTAACGACGCCGTCACGCAGATGCACATCGACGAGGTTCTCAAGCTGAGACATATGGGCGTTACCGTGCTTGCTTTCATGCTTGAAGACGACGAGCTTGCGCACGTTCATTTCGCCGCGAACAGAGGAGTAGTCATCATCAAACATATCGGTCATAGCCTTGACAAGGGTCTGCATATCCCCTTCGCTGAACCCAGTCTTTTCTGCTTCATCAGCCGACACATGAATTTTGCACATGTACAGGCCATAAGGCACGATGTACTTGCTGCCAAAGGTGGTATGGCTGTCTGCCTTTTCTTCCTTGGTCACAGCGCAACGGAAGACCGAAATGTCTTCGGGATGAATCGGGTCAACACTCTTGGCAATGCCAAACTGGACAGGTCCCTTGACGTTGCGGGAATGGATGGTGCCGGACAGCAGGGTCGGAACATTGCCAAAAGTTCGCACATCGAAATACCGCTTGCACATTGCGTCATGAAGTTCCTTATCCTTGCTGGTACCCGCCAGGGCCTTAAGGTTTTGTTTGACTTCGGTGGTATCATCAGCAGTGGCATCGGTATCAGCAATGCCAACTTCCTTGACGCTTTCCAGGTCACGAGCATCCAAGGTCATCCCGCGCTGGATATAGATGTCATATTCTTTCTCAGGAAGCTCGCCACGCTGGACCAGCTTCATAACCATGTCGCGAATCTTGCGTTTCAGGCAAACATCCGTAACGATGCCGATGCCACTTCCATCATGAAGCTGGCGAGGCTGGTTGGCCGCATCCGGGTCACCGTTTGGGTTACCGCACACGACGTCGAACAGAAGGATGATGTCGTACTTATTGGTGATGATGTTGCGCAGACTGGTGTTAACGATGGTAGACATAGTTTAATACTCTCCTTTTTTCTTGTGTTTAAAATTTGGTTTTGATTATATTTGCGCTGATTTTTCAGCGGTTTCTCGATTATGCGGCAGAATTGGGTTCAGATTCTGCTACGGTCGCTTCTTTAGCCGTGGCAGCTTTTTCTGCTGCTTTTTCGCGTTTGACGCGAATGATTTCTGCACGCTGTTGATAGAAGCCCAGTGTAAATGCAGAGCGCTGTTCTGTCGTAAAGACAGCAGGGACTTTGTCCGAAGGCAGAAGGTCAAGCAGCTCTGTGTGTTGACGAGCCAGCATCACACCGAGTCCGGGCTTCCACCTTCCGAGTTTTTCCAAGTAATATCCGATTTTCGTTTCAATTACCGGGAAGAACTGCGCTGGCCAGCACATCATGCCTTGCATGTATCGCTGGGACAGCGATTTGCTGAATTTTCCGCTCATTGCGGCATACTGAATATCATCACCAAGTGCAAGCAACCGGCCCATGATATAGTCAACATTTGTGTTTTCTTTATCCAGACTCACCGGGTAACTCCTTTCGTAGTTTCTTGCCAGGGCCGCTTTCAGGAAAGACGCTCTGGCGGCGTTAATATTTTGTTCTTTGTTGATGCGGTCAAGCATCATTTCGATGATATGTTCAGGATAATTATCTCCATGGACAATAGCAGAAAGGATGTTGTTATATAGTTTTCCGCCGTCATCCTTAAAGCTACCGTCAGCTTTATGCGGCAAAGATTCTGACATGATTCTGTACGGTGTCATAATGGCATCAACATTATCAAGGCGGCAATCATCATAGTGCCGAATAACGCTTTGTGCGAACTCTTCAAGCCTCCCTTCGAATTCAAACTTGATACGCGCCACATATCCATTTCTGGAGTCAACGCCGATAATATGGTAGATGGGGTTCTCATCATCCTGGATACCGTCCGGATTAACAGGACGAGCGAAACAGGTGTTTCGGATATAATCAATATAGTCCGCGTTCGTGGTGATTTCTGCTTGGGCTTTTCCTGTCAGCAAAGACAACATAGCCTTATCTTGTTCTTCACTGGCTGTTTCTGACCAGAAAAGAATTGTGACCCCGCCAAGCGGTTCTGTGAAACTATGTGTGCCGACTGCAGAGGCCAGATATTTCAGCGCCGTCACATACTTGAATGCCGTTTTTTCTGTCATTGGTGCGCTATATCCATCGCGGCGGCCATATCCCCAACACGAAGGGTGTTTGGCCGTGCAAAGCGGCGCCCCACTCCCCGAAATAGATGGGATACCCATGATTTTGGGATGAATCCGGCAAATATCACCATGCTCACCTGTAATAATGTCCGTACCTACTTCTCGACTTCCGCTGAAACCGTTTTCCGAATAATAGGCGTCATATGCATTTGCGCATGCACTATCATCCAAGATGGTTTCATCATCCAAGCAGAACAGAAATACTCCTGTCCCGGTAATGATTTCGGCATGGTTCTGAACATACGGATTATCGCGCACGTTCTTATAGTCCCAAATATCGAAGAAGTTAAGAATCGCTTTTGCAATCGGCGATTCAACTTCATCAAGCAACATATGATGCAGTTCGCGAGAGGCTTCAAAGCGTTCTTTCGCTTTGCGCACTTCTTCAGAGTTATTGCCATCGAAGCTTTTGGCGCCGATTCCAAAAATATAGTCAGAATTGTCATAGAAGAAGTTTGCGCGGATGTTTGAACTGCGCACTACCCGGATGGGTACCTGAGCAGTCATGAAATGTTTGACCTTTTTGGTCTTCCCGTTGCGAAGTTGAATCTCATCTTCGTATTCGGTTGAAGTAATGCCTTTAACTGTCCCATCCTGATTCAAATGCACCAGGTGGGTAATTTTCTGGGGTGCCCATCCGTCACGGCTGATGGGTACCCCTTCCGCTATGAGTCGGTCATAATACCGGCAAAGTGAAGCGATGATACTCACAGTTTTAGCGCACCACCTTTCCTGTGTAAAAAACCTTTCCCTTTTCCATCCGTTCATGCTGGAAAAGCGGAATCCTGTTGTTTTTATCACTATAGTCGAAGTCAAACACCATCAATTCCAGGTCTTCACTTCGATTGATGAAAAGTTCATCCCGCCTCCATTCCGAATCAGGAATAGGCGCAAACTCAGCGGTGCATTCGCGGGTCCCGAACGACGGCTGAGAAAAGCACTTCCCTTTTTCAATGCGGTCATGGGCCATTTTCCAATACTTGCGAAGCGATTGTTCGGGTCCCATAAAGTTGGGCAGACTGACCAGATAAGCGATAACGTAGTATTCGACATCGAGCAAATACTGTGTAGTGCGCTGAAGACTATCCCCAGCCCGGCGCAGGATAATCGGTTTGTTTAGGTTGACTTTAGAAACGCCTTTGATTCCGTTTGTTGCGATGTATTCATACCGAATCGGTTTGCGCACGCCGCAGAATACTGGCACATAATTAAAGCCCGGATGCCAATAAATAGCCTGGAGCATATTCCTAAGTGCGGAAAATGTTGGGACTTTATATGTCATCTTCTCGACGCGAAATTCGGGACGAGAGAATGACGCAAAGTCACCACTGAATTTGACCACAATAGGGTCAGGGTAAATTTCGGGATATTCCGCTCTGTTGTCAATTTCGTTAGCAAGGCGTAAAATATCCTCTTCTTTAAACTCAAACTGCACTGTCAGCCTTCACTCCTTTTGATTATCTTCTTTACTCGACCGCCGTTTCCGGCTTGGTGGCGTATGCCCATACTTGTAAATATAGCGAATAGCCAGCATGGCCTTATTATCTAACCGTCTGACATACTCACGTGAATAGCCAAGTCTTTTTCCGAGACTTTCAAACGTTTCCGGGATTTCCTGCAAATGCCGTTTACTGAAGATTTCATATGTAATCCCGCTCAAGCATTTATTGGCAATATCCAGAATACGCTTTTTGTCATCATGGTAGACAAAATCATCCTCAATGTGGCTGGTCGATTCGTCTGCCACACGGGTGCCAATCGTAACGACCTGTTCTCCTGCTGTGGCGGGTTCGCCATCTTTTGTATACGCCATGTCCGTGGAAAACAAAGGTGTAGCGATATGGACGAGTTCTTCAACTTCTGTGGCACGTACGCCGCTTTCAGTTGCCAATTCTTGAATGGTAGGCAGCCTACCAAGTTCATTTTCAAGTCTGTTGCGAATCGCCATAACCCGCTTCATTTTTAGGTGCTTTGAAGGGGACACATGGTAGTTCAGGCCGTGGTCCGCAATTGCACGTTGGATTTTCTGACGAATCCAATATGTAGCGAGTGTGGAGAATTTAAAACCGCGTGAAATGTCAAAGCGGTCAATCGCAATATTAAGGCCAAAAATACCTTCTTGAATCATGTCGAGAGTTCCCATTGCAACGCTTGTCGAGTAGCGGAACTCATCGTTTACAATTTTCATGACAAGGCGCAGATTAGACCCCATCAGTTTGTCCTTAATGATTTTGTACTGTTTGGAACCAGGTTCCGTCTCTTTCAGCTGTTTGAATAGCGCCGCTTCTTCATTGCTTGATAAGAGCGGATACTGCTGCATATCACGAAGGAACTGTACATATCCGTCAATTTCAACGTCATCGCAGGTTTCCAGCATTTGTTTCGCATCGTCAATGTATTCGTATTCTGGCGTGTCATTCGTATCGGTGTCTTGGGTATCGGATTCACCATAATCGAAGTTCTCGTAATCTACGGTGTCACCGGAATTATCGTAGGTGTCGTATTCGCTGTACTTAGCGTTGTACATCAAAATATGCCTCGGCCAAATCAGCAAATACCGTCGTAAACGGCGCAAACAATAAACCGTGTCTCATATTGGTCACTCCCTGTACATGTGGACAAAATCAGAATCTTATCTTGCGGCGTAACTTCGACTTCATACTTGTTATAGGAATAGGCTTTCATCTGGTCGATTTCCCACTGAAGGAATTCGTCAGATGGATTCGCCTGTACATAGTTATTAGCAACCGGGTAATCCGCTGCAGCCCAAATTTTCCATCTTGATTTGACTCCGTCGATGGTCAAATAGATATATTGGTGTTGTCGAGCGAAGTCGGCATCTTTAAGATGTTTGAGAACAGAGAACTTTCGGTACAAGCTATTACCGTTGGAATGTCCAAAGATAACTGTTACCTTATCAAGGGTGTCGAGGCTTTGCATGTTCCAGTCATGGTAGACATAGTAGCTGCCCCAGATTGAATAGTTTCCGTTTTCATCCTTATATAGGTAATATTCATCTTCGGTCGGATGCTGCATCACTGCTTCGTTTGTGATGTCAACACCATCAACTGTCAGGATGGCCACCTGATTTTCGTAATCTGGCAGCTTTTCTTCCTCGGGTTCTACATCAGTGGCATTGCCTGGAATTGGAGATGGTGTTGGTTCTGGAAGCTCGGCAATGACCTCATTAGAGGTAAATTCGGGTTCGTGATAAAAGTCGTAGAGACTCCAAATCAGATAGGCTGTCAGAACGACAATTAGCGTAATCAAGAATGCATTAACAAAGGAACGGAAACCGAAATGTTTCTTTGTACGCGTTGCCTCTTCGTTTGGGACTTCCGCATCTTTTTTTGCTTCAGAATGCTCGTCAGGCAAATCTGTTCTGGAAATTTTCACCGTATTGCTCCTCCTCCAATGTATATTTATTATACCACATTACACTTTATTTCGCAATGTGCATGTTGTACAGCAATTGTACTCTTCTTCGTCCAAGAATGCAACAAAAAATGCCTTCCCACAAGGGGAAGGCAAAACGTATCAGGTGTTTGCGGTAAGATAGGCATCGAAAATATCAATACTGGCCTTAGTTTCCTCGTATGCGGCCCAAGGTTCCGCTTCTCCGGCCATAACTGCTTTGTAGCCGCCGTAGCCCTGCTGGTAGGCAAGCAACAGGTTTTCTCCACTCAGGCCTAATTCCTGGTAATATTGGAGCAGCGCACAACAGGCCCGGATGCTGGTTTCAGCATCCAGCAGCTCTTCCATGCTGTTGATGTCGATTCGTCCATTGAGCTCCGCAAAGGTCGTATCGTTGCACTGCGCCATACCCCAATCCGTCGTGCCGTTGGTATTAACGTTTTTGGCATAAGGTTGGAAACGAGATTCGTGATAGCAGATACCGAGCACAATCGCCTCATCCACATCGAACTCTTTGCAGATGCGATGAACCAGTTCGCGCTGCTCTGGATACTGGAACTCACTCATGTAGCAGCGAATTTCATCGGTACCGATATAATTGGCCGCTTCTTCAACTGGTTCTATGGCCTGAACCGGCGCTTCAGGTTCAGATTCCTCGACACTTTCGATTGACTCATCGTCAAATGTGGGGGCAGGTTCCGCCATTGTTTCGGTCGTAGCAACGTTTTCGGTCAGGATTTCTCCATCATTGGCCCATGCGGTCTCCAGCATCATACTGACAGATGCCACCAGGAGAATGATGCTCAAAATGAGCACCACACAGATGACGACGAAACGCTTCGCGGATGGCGTGTTCTTTTCGCGGACTCTTTTAGCGATAGTTGCCATAGTCACATTGTTACTCATAAAAAGCTCCTTCAAAAAAAAGCTGCGCAACCACCACGAGGCAGTTGCGCAGGTCGTACTGCGATTTGCAGCATTTTGAGAATATCACCCGTTGAGGTGATTCGGACTATATGAAATCAGCAAGTCGCCTTACTGTTGCCGGTCAGTGACCGGAATTGGGTAAACGCATCACTCGAAATAGACCCAGGCACGCGCCCAGTTTTCAGGGCTTTCCTGGATACTTTCCATCTGGTGTTCATCCGGCCACAGAGAGATTCCTCTTGTATCCAGAATGAGCATGTATTCAGGGAAATCGCCCATAATAACAGGTTTGCCAGAGAGCAGTTCCTGAGCCTTGGCTCGCTCATGTTCTGCATCAGTTGTGTTGATGACGTTCTTTGCCTCTCGCTGGGTTTCGTCTCTCATTCGTTGGGCAACTTTCGCCAGCATTCCGACGACTCCAGATTCGATTCCAAACTCGACAGGGTCAGTATCGTCCTCAACAACACGTTTCGGTTTGAGACCGTCCACGACGAAGTCGCCAAAGTTTTCCCGGACACGGATGTCCAAATATTTTTCCAGACTTTCATGAGACATGTTTCGGTTTGCGCCCCAAACATTGATGAGGCATTCGACATAAGCGTAGCTTGCCATAGCTCAAAATCCTTTCTGGTATAAAAACAGTTGTCAGGGTTTGGTATATGGAAATCAGGAAGTCGCCTTCCTGGTGCCAGTCAATGACTGGAATTTATGTCAACGCCGGGTTTCACGGCGCATCTTTTGAGATTGATTAAAACGCGTTCGAAATCATCGTAAAAATGACAAATGCAAAGATACCAATGATAAACCACTTAGCAATGGCCGAGTTTTTGCACCCTTTGCCCGCAGTAGTGATGCTCACGAAAGCAGCACAGGCGAGAATAACGGCGATAACGCCGAACAATGCAATGAGCATTAGCTCAATGGAAAGGCCGGTAAGATATTCAGGTGTGAACATGGGATGACTCCTCTCCGCCGAAATTTGCGGCAATGCTTAATGAATTTCACCTGTTGAGGTGAGTGAATATATTCAAATCGAGAAGTCGCCTTCTCGTTGCCGGTCAGTGACCGGGATTTATGTAATCGCCGAGTCGCACGGCGTTCTGTACACAAAGCAAAAGGCGGCCGTCCCATGTAGTAGACAGCCGCCTGATGGTGGATTTTGATTATGTGAGGAAATAAATCCTGTTAACTTTGCTTCGAATATTATGATTCTACCCACTTTATCCCGTTTTCCAGGTGTAACACAACTTTTCCTTTTTCCGAAAACAGGCACAAAAAATCCCCGCCGGGCTGGCGGGGATAAAATGAACATTAAGCCTTTTTGCTGCGCTTGGTCTTGCCCTGTGTGGTGGGTTTCGTATTAGCAAACTCAAGTTTGAAATCTGGCCGGTCGCCGGAAACATCCAAAATGAGATTGGCGTCGTACTCTTTGCCGGTTCTTTTGCTAACGCACCCCTTAACGAGAATTGGTTTGCCTTGGCACAGCTTCTCCATATCCTTTGTCGTAATCGTCTTTTTCTTGCAGCCAAGGGCCTTTAGCAAGGCATTATCCTTCTTGATATAGAGACAACCTTTTGTTCCGCACGAAAAGTTCTCTTTCCACTCTCTGACCGGATTGCCACATTTAGGGCATTTGCCGACTGAGTTGTCGGTCCGCATATTTTGGACATGGGCGTCTTTGTGAGAGAACATTTCCTGGAGCCTGGCTTCACATCCATCCAGACACTCGTCAATAGTTGCTGACCCTTTGCGGATATCGAAAAGTTGGGAGGACATATCCATGACTTGTTTGACAGAGAACTTGAGTCCAAGTGCCTCGCAAGCATCTACAAACTGTTCGCCCTTTTCTTCCGCGTGGTATACATTTTTGACCAACTTGATATATCCGTTATTGCGGCATTCTGTAATAGTCGGAGTACGGGTCGCATCGGTACAAATGGTAGCTTCGTGAAGGATACGTTCCCATTCCTCGTCAGAATACTCGCCTTGAGCATCCTCTTCCTTGCGCCAAGGGGCCTGGCACCAGGCGCCAAACGACTCGACTGTAAAACGCTGTGGAGGCGTGGTCTTCTTCAGGACGGGTCCAAAATCGATATTTACGGCATCGCCCTCATTGAGCGGGGGCAGCATTTTATCTTTCTTCCCGTATGGTTCGTACTGCATCCAGCCTTTTTCACGTACAATGCTGCCCGACAAAGAGAATTCTTCATCGGCACATTGAATTTTAATAGTTGTCTCATCTGCAATGCATTTTTCGGAACAAAATATGGCCAAGAAACGGTTGCGGATGCTTTCATAGACGATTTTTTGTACAGGTGTCAGCTTATTGATATCCGGCAGATGGGAAGTGGGAGTCAAAGCCGAGTGTCCATCGACCTTGCTGTCATCATATATTGATTTGAGTTTGGTTTTATTTTCGATGTTCACAAAGCCAGCCTTTTTAAGAGCCGCTATTGTGCGTTCCACGTCCGGGATATCATTCTTTGTCAAGAACTGAGAATTTGTGCGGGGATAGGTTGTATAGCCAGCCTGGTACAATTCTTCCAATGCATTTTCTGTATCCTTTGGGTCTACATCCTTAAAATGCTTGGATACGAATGCCTGAAGGGCCGTAGTGCTAAACAACTTGCCTGCAGAAACTGTCGTAGCCTTCTTGGTGATACTCGTTACTTTAGCACCGGCTTGGTTAAATTTATTTGCTAGTGCTTGTGCGCCGCTCTTATCGTCCTTCTGGAAAGTACGTTTACTTGTCAGCTGAATCGGATAGCCTTTTATCTCTTCTTCGGACACCACACCGTAATACTCTGTCGGAACAAAGTTACGGATTTCGCGTTCCCGGTCAACGATTGCTTTGACAATAATGTACTTGCAGCGGCCCCACGGCAGAAGTGTGCCGGCTTTCAGAGACAGATATCTGGTTCCATTGATTCCGAGCAGCCAATCCTCATAAGCACGGGCACGGCCCGAGCGAAACCATCCATCATAGTGAGCGTCAGGTTCTTTGTCATTCAGCGCCTTTTGCATCGCTTCGGGTGTATATGCATTGAGCCAGATACGGTATACCGGTTTTTGTGATTTAAGAAGGGCCTGCAGCACATTTCGGACAATAACTTCCCCTTCCCTGTCCGCGTCACCTGCATGATAGATAGCCGTCACAGACTTATCATTGAGCAGTGCCTTCAGGACCTTGACCTGCATGTTGACGGTCTTATTCATACTGGGCGTTTTAGGCGAATTCTTTTTCTTATAGCGGAACTTTCGACCCGCCGGGATAAACGGAAGGCCATCCATAGTCCAACGATATTTCTGCTCCGGGTCATAATCTTCCCGATACTCTTCCAGATTAAAAAGTTCGTAGAGATGACCTGCACACCAGGATACGTAGTAGTTTTCACTTTTCAGGTATCCTTGTTCGGCTTTGAAATGCTCACCTCGTATACAAGAGGCGATTTTCTTGCCCGCCGAGCTTTTTTCAGCAATAATCAAATACATAATATCACCACCCTTCAGATTCGCGTTGCGGACGAGACTCGCAACTGAAGTTTTTGCTGTTCGGTCTCATTTGCATTATCATTGCCATTCCGATTTTCCTCTACGGCTACTTTACCGCTTACACGAGTCACTGTTTTATCCTGGATGTTGCTGCGCAAGCGTTCATATGCCGATGTAAACACCACACAATGAATCAGACCAGTTTCATCCTCCAGCACGAACTTAGCAAAAGCGGCGCCGTCTTTCTTGCGGTGGGAGATTTGAAGAGAATGGATAAGGCCTACAACGGAAACGTCCGTATCATCGTTTTCAAGTCCAGCAATCGTTCGTCCATCTTCCCTATTTTTCTGAATCACTTCAAGATACGGGTCAATCGGGTTGCCTGTCACATAGAGGTTAAGAAGCTCATATTCCTTCTCCAACCGTTTTTCTGGACTATAGGGCTCATACTGAATCAAATCCGGCAACACCCACACTTTATTGCCGGTCATCAGTAGCTTGTATAGGGCTTCATCAGAAATGTCCGGCTGTTCTTTTTTAACGGCTCGAATGGCCATCTTCGCGGAATCAATCAGTTGTGGATTATCTTTTTCAGTCTTGTCCTCTTTGTATCCGAATGCTTTTGCAATCATCCGGCGGTTCTCGTTGCCTCCGATGACATCATCCAAAGCACCACTATTACACAATGCCTGCATTGTGTCAGCGGAAATTCCAAAGCAGAGGCAACGAAGCGTGAAATCACGGATATCTACGCATGGACCATATTTTGTTCGCAGGTCATAGATGGTTTGTGCAGAGTTGGCCACGCCTTTAATAGATGCAATACCATAGCGTATCGTTTTCTCGCCCCTATTTGGCGCAAAGAACGGTACGCCTTTATTGATGTCCGGCTTTTGTAAGGCAATACCCAACCGCTTACATTCACGAGCGTATAGGGGAACCTTATCATGTGGCGTATAACTCATTTGCGCAGCCATGAATTCGCACGGGGAATAGAATTTGAGCCATGCCGTATAGTAAGACAGGATGCTGTAGGCCGCTGCGTGTGATTTGTTGAACGCATAAGAGGCAAAGGCCAGCAAGCGTGTCCAATATGCTTCAACGGCTTCATCGGATGCACCTTTGGCTTTCATGCCGGCCACAAATTTTTCTTTGGCAGCTTCGATTTCGTCGAGGTGTTTCTTTGACATGGCCCGCCGGATGATATCTGCCTCACCCAGCGAGAATCCTACCATCTGGAATAGCTGCATGATTTGTTCCTGGTAAATAGCACTGCCGTAGGTGTTGCCGAGTATTTTTTCCATATCCGGCACCAGGTATGCCGGGTCTTTCTCGCCTAATTTGACGGCTGTAAATTCAGGAATTGAATCCATCGGACCCGGTCGGTAAGCAGCGTTCATAAGGATTATATCATCTATGCTGTGTGGTTTGAAGTTGACGAGGGCTTTTTTGATACCGTCACTTTCAAATTGGAATACACCATCAGTGTTTCCTTCTGCATAGATATGCTGTATTACATTCTGGTCATTTGCTTCTTTTAGCTTGGCCAGTTTGATGTTCATGCCCCGCGTTTTACGGATATAGAAAAGCGTCGTACCAAGAATATCCAACGTGGTGAGGCCGAGGAAATCCATCTTGAGCAATCCCAAGGTGGATTCACACTCAACCATGTCACTCTCGATAACCCAGCAGTTCTTTTCATCGTTCCAGAACATTGGCGCATATTCAGAAACTGGCTTGTCTGCGATAATGACACCGGCCGCATGAACGCCAGTTTGTACTGGGATTCCCTCCACCAGTTTTGCTTCTTCAAACAGTTTTTTGGCACGTGGGTCAATGTTACAGAATCCGATAATTTCGGGATTATCATTTTCGGCTTTTTCCAATGTCATTTTAGGGGCATTGGAAATCATCTTTGCCAATTGGTCTGTCACGTCATATGGAACACCAGTAACTCGTGCCACGGCCCGCACGGCTGCGCGTGGCGCCAGGACGCTTTCTGTGGCGATGTTACAAACTGTGCTACGCAGTTCTTCACATGGATAATCGCCTTTATACCCGTATTTTTGCGCAACGTAATCGATAACTTTGCCACGAACGGCCCCGCTCAAATCTGTATCGATATCAGGCATAGATACACGAGCGGGATTCAGAAAACGTTCAAAGAGCAAATCATAACGTAGTGGGTCAATGTCCGTAATATCAGCCAAATAACATACGAGAGACCCGGCTGCAGACCCACGTCCAGGTCCAATTGCAGTCTGGCCGCCGATTTTCCGGCCATAGAAGATGAAGTCCTGTACGATGGCGATATAACTCATATACCCCATCTTTTCGATGACTCCAAATTCGTAGGCCAGGCGCTCTTCAATAGTTTGTAGCAGTTCTTTGCGTTTGTCATCTGCCATCGAAGAAATCGGATACTTTTTGGGTATCATCTTATGACAAAAATCTTCGAGATAGGCTTTGGCATCCGGGAATCCTGCAGCATGAGCATCAAACGTTGGCAAGTGCATCTGCTTGTCATAATATACGTTGCAACTTTCGGCAATTCGGCAGGTGTTCTCCATGCCAATGTTCCAGAACTCATCATCGGCCAAGGCTGCCATTTCTTCGTTGCTTTTGAAATAAAGCTGGTCGATACCCTCTTCATTTTCAAATTCAGATATCTGTCGGTTGAACTTCATGGCAAAGATGATGTCACGTTTCCGTTTGTCCTCTTTGGTCGGGTAATGTACATCATTAGCTACAGTTGGCGGGATACCTGTATCACGAATCAGCTGATAAAGCATTGGCCGTACAACATTTTCTTTTGTGATTCCATGATTTTGAAGCTCTATATAGAAATTGCCATGTCCGAACAGTTCATCAAAACGGAGTGCTGCTGCCTTTGCTTCGGCGTTCAAATCGCCCAGGGCAGACTTTTCTTGTTCTAGTTCTTCAATAGCTGCCTTATACTTTTCCAGCGGCCGCAATGCTTTTTTGATGGTGTCAGTGTGTTGCTTGGTAATATCGTAGAGAACTTTACATTGTTCCACTTGCCTTACATATTCCGGCAAATTGGTTTTCGCTTTTTTCGCCTTTTCGGCTTCTGCCTCCATTGCTGCAAGCTTATCTCTGGCCGCCTGGAGCTTTGCCGAGGGGGCAGTCATATCACCGAATGATAACTGGCCAGCAAGTGCCTTCTCTTTCTCTTCAATAGAAGTGACCTTAGCGCGGAGTTTTCCCAGCTTAGTTGAAAAATCCGTTTTAGCAAGCTTTTTGGCCTGGGCGAGTTCTTTTTTTGCTGTACTTAGCTTTTCTTTTGCGGTTTCCTCATCAGTTTCGGCTTTCTTTAGGTCATCTTCCGAAAAGGCGATGTCTTCGGTGCCCAGTTTTGCCTGAAGCTCTGCTTGCCTGTCGGCTATATGCCAACGCCGCAACAATATGGACGGAATATAGCCGGCAACGCATGCTGAGGTGGCGATTACATGGCCATGTCCCAGCGCCCCCGGTCCAACGAAGCGTTCTAAGTCTTCCCAAGTAGTCCGAGGATTACCGCTTTTGTTTTTATTGAGCTGCGCGAGGTTTTCTATCAAGAAAAGTACCTTTTGCCCTTGCCAGTCTTTGGCGTACAGAATAATATGATAACCCGAGTTATCATCCTCACTCTTTTCCGGTTGGAAATACATTTCGATACCCGGAATATATTGTGGACTGTTTTTGACTGCTGCAATAAAGGGTTCTGGATACTTTTCTATCCATGGCCACATTTTCTCGGTGGGATTTCGGATGCTGTCCGTTGGGCCGATAGACTTCAAAATACTGTCGCAATCACCCTTGGGAACTGCTGCAGCTTTCAGGGCGTCCTCAAGAGCCTTTTTCTCTGCCTTTGTACGGACTTTAAACCCCTGAAACAGCCGCATTTGATTGCCATGGTCAGTGATAGCAAATGCATTCCGCCCCAGCCTTTTGGCCGCCGCCACAATATCATCTACTGTATTTACGGCATCTCGGTATGAAGCTTCTGTATGAACATGGAGTTCCTGGTATCCCGTATAGTGAGGCTGGATTTTTTGCAGATATTCCGTTCTTGTCATGGCACGCTCCTTTCCGAAGTCATATTTTTATTATATCATCCTGCGTTTGCCGTCGCATCGTGTTGCCAAAAAAGCTCTCGCATGCGAATGCAAGAGCTTGTTGTTATTCGTTGCCATACGGAACCGTCTTGGCAACGTCGTTGGAGATTTGGATTAACATAGGTGGTTCGATAGTTTTGACGTCCAGTGTTGCATTCTCATCGCCATTTTCGATAGTATAGGCGGGAAGAATTGGGTTAAGCTCTGCGTCAAGTTCGTCGTACCATGTTGCACGGTTTTGTGTAATAACAACATTTCCACCTTCATCCAAGCTGTACCGCATCCGATAGTCTTCGATGTTGCAAACATAGAGTGTGTCGATTTCGTTACTTTCGACCCATTCCAAGACGTTACCAGCTGTTTCTCGGCATTTATTGTTCGACGCGTCTGTAAAGAAGAACACCCCGTTGCTGTTTGTATCTATCTTTTCCAAAATATCACTTGGTGCAACATATTCAATATCGCATGTTGGAGCGAGGTAAACCGGTGTGTATATTTCATCCGTCTCCGGGTTGGTCTGTCCGTTCAATCGCATGTATTCGGCAGCAAACTGATTCGCACCAGTTGTTGGAACATACAAACTATAGTACCCATCTGTGTACAATAGCGTCCAATCTTTTCTTTCATCAAAATATGAGATTGTCAATCCCCTATCGTATTTTGCCAGAAGAATTGCATCGAAATTATACTTATCAAGGATTTTATTGATATCTGTTGCATTGGAATTGAGTCGAGTGCCGCTCATCACCGTAAAGTCCGTAAGGATTTCTTCCGTAAACAGGTCTGCTCGTGAGTCAACGAACGACTGATATCCGGCATCGATGGCCATGCCACCTACATTGTAACCGGTATACATCCTTTTGGGGTTTACTGTTTCGAGAGTCTTTATCAATTCGTCTGGAAATTCGCGGTAAAATGTTGTCTGCGCAATATTAGGTGCGACTATTCCAATTACCAAAGCTGCAGCTATAGTACAGATTGGTAATACCGTCGGGGATAATTTATTTGCTATACGGCGCAATGCAATGGGAGGTTCCACCTTCCTCGCAATTGTACGGACACTGGTTTGCAACAAGCTTGCATTGTTCAGAACAAAAGCGGCAAATACAACGCACAGCCAGGTAATCGTCCTTATATGCAGCAGCGTCATTCCAGTCAATCCGACCAAAGGAAGAAACTGTTCCAAATTAACCTTCCAGGAAGTGAAAACCAAAAGTAAAACGACAATTGCGATAAAGATAAACAGGTGTGGAGCATTCTCCATACTGGAAGCCTGCCATTCAGTAACGCCAAGCAATGAGCTTCCAGAGTCGACCTTAAAGAACTGAGAATACAGCCATACCCCATATGGATTGATACAGCCAGCCACTACATTAGCAGCTAACAGTGCTATATAGTTCGCTGTACTCCCTTTTCTCTTATGAGTCACCTTTCCAGAAGAAAACGAAGGAATAAGGCTTAGGACCAAATACATAATGTTAAGCCCTAGCAGCATCGGTAAAGTGCCGCCGTGCAGATTGGCCCACGCAATGGAAACGAAAGGCAGCAGCCAGCCGAGTTTTCTGTGTGGCTGATTCCATGTGATTTGGAAAATCCGATAGCTGATGGCAAACAGAATCAGACTTATCTGCTGTGGTCTTGGATTTCCTCGTGTTTCGTAAATGCAAGCCGTAACAACGGTAATCACAATCCAATCTGCAAATTTCGGCCTAAACTTACCATCATCTGTGATGGACAGCTTATATCCCCATAAGGAGTAGATTATTATACCAAGGAAAAACATGGTAGCGATGCCGTAAATGACAGCGCCGACCATTTTTGTGGAACCTATGGTTGATAGACCGTAAAGTAGAATATCTGATAGCCAAGAATGGTTTATATATTTAAGCCCCTGTTTTTCAGCAATCCAGGAAAGCTGGTCAACATCTGTAACACTATGTGTTTCCAAAATGTTTTTACCAAGAGCTGCATGCCAATAATAATCGGTATCACTGATAAACGCCACTTGCATTTTCCAAAGCATTATTGCAATTGGAAGAATGGCTAAGCATATCGTAACCAAACCTTTTTTGATTCTGTATTTTTGTATATTGAGCAAGTGGGTTTCCCACCTTTCTGTGGTTGTTTTCTGTATACTTATTATACCACATTTTTGGTTTTTTGAAAATGTACTTACAAAATAAAAAGCCGCCCGCCCCAAATCGGGACGAGCGGCAATGTTATCAGATGGTTATCCTCCTTTTCACAAATCTAAAAAACAATCGATGGCCTTTGACACCTCCGGATTGTCTTTGCAGATGATATCGGACATAGCATCTGCAAACGCCCTGTACTTCCATCCGTCATCGTTTGGAAACTCGAACGGTTCGTCTTCGTCCGGGTCATATACAAACAACACTGCACCTGCCAAAGTGGCCTTGGCAATGATGTCAGTGGAGTCTTCTGATGTGTATTGGTCCAAGAAACCAAAGATTCCGCCATATTCCGAAAACTCTTCCTCGCAATTATTGAGCAGCCAATCTGAATCGATATAGGCGACCAGCTCCCCGTCCTTGCCGTTATCACAACGAAGAGGAATGGCACATCTGGCCAGTTTGACCTCAACTTTGTACTCGTTATAGCAATCTTTACAACCATTTTCAACGGAGATTGCGTAAGCACGAGTTCCGTTACCGAAGATAAACCATTGTCCATCATTCGACATATGGTGATACCCATAGCCGGCAGCTTCCATTTGTTCGATTCCCATGTCAACAACACGGAAATTACCGCGTGGAGTATCTACCGTTTCGCCGGTCAGACAATCCTCTGGGTTATCATGTAATAACTCATCTGTGGCCGAAAAAGTGCCGATAATTTGAGTGTCATCGTAGTCCTCAGAAACGTCTGAAACGATATTCTCATCGGGATTCTTTAGAACCACAGAAATTTGCGCTTTTTCATTCGTTTCATTACCTACCCGGTACGAAATGTCCAAAGAGCGTGCATCTTCGAAGATGGTCTGACGCTCAAAAATGAGTTCTCCGCGTTTCTTTCCATATCGGATATACAGTTCTTCCGCTGTCATGTTAATCAGCGTATGAATTCGTTTCAGTTCCTCAATGGTGAAGAACACTTTCTCTTGGTACTTTTTTGCCATCTCAACACACTGCCTTTCCATTTTCGATACGGACCGCACGGTAATGGCTGCCAAACTCCTTCAAGGCTTTGGCTTGTGCCATAGCCTCATCGATGGTATAATGTACAGCCTTCTCAATGTCATCAGTATCGTGCCAATTTCCGGCATAATATTGGGACAGGCCCAAAATATCACGGGATTGCAAAACATAAGTATTAGCCATTTTTGCTGTCCTCCTTTTCGAAATTAGCAATCAGCCGGCCATTGCGTTCGGGGCCGGATTCGAATTCATTGGGGCACATACGCAGTTCCGCGCATTCGACCCCACTCGTCTGTGTGATTTCGGGTCTGCGACATATCGTGTGGATTTTACACGATATCGCTTTCTGCTTCGT
>ERZ1643249.364-NODE-364-length-53694-cov-86.732489_pt1 | contig 53694 bp, 48 predicted proteins | sample MGYA00579263_ERZ1643249 | MGnify/ENA primary metagenome ERZ1643249 (study PRJEB29033, sample SAMEA4952264) | chicken gut metagenome | biome: Broiler Chicken; feature: Gastrointestinal Tract; material: Caecum | place: Ireland | collected 2018 | study: Broiler...
TTGTCGTAGTTCAGGTCACGGTTATCCGCAGCCACGCGGAAGTAATGACCCATATTGCGTAATACATGCACCGCTGTTGCTGTATCTTTCTGTCCAATTGCACCAGCATACAGAATTTTCATCTTACGGCTCGCCTCTTTTCACTCTATATTTCGTAATAAAAACACTTATCAAAATGCCAAAAAACAAGACAAAACAATTGCGCCACTTCACGATTTCCAGGATGATGGAAGGTGTCAGCTGGTAGTTAAAATTTGCCGTAGCACAATTACGTAGAAAAATAGGTTTTTTGGGTCTCCATCACACATTTTCAAAGATATGTACGCACATTCGCAGTAAAAACCGCTTGAAATCGCCTGAAAATCGGCATTTTAGGCCCGTTCTACACAGTTCTCCAAACACTCCCGATACCAAGAAAAAGCCAGCAAATACGCACATTTTTCCCTATTCCATATAGACAACCGAGTACAAAAAAATGAACATAATCATTTCTTATCTTTAGCCATGTTTGGTCTGGTAAAAAATGATTATGTTCATTTTTTATTCGTATCTTTCTCTTGTTCACGAATGAACATTTACATTTTCGGGGATTAACTTACGGCAAATAAATGTAAATGTTCATTTCTCCATATTCACATCTTTGCTGAAAATCCTGCTTTTTCACCATTTGAGACCCGAAAAGCAGATTTTGGAGCCAGCATGTGTCCCTTACCTCCAAAAGATGAATGTCAAAAATCACAAAGATTTTTTGTGCATATTGACGAAAAATAACCTTGAGAGAAATCTCTACAGGATTTCCCCTCTCACTCTGATTTTTTTATCAAAAAAGATTACCTGCAATCCAAAGAAAGATATGTTTTTCTCTTTTAAAGATGCACCTTATCGTACTCATCTTCCTGAAAAAGCGCAAAATAAAAAGGCCCACTGGATTTCCTTCAAACCTCGTGAAAGATATCCGGTGGGCCTCGGTATAGATTGGGTTTTATAACCTCAAAGATGTATGATGGATCAGCGAAAGATAGCCAAATTACGCATCAGCCTTTTTCATTGACAGTTTCTTCCTTTCCTCCAGATGTTTCCTGTTTTTGTTTTTTCCGTCCTCCTCTTGACTGGCTCATCTTTGCGTCCGCAAGATCATAGATGATAACATTCTCCTCCGGGTAACAAGTGCCAGAGATCGTATAGGTTACTTTCCGGCCATCCTTTTCAAATTGGAGCATACGCCGCAACTCTGCTACAAGAGCCGGGACCTTCACAATGATGGCATAGGTCTGTTTCTCCTCCGGCGCACTAAAAGATACCGCATTCGGATCCTTTTCTGTACAGGGCTGGATGGCGACTTTTCGATTTTTGGCATCCACCAGCATTCGGATATACGGCGGATAGTTCAATTCCGTTGCTGTTGCCTTGTTAAACTTCAGGCTGGATGTGGTCGCGGTAAGGGTAGATGCCCCTTTCGCCGCTACCAGATTTACAACTTCAAATCCTTCTAAAATTCCCATGGTAATAACCTCTCTTTCGGTCGTATCTTGTTCGATATTTTCTATTCCTATTATCGCAAACACCTTTTCTGTTGCGGTAACAAGCCGTGTGTGGGAGACCGTACTCCATTGTGGGTTAATCGCAATGAAGCCTCTAAGCCGGCCTTTCTTCTGCGGGATCAACCGCTGCTGCCGTTTTTTCTTCTTACGCCGCTTCCCGGCGATCCGCTCCAACAGCTCCTGCGCCCGGTCCCAGTCCTCGTGGCTCACAATTCCCACATGGTGATCCGGGATAAAATACTGATCCGCCTCCCCTTCATTCTTTTTCGTCTTATGCGTCAGGTAATCCACAGTGATGGTTTTCTGCATCAGTACGTCGCCGCAGTATTTTTCATTTCTTAAAATGTTCTTCACCGCGCTGGCGCTCCAAGAATTACCCAGGACAGTGGTGCATCCCAGCCCATTCAAGGTTTCAGCGATCTCGGCCGGATGTGTTCCCCGCAGGAAGCTGGAGTAGATTGTCCGCACTACCTGTGCCTCTGACTCAACGATGATAAAGTTGTAGTCATCGTCTGTGTCGTACCCCAGCAGGCTGGATGTAGGGATTTTCTGCGTTCCTTCCTTCATACGGTTCTTGATCGCCCAGCGGATATTTGTAGAAATGCTCCGGGACTCCTCCTGTGCGAAGGAAGCCATCATCGTCAGAAACACTTCCATTTTCTCATCCAGACTATCAATGCGTTCCTTTTCAAAATACACATTGACAGGAGGACTGAGCGCCTTAAGCATCCGTACAGTGGAAATGCAGTCCACCACGTTCCGGGCAAACCGGCTGATGGACTTGGTTATGATCATATCGATCTTATGCGCCTTGCAATCTTCGATCATACGGTTGAAATTATCCCTATGCCTGGTCTGGGTGCCGGAGATCCCCTCGTCCGCGTAAATTCCCGCGAGTACCCAGTCATCGCGGCTGTTGATCAGGCCAGTGTAATAGTCCACCTGCAGTTCAAAGCTGCTGGCCTGTGCCTCCTCATCTGTTGATACTCGGCAGTACGCCCCCACTCGTATTTTCGGTAATTCATTTTCTGAATCCGGGCAGGAGGGCGCTTTGGCAGGGATGACCTGCACATCGTAATTCTTCTTGATCGATGCCTTTTTCCCTTTTTTGCGGGCGCGTCTTGGGATGACCTTCGGCTTTTCCTGTTCTTCCAATTCGATTTCACCTCCCTCCCGCGCAAACGTAAACAAGCCCATCCGGTATCCCCAATCAGCTTTCGGATAACCGATTGAGAAATCACCAGGTGGGCCAGCTTATGTATCAAATCCTTCTTTTGGCCGCCTGCCTTTATTTCCATTTCCGGCCGCCATCTCCAAGCACTGTGTATACCAGAACCCGGTAACAGTCAGCAAAAAACTGAAGCAGTCCGTCACTCATGCTTTCAATCATCTCCCTTCCTTCAATCCCTGATAAAGCAGTTAGGGCCTTTTTCTCCCCATCCCACTTCAGACCATCCCGTTCACCCAGTATCCCGGTCGAAACAGTCAGTGATCGGCGGATGAGCTCAGCAAGGTTCTTCCCATCGATCAGACTGTCCACGGGCAGCGGCAGACCGTGGGCGTCTCTTTCGTAAATCCGGATGATTTTCGGTTTGATTGCTTGGGACAACTGGGTCGCTGCCTTTTGCGGTGGGAGAGCCCGAAGATATGCTTTGACCGCTGCCGCCGCAACAAGCTCCTTCCCGGAAATGCCATATTCTAACGGGTCGATTTGTTCCAGTTTCTTTCCCATCTTCCCCTCCTTCAATTCCATATGATGAGGTGCTTTTGCCTTCTCTTTTTAGGGAAGCATATTCCAGCATCCCACACATAGCAAGCGGTTTTACTATGTTTCTATTTCATACATCTAAATACGACAGCCTTCCCAAGTGGCCCTATCACCGCATTCACTCTTTTTCAATCGTTTGATAGAAATCAAACCAGTATTCTACCTGGGCCAGTCCGTCGATATCCGTAGGCCCTTCTCCCCCGACATCCGCAGAAGGCCGTATGTGTACCTCGTCTGCCGCGCTGATCAGGGTCTGCATAAACTCTTTCAAGTCCCCGGTGTAATTCAACTCCTCGCCTACAAAAATAATACAACCGGACAGTCCTTCCACATCTACAAGGAGATTCGCGTACTCTCTTCTCGCGTAATGGACGCAGCTTCTTGCCAAGGTGCAGAACAGTTCGTATTTGGTGATGTTGATGAAGGTGTACGCCTCAGACGGCAGGGGCATCAGATCCTTCATCAGCCGCTGGATCTCCTCCATATTCCGTTCCCTTTTCTCTTCTTGTTCTTCGGGCGAAAGCCTGGAAATCCGTTCTTTTTGTGCTTCCAGTACGGCCCCCAGCTCCTTCCACCGCTCGTCGAGCTTCTTTTTATACTCACTGTAAAAGTATTTCCTGATCTTCATTCGTATCAACTCCCACATTCTTTCCTATTCCATAAAACAGCCTCATACAGTTTAACATAACGGTATTCACAGTACAAGTAAACGGTATTAACTTTTTCAGTTGAACGGTAGAATACTATTAGAAAAGGTGGTAACATGCATGGATGTTTTGGAAAGGTTACGGGGGCTCCTTGACGAGCGCGGGTGGACAGAATACCGCTTGGCAAAAGAATGTGGGCTATCCGAATCCACGATCGCAAATATTTTTCGCCGGAACAGTGTCCCTTCCATCACAACACTGGAATCAATCTGCAACGGCTTTGGAATTACGCTCTCCCAGTTTTTTGCCGATGGCGATATGGTGGAACTGACACCGCAGGCAAAAGAGCTGTTTGATAACTGGGTCACGCTCACCCCGGAACAAAAAAACGCGGTCCTGACAATGGTCCGCACTTTTAATCACAAATGAAAAAAAGCCCCGCAAGGCCGGTACACTCGCTCATCGTGCGCCAGCCCAGCGGGGCCTCTTTTTCGTCATGAAATTACTTTTCCCTATTCTTTTGTCTCGGTCAGCGCCTTTTTTCTCACTGATTTTACCCTGCTGTAGTTTACCTCCTTCCCATTGACCTGCCAGTTTTCCAGCAGGATCTCCACCGTACCGTCCGGAGCAAATTTCCGATAGCCCAGGAATCCTGCCAGCGTCCGCCCCGTTCCTCTGCAGGTCAGCCGGATACCAAAGTTGGTATAGAACTCGATGCTGTTTTCTTTTACGATTCCCTTTTCTATAAAGGCAACATAAATCCCCCGCGAAAAAGGGAGAAAATCCGGCGCCATCTCTATCCGCTCCGGCGTGATGCGGGTCTTTCCAGTATTGATGTTGCTTCTGGCATAGTACGCCTTTGGCTTCCCGTCAGACGTCCGGATCAGCGTCCCGTTGGTGTCCAGCCCGTTTACATTCAGCTTTTTCCCGGCAGGGTTTGTCTCCGGCAGTTCCAACAGGCAGCGGAGGAAGAAGTCAAAATTCTTCTGCATCGTGGCTGTAGAGCCTTGCTCCGCTTCCAGGGCCGCCTTTTCCGCCCTGGATTCCTCCAGCCTTTTTTCGATGTCTCTGGCAAGATCGGCATAGACAGATACCACACTTGCGTCCTGATATATGTCGTCCATAGAAGAGGCGCTATCCCCGGCATCCTTTTGGATTTCTGTTTCGTTTCCCTCGTCCGGCGGCATTGTCGCATCCTGGCCATACCGCCAATCTTCCTTCTGTTCAAGGGCAGCATCCCGCATTGCCTCCACCTGACGGGAGGTAATCTTTTGCAGGTTTTCTTCTAGTTCTTCAATCTGATGTTCCAAAGCGGCCAGCCGCTCCGCGCAAAAGGTACCGCTTTTGGACCGTTTGTATGCCGCATTGTAGGCGGCAGTAAATTCCCTAATCAGGAAGGAAGCGTCCCCATTGGCCTCATAGTCCCGCTTCAGCGCATAGAGCATCTCCATAAAACTCTGCTCGATAGCAATCTCGTAGACACCGGCTGATGGACACCTGCCATCATCTTTTATACTCAGCGCGTACCGTCCGCCAAGAACATGGTCTGTCCCATCAGGCGCTTTCCCTTTCTTGCTACCGCACCGCCAAATAATGTAGGTAAACCGGTATTTGTCCCGGTATCCTTCCAGATCTCCACAGCTGCGTTCATCCGTATAGTTTTTTGCTACTGCCTGATAATCCGCCCGGTAATACGGGGTCCCACAGATCTCCCCATCCCGGATCGTCCCGCAGAAAAGGTTTCCAAAAGGGGATTTGTTTGCCAGGGAACGGTCCCTTCGTCCTTTTTTCTGCGCGGTCCGGTTCCCGCGCTCCAAAAGGATCGCCTGTGTCCGGTCCCATGTATCCCGGTCAATAATGCCCACATGGTGGTCCTTCACATAGTACCTGGGCGCTTCCCCCATGTTGGGCGTGGAATAGTGGGTCAGGAAATCCTTTGTGATGGTCTTTTGCATCTCACAGTCCCCGACGAATTTTTCATTCTTCAGGATATGGTAGACCGTACAGTGCGTCCAGAGCTTTCCGTTGATGGACCGCTTCCCTTGATCATTGAGCATCTTCGCGATCGCGTTTGCGGACTGTCCCAGAAGGAACTGCTCAAAGATGAACCGGACGATCTCTGCCTGTTCGGGAACGATCTGCCATTCCCCATTTGGACCTTTGGTATAGCCGATCATCCGTTCAAGATTAATATGGGGTTTGCCGGCCTGGAAGCGCTTCTGGATAGACCATCGGATGTTGTCGGAAATACTCCGGCTCTCATCCTGGGCCAGGGCCGAAAGGATCGTCAGGATCAGTTCTCCCTTGGCATCCAGCGTATCGATATGTTCCTTTTCAAAATAGACCCCGACCGGCGGGTCCATATTTCTAAGCTCCCGGATGCAGCTTAAAGTGTCTACCGTGTTACGGGCGAAGCGGGAGATGGATTTGGTAACAATATAATCGATCTTACCCGCCAGCGCGTCTTCCATCATTCGGTTGAAATCCTTTCTCCGCACCCTAGAAGTCCCGGTGATTGCCTCATCCGCATAAATACCGGCCAATACCCATCCATCTGTGCGCTCGATCAATTCGGTATAAAATTTGTTCTGCTCCGTGAAAGAGCTTTTCTGGCTCTCGTCTCCGGTCGATACCCGGCAATACGCCGCGACCCGAACCTTTTTTTGTTGCTTTAACTGCCCGCCGTTTTGGACGCTCCTTTTCGTTGCTGGTATCACGGAAACATTGGGCGCGCTCGCTGTCTGTGTGTTCATCATGCTTTCTCTCCTTTCCCCTGGGTTCTCCAGGCATAAATCGAGCCGCAGCTTCCTGCGGCCTTATGTCTTTCTTCTGCGTGTTTTCTTTTCCACCATATGGTGCCCATTGAAATAATCCGCGGTATAACGGTAATCGGTGATATTGCTGTCCATGGTAACGTCAGTCCGGGTATCATCGAACCAGTGGACCGTATACTTAAGTGGGGAATAAACCATAATGGAGATGGCAAACGCCTTCACATACTCCGCCGTCATCCCATTTAAGAATTCCACCAGCCCTTCCTGTCCGTAAGGAAGGCCGGACATCCACAGGATCGCTTTCTCCCGCCATACATAGTCCGCCTCCAGCGCCTCCCAGTATTCTTCCAAATAGGAAAGCCGCTCTTCTTGCTTACTCAAATCTTCCTTTTCCTCTTCCAGTCTTTTTTCTAAAGACACCATCTGGTTGTCGATACCCGCCAGTGTATCTTCCTCGATTTCTTCCCCTAAAAGGGAATGCCGTACCTCCATGGCTTCCTTCCTGGTGCGAAGGCCGCGCATCTTTTTCTCATCGGAACGGATGGACATCTGGATGGCAAGGATCTGCTGCTTGATAAACGTCCGGTCCCGCTCCACGCAATCCGTATGCTGGATGGATTCCAGGCGCTGCTTCATCTGCTGGACGAACTGGGTGGCTCCGTCTGTAAAGGGCTGGTTTCCTGCGCTTGTCCCATACCGGCCGCTCAAAAGATCCGCTTCCTTCACATCATCCTTAAGAGGAGTACGGGTAAGCTGGAACCGTTCCGTCACCGCCCGCCGGAACATCCGCACCAGCTGTTCCTCATAGATCTTCTGGGAATGGCAAATGTTCTTCCCATTGTTCAGTTTGGTGGAGGCGCATTTCCAGATTCGGTTGGCGCCACCGCTCTGGACGTGGTAATGCCGCCCGCATTCCGCACAGACCAGTCGTCCTTCAAAAGGCCAGTGGCCTCGGTTTTTCCTTGGACGGGCTGACTTTTCAAGCTCCCTCCGATGCTTTGCCTCTTCAAAAAGTTCCCGGCTAATGATTGCCGGATGGTGGTTGCGGATCAGATACTGCGGCATCTCGCCTTCATTGGCTTTCTGTCGATGGGTGAGATGGTCATAGATAAACGTCTTCTGTACCAGCACATCCCCGGTGTACCGTTCTCTTTCCAAAAGCTGGCCGATGGCGCGGGAAGTCCACCCTTCCGAAATCCCTGCCTTCAGCTTCCCATCCGGGGTCTTCCGTTTCCCGGAGGTGTTCTTGCTAAAGGAACGGTAGACTGGCTCAGGGATGTGTTCCCGGTTCAGCGCCATGGCAATCTCCTTTGTCGATAGCCCATCCACATAGTCCTGGAAAATCCTCCGGACGACCCTTGCTTCCTCCTCTACGATCTCAACCCGGCGCAGGCGGTATCCATTCTCCATCTCCTGGTATGCATCCTCACCTTCCGCGTAGCGGTAACCGTATATATCCCGGTTACGGACTTTTCCTTCCGGGAAACGCTTACTGTTTCCCCACAGGATGTTGGTGGAGATACTCCGGCTCTCCTCCTGGGCAATGGCCGCCAAGGTGGTTACGATAAACTCACTGTAATGCTCCGCCGTATCCAGCGCCTCCCGCTCAAACAGGATAGTAACCCCACAATCCTTTAAAAGCCCCATTGCTTTTAAGAAATCCTGAGTATTTCGGGCGAAACGGGAAATGGATTTGCAGATGATCCGGTCAATCCTGCCTTCCTGACAGTGCCGGAGCAACCGTTTAAACCCCGTCCGTTTTTCTTTTGATGTGGCGGAGATGCCATAGTCGGAATAAATGCCGGCGGATTCCCAATCCTTATTCCTGGCCAGCAGGCTGGAGAAGTACTGCTCCTGGATCTCATAGGAATCTTCCTGGGCGGCACTATCTGAAGAGACACGGATGTACGCGGCTACACGGAGCGGCCCTGCCTGTCCCCGGCGTGCCGCCTGGTTACGCATCGTTTCCGAAGAGATAAACTGGTCTTCAAAGATTCCTTTTGCTCCCGGAGAGGTATTTCCGGCAAACGCTGCCTCAAAAGCGCTTGCGGTCTCCATAAAAACAGGCTGTGAAAAACCATTCCGCAGTCCGTCATCCTTTCCGGCAAGCAACTGTTCCACTGAGGTTAATACGTGCTGCTGCTCCTGCTTCTTTTTCGCCAACGCCCGGCCGATCAGGGCTTCCACGTCGGTATTCTCCTTTTGTGTCCCCTGTTTCGGCTCCAAGATCCCCAGGCTTTCAAGGATTGCGTGGACATCCGGTGTTTTCATTGGCTTTTTCATTTTTTCCGGTTTTGGCAAGGAGCCGGCCGATAAGCCAGCTAAAAATTCTTCAGCAGCTGAAGCTTTTCTTGTTTCTCCCATGTTTCTTCTCCTTTCCCTGAAATTCCCCAAAGGGTACTCCTTCAAGGTAGTCCTATATTACCGTCATGTCCCCAAATAGCAAGCAGATTGTGGTGGGTTTTGCTCAGAATAATTGGAGAAATCAGACGGGGTAAATTGTAAATAAAGCACAAGCAAGATGCAGTAATCCCTCATGTAAAAAAAGATGGCTGTGCAGCCAAAGACTGCACAGCCGCAGGGATTTTTACAGTTTCTTGCAGTAGTCCAGGCTCACCCAGCCATTGCGCCCGGACTGGTAAGATTTGAGCAGTCCCCAGCCCTGATCGGAGCCAGCGCCGGCGCTCTCCTCCACAATGGTAAAGACGCCAACGCCCGTATATTTCCCGGTCTTTGCGTAGTTCGTGCCAGGGCCTTTGCGGATGTTGAGGTCCGTGATCGAAACTTTCACCAGGTACGGTTGGAAGGTAGCCTGGGATCCGGAACCCTTCCCGGTATAGATTGCCTTGCCGGACTCATCGAACACAGAATACCCGGGGTTCTCATCCGCGCAGGCTTTCGCGTTGGAGAGTACATGGAAGGCACCCTTCTGGGACTTGGCATCCGCCCAGGTCTTACGGACACGGTACCAGACCTGTGTGGGCTCTGCCGCATTCGCCGCATCATACTGCGTAAGGTTCCAACGCTCAATGATACCGCAAAGATTCTGGACATAGGATAAACTTGTGGCATAGCCTCCGTCCTTGATGAGCTGCGCCACCGCCTTATAGTCCGTCATGCCGGCGATGCCCTCATAGCGCTTCCTGCTGCCGTTCATGGCTCCAAGCAGGTATGCGCTGTGGTCGGCAATGGAGTCCTCAACACAGGGGTATTTCCTGAAATCCGCCGTGATCGTCTCATAGCTGCCGTCCGGGTTCTGCTCCTGGGTCTTCTTGGTGTAGATGGAAACGCCATCCCAGGTGGAATTGCCCCAGGTATTCCCTGACAGGGACTTCTTCATGCCAAAACAGTTGTTGGCATTTTGGGCCAGCTCCGACTTTCCATACCCGGACTCCAGGATAAACTGCGCCAGGGACACAGACGCAAGGATGCCGGTTTTCTTCTGGTCAGCGGTAAAGAGGGGACCGACCTTTGCGATCACCTCCGCTTCCGAAAGGTCTTTCAAGGCACCCGCCTGCAGGCCGGTGGCGGCTGTAGTCTCGCTCATTGCCGCCTTGACCGCTTTACGGAAGGTATCCATGGTATAGCCCATCTTCAGCTGTGTCCACAGATGCTCCGGGTCGCCATGGTTGGACGCGATCCCCCTGCTGTGGCCTTCCTTATGGCTGATGACCACACCATCCGCCAAAGGGTCAAGACCATACTCTTTGCAGAGCATGGCAAACAGCTCCACGGCGGCTTGGTAGGTGCGCTCCGCGCAGGCTTTTGCCGTCGCCGTATCGGAGCAGGTAAAACTGCTGCCGCCGGTGTACTTGATGCAGGCTGGCTCACACATCTCCACGCCGATATGGGTATTGTTTCCGCTGCCTTTGCTGCCGGAGCCGCAGTGCCAGCCCCGATGGTTCCACGGAAGGGTCTGGTAGATGGTGCCGTCATTGGCGTCAATGAAGCCGTGGACGCAGGCGCGGTCATAGGATGCCGAGTTCCAGCTGTTGATGAACACGGACGCCTTCGGCTGGTTACAGCCTACCGAATGGAGCATCAGCCCTTTGACCGTGATCTTGCGGCCGGCGGTGTAACAGGGGTTTTTGGTCAGGATAGATTCAACGATTTTCATACTGCATTTCTCCTTCTTTGTTTGGTTTGTGATTGGTTTGATTGGATGGATAAAAATCAAGGAGACGCTTTCCGCATCTCCTTTTAGGTTAGATAGTTGTATTTCTTACGGCAGCACCAGCTGCATCCCGACCCGGATCACGTTGCAGGTCAGGCCGTTTCGTTCCCGGATTTCGGGATAGCGGGTGCCGTCACCCATCTGTTCTTCCGCGATCTTCCACAGGTTGTCCTTGGCAGCTACTGTGTAAAGCTTCTTTCCAAGACCGTAGATATACTGCCTGTCGCCGTTCACATAAGCAAAACCGGTACCGCTTTCCGCGCAGCGGATCCTGAGCCAGCCATTCTCACAGACCTGCAGGACTTCCACCACGGTATCCTTTTTGTAGGTCGTGATGCTTTCCGCGTCCAGGCTGTTGCCGTCACGGATATTCATCAGCGTCTTCAGCTTCGCGTAGGCGACAGGCGCGTCATTGCCGTCATACTCATATTCCACAGCTTCCGGGAAGTTCTCATCTTCCGGCGCATCAGGCGGGGTTCCGGTCCCCGACTCTTCAGCAGTCTCCGGCGCATTGTCTGCTGCGGCATCTGCAAAAGCCGGCGGATCCTCTGTTTCCTCGGCCGGCGGGGCAGTATCCCCGCCCTTGACGATATCTGTGCTTTCTTCCTCCGCATCCGCCGTGTCCTCTGCAGAATCATTCGCCGGCTCCGCTTCACCGGAACTTTTCTCAGGAACCTCTGCAGCTTCCTCAATCCCGGACTCCGGCTCCGGGTAGATTGCTTCCCCTTCATTGGAAAATACAAAATAGCTGGGATTGGCATCCGCCTTGGCGATGGCATTGGCCAGGAGCCGGTAGGCCCCAAGCTGGCTTGCTGCATCCTCCCATGTCTCACGCACACGGTAATAGCCTGTGGTCAGCCTTGCGGGATAATCTTTGATGCCCATTCTCTTCATCCTCCTTTAAAGGCAGGGCAGGAAAGCCCTGCCCTGTGTGTCAGTTGTTGGCGTTATCGGTGTTGCCGTCGCCCTTATCAGCCGCATCGCCATCATCGGTAATCAGGTCAATGGCAGACTGGATGTCCGTTGCGGCCTGTGCCACAGAAGCAGCATCAATGCGTCCCTCCGTGATGATATAGGTCACCACGGAGCACAGGGACACCACGGCACCGGCCACGCTCTGGATGGTGGTCTGGTCAAGCCCGAATACCATACCAATACCGATAATGATGCCGATCATCGCGCAGATGAATTTCCTGCTGGTCAGCTTCTGCACTACGCTCTGGATGGTTTTCTTCACCGTATTCACCCCCTTATCCTGCTCCACGTTCTGTACTGTTTTCATATTTTCCATACCTTTCTCCTCCTTTTTGCTCTCCTTGGGAGGCACCTCAACTCCTTCATCATCGTCCCGACGAAGGAATTCCCCTCCTCCTCCACATAGATTGCATACTGTTCCTCCAGGCACTGCATCGAGTAATCGTCCACACAGCCTTTTTCCATGAACTCGTGGTACTTCCCGGTGATATATGCCTTGATCTGCTCACGGTCTGACCGGATGAGCGTGTCGATCCGCTGGTTGATCTCCTCAAATGTCGCATCGACTTCCGCAAACCTCCTGTCCACCTTCTCCCGCTCCGCATAGAACGCTTCCAGGCTCCCGACCTTCTTCTCCAGGACCTTCCGCTCATTTTCCTCGGCATAATCCCTGTCCGTCACTTGCTTGATCCTCCCCCACAGCCAGTCCCAGAAGGTGATGAGCCCCTTCACAGCGGCCGCAAGGACGGCACAGAAGATGAGGATATCGGCTATGCCGTATCTCGTAAGCAGTTCCTCCATTGCCTCCTCCTTTCCTGCTCGTCTCTAGGCAATAAAATAGGACGGCTGGTTTTCCAGTCGCCCGGTTGGTTCCATCTATATGAACAGCCCGTGTTCCTGCACAGGCTGGAAATTTTATCAGCGGTACATTGACGCCACCGTCGCCGCATTATAAAGCCCCATCCGTTTCGCACCCGCTGCATTGGGATGGAGCCCGTCGATCAGGTACCTCCCGTTGGCGTTTTTCTTTTCGTAGATGTCACAGACCCCGCAGCAGAACGTATCGATCACATCCAGGGACATCCTTCCGGCAAGGAGCTTCAGATAGTCCCCCTTCTGCTTTGTCTGCGTATAACTGCGGGTCGTAATATACCCCTGGATCGGCGTACAGATAAAAATGCGGGCGTCCGGATACATTTCCTGCAGCTTTTCAATGCTGTAACGGAAAGCGGAGGCAAATACCGTCCGGTCCAGCTCTTCCATGGCTACCACTTCGTTTTCCGCGGTAAAGGATGGCTCGATTTCCCCGGATGGTACACCGTCATTGGTGCCGCACGCGATCAGGATCATATCAAACGCCTGGTACTCATCCACCTGGGCATACGAGGGATGCGTGGTATCCTTCCCGCGCAGAAGCTTCTCCACCTGGTTCCCCATTACGTTGTTATGGTTCTGATCCGGCCCGGAAAAGACCGGGTTCCCGTCATAGACCGTATCCGAATAGTCACACCACTTGGCGCTGGAAACCGCGAGATTAACGGAAAGGGACGGCTGGATGATTTCATTGAAATACCGCACCCACCCGCGCTCAGAGGCTCCAAGGGCTGTAATGCTGTCGCCAAGGAACAGGATTTTCTTTCCCATATAGGGCGCCTGCTGTCCGGAGAGGGCTTCCATCTTTTCCTGCAAGCTGCCAGTATCCTCCTGCAGCCCCAAAACCTGCTCAGACAATCCGCTGGCGGTCTCGGAAAGCAGGGAGATCTGCTCCGTGTTTGTGTCAGTCTGTGTATGGAGTTTGCTGTAATCCTCGCCAAAATAACTGGCGTCAATGTTAAAATAGTGGGCCCGTACCTTTGCGATCATCATGTCGTAGGTGGTATTGGTAGTAAACATCACCTGGATAAAGTCATCCGTATACCCGGCCTCCTCCAGCTTCGCGGAAGGGATCTCAAGATTGACCGTTTGGACTTCCCCTCCGGTTCCGGCAATCGTCCCTAAGTTGACCAGCTTGGAGCCTGTGACATAGTACTGCATCCGCTGCTCATTGCAGTAATCCATCTGGATATAGAGCTTGTCAAACCGGGACGCCCTGGCCACCTTGATGCCACCGCCGCTGTAGCCCCGCTCATATTCATCCAGATAATAATGGTAGGTGCCGTCCTCCAGTACCTCATACTTCCCCTGGAAATACACGCAGGGGGAGACTTCCAGGTCAAAGGCATGGGACATCAGGGCATCCGGCGCTAGCTTCTTGGCGCTGACTGCGGCATCCTCCAACTTTGCCGTTGTCACTGCCCCGTCTGCCAGCTTTACTCCCGGCACTGATCCATCCTCCAGCATTTCCCCGGTCAGGGTCTTAGCCGCAAACGGCCGCTTACCATCCACCTGGAACGGGAACTGCCCGTAGGAACGGATCGGCGCTTTACAGTCCACCACAAACAGGACTACGTCCTCCTCCATGGGAGACTCCGACCAGTCATAAGTCACCAGCGTCCTGTTGACCGTATCAAAACACAGATACGTCAAAAGGGCTTCCGGGTTATAGGGCACAGGGTCGGGGGCTGTGAGCAGCCGGTTCCCATTGGCCCCAAGATAAATGAAATTTCCGGGGAACTCCACCTGGCAGTCGGTGGTGTTGATATTGACCGGCCCCACATAAGAGAATGGCAGCCCATTCGCATAGTATTTCTGTGCCTTTGAACGCAGATGATCCCCCAGGGACGCATGGGTTTCCCCGCTGCTGTCCACCCTGGCATCCAGCACCTCCGTGTCTTCCGTCGTTCCGGAGGCGATGGTATCCATGCGGGCATTCAAAACGGTTGTATTCTGATCCATTGCCGCCCGGCCGGCTTCCAGATCCTCCCTGGCTACTTCCACTGTCTTGGTCAGGGTATCCGTTGTATGGGACAGGCTTTCCTCTACGGATTTTTGTGTGGCGGACAGCCCTTCATTGATACGGGCCTCTACGGCCTCCATCTTTTCGGTCACATCTTTGGCCGTTTGGTTCAGGTTCTCTTCCGCAAGCCGGACCTGCTCACTGAACTGGCTGCAGACCGACCAATAGGCGGTATTGTAGATCTCTGTACCCGCTGGCACAGGCTTCCGGGAAAGGTAGCTGACGCCAGTCTCCTCATGGAGAACGATCACCAGCTCCTCATATTCCCTGGAAGGGTCCCATATCCCTTCATGCCGGGGAACGATACGTCTTCCGATATAATTAGCCATGGAATACGCCTCCCTTCACAACGGAAGGAAGCCAAAGGGGACCGGCAGACCGGCTGTTTATTTCAGTCTGCCAGTACCCCCCCCGGAATTTTCTGACAATTTTTTATTCTGTTTTTCCTTATCCTCATCATACCGTTACCCTTTCCTTTCCCCGGACCCTCGCCGGATGTCATTCCATTTCCTGTAATGCAAGCGTGTACTTGATCAGCGCATAGAGCTGATAGCCCCAGGCGCAGTGCGCATAATTATTGGGATGCCAGTTGGGGCCGCCGTACTGCCCCCGTCCATACGCTACCCGCAGTTTCCTTGTATCATCCCGGCCAACCGAATCAGCGGAGCAATACTCAATCGAAGGGTAGCTTTCCACCGGGGGCTGCACCAGATGGCCGCTGCATACATACACCCCATTCGCCTCATCCTGAAGTTCTTCGCAGAAATACTGGTAGATCTCCAGGTTTTTCTGATGGAGGCTCCCAATGGTGATGTCCCCCGGCGCGTACTGCGGATATTTTGCCGGGAAGTATGTGCCGGTCTCATCAATCGACATCAGGATGATGATCATATCCGGATACTCTGCCTGAATGGTCTTCACAATACCAGGGATGACCTCCTGGTACTCAGCCAGGGGACTGTTATGGTTCAGGTTGATCACCACATGGGTCGGCGTACACAAATTATAGGCATTCACGTTGGTGACCTCCGTTCCTGCCGTTTCTCCCGCCACAAGCCGGATCACCCCATCATCCGCCAGGGTTTTATACTTGTTCAGGAACGCCTTCAAAGAAAATTTCCCGGTTGTTTCATCATAAAATGGATTGATATTGGTCTCGCTTTCAAAGGTGGGAAGATTCAGATCCTCAGCGCTCCATCCCCCTTTTGCCACCGCATAGTTCTGATGCGTTTTCCCATCCAGCTGGAAGGAAGTAGACGAACCGTAACGTTTCCCATCGATGGTTCCCGCCATGCCAACCATCAGGCAGTTAAAACTGTCTTCGGCCCCGCCCGTGTCTTTCCGGTCCAGCTCAAACAGATACTTCACCCAGGCCCAGTAATGGTTCGGCAGGCTGCTGTCCCCTTTGTTGATCCCCGCAAGGTATCCATCCGTCACACTGTCTCCAATCACGAGAATTTTTGGGAAGGCGCTCTTTCCCATACTGGCAAGGGTACTGCGGTGGGTAAAGGACAGTTCCTGGCCTGCATAGGCTTCTGAAACAAACTCCTGCTTTACGGCCTGCTCCAACACATCTTCGCCGCTATTGACTGCGGTATTCGTAAAAGGGGAATAGAAGTCAACTCCCTGCTCCATGGTATCCCCAAACCCTGCCGCCTGGTCTTTCCACCCAGTGGTGCGGATCAGGTGGTCTATCCAGACGGAAACATGGTAATTCCGGGCGGTATTTAAATCATTGCATACCGTGTAGACGGGAGCCGCGGGGACAAAGGCAAGCGTCTGTTTTTGGGGACCATTCTCCAAAAGATCCACCCGGTCTTCCAGAGCATCCAGCTCGGAGCCATGGCTTTCCAGATTTCCCTCCAATGCCTCAACTCGTTCCGCAAGGATATCCAGGGGCCTATAGTCTGAATACTTCTCAAACACATACTCTGTGCCCTCCACTACGGCCAGTGTTTCCGCTGAAGATTTGAAATAGCAAAACACCACATAGGCATCCCCTTCTTCATAGGTGTACTGGTCATTGGCATCCACATGACGCAGGGGATTGCGGTCTTTGTCATAAATGATCTGGCTGGTGACACCGTTTGTCCCGGATCCGACCGTAACCAGGCCATTTTCACTGACCGGGATATAATCTGTCGCCCCATAGCGCAGGTTATCCTCATGGAACGTCACGTTGCTGCTGTTCGTGAAGGCAAACCACCCGGGCCGGTACTTGGATGGATCCAGCAAGTTCCTGCTGCGTACCTTATCCAGCTTATCCCGCAGGGCGTTGTCCAGGTTCTGCGCGCCTTCCTTAAGCTGGTTCCCCACAGTCGCCGAATCCGCCGGCATCCCCCCAATGGAGAGCGTGGAATCCACCCCACCAGTACGGATGGTGATCTTCCCCATAAACACGATCAGACGGTTGGAAAAATCATAGGTGACATCACCGGACGGTTCATTGCTGAAATAATCATTGCGGATCTCCCCAGACGAAGAATACCTGGTCGGGTAACACAGGACCTTGTCCGCAGCGGATAACCGCATCCGGTAGGCGCCGGCAGCAATAAATTTGCAGGGCAAAAGTGTCACTGGAATGTCCCCCTGTGCCAAATCCACAGTCTGGGAGAACACAATCTCTGTTTCCCTCTCCAGCGTCACCGTAAGGGTCGTACTCCCGGTTGTCCGGATAAGGAAGTCCACAGCTTCTATATAGGCGTCCTTCAAAACCGTCAGCGGGACATAATAGGTCTGTAAAATCGGGCTGCTCGCCGACCAGATGCCGGTGCTGTTGTAAAGGAACGGGAAGGTAAGCGCATTCATCGATTCTTTCGCCAGATAATCATCCGCCCCATACAGGTTTTTGATCTCCTGATCCGTATCCGAAAGATGGATATGTGCATCCCGGACCCGTTCCCACAGCTTCCCGGACTCCCCTTTCACACGGATGGTAAGCTTTGTATTATAGGAGCTGGCCCGGATCTGGGAAACAGTTTCCGGGATCACCAACTCTTCTTCCACATAATCTCTGGGTTCCTCCGTATCCCTGGAGTCCAGGAGAGCGGCCACAAATGTCCCCTGGGCATCATAGCCCGCCACCCCGATCCAGTTAAATACACGGCCACTGTAATATACCTTCTGGCAGGCAGGGTCGATCTGGATAAAGTCCGTGGTCCAGGCAGTGGCAAACTCCTGTATCTGCCCATGGTTGGTATTGACAGAGATTCCCTGGGTCAGTTCGCCGGTAGCGTCATACTCGGCATCCAGCTTACGGGACTCCATGCTGGCAAGCGCACCCTCCACCTTCGGATAGATCGAACGGACCGCTTCTCCCAGGGAGGCGTGTGTCTCCCCTTCGCTGTCCACCCTGGCATCCAGTATTTCTGTATCTTCTGTGGTGCCGGAGGCGATGCTGTCCATCCGTGCCTGGAGCGAGGCCCGTGTTTCTTCCAGTTTCGCAAGCCCTTCGGAAAGCTGTTCAGAAGCATCTGTTACCTGGGCGCCAAGATCCTCCCTGGCCACATCCACGCGGGCATTCAGCCGGTTTTCCGTAGCCGTTAGGCTTTCCCCGATCCGGCTTTCCGTTTCTGACAGGGTCTCCCCGATCCGCTTCTCCGTGCCGGCCAGTTCCTCCCGGATCTCTGATGCCGTATCTTCCAGATGTTTCTCGGCCTCCGCGATCTGCGCGCTGTAAAGACTGAACAGCATCCAGTAGTTTTCATCGGATAACGCTGTCCCCGCCGGGACCGGGAGCCGTGAAATGTAGCTATCCCCGGTTGCCGCATCCAGCACGACCATCAATTCCTCGTATTCCTTTTGAACCGCCCACACGCCGGCATGCCTGGGGACGATCCGCCTTCCCACATATTCCGCCATATCTTTCTCCTTCCCGCCGCCCGCCATGAAAACATGGGGTCGGCTGTTTTTATAACCCATTTATATAAGGAAAGATCACGCTTCCCCATACAGGACAACTAGCCTGCCTTCCTCATCCGTATCAAACACCAGACCCAGCCTGTCCTCCGTTTCAAAGGCAACATAGCCGTCTTCCGTCACGCTGCATACGAGGAGCTTTTCATTGACCTGGTCCAGCGTGCTGGAAACAGACCCAGGCGTCAGGCCAAGCCCATCTTCCGACTGGATGCCAAAGTGTCCATCCTCTGTAATAAAACAGGCATAAATCCCAGCGGCAATGGCATCCAGCGCCTTGTTATAGGTGAGTACGGCGATCTTGCCGTTCCCAACCGCGGCGCGTTCCACTTGAAGCGTCAGGCTGAACATCCCCAGCGCCTCATCTCCACCATCCAAAAGGATGACATCGACCGGGAATCGCCCAGAAACTTCTGTCATGAAATCCGTTACCGTGAAGATAACGGCATTGTCTTCCACCGCTACCAGCTCCGGCGCCGTCTCCGAGCTGTATTGGAACAGATGCCCGTCTGGACGTGTTCCGGCACAGCTGGCCGATGCGCCTTCCGGGATCTGGTATTCCACGCAGTGGCTGTACAGGACGCAGCGGATTTTTCTTGAGAGATGGTCAAACTGCTTGACATGGATCACGGTGGGAACAAGGTTCTCCGTTAAGGACAGTTCAACCTCCTGGTATATTTTTATCTCTGTCATGGCGCATTCCCTCCTTCCACATCCGCATTATCCGAATCCTCCGAATCCGTTGGCTCCCCAGTTTCCGGCGGCGTATACCCAACCACCTGCCACTGCATTCCATCCCACAGCTTTAAGAGCAGCGGTGAGACGGATTTGTCGATCCAAAGGCTGTCTGGATCAGGATTCTCCGGCGGGGTCTCCGCTTTCACGATTATCTCCCCCTGAATGGCTGGGGGATCTTCCCTTGGCGCGTCCTCCCAGGGAATGCCTTCAAATCCAATGGCTTTTACCCAGGTTTCCCCGCCGTCCTCGCTTGCCGCAATGCCATAGCTTCCCACCTCATACTGTCCGATTTTAAGAATCCGCTTTGGATTTCCTGGATCAGACATAAGGATGGCATCCCCCTGCCAGGTAAAATACTCGGTACCCAGGATCTTCACAAGGGCCGTCCTTAATGTTCCTTCTACAATCGCCTCGGCAGGAAGGCCGACTGCCTCAACCGCCAGCTTAATGGCCTTCCCCTGGTTATCCCATCCATGCCCCCAGGTTTTCCCTCCGTCCGTTGACACGAAAAAGCCATTCGGTCCGCCCATCCACGCAAGCTGGGAATCCACCAGCTTTTCCGAGGTGTGGGCATACTGGACCGGAATGCCATCTTCCGTCATGCCGGAGGAATGGTGGATGCCAAAGAGTCCGGCAGCCAGGACACTGAGAGATTCCAGCTTTTCGGAAAGGGTCCGGGTATCCGCTACCTGGCTTTCCACGCGGCCGACTGCCTCCGCGGCAAGGACTGCCTCGTCCCGGATACTGCCAAGGGCACCGGAAAGAGAAGAATTCCGGCTGTATACGCTGGCATTGGACAGGGTAATGCTGGTGTACCGCTCCAAAAGGACGTTGTACTCGGTTTCTGTTACTTTGCAGCTTACCTCAATCCCCAGTTTCGCTATATACACATGGACCGTATCACACAAGCTGACACGTTCCGCTGCCGCGATGTCCGCATATCCCGGTGTCTGCCACAACTGTAAGAAGTCGATCTTAATGTCAATATCCGGATCTGTAAGGGATGTATCCTTCAGGTAGCTAACCGCATAAGAACGGAGCTGTTCTTCGGTAGGCTTCTCCTGAAACTGGCTGCTGCAGTCCAAAGGCGTGACTTTATCAAAGGACATACTCCGTCCAGACGCCATAACCACTTTTTCCGGCAGTTCCATCAGGGCTCCGTCTTCACTGTTTTTCCAGTATGGGTGGACACCGGTGATTACGTTCTCAATGGATTTTTCCATCTGGAAATCCACCAGGTTTTTGCCATAGACGATCCGCACCCCGTAGTCATTCCCCCTGTTTCGATGGAGTCTGGCTGTGAAGAAATCCCATTCATATTCCCCGCCATAAGTGTCCAGCATACTGCCCTCCATCCCTCCCAGACAGCTGCGGATGGTAGAAGGGGCTGAAATAGAAAACACAGCCTGGGAATCAATATCCGTCCAGAAAGAAAACGGGCAGTCCGTGGTGGCGCGCTTTGCGAACTCAGCCATCGCCGCCTGGCTCCCAGTCACAGAAAACGGGCTGACCGTGATGAAGTTTTCCTGGTACTGGATATGCCGTGCGGCTACCTCCAATACCCCGTTTAACGGTGTCGTAGTCTTGTAGATCCGAAACGGCTGTGGGGAAACCCGCTCAGATGGTTTTGCCAGGATGACAGCGCCCTCCGACAGCGTTTCCGCATGGAGGCCATCCGACGGATAAGTCATTTTCAGCTCATAACTGCCGTTCCGCTTTTCCGTTACACTGCAGGAGATAGCGTCGCACAGCTTCCCGATCCCGTTAGTTGTAAATGACATCTCCGCTTCCGCATACAGGCAGGGGATCATAGGGCGTCACCGCCTTTCCGGTTATTCCTGAGCCAGCATTCTTCCCTGTTCATAGCGTCCACCACCTTGGTGTTATTTCCAGATAGGAGATGCCTCCGGTCCAGGAAATGTGGTTCTTCCCCGGCTCAAAATCGGGAAAATCATCGCTTTGTATCGTTCCATTGCAGAACCCGCCGGCATTGTAAGCGTTATGGGTCTCACAGTTTAAGTCCACGAACCCGTCAATCGAATAGAGGGTGATAGACTCGCTGCCCACATACAGCTTTGCCTCCCCATCCCCATAGGCCCGGATGATCGGTTTGCTTGGGAAAGCATAGGGATTGCGGATCACGCCCGGAGCATCCATCCGCACCTTCTTTTGCCCCTCCACGCTCCAGCGCTGGGGCTGGCAATGAAACTTTAATTCCATGCTCGCCCCTTTCTTTCCCTTTACCTCAAAGGACAAGGCCTCCCTGCACAACGCCAACCGGAAGAAATCCGGATCATAGGTGTCATGGAGCACCTGATACCCTACAGGGGAGAGCAGCCAGCTCTTGACCGATGCGGTACGCGCAGGGAGGCTGTCAAAGAAAAACGCCTGGTAGGTGATATCAAGGTTTTTATAGCGGCGTTGTCCGCTCTTTGCGTTCTCCCGGATCAGATCTCCGTTCTTTCCGGGAATACTGGTCAGCTCCATGTCCACTTCCGGAGCGTCATATACCCCCGGACCGGACAGATAAAGCAGAAAATCTTTGCTGTTTTTTCCGGCAAACGTCAGGTAGTTCCTGGTGTATCTGGTTTTCAGCTGGAACAGGCTAAGATCCCTGGGTGTTAAGACTGGCTGTCTTTGCATCGTATCCTCCTTCCCGATAGAAAAAGACAACCCAGCGTCATTTAAACACCGAATTGTCCTCATCCATCATTTCATTAATCTTATTTGCCACCATGGATGCCAGCTGGTCATCGTTCTGGACATTGTAACCATTCACGGTCAGATGGATCCCGCCCATGTTGACGGTACGCTGGTTATTATTGGTCGTGACCGGCGCGCTTCCACCCGAAGCCAGGACTGCTTCCGGCATCCCGCCCTTACCTCCCCAGGCATCCAGGGAATGGATTTGCGGGATATCAATCTCCGGCAGCCCATCATCGCCAAGGTTTTGAACCATCTCGCGGATCTGAGAAGTCATAGTCCTGACCCGATCTAATACGGAACCGGAATTGGACCGGATACCTTTTGCCAGCAGCTCCATGAAATCCGGCATATACTCGTCCGCATCTGCCAAGGGGCCTTCATCCGGCACAGAGAAATGCAATAGACTCCTCACGCGGGCGGCAATGCTTTCCGCGGCAGAGATCACCGCGCTCCCGGCCGCACGCACACCAGCAGCCATCTGGGAACAGATATCACGACCCCAGCTATAGGCGGAAGAAGCGATGCTGCTTAAGGACCGGAAACTGCTCTTGATGCTGGACACAGCAGAAGAAACCGTGGATCGAAGATTGTTCATGGCTGAGGATACGGTAGACCTCAGGCTGGACATGCTGCTGGAAGTACTACTTCTGATGCTGCTCCAGCCAGATGTGATGCTGGTTCTTAAGCTATTGACGGCAGAAGTCGTTATACTTTTTATGGAATTCCACGTACTGCTTAAGTTCGACCTGACTGTATTCCAGGCGCTGGTGGTTGACGACCGGATACTGTTCCACCCGGAAGTAATGCCGGTTTTTAAGGAGTTAACCGCAGCCGTTGTTGTGCTTTTGATGGAGCTCCAAGTACTGGTCAAACTTGTCCGTACTCCGTTCCATACGCTTGTCGTTGTGCTCTTAATACGATTCCATCCAGAAGATATGCTGGATTTCAACGCATCTACCGTGGATACTGCAGTACTCCGGATGGCGTTCCAGCTGCTGCTGAAACTCTTATTGACCGCATTCCATATACTGGCCGTAGTACTTTGGACACTTCCCAATCCAGAGGCAATGCTGGATTTTATGGAATTAACCGCAGCGTTCACAGCAGCGGACCCGCTCTGCATCGCTTGGCTGATACCGGCCCAGCTCTGGTTGATTGCTGTTTTCACGCCCGCCATAGCGTTGGTAATTGCTGTGGAAAGTGTTGTGGACAGGCTGTTTGCCGCCGTCTCTACCAGACCAACGTTGCTATTAATGCCGTCCGCCAGTCCCTGCATGAAGTCCGGCATCCAGCTTTCAAAATCGGCAAGCGGGCCTTCATCGGGCACGGAAAAGTGCAGAAAAGAGCGGATCTTATCCGCCACGCTGGTAACTGCAGAAGCCACGTTACTAATACAGGACTTGATGCCATTCACAATACCGCCTATGATATCTGCGCCCCAAGAAAATGCCTGCCCGGCCAGTCCTTTGATGAAAGATACTGCATTATTAAAACCGGTTTTGATCGTCGAGGTGATCCCGCTGATGGTGTTGGAAACAGCAGATTTTACGCTATTCCAGATGGTCGTCACCCCGGTCCTGATGCCATTCATGGCTGTGGATACCGCAGACTTCGCCGCATTAAAACCGGTTGTCACCACAGACTTGATACCGTTTACCACGGTACTGACTGCGGACTTGATGCCATTCCAGGCGGAAGTGACCACGGATTTAATGCCGTTCATCACTGTGGTGATCACAGCTTTGATCGCATTCCATACCGCCGTAACCACCGTCTTAATGGCGTTCAAAACCGTAGTGATGGTTCCCTTAACAGCATTCCATGCCGTAGATACCACGGACTGGATGGCCGATAACACCGTAGTCACCACGGTTTTAATCGCATTCCATACCGTTGTTACCGCAGTCTGGATAGCGGTCAGTACAGTCGTGATGACCGTCTTAATGGCGTTCCAGATCGTGGTAACCGTTGTCTGGATTCCCTGGAGCAGCGGCGTGAGGAAAGCAACGATGGCATTCCACACATTGGTAACTGTGGTCTGGATCGCTGTCATAGCGTTCCCGATCAAAATCCTAATGGCTTGCCAGATGGTTTCAAATAGATATTTGAATGCTGTTAGTAACGGCTCGATGGTTGTGTAGATGGCATTCCATACCGTAGTAATCGTTGCCTGGATTGCCGTCATAACCGTGGTAATGGCTGTTTTTATGGTATTCCACACGGTCAGCACCACAGTCTTTATGGTATTTAAAACGGTAGCGACCGCCGTGGAAATGGCGTTCCATACCGTAGAAATGGTAGTTTGGATTGCGGTCATCACGGTCGTGACCGCTGTCTTAATTGCATTCCATACCGTAGTAAAGGTGGTCTGGATTCCGGTAAGAACTGTGGTGAAGAAACCGCTCACTGCATTCCAGACAGTTGTCGCCGCCGACTGGATACCGGAAAGCACTCCGGAAAAGAAGCTGGAAATGCTGTTCCAGATCCCAATAAAAAAGGTTTTGATCCCGGTCCACACCGTGTTCCAGTCCGTGCCAAACAGCCCCAGGAAGGCATCCGCCACACCTTTCAGTGTGTTCAGAATATTGGAAAAGGTATTTTTAATGAACTCCCAAATCCCCACAAAGATCTGCTTCACGCCTTCCCAGGCGCCCTGCCAGTCCCCGGTAAAAATGCCGATAAACACAGAAAGGAGTCCGGAGATGGTATTCAGGACCACGCTAAGCGTATCCGAGATCAGCTGAAACGCACCGGTAAACACAGGGGCCAGCATACTGCAGAATCCATTCCAGATGGCTTTCAGCATCTCTGTGATGTTCTCGAAGTCAAAACCCAGGGCATTGATCTTTTCCACGATCTCCTGGCAGAAGCCCTGGACTGTGGCCACGATTCCGTTCCAGATCTCCGTAATAGCGGTACGGAACCCCTCATTGGTGTTCCACAGGGTCATAAACGCGGCGGTAAGCGTCCCGATGACAGCCACCACCGCCATGACAGGCGCCGAAATCCCGCCAAGTGCCGCCCCCAGCTTCCCAAAGATGCCGCTTGCGCCGGAGACATTCGTTACCAGAAGTCTTGCGCCCTGGGCGAGCTTCACAAACCCCTGCATGGCTGAACCGGCCACCGAAATGATCTTCCCAAGGATCAAAAGGAATGGCCCCAGAGCCGCCACCACAAGGCCGATCTTGACGATCAGTTCCTTGGTGGCGGGGTCCAGGGCGTTTAATTTATCCATAAACTCCTGCAGCTTTGCCACAATCCCCCAGATGACCGGAATCATGATCTCGCCTACGGAGATCGCGAGGGTCTCAATGGAACCGCCCAGTTCCTCGATATCGCCGCCCAGGTTGTCCATCATGGTTTCCGCCATGCTGGCGGCCGCACCGTCACAATTCCGATAGGAGTCCGTCAGCGCATCGATCTGCTCCGGCCCGGCTTCCATTAAAACCATCATGCCGGAGAGGGCTTCCTGACCGAACAGAGTCACCAGGGCGTTCTGCTTCTGTTCATCCGTCAGGCCCTCCATGTTCGTCTGGAGCATGGAGACCATCTCGGAGAGAGACTTCATTTGCCCGTCCGCGTTATAAAAAGAAAGACCCAGCTCGTCCATCTTGGCGATCATCGGGTCCGTGGGTTTTGCTAAACGGGAAAGGGCCCCCCGCAGGGTCGTGCCTGCCTGACTGCCTTTAATGCCCGCGTTGGCCATAATACCGATGGAAGCCGCCACTTCCTCAAACTCAAGGCCCACCGTATTGGCTAGGGGCGCGATATACTTCATCGCCTCACCGGTATCCGCCACTGCCGCATTGGTTGCTGCTGCGTTTTGGGCCAGGACATCCGCCACATGGCCGGCTTCGCTGGCATCCATGCCAAAACCGCGCAGGGTAGACGCTGCGATGTCCGCGCTGCTTGCCAGATCCTCCCCGCTGGAAGCTGCAAGGTTCAGCATACCAGGCATGGCTTCAATGATCTCACCCACCTCAAAGCCCGCGCTTGCCAGGTTTTCCATACCGGCCGCAGCCTCGGACGCGGAGAACGCTGTGGAGGCGCCCAGATCCTTGGCAGTCTGGCGGAGCCTTGCAAGCTCCTCATCCGTAGCACCGGAAATGGCGGCCACTCGGCTCATACCGGAATCGAAGTCCGAGGTCATCTTAACGGCTGCCGTTCCAAGGGCAGTTACGCCGGCAGACACCGGCATGAGGGTTTTTCCCACACCGGAGACTTTATCCCCCACATCTTTTAGCTTCCCGCCGACCTCATCGATCTTAAGGAGAGTCGTGTTGGTCTTTGCCGCCTGTTCTTCCAGGGATTTTAACTTCTGCTCGGTCTCCTGGATCTCACGCTGGAGGCCATCATACTGCTCCTGGGTGATATCCCCTTTCTGGAGCTGCTCATTGGCCTGGGATGCCGCTGTCTTCAAGGTGTCCAGCTTATCTTTGGTTTCCTTGATGGCATCCCCAAGGAGGCGCTGCTTCTGTGCAAGGAGCTCCGTATTGGTAGGATCCAGCTTTAAGAGCTTTTCCACATCCTTCAGCTGGGACTGGGTGTTCTTGATCTCCTTATTGACGCCGGATAAGGCAGACGAGAGCTTTGTGGTATCGCCGCCGATTTCAACCGTGATCCCCTGAATCCTTGAAGCCATAGGTGGACACCTCCGTTTCCGGGCTCAAAAGCCCTCATGTATCAGGAGGGGATACGGATCAAAGCAGCGTTCAGTCGTTCAGAAAAATTTGTTAATTTTTTGCTCTCTATTGCATTTTAAACAAAAGTGCATATAATAAGAGCAGAAGAACTTGATCAACGGATAGGAATTTATATCTCTGTTTTGCATATACTATTGAAGGCGAGCCAGTCAAAATGTCATGAAAAAAATTTACAATTTGCTATCTTGACATTAGACTGATTTTTCGCTACAATAGAATTAGAAAATCAGCGGAGCTGATTGGGCTGGTCGAAAGACCCTGGTCCACCGAGCGGCGGGGAATTTCCCCGCCATTTTTATTTCCTACAATGGAGACAATTTTTATATGCAAGATAAAATATTAAGTGTATTTATTGATGAGTCAGGTGATTTTGGACCATTTGAGTCCCATTCTCCATACTATCTTGTTGCAATGGTATTACATAATCAATCCCTCGATATTTCAAATAATATTTCCGATTTTGAGGCTCACTTAACGAACTTAGGATATCCACAGCATGCAGTGCATACTGGACCATTAATACGTAGAGAGTCGGTGTATGCAAATGACTTAGTCGAAGATCGAAAGCGATTATTTAACGCTTTATTTAATTTTACCAGAAGGCTTAATATTAACTATACCTGTGCCAAAATTAAAAAATCAGAATGCCACGATGTTATAGAGCTAACCGCTAAACTATCAAAAGCAATAGCTGGGATTCTCCGCGATCATGAATCTTTTTGGAACAGCTTTGATAACGTGATAATTTACTACGATAATGGTCAAATAGAATTAACTAAAATTCTAACTTCCGTCTTTAGCACGTTATACACGCATGTAGAATTTCGCAAAGTTAAACCTGTTGACTATAAATTATTTCAAGTTGCTGATTTAATCTGTACACTTGAACTTCTTTCAGAAAAAGCTAAAGTCAATTCATTATCAAAATCAGAAATTGAATTTTTTAGCAATACTCGTGACTTTAAGAAAAACTATTTGAAATACATTCAAAAGAAAAAGCTATAATTCCCCGCCAAGCTACAAAGCCTGACGGGGATATTTTGTGTCAAAATTAAATGAACTTGAAATTTCTTTATGAAAATCGCCTTGGGATTTTCAACTTAATCCGTTTTCGTGAAATTATACTGCATTTATGCCACGCCCAAACTTTACGAACGTGCTTATTTCGTTATCCATATAAGCACGTTCGTCTGTTTTGGGCACATCAGAATTTGTCCATGTCCGATTGACTGGCGAGCTGTTTATAGGGGTAGCTGTCATTCTGGCTCTCGATCATCATCTCCTCCACCATCCCAATCGTGAGCAGGTCAAGGTCCTGGATACTAAGCCCCAACTGGACACAGCGGAGCATGAACAGGGCCGTTGTCATTTCCCGCTCACTTTTGCGAGGTTTTTTCTTGCATCCACCGTAGTCTGTACATTCAGCCCCCACAGGTCAATGAGCTGGGGAAGGATCTGATAGATGGAAAAGGTATTGAACTGATCCAGGAAATCCTCCGGGTTATCCGGCACCTCCTCCGGGCTTGCATGACGGGCCATAAGCCACGCCAAATCCTCAAACAGCTCCAGGCTGAACAGATCCATGTTGGAGGCGTCCTCATCGTTATCCCCCACGCTCTTTTCCAGCATCCGAAGGTCTTTGTAAATATCGCGTCCAAACTTAACCCGGTACAGCCGGGGAACAGCGGCGCTCGCCTTAAACTTGACCTGCTTGCCATCAATCTCAATCGTCTTAGTCACTGCCATATTATTTTCCTCCATTTCATGTAAGCGGGCAGGGGCTGATCCTGCCCAAATTCCGGTATCGGTTAACCCTGCGGGATTTCTTCCTCTTCCTCAGTGTCCGGTTCCACCGCATTCTGCTGGGGCTCATACACCGCGTCATACCAGGAGTTATAGACCTCCTCGCTGGTATTGGCGCTGGTCTTTGCCTTCACATAGCCGTTGGCAAGGGCTGTGGCCGACAGGGTCAGCGTTTCCGTCTGTACTTCCTTCTCATCCTCCGCAGTCTGCCCTTCCATGGCCGGACGACTTGCGCTGCAGCAGTAGAGCACATGACGGATCGCCTTGGCGTCCCCGGAAAACTCAAAGAGCAGAGCGAAACGCTCGTAGGACACAGTGGCATTCTCCGCCATCACGCCGTTGGCGTCCTCCTCTTCATGGAGGATGTCCTTTAGGAAACTCTCCGGGATCAACGCCAGTTCCAGGTCACCACTGTAGCCGGAGTTGTTGTTGATGACATAGTACACGATGTCATCGGCATAGAAATTCTCGTTCTCACCCTCCGGGTCCATGCTCAGGGAAACGGCTCCCGGCATCCGGATGGGCTTTTCATAGGTCACATTGCCATCTTCGTCAAAGGTCGCCTTTGCGTAGTGGCAGTTCTTCAGGCCGAACTTGACCTTATTGGAATTGCTCATGGCGTTCTCCTTTCACAAAATAAAAGCCGCCTTTTCAGACGGTCAGTTCATAAAGCACTTCATACATCTTTTCTTCCTCGATCCAGATTTCGGACTTGTGGTAGAAAAGCTCATAAGCGGAAAGCACAGCCTCCACCTTCTGTTCCAGCTCCGGATCCTTCAGGTCTGTGTACACCTCAATATCCAGATGGCTGAAGCTGTGGTAGACGATATTGTCCGCCCCGAACTCCTCCGCCTGGGGATAGAGGAAACACAAGAAGGGCGGGTCCGGGCTTTCTCCTTCCGCGAAGTGATCATAGGCGTAAGCACAGCCGATGGCTGCCCGGACCGCCTCCATCAAAGCCAATACATCATCATGGGTCATGCGCGCCACCTATCCTTTCAATGCTTTTTCGATCAGGCTCTCCAGCTGCTTGACGCCGGCCGCCTCCGCCGGGGCGATGTGGGGTTTTCCGGCCACACGCCCACCGCCCCGCTTGGCGTGGCCTTTTTCCAGAAGGTGTGCCAGCATATACCGGGTCGGGGAATACACCGTCTGGACAAGCTTCTGGCTGTTCTCCTCCGTGGTCTTTACCTTCCAGCTTTTCGCATACTGGCCGGTGCGGACCGGCGCACCGGACTCGATCTCCTCACGCACGGTCCTGGCGGTCTTTCGCACAGCAGATTTTACCTGGGAGGTGGAAAGCTTGGCGTATTCCTTCAGGCCCTCGTTGATCACATCGGCGAGTTCGTCAATGCTGCAATTCCTGCTCATGGCCGAGCCTCCCTCCTGCAAATAAAACGGATCTCTTTCCTCTGGTAGTTCATCGGGTCTATGGAGAGGATGTTGTAGAGATCCCCGTGGAAATGGATGCGGTATCCGGTGGAAGTGACCGCAGCGGTCTCCCGGCAGTAGCGCACAGAAAAGGTCACACTGCGGTTTTCCTCTGTCACTTCATTCCCCGACTCCTGGGCTTCATAGGTCGAAGCGTAAGTGTAGCAGGAAAAATATTCCTCCCAGGTGTTGACGTGGTTCCCGACCTTATCCACCACCGTGGTATTCTTCTCAAAGGTGATCCGCTCGTTCATCTTTGCAATCTCCATCACACCACCCCTTCCCGGATAGAGAAGAGAAGGCTCCGGAGCGTCAGAGTCAGACTGCGGTGGTCTGCCTCTTCCCGGTGTTCGTAAAGATACCCCAGGGCATACAGGATGGCCACGCGCATGACATTGCGGACACGCTCCAGTTCTTCCCCGGTATACAGGTCCGTATCGGTCGGCAGGATGTTCCCCTCCTCATCACAGGCAAGGGCATCAATGGCTTTCCACTGCTCCTGGGTCAACCTTGCCACCTCCACACAGAGCTGCTCGGCAGAAGATAAGAGGACGCCGACCAGGACATCCTCATCACTGGAATCTACCCGAAGGTAGGTCTTCGCTTCAAACAGTGAGATCAGCGCCATGGCCGGCACCTCCTTCCATCAGGCCCCCGCCTTCATCTGCAGGCACTTCACCGCTTCCGGCAGGATGAGCTTTCCGTCCACACGCTGGGTGGTCAGGAAGCCGACCTGGTCGGTGCGGGCATACAGCTCGTTGAGTCTCCGGAAGGTACGGTTGGTACGGTCCGCGATCCAGTAGTAGCTGTAGTCGCCAAACACCATGGCCTTGTTCCCCGCCGCCGGGGCCGGCATGAAAGCGGACGTCTTTAACGGCCGGTTCAGCAAGGTATCCGGCTTGCCGATGTCCAGGCCCGGCTTCCAGATATAGTTGCCGTTGTTGTCCTTGATGGTCATCAGCTGCAGCACCAGCGCCTCGTTGCACAAAAACTGTGCCTTGCGGCGGTAAGGGGACTTCAAGCTGTAATAGAGTTTAAAGATCTCATCAAAGGTGACCGCATCCTCTGCTGCGGCCGTCACGCCTACCTGAGCGCCGGCGTCATCCAGAAGGCCTGTAGGCTTGCCCACACCGTCCCCAGTGATGAACGCCTTTTCCTCAGCGTTTCCCATACGCACACCAAAACGCTGGGCGATATAGGTAGCAAGGTCAAAAGCGGAATCGTTCAAAAGCTCATTGGAGATCTTGATCATCGTACCCAGCTTGTAGGCGGACAGCATGGTCTGGGCGAAGCTGGTGTCGCTCTCCGGAATCTCCTCGCCCTCATCGATCCAGGTGGCTTCCCCGTCATCCTGGGCGATGGGGATCTTGCGGGTGCCGGAGCTGGTGCGGATCACCGTGGCAAACCCGCGGAAGATGTTGTTCTCCTCAAGGGCCTGCACCAGGCGGCGCTCAAACTCATCCGGCACGGTGTAGCCGCCTTCCGAATCCTGGCCGATGGACAGGGCGTTGTGGATCTCGCCGTAGTTCCCGCGGGCACGGATCATGTTCCAGAAGGCATCCCGGTACTCATCCGTCGCGGTAGGCCGGGGATTCTTATCTTTCGGGGTACCTCCCCTGGGCGTACCATGGACCGGGGTGGAAGTAGGGGCGGCAAGCTGGGCGTCCAGCTGGGCCTGCTGCTCCAGACGCTCGATCTCCGTGCCCAGGTCCTTGACCTCCTGGGCCATCTTGTTGTACTGCTCCACGGCTTCCGGGGCCACAAGACCGTTCTCGCCGCGGTTCTTCTCCAGGAACGCTTTGGTCTGCTCCCAGAGGGCGTTGCGCTTGCTGCGCAGTTCCAGAATCTTGCTCATAATCGTTTACCTCCGCAAATTCATGAATTTAGGGTATAAAAAGAGCCGGGGCGCATCATCTCATGCACTCCAGCTGCTTTAACAGGATATTGTAGGGGACGCTGCCGTCCTCCGTTTTGCCGTCCAGGTCAAGGACCGGTCTTTCCAGCCCGGCGGGCGGCTTGCCCTCCACTGGCGGTGTGGGTGTGCCCGAAGGCGGCTTCTCTTCCCGGACACCCAGCCGGTTTAAGATCGTAAGCCCCATCTGCCGGGAGGAATACATCTGCGCGGTCAGGTGGATGCCCTCCTCTTTTTCTTCTTCCGGGTCGGCGCCATCTTCGCCCTCATCGGGGTCTTCCTCGTCCGGTTCCTCCTCCGGCTCCACCGCCTCAAAGAGGATCTCATCCGCAAAGCCCAGCTCCACGGCTTTTTTTGCGTTCATCCAGGTCTCATTTTCCATGAGCTTCGCGATGCGGCTGTGGGTAAGCCCGGTCTTAAAGGCATAGGCGTTGATGATGCTCTCCTTAACCTCGTTGAGGGTGCTGATGGCTTTTTCCATGTCCCTGGCGTTTCCCATGGCAATGGTGCTGGGATCATGGATCATAAGCATGGCCACCGGGGACATGAGGACTTTGTTTCCGGCCATGGCGATCACAGAGGCGGCTGACGCGGCAATAGCGTCGATCTTGACGGTGACCGTCCCTTGATAGTCCCGGAGCATCGTGTAGATCTCGGCGGCCGCAAACACGTTCCCTCCCGGACTGTTGATCCAGACCGTGATGTCACCGGAGTCCGCCTCCAGTTCCTCCCGGAATGCCTTCGGCGTTACCTCATCGCCCCAGAAGGACTCCTCATCAATGGGCCCTTCCAGACGGAGGACACGGCCGCCGGCTTCATTTCTGATCCAGTTCCAGAATCTCTTCATCGGATCGTTCTCCCTTCTTTTTTCTTCGGCATACTCTCACTCTGCCGGTTGTCACTGTCTGGCTGGCCTTCCTGCGGGCCTTCCGGTTTCTCAGGTTCTTCCTCCTCAACCGGTTCCTCCGTTGGCGCACTCTGTGCGGTACCGGCCTGTCCTGCGTCCGCGAATTTTCCGGCGTCCTTTAGCTTCACATAACCGCCGTTCAGGTAGTAATCGTCTCCTCCTTCCTCCGCCGGGATCAAATCCATGTTCTCCAGCCGGTGGATATCATTGGGCGAGAGGAAACCGTTGCTGATGCCGGTGGCGTAGCCGTTCATGCGGCTCTGGTAATCACCCCGCAGGAGCCCGTCCACGTTGAACTTTGTGAAATATTCATCCTGCTCCTCCTCCAGCAGAAGGTCTTTGCTCACGGCCTGCTCAAAGCGTACCAACCAGGGCATCAGAGTGTGTACCACAAAATCGATGGACTGATGCTCGATATTGGAGTAGGTGGCATGCTGCAGGTCCTGCACCATATGGGGAGGCACACGGAAGATCCGGCAGATCTCTTCCACGCCAAATTGGCGGGTGGATAAAAACTGGCTGTCCTCCGGCGGGAGGGAGATGGGCTTATAGGTCATCCCTTCCTCCAGGACGGCCACCTTGTGGGCATTATTTGCCCCGCCGTAGACGGCTGACCAGTTCTCCCGGATCTTTCCGGGATCCTTCAGAACCCCTGGATGCTCCAGCACGCCGCTGGGCTGCGCCCCATTCTTAAAGAAAGAGGCGCCGTATTTCTCTACCGCCAGTGTTGTACCCAGGCTGTTCTTCATCATGGCGATGGGAGAGAAGCCAACCAGACCGTTAAAGCCCAGGCCGGGGATGTGGAAGATCTCATCGGAGCGGAAGTAGATATCCTGTCCGCTTTTCCCCGGCACTTCATCCGTGTAGGCATGGTAGATATAATAGAGATTCCCTGCCTCATCCCGGTCTACCTCCACATTTTCTGGGAGCAGTGGATACAACCCCAATACGGTGTTCTTCCCATCCCGGATGATCTGCGCATAGGCGTTGCCCCACAGGAGCAGATGGGTCATCATAGTCTCCCGGAAGGTAAAGCTGGTCATTTCCGGATTTGGTTTCCGGTAGAGGATCTTATAAAGCGGATGATCCAGCGCCTTTTCCTTCGCATCCCCGTTTCCCGTATATCGGTACAAGTGCAGCGGCAGGCCCGCCACGGTCTCCGCCAGAAGCCTGACACAGGCATACACCGTGGAGATCTGCATGGCAGACTTCTCGTCCACCCGCTCCCCGGAGCTTGCCGTGCCAAAGAAAAAAGTCTGCCCGGAATCTCGGACGTTATCCGTAATTGCCGGCAGACCTGGCCTTTCGGTCTTTGCACCTTCCGGCGCATCCCTGGGCTTTCCGAAGCCCAGCCAACTGAAAAATCCCATGTTTTTCTCTTTCCTTTCTTTTCTATCTGTATTCTTTGTGCTATAATCCCGTCTTTGACAGTTCATGAAAGCAAAAATCGCTGTAGCCCTTGTATTTACTGGGCTACAGCGATTTTTGCTGTTGTTTTGAACTATGGTAATTTATTCCTTCCCCTTACTTTTTTTCTGGATCGTTCTCATTTTCCTTTTCGTTATGAACTGATAGTCTGTCCGGAACCCACAGGCTTCATGAAGATCATCTGTAATCTTTTCCCTCTGATACAGTGGTAGGAATCCCTGTTCCTGTATCCCGGCGAAATTCATTGCTTTCAGAGTATCCAGCAATTCTTCACAGGTATATTTCGAATCTAGTTTTTTCTCAAGGTAACGGTAGACGGTTAATGCGAGGAAACAGATCAGGAAATGCGCCTTGATTCGGTTCTCATCCTGTAAATAAACCGGTCTTGCAGAAAAGTCTGTTTTCATGATCCGGAAGCATTCCTCGATCTGCCATCTGCCTTCGCTTACTTTTAAAATGCCTCCGACCTCATCCTCCAAAAGATCTGTGCAGACTGCATAGAGTCCATCGTACTGTGCCTCTTCCTCAATCTTCTCTTCATCCAGATAATGCTGGATCTCCGCTATTTCCCCTTCTTTTGTAGCAGCCACCTTTCCTAGGAAGCGAGCTGGATCATTCGGGTTCTTCCGATTCTTTTTCGTGCTTCCGGAATCCAACATTTTTTGTGCCCGTTCCACCTGTTTGTCACGGATCGTCTTCTGATAAAGGGCATATTTTGGGGAATACGTGATAATCAGACGCTGATGGAGCTTTTTAGTGGTGTATGGCTCGTCCTTGTAATAAAGCCCTTTATCATCTTCCGGAAGCTTCGTGATGTCGACGGGGGTGTCATCGGAGACTCGTTTAAATCCCTGCGGGCTGAGCGCCCACTCTTTTTCTTCTTTCTTCAGCTTTTTGATGGACTGGGTAACGATATAAGCCCGTTCTCCCATATGGTTGTATTCCCGGATCGATTCTGATCCCAGCCCGGCATCGCTGCAATAAATAAATTTCTGGCATCCGAAATCACCAAGTACTTTCTTTTCCAGCGGCTTTAGTGAGGTCTGTTCGTTTGCATTTCCGGCAAAAAGGGAGAAGGCGAGAGGGATCCCATCTCCATCCATAAACAACCCCATCTGGATGATTGGATTTGGTCGGTGTTCTTTGCTTTTCCCGTATTTTTTGCTGCCCTCTTCCTGTTCGATCTCAAAATAATAATTCGAGCAGTCATAATAAAGGATCTTATCGTTCCTTTTCCCCATGAAATGGCTGTTTTTATAAACTTCTGCCTGGATCCGATCACATTCAGCGCCAAGAACATCTAAGGCACGATATACATCATGAAGTTCATAGGAAGGTTTTTCTAAAAACTCTGATGCAGCCTTATAGGAAGAACGCTTGCTGCAAGGCTCCAGGATCCTTGCGTAAATCAAATCGGAAAGGATTGCGTTGATATCATATTGAAACTTATATTTTTGTTTTAACTTACGGCATACTTTATTCATTTGCATCTGATAATAGACCGATTGAAGAAAAAGATATCCGCCACGGTAAAAAACCTGCTTCTCATACTCTAACTGTCTGTCTGCGTGGAAGGTAAGTTTTATTTGTTTTTCTTCCTGTTCCTGTTTATATTTTAAAGTTTCTAACCGTGCTTCTTCCTTAGCCCAGACTATGACATCATCGCGTGTCGGACCGTGTTCTGGCAACAGTTCTTTTAAAGTTCCCAGTTTTCTGACGATCACAGAAGTACTGACACCTTTGTCATTTACATAACCTTTTGAAATATAAAAGGATTCAGCGTTCTTGGATTTCGAGGTTATAACTCTCATAAAAAAGCCTCCTTTTATATATTTTATCATACATTGCAATAAAATACAATATATAAAAACCAAAAATTTGACATAAAAAAAGCAGGTTTTATGCGGATTGTAAGCACTTTTCTTATTATTCAACTGTCAAACTCCCGAGGATCTTATAAAGCGGATGATCCAGCGCCTTTTCCTTCGCATCCCCGTTTCCCGTATATCGGTACAAGTGCAGCGGCAGGCCCGCCACGGTCTCCGCCAGAAGCCTGACACAGGCATACACCGTGGAGATCTGCATGGCAGACTTCTCGTCCACCCGCTCCCCGGAGCTTGCCGTGCCAAAGAAAAAAGTCTGCCCGGAATCTCGGACGTTATCCGTAATTGCCGGCAGACCTGGCCTTTCGGTCTTTGCACCTTCCGGCGCATCCCTGGGCTTTCCGAAGCCCAGCCAACTGAAAAATCCCATGTTTTTCTCTTTCCTTTCTTTTCTATCTGTATTCTTTGTGCTATAATTTTCTCAGCTTATATCATACGGAGGAATCCTATGCTGACGATATACCAATTAATGAAATATTTAAGAAACCATCACTCGATCACAGTAAAAGGGAACCAGGCACAGGCACTTCGAAATATTGGATACTATCATGGTTTTAAAGGATACCGATTTATCCGAAATCCTAGCCAGCGCATTCCTTTCACAAGTCTGGATGAAGTTATTGCTTTAAATACATTTGATATGCAGTTAAAAACGCTGTTTTATCCTAAAGTAATGTTTATTGAAAACGCCCTCAAAAGCTATGTGATAGAATCCATCCTGTTAGACAGTAAATCAGAAAATCTTGATGTTATATTCAACAAATCTATCACAAACTACCGCTCATATCGAAGAGGAAGTGAGAATTATCATAAACAGTACGAAAAACGTATGGGCTTAAAAGGGAAGATAAACAGCGCCCTGTTGCGGGATTATGCAAACAAACGGCAAACCGTTAACCATTTCTTTGATTCAGATCGCTCCATCCCTATTTGGGCGATTTTTGAATCCTTGACCCTTGGAGAATTCGGCACACTTTTTTCATGCGCAAATTCTAATGTAAAATTAAACACTTCCCATATTTTACATCTGCCAAGTAATCTTGATTCGGATGGAAAATTAACCGAATATATTATTTATACAATCAAAGATCTCAGAAATGCCGTTGCGCATAATAATACCGTCTTTGATACACGTTTCCAGACAAGTAGAATCAATCAACGTCTTATATCACTTTTGGAAACAGAAACAGGAATAGCTAATCTTGATTTTAAGTACATTGATGCGTACGTTATCCTTATTACATATACATTAAGGAAAATGGGAGAAACGAAAACATCCTGCAAGCAATTTATATCGTCTTTTATTAGTTGCACAGATACATTACGTTCTCATCTATCCGCAAATGTATGCAATCAGATTTTAGGCACCCAACAGCGTTCTCATCTCAGCACTTTACAAAATTTTTTGAGCAATTCCTGAAGCTCTTGCATATTTTGGTTCGGTATGGTATAGTATAGCTATGAATCGCGGTGGACGTCTTCGGACAACACCTGAGAAAAGCCTGATGCGTCGGGCTTTTTTCTTTTGTCCAAAATTCCGCTTCTACTAGAAATCCTCCTTTTTCCTCATCTTTTTTCATCGGACATTTTAAATTCGATTTTCTTTTGGTATCGTATCTATCACTCAAAATGGGAAATAAGTCAAGTTTTCTTAAAATATGCGCAGATTCCTGATATCCATTTGTCAAAAAGCCAAAAGTCCTCGTTCGGGATCGTCGTAGATGCTTCCCTGCTGGATACCCTCATTACGGATACAGCGGTCAAGGGCCATGATCGCAGCTACAATGCCATCGATCTTTTCCGGGCTTTTTGCCTTCGTCGGTTTGATATTACCTGCCGGATCGGTGTCCACCACCACATTTCCCGCCATCCATCGCATAACCGGATGTCCGCCGTGGATGATACGTCCTTCCATCAGGAGCTTATAAAATTCCTTCGTTGGCGGGGACATATCCTTAAATCCCTGGCCGAAAGGTACGACAGTAAATCCCATGCCTTCCAGATTCTGCGTCATCTGTACCGCTCCCCAGCGGTCAAAGGCGATTTCCAGGATGTGATACTTCTCACCCAGCCCCTCGATAAATTTCTCAATGAAACCGTAATGGACCACGTTGCCTTCTGTCGCCATCAGATAGCCCTGCTGGTACCAGACGTCATAGGGGACAGACGCCCGGCGCACACGCAGCGGAATGGTCTCTTCCGGGATCCAGAAGAAGGGGAGCAGGATGTATTTCTCATCCTCCGTCCTTGGCGGGAACATCAGCACAAACGCTGTGATGTCGCCAGTACTGGAAAGATCCAGCCCTCCGTAGCACTCCCGTCCTTTGAGCGCTTCTATGTCAATCGCGGTATTTCCAAGGTCATAGATGTGTTCCGGGATAAAGCGGGTCAGGCTTGACACCCACATATTGAGGCGGAGCTGTTTAAACACGTTTTCCTCCGCCGGGTTATCCAGGGCGTCCCGGTACATATCCCGGACACGCTCGATCTGGATCGTCTGGCCGAGAGAAGGGTTTGCTTTATACCAGTTCTTCTCATCGTGCCAGTCATCATCGTCCTTCAGTCCATAGATTACAGGATAGAAGGTGTGGTCAATTTTCCGTCCCTCCAGGATATCCAGGGCTTTCATGTGAAGCTCATAGCAGATGCTCTCCCGGTCTGTCCCCGCTGTGGTGATCAGGAAATACAGCGGCTGCTCACGAGCATCGCCGGAACCCTTGGTCAGGACATCGTAGAGCTTCCGGTTCGGCTGGGCATGAACCTCATCCAGCACAAGGCCGGACACATTTAGTCCGTGTTTTGTCCCCACCTCTGCAGACAATACCTGATAGAAACCAGCGTTTGCGTAATTCACAATCCGTTTAGTGGCGCCCATGATTTTACTGCGCTTCATCAGGGCCGGGGTCATCTGCACCATCTGGTTGGCCACATCGAAAACAATGGACGCCTGCTGGCGGTCGGCAGCAGCGCCGTAAACCTCTGCCGATGGCTCATCGTCCGCGTACAGAAGATAAAGGGCCACCGCCGCGGCAAGTTCGGACTTTCCATTCTTCTTGCTGATCTCCACAAAAGCAGTACGGAATTGCCTCTTGCCATGCTCATCCACAATGCCAAACACATCCCGGATGATCTGCTCCTGCCAGGGGAGCAGCCAGAAACGCTTCCCCGCCCATTTGCCCTTGGTGTGACGGAGGTTCTCAATAAATGCCACCGCCCGGTCCGCTCTATTCTTATCATAGTGGGATGTGGGCAGCATAAACCGGGAAGGTTTATAATCTTTCAACTTTGGATAATCCTTTGGTCTCGTTTCCGCCATCAGCTACCACCTCCCAGAAGAGCTTCCATCTCATCCACAGTCCCGCCGCTGTTATCTTCGGCGATGATCCGGCTCCGGGATGAAGGAGTCAGACCGAACTGCTCGGCAAACCGGTTCATGATCTTCAAATAAGTCTGGGCAATGGAAACCTGCGGTACCTGCTGCCAGTAACCGGACGGTGTCTTTACAATGGAGCCGTGCTGGGTAATGAATTCCTCCGCCTCTTTCCACCGGGCATATGCCTGACAGTATCCGGCGAAAGCCGCCATATCCACCTCTGTCAGGATGCCGATCTGCTCCATCTGTTTGGCAAGCCTGCGCCATTCCTTTTTGGCTTCCGGTTCCAGCCACTTCGGGCAGCTCGGCGCTTTCTTCGCGGGCTTCGGCTCTTTTGTGTTTAACGGGCGCTTGCCCGGATTGCCCTCCAGCTCTTTGATGGCTGTGGGCGTGGGTTTTCTTCCCCTGGTCGCCATGCGGCATCCCTCCCTTCCTAAAAATCTGCATCAAAAAAGGTCCTCCGAAGAGACCCCAAATGACGTATCGATCTGTTTACCTGCTGTTCATCCGGTCGGATACCTGTTTTGCCAGCCGCGCCGCCCTTGCAATGAGATCCTGAATCTCCGTTAAATCCTTCACATCCGGCTCAGTCGCATTGCCGGGGGCGTAGCGGATTCCATGCAGGCGGTTCTCCAATTCCGCCAGCATGTACTGCGCGTCATCCGCCTTTTCATATACCTTTTCTTCATATCCTGTCATCTTAGATTCTTCTCTTTCTCTGTGGTATTCCCCCTTGGGTTGTGTGTATATTACCGTCGGTGTCCATAAATAGCAAGCGGGTATGATACACAATCGATTTTAGAAGCTCCTGGTAAGTTTGCACGATATAGAAGGGAAAGCGGCCGGGGCTTACGCCTCCGCACCGCCCGCCCAAATGGCCTCTGCCTTCAGTTGTAATCTTTTTTCAGGATTGCCAGGGCTGCCTCTGTGTTTTTATCCAGCGGGCGGATATCCCAGCCTCTGTCATAATTGCTGACCCACTTGCCGTCCCGCTTCAGCGACAGCTTGATGATTCGCCCGCCGTCCAGCCCGAAGATCTCACTTGCCTCCCCGACCACCTTCACCCAATAGTGGAAGATGTCCTTTCCAACTTTGACGCTGCCTTCATGCCACATAACTCGTTCCTCCGTTTCTGTTGTTTTCCCTTTCGGTATGTGCATATTACCGTCCTGTGGGAGATATAGCAAGCGGCTAAAGTACACAATCATTGCTGGCCGTTGTTGTCACATTTATGGCTTGCGGCAAGGCATAAGAAAAGTGGCCAGAGGGATTTTCCCCCTTGGCCGCCTGTCTGTTAAAGGATGCCTTTTTCTTTCTCGTCCCAGATGTTCCCGGCCGCGTCAATGTAAAGCCGTAGGTCTTCTTCCCGGTCACTGGTTTCGTAGAGGTAGTTCTCCATCCCCGTTGCCCGGAAGGTGTATTTGTAGACGGTGCGGTACCAGCGGCATCCGTTGTAGTCCAACACATCGGGGAAATCCGCTTCCCGGCGGTACTTGATCCTGCCGTATCCGAACCTGCTTTTTTCTCTGCTGCTTGCTTTCATGTCCTTGCACTCCCTTCGCTTTTGTTGTGGACATATTACCGTCACTTCCTGGATATAGCAAGTCCATACGGCATCATAATGTACACAAAGATGATCGCCGATATTTGTGTACATTACGGAGCCAATCAGACAGGCAGAAGCAAAAGGCCGATCCACCAGCCCTTGCCTCTGCCGGCCTGTTTCCATTTACCGGAAAAATTCTGCAGTGTTATCGTCTATCCAAAGGTGCATCCCTTCGGCTTCGCAAATCATGTGGTCATCGTGTACCTCGGTGATCACTCCCTCAAAATAAAAGCTCCCGTCAAATTCCGTGCCTTTATAAACCGTCTTTCTTCCTGTTTTCCAGCTTCTCCAATCCTGCATGTTCTGCTCCTCCTTTGCTTTGTTGTGTGTATATTACCGTCAGTATCGGGATATAGCAAGCTGATTCGAAGCCATAAAATACACAAAAATCAAAGGAAAAAATTGTGTATATGAAACGCCGCGACAGACTGTCACAAGCAAAAGGCCGGTCACCCAGCCCCTTGCCTCTGCCAGCCTGCATGGCCTTAGGCAAACTCAATGGTCAGCATCCCGCTCCCAGTGAAGAAATCGTTCTGAATCAGCGGATCTTCCAGAAAAGTTTCCTTTGCTTCTTCGAGGATCCTCTTAAGCCGCTCCTCACCAATCAGCTCCTTGACTGCCTTCCTTGTGGTTTTCTTCCCGTTCAGATAAAAAGTTGTTTTCATGGTGTTTTCTCCCTTCGTTTTTTGTTACGGACATATTACCGTCAGCGACCAGATATAGCAAGTCATATCGCGGCCATAATGTACAAAAAGATAATCGCCGTGCATTTTGTATATTACAAACGCCGGGAAACGCTGAAGCACCAAAAGAGCCTCCTTCCGGAAGCTCCCGGTGTGTCCGGCTTACCAGTCCTCTTCCTCCTCGTCCCAGTCATCCACGTCCTCATCGGGATCCCGCAAGTCCCACATGTCGATCGTCGGGAGGGTGCGAAGCTCCGGGTGGCCTTCCACGTAGTCGGCAACCGCCCTGGCAAGAAGGTCGATGAGCTTTTCGTATGCTTCCCCGCTGTAGATGCCCCAAATAGATGCCGCCAGGTCACTGACCTCTTTGTTCCCTTTGTGGATCAGGAAGCGGGCTGCCGGGTTGCAGGTCTCCCTGCCGTAGCCGATGCCCACCTGGTCGCCATCGTTGTACCACCGATACCCGATCCTTGCCATCGCCCTGACCAGTTCCCCTGCCAGGTTCTCCGCCTTGCCGCTCGCCGACACCAGTTCCTCAAAAAGCTGATTGATCCGTTCGTGATTCTTCGTCATGGTCTGTTCCTCCCTTTCTGGTTTTCGTTTCTGTTTTCCCTTTCGGTATGTGCATATTACCGTCATGTGCCTTAGATAGCAAGCGGCTAAACTACACGATCATCCGTCCTCATCTTTGGTACATTTATGGCCTCGGATTGACTTGATAAATACCGGTTTTAGAGCGAATATACACACAACAAAAGAAAACACACCACACGGAGGGAACCACCATGAAGAAGAATTTTACTGAAATCGAAGAGATCATTGAAAACCGCATCGCAGAACTTGAAAAAGAATACGGCCTTGACCGCTACGACATCGAGGAGATCCGAATAGAAGCCTACCGGGAAAACGGCTGGAGCGGCGACCCCTTCCCCCTGGACGAGGAAGAAGCGGAAGAGCCGGAAGAAGAATGGCACTACCGCAGCATCGAAGAGCAGCTCGCCGAGGTCGGCATGAGCATGAGGGACTTCCTTTAAAGGGAAGCCCCGGCCCGAGCAGCCCCGCATGGGGCCTTTCCCTCGTGGTTTCCTTTCGTGTGTGTCTATATAACCAAGTCCATAGCCGTATCTTTGTGCAGAGTATTTCGCGTATACCGCTTGCTAATCTTGCAAACGGGAGGTAAGATACAGTAAACTGGAGGATGGGCCTGATGATTTCAGGCCCCATTTATCGTGGAAATTATCCTCTCCATTCCTTTTTTACAATCCACCACTCCGCCAGTGGCAGGCGTTCCGAAAGCCCCACGTCTTCAATCCCTTCCATCATCCCGCAGTCCTCGCACACCGTGATGTCTGCCCTGCGGCTGAGCGCCAGAAGCCGGTTCCCCGCTTCCTCATACGCTCCGCACCTGGGGCAGCGTGCGCCCCTGTGGCGGCTTCTGCCCAGCCAGTCAAGGCTTTCCTTGATCTCCGCCTCGGAGGCCACACGGTGGCATGTATCGGCGCCGTAGGCAACGTTCAGGGAACCGCCGCCGTCCCAGCTGACCAGGATATTCCCAGCGTCATCCACGCCCCGGCATACGCCCTGTGTCCCCGCCACAGGGGCTTGCGGGTCATCCATACTGTCCAGGACGATCCGGCAGCCCGCAGGGAACTCCCGGCGGAGCTTCTTCAGCTCTTTCTCAGTGGGAAATTTCATGCCCCTCCTCCTTCCTGCCTGGGAAGGCCAGGCTGCAGGACCCAAGCCGATGGATGGCTTTCTCCCTGCCAATGCTGTCGGCCAGGGCTTGCTCTAGAATGTGCATCGGGAAATGGAAATCATGGTAACCCTGCGCCAATACCCTGTAGTAATCCGGCATTGGCTCCCGTAGTTCATGCCCGTCCGCCATGATGTAGACCATGGCGCTAAGCTGTACCGGCTCGCCTCCATTCAGGGGGAACACCTCCACCGGAACTTCTCTTTTGTAGTAGTAGACCGGATAGCCTTCATAGCGGTCGAGCCGTTTCTCATCCGCTTCAGAAATCTCCCACACCAGCACCGGTGTGTTCTTCTTCGGGTTTTCCTCAATGGTGGCATGTACCTTAAAGAGCAGCTGCCAGCCGGTAAGGATGGCTGTCCCCACGATTGTCGCGTCCGGCGTCCGGAATGCCATCTGCTCCGTTGAAAGATTGCTGCCGTAGGCAATGTAGTATCTCTTCTTCATGAATCTTCACTCCTTTTCTTTTTCTTCCCTTTCGGTAGTGGTATATTCGCTCTAGAGCTGATTATTATCAAGTCATATCCGCCCATATTTTCCACAAAGATGTGGGGGGGATTTTGTGCAGGTTACAGCTTCTGGAACTCAGCAAGGTACGCTTTCGCGGCCTTGACACCGATGCTGTCTGACAGCCCTTTGTCCAGGATCTCCACATCAAAGCCCCAGCGGGCATACCCGTCATCCAGAAGTTTATAGTACTCCATGCTGGGTTCCCCAAGCTGCCGCTCCTCATGGAGCACGTACGCCATACACTGCTTGTTTCCCTTGAGCCGCCCGCCACGCAGGGTTTTGACCGCCAGCTGGAAATACCGCTTGTAGTAAAATTTCGGATACCCTTCGTAGCGGTTCAGCATCGCTTCGTCAAATTCGCTGATCTTGTAGACCAGGGCCGGCACAAAGCAGTTGGCGTCCTGCTCAATGGTGGCGTAAAACCCGCTGCCGCTTTTCTTAAAAAGCAGCCGGTACCCTGGGATCTTCGCAGTCCCGGTGACCACGGCATCCGGGCATCTTTTTGCCATCCGTTCCAGGGAAAGGTTGCTCCCATAAGCCAGGTAATAGATGGCTGGCCGGTGGGAGACCTCAATGCTGAACCTGGTCCACGCATCCATTGCCGTCACCGCCTACCCATGTCTCTGTAACCTCTTTGGCTTCAAAATCCACATCGGAGAAGTCCTCGGCTACAAGGATGATCTGGCCGTTATGCCACCAGTCGCTGACGGTCTGGACGGCATCATCAGGTGTCGCTTCCTTCAGCTCTGATTCATAAACCGTGACCGTCCGCTTCAGTGTTTCCGTGATGGTCACACGGAAGACCCTGCTGGTGGGCTGTGTAAGTGTTTCGTTTTTCAGATTTTCTTTCTTCATGGTATCTACCTCCTTCTTCTACCACCCAAAGGGCGGCCATGCCGCCCGGAGGAGTCCCGGTTTCCCGTTTTGGGTGGTGTCCCTATCGTTCGCTGTGCCGCCATGCGCAGTTGCCGTCCATGTTGGCAAGGAAGAAGTCCCTCGCTGTTTTGAATTCCTCCCCGATGAACCCGAGGCGGAGCATCCAGCACCGGAAGGCGTAAGCTTCGTTCTCGGTCTGCTGGGGCTTGGGGCTTGCGAAGCGGATCTGTTTGGCAAGCTGGCTCATAGCCAGGCAAAGCTGGATCATCGCCTTGAGGTGCCCCGCGTGGAGCCCGTTCTGCTTACCGTCTGCCGGGGCGTCGAATTGGAAAAGCCGGAATTCAATCGTGTGCTTCGTGAAGGTCGCGTGGAGGTTGAGCATGTGGTACCGGCTGTCATTGTAGTGATGGCTTCTTCCGTACTCGCAATGCTGGCTTTCGTACCAGACATCCGCAAGCTGGCTCATGGTCGAGGGTTTCTTCCGGTTGACCTGTTCCAGGAATCTGGGGTCCACCGTCCGGCAGTACCGGCTTTGCCGCCAGGAATCCACCTTGATGGCTTTGGCGATCTGGCTCTCATGGCTCGCCATGATGTTCACCAGGTTGCGGATGGTCTGGGGCGTGTGCCCCTTGGCCCCGATGTGGATGTGGACTCCACAGCCCCTTCCGGCATCGCTCTTCATCCCGGCTTTCCGGAGGGTCCTCACCAGCCCCTGCAGAAGCTCCATGTCCGCGTAGGTCAGGATCGGCGTGACCATTTCGCATTTCTGGTCATCCGGGCCTTCGATGCTCACGTCTCTCTGGAACTTCCATTCCCTGCCCTGGGCATCCCAGGCGCTCCAGGTCATGTAGCCGTTCCTGTGCGCGGTGTATTCGCTCCGGCCGGTCCCGAAGTAGGCGGCGGCTTTCCCGGCAGCCTTCTGGCGGGTGATGTTGTTGCCCTCAATCTCAACCCCGAATGTCTGGTTCTTCATGTTCTCGATCTGGATCCTTGTTGCTTCCTTCATGGTTCTTATCTCCTTTGCTCTGTGGCTTGTTGTTTTCCCTTTCGGTATGTGCATATTACCGTCAGTGCCCCACAATAGCAAGTCAATATCGGACCATAATGTAAACAAACATTTCGGTCAAAGATCGTGTAATTTATGCTGGGAAACGGCATTGCTATTTACACATTTCAGAGTTAATATGGCTACAATGGGAGATGGTCTCGTATATTATCCGGCCCCCATTTCCAGGCAGACGGGTGCTCACGCGCCTGACACCATCAGCTGAAGATCCGTCGGGGAAGCATCTGCCGCAGATCCGTTTTCCTGGGCCTCCGCCGCCAGTCTCGCGGCTTCTTTAGCTGCCCGCAGCTCATCCCGCTTTTTCTGTGCCTTTTCCTTCGCTTTTTCAGCATCCGCCGGTGTGCGGAAAGCAGTATGTCCGGACAGGCGCTCCATCAGGATTTTGCGGGAAGCCTTATATTCATCCCCTCCCATGCCCATCCGGACCAGCCAGATCCTGAGGGCATATTTTTCATTGGTGGTATCCACTGCCTTCGCCTGGATCCGCTTCTGCTGAATCGCCTGATTGTTCATCAGGACCGCCAGCTGGCCGAAAGCCGTCAGATGCGCCTTATCCGGCGCTACCGGGAACCCGCAAAAGCTCACTTTGTCTTCTGTGATCCTGACGCCGTGGAGCGCCTCACCATTCTGGCTTTCAAAATCATTCAGCACCTTGAGGAAGTTGGCAACGGAATAGGTACAGGCGTCATCTTTCAGAACTTCGACCAGTTTTTCCTCCGCGCCAAACTTTCCGCCTGTCGCTTTGCTGACCTGATCCCCCCGACTGTAAAGCAGGTTGACCAGATTCCGAAGGGAAACGCCTGTATGCCGGCCAATCGGAAGGTCAATATTCAGGTCCAGCGGTATCCCGTCTTCCGTAGTGGGCGGCTGTGCATCCTCCGCGCCAGCCTCAAAATTCTCTGTTTCCCCCGGTTCATTTGTCTCTTCTGTTTCCACCTCAACCGTGGAGTGAGACATTCCGGTACCTTCCTCCCCATGATCTCCTCTGGCCTCTATATCCTGTGGCGTTATCCCCGTCCCGGCATCATTTCCCATTTCACCTGCCTCTACTTCAATCGGCCCGGACTGTATACTGTCCATTTCTCCCACAATCTCTCCTCCGCTGATCATCCCCTCCTCCAAAAGGGTCTGGAGGATCTCCGCATCCGCCTGTTCTTCATCCACATACAGGTCACCATCGCGCTCTACCATATAAGTGCCAACTCTGTAGGCGTACAGGGGTGCCCTGGTATAAACCGGATGTATGCCAGTCAGCTCCCCTAAACGGGCCGCCAACAGCTTTCTTTCTTCCACGTTTTTCTTAAATCTCAACATTTTAAATCCACTCCTTTCTCCCGTCCCTGATACGTTCCAGGCGGTATGGTATTAATCACTCAAACGTGCTAGAATAGCAAGGCCATTTCATGATAAAATTCAGATTCGACCTATTACACAATTCCGGCGCCGGAAACTGTGCAGTTTACTTCCGCTTGCCATCCTTATTCTTTTTATTCCTTCTTCTCTGTTTACGGAGCCACTTGACCTGCTCCGCGTCATCCTCATCCTTTGCCATCACGCAAAGGGAGTACGCTACCACGGCCGTCAGAACGAGCGCGGATACGCATAGAAAAATGACAAAAGTTTTCACCATCCCACATCCTTCCTATGTACCCGGGCAGGAGCCAGCCATACCTCTTCCGGTAAAGCCGGCCCCTGCCATATTTCATTTTGTTTCATCAAGTCCCGCCGCCCAAACGATCCCGGACAGGACAAAATAAGCGCATGAAAGCGCGATGCCGTTTCCCCACAGGCGGTATTCCGCGCTATCGGAATAGGGGTCAGCCAGCCACTTGCGGATCTGCTTTTCCGTCTTCGGCTTCTTAGCCCCAGTGGCAGCTTTCCGGTGTGTTTCAAACACATCCGCCCAGAAAGCGATCTCCGCGTCAGATGGGTCGGATGTTCCAAGGTCCGCGCACCAGGTATCCGGGAAGCCCTGCAACCTTGCGCACTCGGTCGGGGTCAGCCGGCGGACAATATAATACGGCTCCGTGATGATCGGCGCCTCATGGTTGCAGCTTAAGGTCGGACACAGATCCTCCCCGATCTCTGCGTTAGCCTGCCCGGTTGCCATGCAGAGCGGCCCGTCTTCCGTAAGCCTGTCACCATCTGCTTCCTTGTCTGTATCCCGCCCGTTATCCTCTTTGATGACTACATTAGGGTCTTTGTAATCCCTCGCCATGATCGGCGGGGACTGCTCGGCGCCCACCCTGACGAACTCCCCGGTCGTCATGCAGTATGCCACCGCATGGCGGTCGCTGGTATCCAGTGTAAAAGACACATCCTCATTGACACCATCTCCCTGTGGCCCGTTCTTATCAGTTCGGCCGATCATGGATCCCTGGAGGACATAGGTCTGCTGCTTTGTCCCAGGCTCCGCCGCCAGTGCCCCAGACACATTTTTCAAATCCCAGACTTCATCGCGCTGGTTCTGTGAAAAGGCCACAACCGCGATCCCGCCCTGGGAACAGTCCGGCCGCCCACCGTTCTGGTCCAGCGTCCTCGCCGTATCCGCCTCGTAGAATCCGGTATGCGGGTTTTCCGAGAGCATGGCGTGGCTGGCTTTGGAGCAGATGCCGTAAGCCTTTACAGCCAGTTCGTTGCTTCTTAACTCACCAGTATCAAAGGTGTTCAAAGTGTTGGCCACATCTGCCTTCTTCCAAACCTGACCCTCTTCGGCAGAATGAGGACGTGTACCCTTGCAGTACGGAATAAACACTGTCTGGTCATTATTGCAGCCGAGAGTAGCGGATTTCTCCACCTGTACCTGCGCGCCCTTGCCGCCTCCCTCGCATCCTGAACGGATCTTCAAGGTCTGCGGCGGCAGTTCCTGATGGACTTTTCCATCCATCATCAGCGGCACGTTGTTCCCGCCCGTCCCCATCCGACTGGTCAGGGTCTGGATCTTTTCCGTTTCCCCAATGCCGATGCGGGAATCTGCCGGATGGTAGTCCAGGGCAATAGCAGCCGGCACCACGCCGACCCGCAGGGTTGGGGAAGTTTCCTCCCCGTAACCGACGCCCCTGGCGTTGGCGCTGTGTTCCGTACAGAAGCCTGCGGCGGCGGGGTGTTCATCCAGAAGCACCGGAGGGTGGTGAGCCTCCGCCCTGAGAGTGCTGACTACATCCTCGGACACATCCATGCGGGAGCCTCCCTGGCCATTTAAGACTACTCGTCCCCGTCCTCCCGCATCCGTTCCGCCTGCTGCTCCAGAGCTTTCTTCAAGATCTCCGGCAATGCTTTCCCCCTGGCGGAAGCCCTGCGGAGTATACCCAGACACGCCTTCCGACTTAAATAAAACCTCTGGGGCACATCCGCCTGCAAAATCTGCGACAAGAAAGATTCTTGCCCTTCGTTGGGGGACGCCCCAGTATTGAGCGTCAAGAACGCGGTATGCCACGCTCCATCCGTCTCCCAGGTAACAGTCTGCGTAGGGCCATCTGCCCTCTTCAGGCGGAGGCAGCGGTGGCGCTTCCGGCTCTTTGATCCGGATGACCTCTTCGAGGACGGCTTTGAAGTCCTCCCCTTTGTTGGAGGAGAAGGCCCCCAGCACGTTTTCCCAGACGATAAATCTTGGTTTTTCTCCATGTGTTTTCTCCCTCATTTCTTTCACGATACGGACGGCCTCGAAAAACAGCCCGGACCGTGAACCATCCAGACCGCTGCGTTTCCCGGCAATCGAGAGATCCTGGCAGGGCGAGCCAAACGTGATGATATCCACCGGTTCCAGATCCGCGCCGTTTATAGTGGACACATCCCCGTAATGCTTCACATCCGGCAGCCGTTTTGTCGTCACCCGGATGGCAAAAGGCTCGATTTCGGAAGCCCATATAGGCTTTATCCCGGCAAGAATCCCCGCTAATGGAAAGCCCCCGGAACCATCAAACAGGCTTCCGAGGGTCAGCGTTTTCCTCTGTTTGGTCTCCCTACTCTTCATGGGTGCCCTCCGTTTCCGGTTCAAAGCTGGCCACTTCCTCAAACTTCAGCTTCTGCCCATCGCGGATGACATACACATCGTCATAGCGTCCTGACCGGTACTCAATGTACCGCTTCACGATTACATCCATGAATTTGGCATCCAGCTCAATGCCCCGGCACACCCGGTCCGTTTCCTCACAGGCGATCAGCGTGGAGCCGGAACCCAGGAACGGATCCAACACGATGGCGTTGGTCATGGTGCTGTTTTTGATGGGATAACTCATCAGGCCGATGGGCTTCATGGTCGGGTGGAGTTTATTGGATTTCGGCCGGTCATACTCCCAGATGGTGGTCTGCTTCCGGTCCGAATACCACTGGTGCCGGCCGTCCTTCTTCCAACCATAAAGACAGGGCTCATGCTGCCACTGGTATGGGCTCCGCCCAAGGACCAGAGCGTTCTTCTTCCAGATGCAGCACCCGGAGAGGTAAAAGCCCACAGCGTCAAACGCGCGGCGGAAGATCAGGCCCTTGGAATCCGAGTGGAACACATAGATGCTGCCGTCATCCGCCAGGTTGTCATGCATACAGCGCATGGCCTTCTCGGTAAACTGGTATGCTTCCTCATCCGGAAGGTCATCATTCTGGATCGTCCCGGCAGTCCCCTCATAGGACACGAAGTAGGGAAGATCGGTCAGGATCAGATTTGCTTTCACGCCGTCCAGCACTTTCGAATAGCTTTCCGGCAGGGTCGAGTCCCCGCAGAGGACTTTATGCTTCCCCAGCACCCACAGATCGCCAGCCTTGGAAAACACAGGCTGCTTCAGCTCCGATTCCACATCGAAATCATCTTCCTTGACTTCCTTACTGTGTACCTTGTTGAACAGGGTCTCGATCTCCGGCGGGTCAAAACCCGTCTTACCAAGGTCAAAGTCGCTGTTCTCGATATCCTTCAGCAGATCCGCCAGCAGGGAATCATCCCATGCGCCAGTGATCTTATTGAGGGCGATGTTCAGCGCCTTCTCCCTGGTCTTGTCGATGTCCACCACGGCACAGGGCACTTCCGTGTATCCCATGGCAATGGCAACGTTCAGGCGCTGGTGTCCGCCGATGATCGTCATGTCGGCGTTGACCACCAGCGGGTCAGCGAATCCAAACTCCTCAATAGAATTTTTGATTTTTTCGTACTCCTTATCCCCAGGCTTTAATTTCTTCCTGGGATTGTAGGCAGCCGGCTTGAGTACGGTAACCGGCAGCACCTTCAGTTCCGCAGTAGGTTTCATGTGTACACGCCTCCATGTAAAGATTTACACGCGCATGACCTCGGAGAAGGGCACAAAAAAAGAGCCGAAGAAAAATCCCGGCTCCATAGTTTCCGCATCCTTTTCCTCGCCAGTGATCTCTAATAGCGGCTGTTCCGTGATGGGGTACCATTCCGGATCCCTCCCATTCATGGACGCCAGCACCTTCTTCTCTGTATGGTCAATGGCATGTACACAGATACCGCCCGTATTGCAGACCGCAAATACGCCGATGACCTTCAATCCTTCCAAAAATCCGTCACTCCCTTCTCCCATATCGGAAAGCAAAGTAGCACTCCCGGCTGCAAAACCGCCGCTCACCATGCCGCTCCTTTACCGCAATAAACCATTTCCCACAATTCTCACATTCAGCCAGCCGGCCTTTGAACCGGCCTTCCTGCCGCCACTTGTCATTCCACCACTGCTTCTTGCATTGGTCAGAACAAAATTTTCTCCGCCTGCCCCTGACCGACTGGAGCAGCGGACCGCCGCACACAGGACACTTTCTTCCCGGGGGATTCCCTTCCCGATGCCGCAGCCATGCAGCTTCTTCCAAACCAAGCTCTGAGAACCTGCAGGAACCATTGACAGGAAGTCCAAGCTGGCGACAGTACTCTATGACCTGTTCTTCTGTCAGGCCGATCTGCTCCGCAATAGCTGTACAGCTTTCTCCGGCCAGCCGCAGCATACGCACACATTCCCGGTCAACATTTTGCGCATTTCCCTGGATTACGTTCTCATACGGTATGGCGGTCATTTGTTCATCCATGTCTGGCCCGTCCTCTGTTGGCGCATATCCTGCTGCAATAGGTTCTTGGACGATACGCTTCCTTGGCAGATATAAATTCCTTTCCACAGACAGGGCAGGTTTTCAGCTGTGCGGATTTCCAGTTTTCAGGTTTCGGATGTTCGGACCACCACCGCTTCCTGCAGGAGGCAGAACAGAACTTCCTGGGCCGGCCAATCGGATTTTTGTCAACTGGCTGGCCACACTGTGGGCAAAATCGATCCGCCACATGGGGGAGGAACTCTGACATCGCGTTATCAAATTCAGTGAGATCATGTTTCGCTTCTTTCATCTGCCTCCTCCTTCCCATAGCGCAGCAAAACCACCCTCTATTTTGAAAAAACTCAAAATATGATAATAAAAAGGGCGAACGGTATTTCAGCCCCAGAGATGATGATTGTTACCGCAATGATCTGATTTTGTTTTTTTACTTTTCCTGTCCAACGCTTTGTCGGAACAAGCAAAAACACATGGGAAATATCGAATAAATCGCGGTTTCTCATGTGCTTTGGTTCATTCCGAACAGATATGCCGTAGTCTTGAAGGATACTTGCCGCGCCTCTTTTTCATGTGCTTGGGTTTTGCGCCGGAACCTCAAGACCCCCGGCCTATCAATTTCGCGGATTTTCACAGAAGAGGGGCCGCCGGTCTTCCTGCGGCTTTCCCACAGTGAAGTGAACCCGGCCCCGGCGGGGCGCATAGTGCAGACTGCGGCTCCACCTCAATACTTGTATTCCGGACGGTTATCCTCCCGCCAGGTTTTTCGGTCATGACACGCTTTACAAAGTGGCTGCCAGTTGCTCTGATCCCAGAACAGATTCTGGTCACCACGGTGGGGAACAATGTGATCCACAACCGTTGCTTTGGTATAGCGTCCCTGCTTTCTGCATTCCGCACAAAGCGGGTGGCTCTGAAGGAACGCTTTACTTGCCTTCTGCCAGCGGCTGCCATAGCCGCGCTTTGCGGCCGGCCGTGTTACCTCCGGGTGGAGAGGCTTGTGTTTCTCGCAAAACTTTGTCCCCGGCTCAATTAGCTTCGGACAGCCTGGGTGTCCACAAGGAACTCTTGGTCGCCGTGGCATCTTTCATTCCTCCCACGGCAAGAGCCCCTTGCCGAAATGCCCGTAGGCGCTGACCGCATTGTAGTCCACATCCAGCAGATGAAGGTCTCTTACGATGCCCCTGGGTGTCAGGTCGTAGTTCTCCCGGACATAGGCGCGGATGAATTCCGGGTTCTGGTACTCAGAGCCGAAGCAGTCCACCGCCACAGATACAGGTTCCACAACGCCGATGGCATAGGCCAGCTGGACTTCACACCGGTCTGCATAACCGGCTCGGACAATATCCTTTGCAATCTTCCTCGCCATGTACGCACCGGAGCGGTCTACCTTGGAGGGGTCTTTCCCGGAAAGCGCACCACCGCCGATCCTGCCGATGCCGCCGTAGGTATCACAGGCCAGCTTTCGGCCGGTCACACCACAGTCGGCAAACGAGCCTCCCACCACAAATCGTCCGGTCGGGTTGACCAGCTTCTCAAAATCACCTTTGATCCCGTACTTGCAGGCCGCCAGCACCATCATGGATTCTA
>ERZ1643249.367-NODE-367-length-53454-cov-17.116706_pt1 | contig 53454 bp, 91 predicted proteins | sample MGYA00579263_ERZ1643249 | MGnify/ENA primary metagenome ERZ1643249 (study PRJEB29033, sample SAMEA4952264) | chicken gut metagenome | biome: Broiler Chicken; feature: Gastrointestinal Tract; material: Caecum | place: Ireland | collected 2018 | study: Broiler...
ACATCGTTTCCAACGGCTACGGTTTTGACACCCATGGTGCCAACCATCAGGGAGGCGATCTGCTCCGTTCCTTCATAAACCATTTACTTACCCCCTCAGAAAATAGATGGTGTTTGGGTCTTTTGTGGGAAGCAAATCATATTCTGACTGGTCCATAACTTTGATGGTGTAATCAAGCGTTCCGCCTCCGCCGGACATTGCTTTCAGAGTACCGGCTTCATCTTCGATGATATAAGGAACGGCTTTCCCATTCTCCATGACGGAGATCTTTTGTCCAACATATGCTGTCGGGTTAGTCTGAGCATAAGTCTGTGCCTCTGCCAAAGAGGGCCATACTTCCGTACCATCCAGCGGAAATGCGTCCTGCCGGTTAATTTGCAGGGGAAAATCCATTCCGGCATAGGTTTTTTTCGTCGTATCAACTGCCATAGATCATCTCCCCCCTTAACCAAGCGTAACTTTCAGTGTTGCGGCGTTTCCATAGGGTACTGCCGGTTCAAATGTCCAGACGTTGTAATCAACAGCGGTGTACCCGTTTGCGCCCTCCACTCTTACAGCGCTTTTTACAAAGGTGCCTGTCACATCCGCATTTAACGCCGTTTCATTGATAACCTGTGTCACACCGGCTGCTGTGGCAATACAGGCAATGCACACTCTGTTTGCCCCGGCAGGCACGTTGATGGTAATTGTACCTGCTCTGTACGCCTGATTGCTTTTTGTCAGCCCACGGATATATGCGCTGTCAAGTGTAGGCTTGTCCACTGTCGCTCCGTAAAAATAATTTCTGTACGGCGTGTAAGCGTTGGTCTGCTTGTTTTTACTGCCTGCCGTAATCGCCACAACGGGGCTGGAATCGCCGCCCAAGTTGTCATGGGCTGTCACACCGGCTGTGTGCTGGACGGTCGCCCGGTATCTCAGAGAGGAAACCACATTTTCTCCGCCCTGATCTCCGATAATGAATCCGCTTCCGCCGTTGTTATCCGACCCGGCAGAAAGCGTCGCACCAGTCGCAATCTGTGTACTGCCCGCGTTTGTGACCCGTTCTACCTTCCAGCTTTCAGCGGTAACGCCTGTTGCGGGCCCGTACTGATAGGAGCCGGGATTCAATGTCGCTTCTGTATAGTTTGCTGCCGCAATGGAAGTGCCCGCTTCTACTGCACCAGCGCCCGTTAAGTTAAATCCATTGATGGAGGGCTGTGCGGTAATCGTCGGTTGGAGGGTTGCGGTAAAGATGTTTTTCAGCATCTCTGTCAGCGTCATACCAGCGACTTCCTTAACCGCTGTGCCATTCTGTGTTTTAGTCCAGTTTCCGATCTGCGTGTAATTCCCTGCGAGGGTAATGTTTTCCGCCATAGTGATGTCATCTGTGGTCAAGTCACCAGCCGGAGCACTTCCACCATTTACCCACACCGCAACGCCATTCAGAGCGCCAAGCACTTTTCCGTTGTCGGCTTCTGTGATTTCCGGAATCCCTTCTCCGTCATCACCTTTGGGGCCTTTGATGTTTACGGGTTCAGGGTTCGGAAGCCCACCGTCATTTGTAAAGCTTAGATTCCCTTCGCTGTCCACGCTGGGTGTAAAGGTTGTTCCGTCTTTACCAGGTGATCCATCCTGCCCGGGAACGCCGTCTTTACCATCAGAACCGGCAGGGCCTTTGATGTTCGCACCCTCAACGTCCGGCATAGTGGGATCACTGGCCGTCCAGGTGAGGTTTCCTTCATCATCCACGCTAGGAACATAGTACCCGCCGTTTTTACCGGAGCCGCCACCGCCGGTTTCATATACTTCGTTAATTGCATCCACGAGAGAATTCTTGTCTGTGGTCTGCAAGTCCTCCAGATTTCCGATATTCCCCAAAATCTGGTCGTAAACGGACGGAGTGGGCGGCTGTGTACTCTCTCCGGGATTGACACCTTCTTTGATCTCTCCGCAGCTTGCCCAAATTGTGGGAAGGACTACGTTTCCGTTCTTCGTTCCATAAACGCCCGCATACAGGGTTCTTTTGGCATCCTGAAGGACTTCCCACGGAATAATGCACATTCCGGTCTCGTCCAGGATAGTGGAAATTGTATCGTTTCCAGCCTGAAACACCGCTGTCTTCTCAAGTCCATCCCAAGCATTGTCAAACTGAAACTGGCACTGGTAGACATTAACAGAGCCGGAGGTGACGATTTCTTTTTGGTTGAGTTCTAGGACTACCTTCTTTGCGTAAAATCGGAACATTTATTCACCTTCTTTTACAATGAAGATGTTCATTGCCTGGATTTGCTGCCAAAGTGCAGAAATAGCATCATCAACATATTTTTTGTTTGCACCGTCATTGTCATCTTCAGGAGAACCAACACCAGCGATTTTATTTCCGTTCATCTGAAGAGTTCCGGCCATAGGAACAGAACCATCAGCCATAAAGTCACCAGCACCAGTTCCGTTCTGGCCGTTGTAGACGGTAAAGGTTCCAATCTCGGACCCATCCGTGGAGTACATGGTATAGGTGTCCGTGGTGCCGGGTGCGCCCGTGCCGGACGTGCGCTGGATGCTGTCAACGCTTTCTCCGGCTTCGCCCTGGATTCCCTGGGGGCCGATAGGCCCTGTAGCGTCACCAGCATCGATGGGTCCCCCCTCGCTCAGTGTCAAAACAAGGTGACCATTCTCCTGGATTTGTGCGGTTACAACGCTCACACCCTGGGGTCCGGTGGGGCCGGTGTCTCCGGTGTCGCCCTTGTCGCCGGTGTCGCCTTTGGTTCCTTTCAGGCCGGAAAATGTAAACGTGAACACCTTTGCTGTATCCGGTCCGCTGGTTTCGACTTCCACCGAAGGAGTTCCGCTAGTGTCGTCCACGGTAGCGGTAGCCTCACCAAACCCCGCCGCCGCTCCCGGGTTACCCTGAGGTCCCTGCTCGCCCGGCAATCCAGGCCCGCTTAACTGCATCCAGTTTACGCCGTCGTTGCTGGGCGTCACGCCCGTGACCTCTTTCATGGCGAGATAGCTTCCGCCCTGATAGCCCACGATGTCCAGGGCATAGTAAGTGGTACCAGCGTTATAATCTCCTCTTGGAGTTACACTGACCTTTCCTAAAACCTGACTAGGCACTAATCGTCACCTCCAAAAATCCATCGGCCAGACTAAATGCAGGCCCGGTATATCCATCCGGCGTATACATAACCAGTTCGCCGGTGTCCATGTCTATCTCAAACGTGGCATACATTACGTCTCCACGAGCTGCCTCTCCGGTATCAACATATTCCCCAGTTTCAGCGTCCCACGTCCACCAGGTGTCGTTTTGGATGATAGGGGGCTTGCCGGAATACTCCTGGGCCGTCTCGGCGCTCTCAGCGGCTCCCGTGGCGCTCTCCGCCGCCTCCTGTGCGCTTTTCGCCGCCTCCGTCGCGGAGTCTGCCGCCGCCGTGGCGCTGTTCCCAGCCTGTGTCGCTGACTGCTGCGCCTGTGTCACCAGGGGAGACACTGCCTGGACCGCGAAGCCCTTCCACTGGGCTCCGGTGGTTTTCATCGCCGTGCCCTGCTGTTCGCACACAAACAGCGAGGTATCATCGACTGATTGCGCTTGCGGGAGGGACCCTATCGTCTTGTCAGCCATCGTTCGCCTCCTGTTCCGCTGCGTCCAGCAGTTGATATGCCTGTCTCAGCTGCTGGCGGGCCGCTGCCATCCGTTCCACCGCGTCTCCGGTGACGGGCACTGTGGAGAGGAGCTTATACGCGCTGTCCATCAGCTTCTTGACCTTCTCGTTATCCAACCAGTTTCGCCTCCAGTTCCTTCAGGCGCTTGTCCATCTGCTGGACCTTTGCCACCGTCATGATTTGCAGTTCGCCGTACCGAAGAGAGTACATTCCCATGGGCCGCTCCTCGTTGGGGACCTCCGTACAGAGCGCCGCGAAGTGCTCCTCCGGGATACCTTCTTCTTTCAGCGTCTCCTGGATTTCCTGCGCGAGAAATCCCATGTGCCGCCGCTTGTGGCCGTTATACACAAACGTTGCCGGTTTCAGTCTGTCGAAAACCGTCAGATAATCGTCCACGTCATACTGCACGTCGGTTTTCAGGCGTGCATCTGACGCAGACTGCGGCTCACCGTTAATAAACACCGCGTCTCCGTTGATAGAGACCTGCGAGGATGTGCACACGACGGTGTTTACTCCGTCGTATCCCATACGGGCACCGCTGGACGTACAGATCATCAGCGCCCGCTCCGTATAGTTTGTGATTGCGATACCGGACGTGGTGCTGCCAGCGGACGACATACCCGTCATATATCCGATATAACCGCCGACATCCGCGCTGCTCCGGAGGCTCTCGTACACCTCCATCTGACCGCCCAGTTTGATGTACCGCGCAGAGATCTCACCGGTCGTGATACAGTCGCCGGAGACGGTCGTGTTTCCGTCCGCCAGGTCGCTCTCAAACACAATGTCGCCAGTGAACCGCACCGTGGCGGAGCTCACCTGTACCCCGTCCACTGTCAGCAAGATCCGGGACGAGGATGTCCCGTTGCTCACGTCCAGGGAAATGCTGTCCACCTTCTGGTCGATGGACGATACCTGATTGTTGAGCCCGGTGATCTGCGTCTGTATTCCGCTCACCGTCTGCGTAATAGACGACACTTGCCCATTGATACCGGTAATCTGGCTCGTGATGCTATCCAGTTTGATATCAATGGATGCAGATAATCCTTGAATCTCGTTTTCAACGGAGAGCATGATCTCTTCAGAAGTCTTTGCAATTTCAGATCGTGTCTGTGCAATCTGGTGACTAAACCATTTCGACGTTTCGCCTTCGGTCTGGTATTCGTGAAGCGTCTCGTTTTTTCCGGGAGCCGCTACATCCATTACCTCTCCGGTGCTGAACCGGATATTTTGGTAGGCAAGCTGAGTGTAAATTCCATTGATGGTTAGTCCGTCTCCAAGCTCCGCAATCGGAGTAACTACTGCTCCGTTGGCCTCGATGCCCTGATATTCATATCCAGATAACTGCTGAAGAAGTGCATTTGCCATCCCCTGAGTCCCGTATGGGCAGTCATTCTCAATAACAGTTCCGGTGTCATTACCGGCCTGATAGCAGTTATTGTCGTCAACCCACAGAATGACTCCGGTGATCGGATCGGATTTCTTGTATTCAGTTAAGGAGAGAGTTTTCTTCCCAACAAATACTTTCCCGTTCATACCAAAATCCTATCTCCGCCAAATGTAATAACGTCTCCGGCTTCGTCAATCAAGTAATTCGTCTCCGGAGGTGCGCTTCCAACCAGGGGGACAAATAACAACTTATCTTCACGGGTAATCGTCCAGTTTCCGCCATTGGCCGCAGCAATAAACCCAAGCACGTCACGTAGTGTATAATCGTTGGCCGGGTAATCAATGGTATACGTGGAACTAATATTTGTTCTGGAATCAACCTCAATTCCCATTAGGTCAGCAATCACACTCACTGCGTTGCTCATTGTCATCGGGAATTCCAAAGACTGATCTGGCGTCCACACCTTGTTGGCTTTCATCATGGAATCATAGGCCACAATCGTCATAACGCCGTTGTAATTCATGGACCGCTCGTCAATGTAGAAGACGCCAAGCTGCTCCCACGTATCATTCAAAAGCGCATAAGGGATCAGTTTTGCCATTGTTGGAATGGTACTCTTTGGCGTGAACAGCAAATTGAACATCGCCATGCAGGTATTCCCAATGCCCAGTTCGTCAAACAGAGGTCTTTCAATGTTTCCAGACCGGATGTCCGCGTCCGTGTATTCAGTTGTATCAATGACAACTTTGTACTTCATTGCTCAATTAGCGGAAATGTAATTCCGCCCCACAGTTCTGTCCCATCTCTCTGCATAATCAAATAGGAGGCGGGGTTATTATTGGAATACATAGTTTTTGTAACGGTTTCGCCTTTCTGTGGGTCATAGTATTTTACCGTTACCCATTCAGGCATAATGGCAGACAGTACCAAACTGGCCTCTTGACCGGTAAGAGGGCGGCACGTAATGTCCAAGCGAATTTTCGTTGCCATTCTGTTTCTGACAAGTGTTCCGTCCAGCATACGTCCTGCCCCCTCTCCATCCACATCAGAACGCTGCCAATCGAAACCTTGGAAAGCAATATATGGAACAATATCTACTCCATCGATTTCAAGTGTCATAGCATTCTCCTTAGATGAATTGCATGGTCTTACCGTACATTTTGTTTTGTCTGTTTTGCTGTGCTGTAAGGTCATCCTCGACATAGACCTCCGTGGTCTGGTCTTCAATGGCACGAACAATCTGTCGGGCCATAGCATAGATGGCATTGACAACTCCCTCGTTTGCAGTAGCAATACCTTCCACAATCTGGTCGTTGTTCGCAACAGCAGTCCGATTCCCGATCCGTCCAACTAGCTCTGGGCCAGATTCGCGGGCAATGAACATTTCTCCGTAATCAGGGAAACCGCCATTTGCATACCAGGAAACATTGATTTTTGGTGTTGTTTTCTGGTCTAGGTTAAATGCGCCGCTAATAGAGAAGTGCGGAAGTTTAATCTTGACACCGGAAAACAGATTAGCAAGAGAGTTTCTAACCTTATACTTATTTGACTCCAGAGAACTATTAAGGCTGTTAATCATGTTGGTTCCCATGCTGCTCATGCTTGTGGTCACCACTGACATATTTTCTGTGATTCCAGAATTCAATCCAGTAACAAGCTGTTTGCCAACCTCTTTAAGATTTACAAACATGTCTTTTGCAAGCTGAATTTCTCCACCGGCTTCGGTAAGTAGCTTCAATTCAGACATGAACGAATTATAGTTGGTTAAAAGGTCAATGGCTTTTTCAAGTTCAGGGTTTGCCAGCTCCAATTTCCCATTAAGGTTTGTTGTGTCTGTATAAATCTCATTCACATCATCCGCAAGATCAGCAATCGGATTTCCTGCAAAGATCTTTTGAAATCCACTAACAATGCTCGACCAAGTAATACTCCCCATGCTATCAGTATAGGAAGAAATTTCTTCGGCCAGTTGAGACATATAATCAGTGAAATCTTCTGTATCTTTTTCGAGCTTTGGAAGTTTTGCATTTAATTTGCTAAGAGATGGGGCAAGCCTCCCACTAATTTCATCGGCAACGTCGATAATACTGTCCGTGAATGCAACAAAAGCTACCGCAAGTTCAACTAGAAGAGCAGTTCCAATTCCAATAGCAACAGGGAGAAGCCCTACACTTGCAACAGTCGCAACTCCTAATGCAGCAGTTACAACGCCAACACCAACCAAAAGAGCAGTTCCAAGAGCAATTCCAGAAGCAACAGTCTCTCCATTATCAAGCACCGGCTGCCACGCTGTGCCTATTTCTGTAAGAGCTTTTCCAATAGACCAAATTTCAATAACAAACGCAGCAGTTGCAATACCGAGTTCCAAAAGGATTGCAGTTCCGATTCCGATATTTAATGCAGCTGTTGCTCCAAGGCTTCCAAGTGCATACGTTGCAATTCCAACACCAGCTAAAACATCTACTCCAAAAAAAACTGCTGTGGCAACAGTCTCCCCATTGTCAATAACGGGTTGCCATGCTTCACCAACTGCATTTAGTTCTTCCCCAAGAACATAGATTGCACCTACAATGATGATTGCCGCCGCCGAAACTTCAGCAACAATTCCAACAGCAACTCCAATATTTTTTGCAAGAGAAGTTAGCGTTGGAGACAAGCTAGATGTTACTGTCGTATTAACTGTTGCAAGAGCTGTTGACATACTTGTAACTGTCCCCGCAGCATTCGCAATAGATGTTGCTCCTTTAATTTTGGAGAACACATCAAACGCAACAGCAATTCCACCAAGAACCTCTAAAGCCCCGATAATTAAAGCTGCCTTATCAACTCCACTCCAATCTCCTTGCTTAATAGCCTCCCAATTTTCAGAAATTTCGCGGATAATTGTGGTAAATCCTTGTATTGCAACTCCCCATGCAGCAAGTTTTAGATTTCCAGTAAAAGCTCCAATACCAATAGCAATGTTGGTTAAGCCTCTGATCGCAGTTAAGGCATTGCTCCAATTTACACCGTTTTCAGAGATGTCTTTGATTGCAATTACGATCTCACCGATACCTTGGACGACCTTTAATGCTCCGCCCAGTTTAATCCCACCAAGTACAATAGCTGCATCTCCAACCATTCCGGCAAATTCGCTTATCATACCTGCGACATTCTGGAATGTAGCTCCATTTGCTCTAAAATCGTTCAAATAACGCATGAACTCATTCAGATCGGCGAGGAACATTGTTAATCCGAGTGCTTTAAAGCCAATATCAATAGAGACAGACATGGATCGAAGCCCAGCCAAAGCCGCTTTTATTTTTGCAATCGCAGGAATCAAACCGCTTGCCACTTTCCAAGCGGCAAAAGCTGTTCCTACTGGAATTACATAATTGTAAAGAAGGTCTTTAATCTCTCCCTTTAACTGATCTGCTTGGGTCTGAATATTTTTAATAGCTTCTTTATCCCAAATATCAGGAATTTCAAGATCACTGGCCCAACTAGAGCCAATTCCAGATCCACCCGCTCCGCCGGATGAAGTAGGTTCAAGAATGGTTAGTTCATCAATTCCAAGCAGAGCCTTTTTCATTTCTTTTGCGGCTCCACTCACTCCACCAATAGCATCTTCTGCTTCGTTTGCGCCGGTGGTAATTCCATCTGACCAATCGTTTGTGTCCCATTCCGGCATTGTAAATCCGACCAGGGTGGCAAGCGCCCTAATTGCGTCAGTCAGAACAGATACAAATGCCTGAACCCATGGAATGATCTGTACAATAATAGGAAGAAGAACAGTCCCTAAAGCTCTTCCAAGTTGCGTGATTTGCTGTCGCAAAATACGCATCGCGTTTGCAGGGCTTTCAAGGGTTTTTGCAAAGTCTCCGATGGCTCCGATTCTAGCTGCGCCTTCCATCAGAACTAGGCTTCTCAGAAGCGCCTTTTCCTGTTCTGTCATGGCAGTAACACTTTCGTTAATACCATGAGCTAAAGCATACTCCTGTAATGTTGCTTGGCTAATAGAAATACCCAATCGCCTAATGGGTTCAATTTCTCCAGACAAAGCAGACTGTAATCGAAGTGCAGATTGTTCAACATTCTCGTTGTACAGAGAAGAAAGATCATAGGAAAGCTCAGTCAAACCTTCACTCAGAGCATATGCCTGTTCTCTGGCAAGGCCAAAGCCATTTGCCATAGACATAAACACGCCCTGATTCCGCATCCATTCGGACGGGTCAATCCCCATTCGGTCGCTTACTAATTGAGCATAAGCAAAGGCTTCATCGTAAAATTCGCCCATAGAAACTTGGAACAGATTTACATTTTCAATATACTCGTTAGCAGACCGCACCCATCCAGACATCAAAGATGCAATTCTACTAAAAATTAAGTAGTATGCTCCAAACCTCAAAGATACAGAGCCAAAACTGCTTCCAAGCCTGTTGTTCGATCTGGTCAAAGCATTATTTGTTCCAATAATTTGCTGCATTCGAGATGGAAGAATAGAAAATCCTCTCGAAACGGCTTGCATTTGCTCCGAAAGAGGCCGCATAGCATCTGCAAGTCTTCTCATTTGAGAAGCAAACTTATCCAGATCCATTTTCTCTAGTGAAGAGCTAATTTCTGGAAGTTTACGAAGCGAATTGATTGTGGATGTAAGCCCGCTTGCTTTTTGCACAGACGCAAGGCTATTCATTGCCTGTGCAAATTTTTGGAGTTTTGCAGAGTCCAGGTTAGTTCCGTTAATTAGCTTTGCGGCATCCGACAGTGCTTTTAACTGTCTTGTGGTGGTAGTCAATCCAGCGCCGCCTTTTGCAGCGGCTCTTAGATTAGAAAGCGCAGTGGCAAGCTGATTGATTTTTTCAGCTGCGTCACTGGATGTTGCTTCAATTTCAATTTGTAGGCTGTCAATATCAACCGCCATTGTTTCCACCTCGCTTTCCCCAGTTCTTACCGGCTCTCACCATTTGGCGCATATAGATCTCAGCTTTGAGCCGATCCGCTTCTTCCTGCTTTTCTGTTTTTCCTTCCTGCCCCATTCCATAGGGTTCAGTCCTGAAAGGCTTCGGCTTCGTACCCTTTTTCGCAAAGGCGTGTAATACAGGAGAAACGTCGCAAAGAGCTTCGTACACATACAAGCCCATCAAATGAGCCTCTGCGTTTACCCTCTCCATGCGACGTTTATCAGCCTCCCGATATATCGCTGCCATCCACACATCTCCATACCAGTATTGACCCCAGGTCATCCCGATAGCGAGATAGTATGGACAGTCAGCAAGAAAGATTTGTTCTAATGACCTCTGGTGCGTTACAGCTCCAGGGTCAGTCCGGCGTTTTTTTCAGCTTCCTCGTCAACCTGAATGGCATTAGAGGCCTGCGCCTGCTGATACAACTGGATCAACCGTTTCACAAGCCGTTCAGGAACGCCGCCCCACCGTGCAATCATCTTGTCCGTCTTTTCGCGGGCAACGTTCCGGTGGTTCTTTCTGAAAGAGTAATAGAACAGATCGCTCATGCCCGTTACGGGGTATTCAATCGCTTCTTCCAGGCTAAATTTATTCCGTTCAGAAAACACGATGCTCTCTCGGCTAAAATCCAGCTCATACACTTGGCCGGTCTCATTGTCAGTCAGCCGAACGGGCTTCACATAATCCGTAATATTGGTCACTTTCTCGCTCATGGTCTAGCCCCCCTTAGACAGTAGGCGCAGCCGCCATCTCGGGGGCGCTGTTGGGGGTGATGTACAGGGTAGTCTCCAGCATGGCGTCAACCTCTGCCTCATTCAGGCCCAACGGGGCTGGAGTACCCACAAAGTAGGTCGCATTGGTCAGTTTCGGATGAACCACGGCGAACCACACCTGTTTCCCGCCTTCAATCGCCGTATCATACGCTTCCATGAGCGTGTCCCACGCCTCGATCAGATCTTCAGTCAGGTTAGCGCCATACTCCAGAGCGCCGCCCAGGTCCTTCAAGCCCTGCACATAGGTCATATACTCGGTCTCCTCCAGGGTGGTGGAGTCAATGGTGTTGGGGGAGGGGTTGAAACTGGGCATTGACTTGACCTCCGGGATTTTAACGTATCCCGTAGTGGGGCGAGTGCCGGGAGTAGTCTCTGTGGCATACTGCAATGTCATGCCAGCAGTAGAAAGTCTGGGAGAAGCCATAAAAAATTCACTCCTTTTCAAATCAGCGTGTTATTTAGGTTGTTCTATAGACCCATAGGTCCTTGTCAACAGTGGCCTCATACCGGGCCACGATTCGATAAATGGTTGCGTCTTGCAGGTTTGCTACTGGATTGCACATTGTCCGGGCAAACCCAAGCCTAGAAAACTCTTCGTCGATGGTTGCGAGGATTTCTTTAGCTTCTGCTTTCTTGTATCCAACCTTGTTGCTATAAACATTGACTTCATACATCACGTTCACAGCATTCTCAATATTTGTCGTCCGCATCCTCTGAACGATGGAGTTATCAGACTCTACAATGGTCACAGCAGGGAATTTTGCGGGGAGGTCTGTAAATTCGCCTGATACAAAAATTCCTGGATATTCAACACGGAGAACATTGGCAACGGAGGAAAAGACTTGGCTTTCAATGTCGATCACTTCAACACCTCCTTAGCCATCGGAACTACCATGTTTCGGAGCATCCTGGCAGTGTCATACATATACGGTCTCGACGGCATACCAGCGGTCCAGTGCCACTCTCCGTCATCTCCTAAGTACCACCAGCCCTCCTCGCCGTGCTCGTTCACATCGTAGCGCCATCCAGCGAGGCTGGGTTCCGGGTGAGGACTTTGGGCACCTCGTATGCCAGTGCCAAACTCACAAAATGCACTATGCGGAGCAGTAGATACCACATAGCCCTTGTCGCCCTTATACTGGCTTTCAATGCCGTTGACCAGCTCACCAGTGTCATAGATGGACATATAGGAGGCATTAAACTGTGCCAACGATACACCCTGTTCCGTCAGAGAATGAGTTAGGTTCTCACCAGCGGAATCAACCTTCTTCTGATACGCCTTGATTTCCTTCAACGCCTGATTGATAGACTGGTCATTCAGTTTCAGTTTGATGGTTGGCATTTTTGGCCTCCGTGAACAATCTCTGTTCGGCCTCATACTCGGACACTTCGACACGCTTGATAGCATAGGAAACACTGTTTTTCCAAGGGGCTACCAGCTTCACTATGTAATTGTAAGGGCCATCCACATCAGCACCATCAATCCAGAGAACAGCATCTTCGTCAATGTCGCATGTAGTATCGGAAGTAGACATGGTTCTGTCGTAATCCTCCAGAGAACCAAACTGTTCAACCTCTGAACTGCCCTTGTTAGGGGAAACGCACATCATTGTAGACCGGAGTTCGCTATAAATCGGAATGTACGATCCGGTGGGGTTCCCGTATGGGTCAGTGATTTCCTCTTGCCCTTCAAGGAGCTTGTAGAACACAGGCTGTTGGTTCCGCAAAAGAGACCGCATTAGCCCACCACCTTAGCAACAGGCGTTACTTCCTGTAAAAGCGATTCAGAAATCCAAGAAGACTCATAACTACGAGAAATCCCGTTCTCTGAGTGGCTCAATTCGCCCTCTCCGCCGATTCTGTTATACAAATCCATAGCGCATCGAAACTGTAAGTCCAGATACCGGCTTTCCAGTTCATCCGGCCATTCCTGATACGGATACCTGCGAGCCATGATTGCTGCTTTTGCGCTTTCCAGACAATCTATCAGAATCGCCTCGTCTGGCTCATTCGTCCGAAGTTTCAGCCTTGCCAGATTGTCCATGCTCAACCCTCCTGGGGCGTCCCGGTCTCTTAACCTCGGGCGGCGTGGGGTCATCCACGACACGCCCATGCTGCTTCATCTCGTTTTCGTCCTTCGGTTCAATCCTGAACTCCTGACCCGCCTTGTAAAACGTGCCCTTATAGCAAACACGATACTTTGGGATAAACCTCACGCCGCCTCACCTCCTATCAGGCAATAACCTTGAGAACGCCGACGGAATCCATCCGCTCGTAGGAGGGCAGAACGATCTCGGACGCAAAGGTGTTAATGTTCACGGGGTGGTTCTGAATCTCGCGGGTGATAGCAACGCCGGTGTTCACAATAGACACTTCGGCACTGGACGCACCCTGGAGGTCGGCCTCCTCGGGAGTGGTGCCATACCAGGTGTTGCCCAGGTTCCCAGCGGGGATCAGGCACACATAGCCATTAGGCACAAAGCTGTGGGCGGCACCGCTCTCATCCTTGTACTGCTTATCGTAGATAGCGATCCGCAGGCCAGAGGTGGCCTCCACAATAGACTTGACCTCAGTATCAGTCAGATAGCCAAGGGACAGGCCGTTAGTGGTCAGGTAGCGGTTCTTCACCGCATCAGTGGCGGCCATCAGGTTGAAAGTGTATGTGTTCATGATCGCGATGGTCAGCTCATCGCCTGTCTTGGACCGGATCGCATCCTTGACGGTCTTGAACGCCGCGAACGGGTCGGCGGTGGTGGGCGCAGTCCACAGAGAGGTAGTAGTCAGCGCAGTGTAATTGTTAGTCTTCCACACATCGCCCGGATCGTAGTCATAGGTGTAGTCCACACCGTTTGCGGTGATGGTAATACCGCAATCTCCACCCTCCGGGAACAGAAGCTGCATAATCATCCGCTCGGGCACCACATTTGCACCGTCAATCAGGTCGCGGGCATCATCGAAGATGCGGGCAATGACCTCAGCAGCATAGGGGTCAGTAGACTCCTGCACGCGCAGCATCTCCTGACGGTCGCGCTCCTTGATCTTGAAGCCCTCACGGAAGAACGCCATCTCAGTTTCCAGCTTGTCAAAGCCGATCCGATCACGGAAGGTAGCCTTTGCGTCAAAAGCAGAGGGCATCAGGGAGACCGGCAGGCCACGGCTACCCTTAATCCAAGACAGGTCAAGACCAGCCTTCTTTCGGGCAGGGAACAGAGTAGCACCCAGGTACGGGATCTGGTTGGAGGCAACCTCCGTCCAGTTGGCCGCGATAGCAGCGGGGGTAAAAATTTCTCTCAGGTCCATCTATGTATCCCTCCTTACTCGTTCACGCCGATGTTGTCCCGCAGGATAATGCCGGGGACGGCAAAGGTGGTGTCAAGGGTCACGCCGGAGTGCGTCTGTGCCTTCTTTTTGTCCACAACACCCTGAACCAGCAGAGCGCCATTGGGATTTACGGTGGGGTCAACATCGTACAGCAGCATCCCCGCAGCAGTAGCAAAGCTGGTCGCAGCAATTTTCTTCCCGTCGGAAGTCATGGGCGTACCGGCCTTGACAGCGGAAGTCTCGTCCACCGTAATAGGAATCGCGGTGAACTCGTCAGCGGCCAGAATCTCAACGGTTCCGCTGACAGAAGTCTTGGAAAAAATCATCCGTATCTCTCCTTCTTAAAAATAGTTTTTCAGGCCCTCATTTGCGCTCTTGAGGGCATCCGCTCTCTGCTTGCCCAACTTCTTGGCAAACTCAACAGCGGTGTCTTTCTTCTGGTCATCTCCACCAGCGCCATCAGGCTTCGGGTCCTGCTTGACCATCTCTGCCCGCAGCTTTTTCTCATAAGCAGCATTCGCTTTCTGCTGATTCTCAAAAACCTTGTCCATGTTCCCGTCAAACAGCGCCTCTGCGGTCTCACGAGCCAGCTTTTCGTCATAGCCCGGCATCGCAATAAACCGAGCTGTATGCTCTGCAATGGTGGACTTCCTCAGAAGCTCGGTGTACTTGTCCTCCAGCGCCTTTCGATCTGCGTCGGCCTGGGCCTTGGCCGCTTCGTCATCGGTCATCTTGGCCTTGATGGTTTTCTTCGCTTCGGCCAGTTCGGAAGCAGCCTTGTCGAACAGGTCTTTCTTGACATATCCTGCAAGATCAACCTTCTCCGGCACTTCCACTTTGAGCAGGGCTTCCACCTTCTGCTCTGCGGTCATGCCATCAAAGCCATCGATACTTTCAGTGCTGATGGTAGGCATAATCAATTCTCCTTTGCGTTTTTGTTAAGTAGTGCGTCTCTGCACCCATGTTGTGCGCTTTTTTACCCTCACATCTCCGTGAGCTTGCGCTTTAACGTCATCTCCGACGATATTCAAGCGGCTGTGCCGCTTAAACTACTTTGCTAACAATCCAATTCTCCTAATTGCTTCATCTGGTGTGTGCCCGTCCCATTCTGGCGCAAATTCCAGTTCTTTTACATGGAACAAGTCCCAATAAGGAACAACATCATAGTGATAAGTTGCCTGACCGTCCGGCGTATCAATGCCGACAATAAACATCCCTTTATACATGGTTCCGTCGTGGTGTTTTCTTGCTTTCCATGCAATATTTGGCCGAGAATTGCAAATTACACTGAATAAGATGGCTCGATGATGATATAACTCATTGAATGTATGAAACCCGTCAGAAACTTCTCCTTGCACAAACGGAACAGAACGCAAAATTTCTTTACCGCAGTCAGGGCAACGCCAAACGCTTCGCTTCCCTCCAGCAAGATTTATTTCATCTCCTGTAATGTTTCTTACAAACTCAAGTGGCTTATCTAAATGCTTACAGAACATAAATTCTCCTTATCTCACAGGCTCAAAAACACATCTGCATCTCCTGTGCTTAGGCGGTATCGCGTTGATGGAATAAATCTTCCCATTTCTCTCCCGGCAAGTTTCGCACACCTTTTCGTCACCGGCAGTAATCCATCGCACCTTTTTCACACCGGCGTCACGGTAGGCTTTCAGAGTGGATTCATCCGTCACAATGTCTGCATAGGTCGAGGTCAGATCAGCCCAGTAATGCAATCCCCGCCGGAACTCCGTCACCTTTGCGGCGCTGGAATTGATACCCTCAGCGGTGTACTGCCTTTTGCGGTCAACCTCGTTTGTGTACTGATATTTCGTAACAGCGTTGTACGCCGCCAGCAACGCCAGCAACCACGCTAAGTCGGGCGGTTCCTCTCCGTGCGGTTCGGTCTCCTGATACCGCTCTTGCGCCAACTCCAAGTACACTTGGCGATTATCCGCTTCCAGTTGGTCATATAGCTCACGAGTGACGGACAGCACCGACAACTCATCAAATCCGTCCTGCGCCGCCTTGTCTTTTGCGTCTTCAAATCGCTTCGTTGCTCTTTTGTTAAGCAGTTCAATGGCCTTATCTGCAAGGTCATAATAATTGTCTGGCATATATCGCCTTACGCCTCGATTGTATGAATCCCGTATTCAAGGGCGCACTGGTGCTCAATCTTGCACCCTCTTGCTTTATTCCAGCCAGGAGCGAAGTACGCAATATCTGCTGTGGAAAGCAATTCAAGGGATTTCCCAAGGAACCAAAGAGGACGTACTTCTGTTGGTGCATCTTTGAAGAAACTATCAATCAGTTCCACATCTTCTCCCAATGCATCCTTTGCGGCCTGGATAGCGTTGCTCCGCTCCGCAAGAATTTCGTCGTCGCTTTTGCCTCTCATTGGCTGTGAAATAAACAGTCTCTTCATTCCTGAACATCCTCCTCAATTACTGTTTGTCTTGTTGTCTGTCCTCAGATGTTGGTATTGACTTCCTCCCTCAAGCTGCGAGTGAGTGCGGCTTGCTGTTCCTCATACCAGGACATAGACATCCGATAAGCCTGCTCCGAGTCCGTGAACATACCAGAATACTCAAACGCCAGTTTCGGATGAATCTTGCTGTTGTTCAGCATCTCAGCAAGCACCTGTGCCTTGCTCTGGACATTGGACAGATTCTTTCTGGTAAACTCCGGCTTAATATCGGACAACTGCAAATCCAAGTCAGCAGTGTTCCGGCAAATGTAGAGCACAATACGAAGAAGCTCCCGTTCAGATCGAATGAACGTTTTCTCCGTGTCCTTTGCCCGGCTTTCCGCCTCCGCAAATCCATCACGGTAAATAACCGCCGTCCCGGTGTCGCTGGTGGAACTACCGCCGTTTCGGTTTGGCATACCGCAGATTGTCAGGGCGGTGTCGTACAGGTCATCCACAAGCGTCTGTGTGTTGGTCTGGTTCAGTTCGGAGGCGATCCGATAGACCTTCGCCTCCATTCCTGCTTGTCCCTTGATTTTTACGGCTTTCCCGCCAGAAGCAAGCTCGCTGTATTGCCCATCATCAATATCGCAATTCTGGAACACATCAAACGCATTAACAAAATCCTGGATGCTGTCAACACGATTGCTCTCCACTGTGTTGATAGCGTTCAGAAGTGGCAGGACAACCTCAAACGCTCCCATGCGGGCATCATTGTTTGGATATTCAATAATAGGAATGTATGGAATGGTTCTGGCTTCCTGTTTCTTGATCTCTCCGCCAGCAATCTCGAAGTACCATTCACGGGTGTACACACACTGATAGGGCTTGCCTTCCTCGTCCCACTGCCGCAACACCCCAGCAAGGGGCTTATGGCCTACACCGCTGTAATAGATGACAAAAGCATCTCTTGGGTCCAGCGTATAAATACAGACAGGGGAGCCATCCTCTTCTCCCTCCTCATCTGGGAGAACCATGCGAACACCAACGCCGCAGATGTGCATCCAGTCAGCAATTTCTTTGTCCTTCGTGTCCTTGCTTTCAGAGCGCATAAACTCATTCAGCGTGTTCACTTTTTCGGAAATTGCATCGTCTCCGCCGTTGGACACGTACTGCACCGGCTCACCCAATAGATAGGCTGTCTTGAAGGTCACAATCTCGTTTGCCCGGTTGACCATGACCTTGTTATTTATCTCTGGGCGAACCACTTTCTCTTTCAGACGGATGTCCTGTCTTCCTCTGTAATACCCATACAGATATTCAGTCTCCGCCGCATTTCTCATGTGGATGACCATTGCCTTGCCGACAACATCAGCTACATTTTCCGGCGTAATTGTCTTTCGGTTTGTGTATGCCACATGACGCCCATGCAGTCCATCATCAGGCCAGCAAGAGATCTGATTTGTGTTTTCCAGCAATGTATCACCACCTCAAAGCAAAAGAAAAAGGACCAACCGCCGAGATTAACTCGGTAGTTGACCCTCTGGTCCTCTGTTCCCACGCCACTGCGTGGGCGCTTACACAATTTTCTTTTTTTCTACTTGCAGGACGATGACTTTTCCGTTTTCTATCTTAACTGATACCTCAGAAACGCCTCGCCTGCTCAATCCATATTCAATAGCGGCTTTCTCTTTTTCACCGATTTCGACTTTCAAACCACTATTCCCTCCCTCCCATCTTTTCAGCGAGACGGGCACGCCCTATTTGGTAGCCAGCTGTGGAGTCGAACCACTATCCTGCGGGTCAAAGCCGCCCGCTCTGCCATTGAGCTATCTGGCCGTGCACCCCCGTCTTTCCGGGGTGTCAGCTCCTTGGCCTTCGGAGCATTCAGCCTCATGGTCGCCGCAAAGCGGTGCCGCTACCTCGCAGGATAGCAAGAGGCTCATTTTCTCATGCCCGCAAGGGGCAAAGTTTCGCCGCATGGAAGGTGCGACCTTCCGGCCCTGATCGTGGGCTGCATCGAGCTGCGGCATATATTGAGTGGGTGAGGATTTGCACCTCATATGGCAAGCTTGTTTATTTGTGACACATCTTAACCGTTATGCCCTTACTCGCGTCTACCTGTTCCGCCACCGCTCAATCGTTATCTGCTCCGCATGTCGGCTTCGATTGCGAAACTCTGGAGCAGCGTAACGTGAAGGGAGTCCCCCGGCAGGAACACACAAGAGAGGCAACCTCCTATCTGTTTTATATCTCACTAGATACCCCCGCCGGGGGAGTGGGTTGGCCTTTGGGCCGTGGTTGGTCACAGCCCGAAAGGGGAAGAAAAAGAAGGAATTTATTCCTATCCAAATATATTATACATCATAATATAATTAATTAATACCACAAGATGTAGTGGTCAAAACGGGCGGCGAAATATCTCGACTTTGCTCCCCTCGAGCTGCTGGACATATTCAGCGAACATGGCCCATGCGTCAGACACTATTCCTTTTACTTTCTCCTCGGCCCTTTTTCTTCATGAATTGGCTCTGATAAGGCCCTTTCTTCGCTCCATCCCGCCTTAATTCTCGCCTGAACCGTTCCGTATGGAAGCCCACGATCTCTGCACTTTTGAGCCAAACAATTCTTTTTGTCAATAAATGGTGTATTAAGGGCATCTTCAACACTCATTCCATAGCGAGTAATGCGAAGATGGATCGCCTTATATGGAAGGTTCATCCTTCGGCATGCCTCTTTCAACGTCACTTCTTCCCCGTCAATTTCCACCATTCTAAGATTTCTTTTGTTTCTCGCTTGCTCTTCTCTGGTTATCCAGCAACAATTCTCTGGGCAATAACCTTTATTAACATCCTTTCTCTCAATGGTTAAATCAGAAGAATATCCATGAGAAATAGCCCAATCATAAAACGCTTGAAAATTATGTTCCCATTCATCACACAGTTTAATGCCTCTTCCGCCATAATTTTTATAAACAGGTGATTTTTCTCTGTTGCACCTATCCTTCATTTTACTCCAAATCCCATACAATCTTGATTGAGACTTTCCGTGCGTTCTTCTCTTTTCTGCCAGGTTGTGGATGTTCTGCTCTTCTTTTAAGCAGCCGCAAGATGCTGTTTGGCCTGATTTGACGCTTCTTGGCCGAACTCCATAAACCATATTCCCGCAATCACATTTGCAATCCCATGTCCATGCATGATATTTCCCGGCCTTTTCCCATCTAAATCCGATGATTGTAAGCCGCCCGAATTTTTTTCCAAGCCATTCTGGATTATTATTTATTTCTCGCATTTTCAATCACTCCTTTTAATCATTATAACATAACTAAAAGGTTTGGTCAATCAAAATGGACGCCTAAATACTTCCGCTTTCCCCCAAGTTAAGTTACGAATTTCGTTTTCCAGTAACGAAAGACCATCCGGTGAATCGTCGTGCTTCACCTTTCCCGTTCGGGTGTATGTCACCAGCTCTCGCATCATCTGCCCGTACTGGTCGGACGGCTTGTATAGAGACTTGTCCTTGAAGTAAAAGTGTTTCAGTATTCCGTCAGAGGCCATCTCAATACGGGTCTGTTTATTACTGATAGTGCGCCGTGTTCTAATGCTTACACGACCGCCCATTTTCTTTACCAGTTCTTCAACGTCACGAGCAAAATAACTTCCTGCATTGTTGCTTTCAAATGTAGCAACAGAAACCTTGTGATCTACTAGTTTTTTTGCACATTCTGGCTTTGTATGCTCCGGGGTACTGTTGTCAAACACACAATCTTCGATGAATACATCCTCGCCATAGATGTACGCAATCGGCATCATAACGCTATCGCCACCACCCTCAGCCGTGTCACAAACAGAGATAATAGCATCCGGCTCCTGATCTACGGGTAGTTCAAAATATCGGTTCAGCTCGTTCTCCGGGAAAAGCAGCCCTTTTGCCTCGAATGGTTCCTGTTGAAACTGGCTTGCCCACTGGACGGGCGTGACCAGTTCCCGCTCATGCCGGTAGTATTCCGTGGTGAAAGCTGGTTTCCCGTTCAAAATGATTTCAAAATTGCTTTCATCCGTCACCGGGTCAAGGGCCGGGATTTCAACCACTTTTGTGCGCCATCCCATAGTAGGCGCTATTTCCTGTAACCTTCCAAGTGGGTCATACAGGCTGTACCGTGTACCCTGTGCGACAATTGGACATCCTTCCAGGCGACGGCCCAGCAAATCGCCACGCACTTTGTCCCACAAGGTATCAAGGCGGTTTCGGTTGTTGGCCTCCAACTCATCAGACACAAGATCGTCCAGGTACATAACTCCATCCGGCGTGGACTCTGTTGATCCGGTCAGAGCACCATCAATACTCCGACAGGTGATGGTTGCAAACCTCTTTTTCTTTTCAAGATGGATGGTCTTTTCATCTGCGTTGGTTGCTGCAAGCCTCGCTGTCGGAAACACATCATAGTACAGATACTCTTCCGGCTTTTGCAGAATATCCAGGCATCCAGTGTAGAACGACTTTACCAGGTCATTCCCAGCGCCGGAACAGATGGAAGATCCTCCAGGGTGTCGGCCAGCACGGAACAGGACAAACATCAAACCGAGGGTTGTTTTCCCGGTTCTTTTCGGCTGGCTTACTGTCAGCAAATCCAGTTCCCCATCCGCCACCTGCTGAAACGCATTGACGATAGGTAGAAGGACCTTCCGCCTCGGCATATAAAACCGCTTATCATTCGGTCTATTCCACTCTATGTACCTCAGAAAACAGTCAAACGAATACGGCGCATCAAACAGCAAACTCCGCTTATTCAACTCAAACATCTTCGCGTCCGTCCGCTCAGCAGCGTACTTGGCCGACAGGCGGCGGACTTCTTTGTTGCGCCGGTGCGCTTCTTCAAATCCGTCTTGGGTTTCCAGCAAGCGCAACACATCGAACGCATCCGAAAGCGCCGACGGGTCAGATAAATCACGCTTGAACGCTTTGTCTACCAGAGTGTGAATGTCCATATGTTCACCGCCCTTCGTGATTATTCGTTTCTTTCGCAATCAACATCCGCACAAAAGAAGATACTGAAAGACCGTAATCCTTTGCTTTCAGGTTTACGGCTTCCAGTAGCTCCTTAGATATGCGTATTGTCAATCGCTCAGTATGTGTACTGTTCGATTGTCTTTTCAAGCGTTCCTTCTCCTTGTTCTGCCAGTTTGATAAATTCTAATACCTTTTCACTCCAACCTGCAATGATATTGGTCTTTGCGCCGTGAAATTGCTGTGTTCCATATCCCTGCAAGTCAATAGCGTGTACCCAAATGTCATTCCCAGACAGTCTCCTGTATTCATCTGCAAGCGCCTGAACGGGCTTTATGCTCCATCCATAGGAAAAATTACATTCATTATCCGAAATAATGATAACCCTATCAGCCTTAATCCCGTCTTTAATCATTTTTTCAAACGGTAGCGACATTCGAGTTCCGCCGCCGCAATATGAGTGAGATACCTTTTCAAGGATAGAACTCTTGCTTGAAACCGCTTCTTTCCGTATTTGTGTATCAAAGGTATAGAAATAGCTTTTCTCGCACACCTTACTCGCCATCACTCCAAGCATCATACCGATCTCGTAGCAGAATACTTTTGACTTACCGCTAACAGGAGACCCCATAGAGCCAGACGTGTCAACAGCGACAACCGTAGTTCCACTCAATTCTGGTGTATTCTCAATCGATGCCTCGACTGCGCTTTCCAGCGTATCCAGCACTCGGCTATCAGCAATCTCCTGCACTTCTTTATAGGCAGACAGGAAGCGGAACGGAAGCTGCCTCGACTTCTTCACCGCTGCCGGGTCGCCCAGCTTGTCCAGAACCACATCAAGATTGTCGGGTTTGGCGTTCAAGATGTTGCGAAGGTTGCGCAGTAGCGCCATATACCCGACTTTACCGCTCTCGATCAGTCGCTCCCACGTCTCCTTGTTGTTGCCGTCTCTGGATAGTTCAACTTCCCATGTCATAGGAGGATCAAGTGTACCCTCCAGCAGTTTCTTCCACGCGGCAGACTGTTCATCATTCTTCGGCTCCGGGCGGCAGAGGCAAAGCAAATCCCGCATCTTGACAGATTTTCCGTCTCCCTTATATTTTGCAAGGGTGTACTCGTCGAACCCTTCAACAACTTCTTTCAGTCCACGCCGCAGACTGTTCGGAATCGGCTTTCCAAACATAGAGATGTAGCAAGCCATAATTTCTGTTGCATCATCGCCACGCAGACATACGGCCTTTACTGCTTCCTTTGCATACGGCTTCCCGTTTACTTCATGCGCCAGATAAGCTACCAGCACGTGGGAAACAGAGCGCATATTAAACTCCCTGCGGGCAAACACGGCCAACTTTGCAACAAACGCAGAATCAGTATCAATCACGCGCTTAATTGTCTCCTGACTCTCGGTGGAGTTATCTCCGTAGAACTTCTTCTCGTTGAAGAAAGACGTAAGCACCTGTGTGACCAACTTCGACTTGTCGCTCATAGCATACGCAGCATACCCGCTCTTGTTGGCGGTCTTAATCGTCTGCGCCTGATTAAACTTAGCCATAACACCCTCCTAAAAAAATAAGGCAAGCGCGATAAAATCATAAACAGCAAACATTCAAGCCAATCGAAGTAACTGTTTATTGCAATACGCGCTTGCCTATATTGTATAAAAATCCGACAAAAGCTACAACAGTACATTAGGTGCTCTACCAACTGAGCTACAGCGCATAGCGCTGACAGGACTTGAACCTGCGACATCCCGCTTAAAAGGCGAAGTAACCGTCGTATACAGTACGGATTTTTACCATATTTGCAAGCCGATAAAATCTGAAACGGACTTATAAATTTTGCTCTACCATTGAGCTACCCGCCGTTATTCGGCGGGGCAGGACTTGAACCTGCAACACAAATTTCCCGAAGTAACCGTTCCATGCAATGCGGCTTGTATGCCATTTGTTGGTACAAATATAGTATATCAGGTAGTCATCAAAATGTCAATATAAATCCACAAGATATAGAATATGTTCTAACAGCTTGCTCAATTTGTGTCCGTCTACGCCCGCCCTGTGGCGGGGTGCGTTATTTAATTTAACAATCAATCGTCTACCGTTATTCCATGTTCCATCAAATAATCCTCAATGTCATCCGAAAGACAATACCCATCGCAATCTGTTCCATCATAGAAAACTGTTTCTTGTAGAAGATTAAGAACATAAAAACTGTCTTTTTGCTTGTTTAAGAGGTTTCTGCAAGCCTTTAACAGAGTAATTGCCCTATCATCCATTTTCATTTTACCTCCACAATATCAGGATTCAGAACCAGAATACAATCACAATCCCATCCATATAGCGCCCAGTACAACGCTCCGCATTCACTCATGTGAAGTTCTATTGCGTCCCATCCATCGGCGAGCATCTTTTCAAAATCTGGAATATAGAATGTTGTAATTCCAGTATTGACCTGCGGCATCGCCTTTACATCAGAAACAGAACGAATGTGATACACCTTTGCGTTGCCTTTCAGTGCGAATGAAAACGAATTGTCTTTACTGCATTCCCTAAAATTCTCTGCCTCACACCAGTCTCTCCATCCATACTCTGCATCAACAGGGGAGGCCCACAGTCCTCCTTTTGGCTTGCAGAAGTATGGTTCGTTTTTTATCTCTTGGAATTTTGACTTGTCAAAACTGGTGCATCCATAGTGAATATATTTCATACATCAACCTTATTCCAATTCGCCAATACCGTCAAGAAGTGCAATCCGATCTTCTCTGGGTCATATTCATGTGCAGAGCAAATCATTCGCAGGCCATCAGGTGTGAGTAGCCTGCCGGCGTCTCTATCCCGGAGCATCCTCTGGTATTCATTGTACTGCTTGTCGGTCAGTTTTTGCATATTCAATCCTCCGCCGGTTCTGGGTATGGCATCCAGTGAGTAACTATCATTCCTCTAAATACAGAATTTATTGGAGTCCATTCCTCAAACATTTTATCTTGAAACTGCCAGGCTTCATATTCTTTTAAATATCTGTAATTAGACAAAACCTTTTTCTTGCCCGCCCATTTTACCGTCACCATCACCGGCTCCATATCCGGCGGCATCCTATCAGTGCATTTGATCCAGGCCATCATATCCTCCTTTCTGTTTTTCGGCGATTTTAGGAGTCCTTCTTTGCTGCTGCGGATTTGTAGCACTCTTCTATATAGTCTGCAATCGCTACAATATATGTAGACATTACAACCTTTGCCCCGTGTGTTCCTATGTGGGTTGAAAGAAATTTTTTGAAATCCCCATCATAAAAGAATCCTGGTTGCTCTTTTTCCATTTCTAAAATTTTTGGTAGTCCACGGTCTTCCAATTCAACTTCTATGTCACTTATCATCTTTGCGGGATCTATAACTCCCATAGCAGAAGATGCCCGTCTTCTATATACCCACCTAAAAAATCCTTCTCGGTTCATTGTGTCCGGAGAATCAATATGACAATTTCCGCAGAGTAAAAACAAGTTTTGTGGTGTATCTTCCCCGCCCATAGCATCAGGTACAATATGGCACCTATTCAACCCGGATTTAACTACCTTATCCATCCAGAGGCGGTGTATCTCTTCATCTGTCGGCGGATTTGAAATTTTGTCTTCGTATTCCGTGATGATCGGTTTCGAGCAAGCCCAGCACATCGGCTCTCCTTCATCCTTAACAACCGGAATCGAGTCTTTCCCTGCATACCGCTCCAGAACGATGCTCCCGTCCTTGTTGATGTATTTGTCTTTCCAGTAATCGAAAATGGCCCCGTGTTGTGTCGAAATCTTCCGTTTTTCTTTCAATCCTGCTCCTCCTTTAATATAGGCTCGTGAACGCCCTTTACCCATTCGCCGTCTTTCCCGTACTTGTAGTATCCTTCATAGGTTTTTCTGTTCTTCAAGATGTATTGCACCGTCGAAATCTGAAAGTCTCCACCTTTACGAGTTTTATACCCCTCTGCTTTTAGCGTATCGCAGATGCCCTTTAATGTGCTCCCCTGCTCATTCAACTCGAATATGCGGCGCACAAGGGGAACCTCTTCCTCGCACAGAGTCAGCTTTTTACTTCCCTTTTTCGACTTGTACCCATACGGAGCCTTCCCACCAGAATAGCCACCTTTGCTTGCCTTAACTGCTCTTCCATCGCTCATTCGCATAGCGATAAATGCCCGCTCAATTTCTGCGAACGCAGCAGACATGGCTTCAAGCATAGGCTTGAACATACCGGCAGAACCAAAATCCTCCTGCACGCTGATAACTTCAATATTCCGCCGCTTTAGCAAATACCTATATGCAAAATAGTTTTCTACATTTCTGGATAACCTATCGTTCTTTGCAACAACCATCGCCTGGATCGGCGGATTAGTGATATCCCCATTCAAAATCTTCGCAAGCTCCGGCCTGTGCTCCGCATCCTCGTGTCCGCTCACAGCTTCCTCGATATACCATTCGGCTATCGTGTACCCGTTCTTCTCGCAAAAAGACATTATCTCGTTCTTCTGCGCCTCAATCCCAAACTTATCTTCTCCAACCTGGTTATCCGTGGACACCCGGCAATATCCGACTACATTTTTAACCATCTTCACGCCCTCCTTGCTTACGAATTGATTATACCGTAAATTCAAATACCTGTCAACCGCCTTTTTTATTTTTGGGAAAATTTTTGAGTCTTTTTTCTGCGTTGTGGCAGGAAATACCTCACCCTCTCTTCCTATAACGGGCGATTCCCCCCAGTGGTGTCCAGTGATCCGGCCCATTCCACGCGCCCCGCCCGGTTTTCACATACGAATAACCAAAATTATTTTATCGGGAAATTTACGAAAACCTATTGACAAGTATTCGAATGTGTGCTATCTTATGCTCACAAGGAACAAACAACAACAGGCCACAGGCCGGGAGGGAAAGAAAATGAAGAGCTACGCAAAGGCCGGATATTTTACGGGCTGGCAGTACGACGACGAAACCCGCAAGAGCTCCCACCGCATCTATTACAACGACATCGACATTGCAACGGCAAATTTACTGTGTGACGGCGTTGTTGTGGGGAATGCAATGAACGCAGACCGCCACATGCAGAGAGTGGACAAAGCCAATAATCACATGTGGTAAACCAACCGCCCGCCCCGGAGGTCACGAGGGCAAAATAAAAGCCCCGGCCACTACTCGCAATAGTGACCAGGGCAAGAAGAACCCCAGAAGAACCACCAACCAGGGCAAGCCCATAATAACACGGGCGGGCCCTCCATGCAAGGAGGAAGAACAAATGATCAGTATCACAATTTATCTCGACGGCAAAACCAGCGAATGCGGCTATAAATACGTTGTGCAGCGCGATTGCACGGCTTGGACAGCCTACCGCACAGATAACGGATTCCGCCGTTTTTTGGCTGTCTACGACCTGAAAATTAACCCGAAATTTACACAGCTGCACGACATGCGCGCCGCAGGGAAAGGCCGCGTAATTACAACGGCTTGCTACGACAAGCGCGTAACAGACGGCCCCTATTTTTGGAGCCTGGACGACGTACCGGAAAACGCGCGTCGGTTTGTTTCTCTCTGCAATGGGGAATATGTTAACTGCTATATAACGGACGACGGACAGACGGCCACGGTCTACCGGCCCAACCCGAACGCTAAAAACGTATATATCCCGTACAACTACCGGGAAATGGCCGATAAAATCGGGTAAGGAGGGCAAAACAATGGAAATGCTGCACATCAGCAAATCGGACTTTGACCGCATCGGTGCAGATTACAAGGGCGTTTACATGGACTATCAGGGAGTATTTCCCAAGCGCAAGGGCCGCCGGGTTGCGTTTCTCCCCGGCCATGGTACAACGCTTTACACCGAGGGCATACACTTTATTGTGGACGGTGACTATTCCCATCTTCCCATCCTTTGTAAGGCAAACGCGGAGGAGGGCGCGGCTTATCAGTTCGGCGGTGGTGTCCTATACGTCAAGCGGATTTACCGCATCAGCGAAGATTATGCGAACGAAAACAACTTGCTATACCTTGACCGGGTAGAAACCAGCGCAGGAGACTTTGCGTTGCCTGACGGCGGCACAATCAACGCGGCGCGGGCTTGACCCGCCCGCCGGGAGAATGGAGGAAACAAACCATGACAAACGACGAAATGAAAAGGGCCGTTGATCTACTGGCAGAATACGCCCGCACCGGTCTATTATGTGTCAGCGGCGAAGAAGCAGAGCTTTTGCGGAGGTTTGCCCGCACGATGGAAGAATGGGGGAAATAAAAATGCTTAACATGCACAACCCGGACGACTGGGGCCGGATAGATTGCAGCCAATGCCCAGAGCGCCACATGTGCGATCAAGTACAATATGACTGTCCGCTTGACGATCCGCCCCTCTTCCAAGAGAGCAACGAGGAGGTGACCCCCGCTTGATTATCCTATTTGTTTTACTCCTTCCCTTGATGGTGATCTGGGAGACGGCGAAAAAATCTTGACGGCCCCGAGCGGGCGCGATACAATCAACATAATAGATGCCCGGCAAGACCGGGGGAAAGGACGGAAAACAATGGAGCGCACGGAATACAAGGGATACATCATCGACACTGACGATCTGGGGCGGCCCTACATCTACAACACCGCCAGCCCATACAGTGAGGGCAGCGACCATATCACCGTATACGCCGATACACTGGAGCAGTGCAAAGCAATCGTTGATGCCCGCATCCAGTACGGCGCAGACATCCGCCGATATAGCGACATCGGTTAATATGCCACCATCGCCCGCCCCGGGACAGCCTGGGGCGGTTTTTCGTGCCTCTATTGCCTTCAGGGTGTCCGCCCGTGTCCCTGTATTCCCTACATACGATCCGCCGCTTGTGTGGCCTCCTACGGCCCGCAGGCGGCTATTTTGCGTCCGCGTCCGGCAGGGCGGAGCAGGCCCCAAAAAGCAAAACCGCTGCAAAGGCCATTTGCAAGCCCGTAGAGCGGTTTTTGCGTCCGGCAGTGTCCCTATACTCCCGCGCCCCAAAAACGCCGCACAGAGGCCGCCAGAGGCCCGCGCAGGGCATAAATCAACCCCGGCCCGCTCCGTCAGGAGTAAGCCGGGGATTTGTTATTTGTTGCGGGCCAGAGAGAGCACCGCGCAGCGGTTCTTGTCGGCATCCCACCAGGCGCAGCGGGGGCCGTCACACTGCCCGCCGATATACTCCACGCGGGGCGGCTCGCCGTCAGCCCGGCACTTAATCACATCAGCCCGGAGCAGATCCGACACGTCCGGCGCGGGGTCGAGATTCCAAAAGGCCATCACCGGCGGCCTAGTGGCTTTCAGCGGACACAGCTTCCCGCGCGTGAGGCTGTCATAGTCGATAGTCCCTGACGGGATTTCGGTTCCATCCATAGTCGCAGCCTCCCAAAAGTCGTTTCGTAGTTGTTTCTCTTCCAGAAAGTTCCTGAAATAGTCGTTACTCATCCACCACAACAGACCCGGCGATCCGCTCTTCAAGCTGCTTTTGGTCGGGAGAGTCGCCGAGGGGCGCACCAGGGGTAAGGGTAATTTCTTGGCGGTCAGCATAGTCGAAATTGTTCTTCCCCAAAAAGATTGCAGAAACCGGATTTACCTTCCCATTAAGGATGTAATATTCCCATAAAACTTCAAGTTTTCTGTACTCTTTTTTTATCAAGTCCCTAGTTGCGGAGCTGCATTCTAGGTTTCTGTGCGGAACATCATGCGTAATCTCCCATAGTCGCCGCCTATCAAGCCCAAGCACATCAGCCATACCAGAAACTTGCGGCTTCGTATCAAAGTCGATACAAAGTTGCCAAAACTCATCCATTCTCTGCTTTACAGCTTTTTCGTCGGAAAGGTCAACTCTATCGAATTTGTTAAGGGCTTGGATAAACATAGTCGCTTTGCTGTTATCGCCCGGCTCCGCAAGTTCATATCCAAACTGCTGGAGGTCTGGACGGTTTCTTTTTCTCTTGACGACTTGTTTCATAGTCGCATCATTCTTGTTCAGAGTTGCCACCTCCAGTCACATACAAAGTTCCATCGGCATTAAGTCTGGGTGTTATCGCAATAGAACGATGTCCATTCCCAACTTCTGTCGCTACCACAACATAGTTTACCCCTGTGTTCTCATCAACAACTTGTAACGTTTCATAGGCTCCATTTTCGTTTTGGAACCAAATCTTAATAGGATTTGTTTGTTCCGCGCTTGCAACAGTCGATGAACACGCTCCAAGCAAAAAAACAAGGAATAATGCAATTACTGTACCAACCCGTTTCACTGCTCATTGCCCTCCCTCGCAAATCCAAATCGTTCACGCGCTCTCTTCGCCATCTTTTCCCGTTGTTCGTCTGATAGTTCCTTTGGTGCGCGGACCTTAATCCACTTCTTAGGGAAAGTATACTCCCTTACACCTTCATCAGCTCGAACTATTGTAATTTCTTTATGTTTTTCTGCAAGTGCATCCAATCGGCGGATTAGAGCACGATCCATAGTGTAGCAGGAGGCAAGAGGTTCTTCCTGGTTATAGTTGTAGATGGTTTCCATCTCATATTTTGTAAGTTCCATTACTTCCCAAACACCGCCTTCATATAGTCGCTGATCAGTTTAATTTTCATTTGTGTATAAAATCCCTATTTAATCATAGTCCATGAATAGTTGTTTGTCAACTATTATCTTGAAAGTTTTTGCGATTTTCGGCTTCTTGAAGAAGTTCGCGCATAAATTCTCCGGTAAAATAATTGGCCTGTTGGTCAGTAAAGCCGGATTTAAGGCAAGCCTGATAAAAAGCCATCATGGTATCAGCTATAACGCCCATGCTGTTGAGAAAGTCGTTAAGATTGCTAGTCAATATCGGCACCTACTTCCTCGCGTAAGATCTGTCGAAGGTCTTTGACTGTGCAATAACCCTTTGCAATGCTGTCCGATAGGTCTTCGATTTCCTTCCATACACGTTTAAGGTCTTCGAGCTGATAGCCCTCCTTGTCTGACAAAACAGTAAAGAAAATGGACCATGCAAGACGGACGGCTTTTTCAGTGGCTTCGCGTTTTGCTTTGGCTACGTCAGCTTGTGTTGCTGGACGGCGATGAGGATTAACTTTTTTCATGGTTCTTTCCTCTTGATAGGCCGGAAATATTTCTCCATCGTCACCCAGCGTTCTCCGCAGAACGGGCATTTTCTGCGCCGCTCAATGCGTCCGCCCAAAACAGTGCGAGAGTCGTACACTTCTCCTTCTCGCCCGCAATTTGGGCAAATCCTAGCTGCGGTGATATTATCTGCCATCATAATTCTCCTCGTCAAACACAGTGCCGATGACCTCACTGTATGCTCCGCCTTCCTCCATGTCGAACCAGCATAGTGTATCAATGTTAGGCTTTGGCCCGCTCAAATGGACAATCTGAAATCCCCATGTATATCCGCAGTTTGGATTTCCAAATTCAATGCGCCCTGTCCACTCATAGTCGTTTGGTTCGTCTTTGAATTTGAGTATATCCCCTTCAAACACTTTCCGCCCGTCGCTGTCATCTAATCCGCTATACTGCCCCACCGTGGAGGGGAGGACCTTTTCTGCATCGTAGTAATCACTATCAAATTCACCGCCAGTCACGATGAAATAGTCGTCGCATGGTTCCCCATAATAGCTGGTTCTATGAATAAGGCTTCCTTCCACCCACTCCCCCTTGACCTTCTCCCCATCCACCACAATGGTGTCCGAGCCGTCGCAGGGGTGGAAACCTCTGAATAAGATTTCTCTCATGTCACCCTCCAATCTCTGCAATACTCTCAACAAAGCAGTTGTAGTAGGTATATCTCTTCCCCTGATAGTCGAACAGGACATAGCCGCCATCGTTTCCTTCAATGTCGATTCTGCCCTCGAACTCCGCAATTAAATCCCCGTTAGCTGTATAGACGCGGATAACCCGCTCCATCCCATTTGACAATTCGCTCTCCTGATCTACCAAAGCTCTTTGGCCGCTGGCTGTGTTATTGTAGTACCAAAGCATACCAATCAGGAGCGCGATGCAAATAACACCGCATATAATTGGCGTAGCTATTCTGGCTGCAAGAGTTTCCGCGCAAACAGCAATAAAAACTCCAAAAGCGATCAGACAAGCCGCTATAAACAAGAATATAGTCCATCCGCCAATAGTCATCTTTTACTCTCCATCTCCAAAAACTTCTGTGCCATAGCCGCAACCTGGATGGCCTCGCAGGCGGCGTTGATGGCATGTATTTGTACAAGCCCGATTTCTAGGGACACAGGATTATTTTCGATGATCTTGTTAAAGATATCTCCCATATATCCCTTGATTTTGTCAAACTCAGTTCCTAGTTCAACCTGTTCCTCCAAAATCACCGCCCACCCCTCATGCGCTGAATGGAACTGCGGGAACCGCTCATTGGCGGCAGCAAGCTCTACGGCTACCAGCTCCAGGACTTGGTTCTCGATGGCGTTCATTCCGCACCTCCGATGATCTCGTCAAGGGTGACGGTTTCGCCAGGGCGAATAGAGGGAAACATTCCTTCCTCCATGCCAATAGAACACCATCCAATAGTCCAATCCTCGCCCGGCCCGTCCATCATTTCGGTCCAACCATCTTCGTCCTTATGGATGTGCGTAAAGATGTCTGTGCCAAACATCCGCTTGATAGTCTTCGCATCCTCCACCTCCTGCTCGGTGAAGCGGGGCTTTTCGTCCAAGTCCCACTCGTGTACCCACTCACGAGAGCAAATTCCCCGATGGTACATCGGGCACGTCTGCTCACACGGGCTTTCTGTATGGGTCGACCCGTATTGATAGCACCACGCTTTTAGCTCCCTCAGCGTCCAGTCCTTCAACGGCTTGTCCATGTTGGCCTCCTCCAAATGCACGCGTGCGTTTTCGATTGCATCGGCGTGCGTTTTTTCGTGTGTTTGCGTGTGTTCCTCCACCACCTCATAGCCCATCAGGCTGGCGGCTCTTTCTGCGTTTTTCTCAACAACTGAGCAACAGTCTGTGTTATAGTTCATGGCTTTTCTGCCAATCGGGCAACTACCAATTCCGGGGCAATCCCAACATTGGTATGCATCTTCCAAAGCATCAGATATATCTTCAAATACTTCCCCCGTCTCCGGGTTACGAAACTTCATGGTCGGCCTCCTTCCTCTCCCCAACGCTGCAATAATCATCCGGCATCATATCTCGCTCAAAATTGTCACAGTAGATGATATCGTCTCCCGGTCTGGTGGCATATGCGCACTCCCTGCACCTGACCACAGGCACCACGTTGGTGACTGGGACAAAATTAACTAGCCGAACAAACTCAGCATAAGCCTCCGCTCCGGTCATTTCCCGCATAGCAAGCTGCTCGGTCCCGGATGTGAGCGCACCCATCAGCGATGCCCTCTCAATGTACTTCTTCATTCCTGCTCCCTCACTCTCCGTACAATGTTTTCCTTCCCCAGTCATAAAGCCCTGGATATTCATGGGGATTGAAATTGAACCCGTAAAAGTCATAAAATGCGTCATTACTCATTTGGAACCAGTCAAGACAAAGTTTTTTCTTGCTATATAGCTTCCCCTGAATAAAAATCCCATCTGTCCCCGGTAATGTGAATATGTTCACTCCTGCTCCCTCCGTAGTGCTTCCTCTGCCTCGGATCGGGTGAGAAAAACGGTTTTTCCTAGTTCACTTTCTGGAAAACCAAGCCCATTAAAAACAATCCCGTCTTCCAAACTTGTGTTTATAAACAAATTCCCGCAAGCAAATATTTCAATATAACGAACTCTGAACGTAGATATAAAGTTTCTTGTTGGTTGATAAATCTCGTCCCCAACCTTACACGGCAGCACCACGCACCTCCCCTCCCGTTTGGCCTGAACCATTTCCATCAGCTCGTCCAGGTCGTACTCGTCGCCCAGGATGTCCTCGATGGCGGCGAGGCGGCGTACAATGTCACCAACACTTTCGCACTCGAAAGATATACTGGCTTCATTTGTTCTAATTGTCAACCGCTCCATTGTCAGTCCTCCTTCAGCTCTCCGGAAAAATCAAACTCCCATTTGCAGCTTTCTGCGCCCATCGGCCCACAGTTACCGCATATTGCCGTACAGACATAATCCCCTGTATTGTGCTTACATGCGACACACGGCATGTCTATGCTTTCCGTGTACTTTTGCGCCCAACTCACCGCCGCATCCCTCTCGGCTTTCACCTGCTCCAGCTCAGCCCGCAGCTTCTCGTTTTCGGTCTGGAGCGTGGAGAGGGCGGTGGCGGCCTCGTCGCAAATACTGCAATATTTCCCATAGGCTCGCACACATGAAACTCCGTGCTGTCGCAACGTCTCAATCAGCTTCTCAATGTCCATCAGGTGTCCTCCTCCGCTGGTTGCTGGAGCCACCACAATCTGCAATCATCGCATTCGTACTGGCCTTTGCACATATCGCAAAATGTTTTCCCGTAAATCTGCGAGCCAAAATCCCCAATTTCAATGCGGCTGATAAATTCAGCCAGCTCCTCGTCTGACATGGCCCTGATCCGGTCGGCGTTGGTCACAACTACTGTAATTACCCCAGTTCCTCCGCAGTTTGGGCATCGTTCTAACCACGCAGATTTTTCGTTAAATTTTGAAATAAAACCCTGCCCACGGCAGTCCAAGCAAGGAATTTCTTTTTTCATGTGTTCTCCTATCCCTCCGGCTAAAACCACCGGTAATTCAATTCATCATCCAGCATCGACCATCGGAAAATCTTGTCGTCCGCCGCGATCAGGCCCTCATCCTCCAGTTGAAATCGCCGGTCGAAATCGTGAACGGTGTGGCCGTCTGCCTTGAATGTCACCGGGCTGTCCTTGTCCCATTTCATCATCAGCGCCCACAGCTCCGGGTAGTTCTTGCGCAGGAGCCTCAACTGTTGGACACCTTGATTGTGGCAAAACCAGCAGCCGCCTCGGGTTGCGGTTGTGTAAATTGGGGACAGCAGATCGTTTTTCTCGCACCATTGGCGGCAATCATCCTCGGTCCATCCAGCTTCCACAAGTGGGCTTTTTTTAGTGTCGGACAGGTTGTGAAATCGGTTCGGCTCATCAGCGGCAATCCCAAGATAGTATGTACCAGCACTCTTATTGGCTCCTTTCAGCGCTGGTAGTTTTAGATCCCTATTGCACCACTGCCCCAACCGTATAGGCCATCCTCGTATCCCTCCCGCAAATTTTGGTTTCGCTTTCCCCGACACCTTGCAGAAAAATCCGCTTTCAAACGTCCATTTGCTGCGATAATGCTCCACCTCAATTCCCCACCGCTCCTTGATGAGCTTGTCCGCATGGGCCTTAAACTCCACCATTGGCGGCAGGTCGGCAGGGATGGTATCGGTGGCCCATACCTCCGCATGCACGATCCGGTCAAGTGGCCAGCCTAGTTCCTCAATAGCACCCAGGCAGGCCAGTGAGTCCTTGTCAGCTAACCATAGCTGAGACTTAAAATGTGCTCAGCCACGGTTTACATCACCTTCCTCTCCCTCCGGCGGGCGGCGATAGTTGTCCTTTTTCTCTCTTGCGCAGTTAAAACACGGGCCAAAACTTCCATGTGTTTTCCAATAACACCCACCACATGTCAGCGGCTCGTTCGGCATGGACTCCTCCAGCATGGTGGCAAACATCGCATGGTATTCTTCTGCCTCTCCATCCCGAAGACTGCACACATGTCCTTGCGCCCATTCTCTGGCAAGTCTAAGCGCCCTTTGTCTGGTCATTTCTGATCCTCCTTTGCAGGCGGTTTGGGAAGCGACATCCAGTGGGTGACATTTACGATTTTTGTAAAATCCCAGTCTCTCCAGGTGACCTCTGTTTCGGCATCCATAGTCATGGCATATCCATAGTCACAGTATTGAGCGATTTTCATTTGCCAGTTTCCGGCGCTGTCTTTTTTCGCTACCCAGTATGACTTCGCCCCTGTTCCCGGATTGTATTCCGGCAACCTCTCCTCCACGCTCACCCACTCGTTCGGCGGGGTGAGGGTGGGCATATTTTGGACTGCCTTTCTCACTTTGTCCATATCCATATACGGCTTCCAATGCGACATCATTTTCAAAAGTCTATCCGCATCAATCGCCCGCATCTTTCAGCGCCTCCAATCTCCTCTTCAAATCCTCAACGGCTTCCTGCGGTGTTTCTCCGCGTCCTACAGGGATCTCCGTTGTTTCCCAGAACCACACGCAGGTAACATCATCTTCTGCGGGTTCGGTCGGAATTTCGTAATACGCCATATTCCAAGCTGTAAATATCCCGCCAGAGTAAGTGCCTGTATATCTGTCATTGATAATTGTCAGGGGATAGATTTCATTCATGATGCAGCGCCTCCAATCTCTCCATCACCATGTCCACGGCCTCGTCTGTTAACGGTTTTCCGCACTTCGGGCAAAACAAGAACTGCTCCTTTTCCGGGAATCTCCAACTACCAAGAGCACAACAAATTTTTGCATAGTGCTTTGTTATCTCGAAACCAAACTCTCCGAAATCCGCCGTGTTGCAGAAATCACACCCAGACCACACCTTCTCCACCTGCTCCCGGCTGATAGGGCGAAGGGCGGCGAGGGCCATATCAAGAGCCTCCAGCGTGTCCTCTGTTCCAGGCCACTTTGCCTCTGTATGAGCTAATCGCTCAATAATGGTAATCGCTTCTTCCCGCGTCATCATGGGTGGGCCTCCCTTCGGTTCCATTTCTCCACGATTTCGTTTACTGCCTTTGACATGTCAAAGCAGCAGTTGGACATGGGACTTGTGTGAATGCGTGTTTCAAGCCCGCATTCAGTACAGATTATAGAAAACTCGAATGCAATCATTGTGTTTAATTTACAAAGGACAACTTCTCCACCGCAATGCGGACATTTCTCAAGTTTAATCATTCCATCCCCTCCAGCATCTCCATCTCCTCCGCGCTCAGAATCGGCGCGCGGGTGTTCCAGGCGAGGCGGGCTTGTTCTGTATCCGCAAATCCTTTAGAGTAAACACTTGGGCCTTCCCAGCCGCAATCATCACACTGATACCAGACCTCATTGTGCCTGTACCAATCTATGATATTGTCGCCACCGCATCCAGGACACGGCACCAGCACCCCCTGCTCCGTCAGCCGCTTCGCCGCCTCTTTATTACCAAGCAGGGCGCGTTTTTCGTCTGTCATGCTCCATCTCCCCAAAATGTGATTTGTTCGACTTGTTCATCTTGCTTCACATTTGAAAGCATTTTACCTTGTGCAAGCTCGAAAAAATGTTTGTCAACCTCAAACCCATAGGCGTTTCGCCCAAGTTCGTATGCCGCCCGCAGTGTAGTCCCACTTCCAGCACACGGATCAATTACCACATCTCCAGAATCTGTGAAAATTGAAATCAGCTCTTTCAGCAGCTTCACTGGTTTTTGCGTTGGATGGATTTTCGGGATTTCTTTTCCATCACGTTCCCAGTAAAACCAATTGAAGATCATTCGCCCATCGTTTCTGAACTTCGGCAGTTTATCCCGATACAACACCACAGCAAACTCTGTTGCACCGACAATCTTCATGTTTGCTTTCAACACCTGCGCGGAGTAATTCTTGACAAAGAACAGAGGGTAACTCTTTGCAAATCCATACCGCTTTCCGTATTCAACGACCGTCTGCATCTGCTCAAACGCGCAGAACACGATCATGGCCGGGGCCTGTCCCTTCACTTTTGGCTCCTTTTTCAAGAGCCGATTGCAGAAGTGCATATACTCCGCGATCTTGAATGTCCCGTCAGTATGGAAAAAGCTCTGTTTCGCCAGCTTACTTTCCCCATTCTGGTTGTCTCCGCCCTTGTACCACATAGGATTGCTGGCATAGGCGTCAACTCCAATGTTGTACGGTATGTCCGCAATTACAAGCTGGGCTTTCGGAATATGATAGGATTTGAAATTCTGGAAATTATCGTGGAATAGTTCGCACTTTGTCATGCTCTCTTCCTTTCCAGCGGGCAGCTCTCAATAGCGTATGTAGTCACCCATGTTTTCCGCCCGCCCCGGTTTCTCCCAACAATGAACGTCCGTTTCTTGGCCGTCCAGCCCGGTACTGGCTTTTCCTCACGCAGCCATGGACACTGACTAATCGGGCAGCAGCAATCCATGCAGGGATTGGCTGAATACCGCCGGATGGGGACCAGGTATTGTTCAAGTTCACCCATATCACCACATCAGCATCGCTCCGCAATCTTCACAGAACCGCGGCTTTCTGGTTGCGTGCTCTTGATTGAAGAACTTCCCACAACAAGGGCAGTTGGCACCATGTTCTGAAAGGATCACGTTCTGTTGGAGTTCATTTTTTAGAATTCCATCGATGGTATCAACCAGCGCAAGGCAGTTTTCGCTTGTCGGTTCCTTTTTCGCCTGTGTCCTTGCCTGCTCTGACAACCGCAAAATTTTCTCCCGCTCATAGGCGGTGTTGTCGCGGAAGTTATCTAGTTGAATTTCTTTCAACGCACGAGCTTTGAGCTTTCTCTTCTTGTCAATCGCCTGTTCCCTGGTGATTGACCCTCTTTGATAGAGCACATAAATCTCAGACAAAATCCGATAACCACACTCGTCAAACATAGAAAGCCCTTCAGGGACAGGCTCATGATTCTTTGCCTGTTCCTCATAATCAAAGAACATAGTTTCCTCCTTTTGTAACCGCCGAAACCGCTTGTTACCATTGTGCGGTAACACCTCCGCCTTTACTCCCACAACGGATGCACGGTTTTGTTACCGCGTTACCGAACTTTTTACCTCTCGCAAAACAAAAAATATTGCGTACACAATTTTTTTATTTTATAAAACATACTGAAAATGCGGTAACAGCGGTAACGGGTAACGCTCTCACGGAAGCAGCTCTTCTTCATATTCGCCGAAAATGTTCTCGCCTTCCTGCATTTTCAAGCAAACAAGGCGGCAAGGCCGTCCATTTATTCGTTTTACGATTGTTGGCCGCCCGTCCTTCCCACAGATGATGTTACCTGTATTTTTCGCCCAACCCAGGAAAGCGGAGGCGTTGTAACCCTCATCCTGGAGGATTTGATCGAACTTGGACCGGATAATATAGGCGTAATCGTTGTCCAAGTCTCCCCATATCTCACCCTGGTGGGTATCCGCTTCGGGCGTAAATCGGGCTTGGTTGATGTTGATGTAATCGTACAGATATTGCAGGGCCCGAGCATTCTGATTGACAGCCTCTTTCGAGACAAGGTATTTGGAAATGTCTTCCGGCTGAAGGAGAATTCCGTCCTGAAATATCCATTCCTCTGCAAGTGCGTCTGCGGCTAATATAAGCGCCGCAGATGCCGTCTGCTTGTCCATGGTGTCGCCGGTCTTCAATGCGTCCTGCATGGCCTCCTGGAGCTTTTGAACGTGTTCCTGGGAACCTTCTTCCATCAGATGTTCAACAAACTCTTTTCCGGCAAAACCGTAGTTGGAATAGAGCTCTGTTGCAGTCTTTTTGGGTTCGTCAAAGAGCTTCGTATCGTGGCAGTCTACCTCGATAGTCCGGTTGACTGCACCCTCTCCGCTGTTGGCTGAGATAATGGGGAATTCTCCTGTTGTGATAATGCAGTTCCGCCAAGTTGGTGTTTTCTGGAGGCCGCCCTGTTTCTGACCTCGTGTCCGTCCTACCCCCTCAGACAACTGGTAGATCATCTTGTCAAAGTCTTTGCGGTTGTCCTTGACAAGCTGAAGCTCGTCGACGATGAGTGGGAGGGAGTTGCAGAACGCTGCTCCCAGCTCTTTTCCGACTTCCGTCGCGTTGAAGGTCTGAATATAAACTCCGATCTCCGGGTTTGCCCATACGCTGGCAGCAAGAACAAGGCTTAAAGACTTTCCCGTTTCGCTTCCGCCCCATAGGTGGACGAAAAACGGGAGGCAGTTGCATGGCTTTACCAGCACGGAGGCGAACGACGCGGCCAGAACAATGCGGGCAACTACGTTTCCCGGCGTTTTACCGGCTCTGACGGTCCGCACACAGTCAAGCCATACCTGACGGCTCCCCTTTTCCTGAATGCTCTCAAACCGCGTTCTGAACGTTTCCTCGCCGTCAAAAACAAGGTTTTCCTCGTAGGGAGAAAAGCCGTAATCATCAATCCATCCCAGGCGTCCCACGCTGGATACCTCCGGGATCAGGTCGTAGTTTAGCTGCTCCACGTCGGCCAGATACCGGACAAGGGCTTTGCTGGTCTCGCTGTTCACCATGATCCCGTACTTGGAAAGGCTGATAACAGAACGGCTGTCAGAAACCACGCTGCGGTCCTCGATGACCGTCTCCCAGCGTTTCCCGAGCCGGTAAGCTAACATAACCTTGTGGACTTTGGTATCCACGTTGACGAGCCGCTGTACCGGCATGATGGGGTGATAACAGGCCACGACTTCGAAGCCAAGTTTGTCCGTCCCGTAGATCCCGGTGTCTGAGGCGTTCCAGCTCCCACAGTCCAGTTCCAATTCCTGGCCGGTGAAGTCTGTCCGATTGAAGCCCGGAGTGCTCGTTCCGCTGACGGTCTCCATATAAGCCTTGAACAGAGCGGCCAGATTGCGAATGCCGACGGATTGTGCCTGAGCGGACATAACGCCCAGAAGCTGCTTTAGCTCAAACTTATTGTCCTTGTGTGCGTAGAGATATTCAAACGGCTTCGTCGTTGTCAGGTAATCGTCTCTTGTGTAAATGGGCACGTCTCCCAATGCTCCTTGCCTCCCTTCGAAATGAAGTCGTCAAGCCAATATTCGATGTATGGGAGGCGCTTGACGGCCTCGACATAGAGTGGATGTAAAAACACAGCGTCTCCTTGCCGGATGGGCTGAAAGTTGTCTCTGATTTCCTTCCAGTATTGAAATTCGTGGGTCATGAACCGGAAATTGGCCTCTGCCTGCGCTTTCCTCCGCTGTTCTTCCCGGCGGGCCTCCAAAGCGGCAGAGCGGGCGGCTCTATCCGGATTGTTGTCTGTCAGCCCCAGTTGAAAATCCGCATTGAGACGGAGAACCGCCTGACGGAAATTCAAATCGAATAGCCGCATGACAAAATCAATGACCGAACCGTTGGCCCCGCAGCCGAAACAGTGGAAGCCGCCGGTGCCGGGATAGATATGTAAGCTTGCCTGACGGTCTCCGGCGTGGAACGGGCAGCGGATACAGTTAGCGTGATTGACCTGGAAGCCATAGTGCTCCGCTACTTCCCGCATGGTAAGCCGCTGTTTGATTTCCTCAGCTTGTCGGTTCATTTGGCAGTGCCTCCAACCGCTCTTTGAGTTCCCGGTATAGGACATCGTGGATCAACTGACCACTCGTCTCTTCTTTGCAGAACAGGATTTGGCAGTTGTACCGGGATAGCCAAGCCGTCATACTTGCCACCAGGGACTCCGGCTTCATCTGACTGCGATAGACCCCAGCATAGACTTTTTCCCAATCTCCGTTTTCAATCAAGAGATAGACCTTCGCGTTGGCCTGTTTGGCCCGCTCAAACTCCCGCTCGAACCGTTTGCGGTCCTGGCAATAGCAGTGAGCAATTTCATCCAGGTCCATCTTCCGCTCGATCACAACGGCATCCCGCAGGTCTAGGCATTCACACCTTGCAGAGTAATCGCCGAACGGCAGCGTCACCCGCTCTATCGGTAGGCCAATGGAGTCAAGGCGCTTTCTGGCTCTCACCGTGTCTTGCTCCCGCGTGTCCACCAGACAGACCATGTTGGAGAGCTGGCGTTTTACTTCTACCGGGTGCATGGTTTAGTCCCACGGGAGCTTCACATCATCGGGAATTGTGGTTTCCTCGAACCCGCCGGGGATAGCCGGAGTGCTGCTCTGCTTGTTCTTCAGCGGCTTGTCCTTCGGCATTTTGAACTTTCCGTCCTTGATGTCGCCGACACAGGCAAGCGCACACGCTCTGGTGGACCAACCCGTATTCCCGTTGTATTCCCATTCCTCATTGCGGAACAGGACGCCGACAGTCTTGTATTTCAGTGTGGCCTCGTCCCAATTCCAGTGATAGCCAGGGTTTCCATCCTCGATGCAGTAGATGGCATTGTTGAAGGTCCGCTTCGTCCATCCGTCCTTTTCGCTCCCGTCATCTTTGGGGACATTCAGCCGATAGGTGCCTCGCCAGCGGCGATCTTCTCCAGTCTGGCCGTCAAAATCCTTTTTGAAGAACCCGGCGAAGGGGCCTTCCAGAATATCAAAGGAGATCAAGAGCACATGGCCCCAGTCATAAGAAATTTCCTCTGCGTTGAGGATCTTCGCCACATAGCCGCCAACCGGGAGCTGTTCTCTGGTGGTGCTTTTCTCCGCCTTAAATCCGCTGAACTGTTTCATTCTTTTTCCTCCGTTTCAATTCTCAATGGGCAGTTCTGCCCGACATAATGGTCTGGATAGGCGCTGATTTCTCCGGTCAGAGCGCACGTCCGGCTCTGCTGGCGGAAAAACCGGCACTGTCGGCAGGAACAATCCGCCACACCCTTCCGGTCGACCGGAAAATACACGCTGACGGTTGCTGTTCCCTTGATGTAGCTGGACACGCCAGAGTCAAAGCGGTCATAACTCATAGTAGTCTCTGATGGCCTTGTCAACTGCTGCAAGGTCGTTGTCGATCAACGGCTCATTGAACATTCCCATAGGTGTTTTTACCGTGTCCTGTCCGCTGTTCCTGGTGGAGAACTGATATTTTCCATCAGTGACTACGGTTTTCAGGACGATGGTAAACATCCCTTCCAAAGTGATTTTCTCGTCCAGCAGCTTTCCGATGGTCTTGAACTTCTCGTTCCCGTTGTTGTCGATGTCGCTATGACCAAGGAAATACACGATCTTGTCATCCGGCAGAGCGGCGGCAATCCTAACCAAGGTATAGTAGTTAAGCGCCAAATCTGTGTACTTCTGGTAGCCCGTCACCTTGGCCGTCCTCATGTACTCACCCGTCATCAGGTAAGTTGCGTCATCAATGACGATGGACTTTGCCGGTGCTTTCTTTATGGCCGTCTCGATAGCCATATAGTCATCCGTGTTGAAGGTCTTGTGCTTGTTTTTGAACGGCAGCGGCTTTCCGGAGACATTCACGATACACACATCTTCCGGCTTGAAGTTCCGCAAGCTGGTGCTCTTTCCGGTGCCAGACTGCCCGTACACCATAACGATAATTGCCATTTACTCCATTCCTCCCTCGCTTCGTTTGACCTCTACCAGGTCGTAGCCCTGAATGATGATCTGCGAGACGATGTGCTTTGCAGACAATCCGGTCTCCCGCTGAAGCTGTTTGACCAGCCGTTCAGCCTCTTCGTCCAGGCGGACGACGCCGCACACGCCTTTTTCGGGGCGATAAACATTCAGAATGATTTTGTTTTTCATAACCCTTCCTCCGTGTAGACCTTCATGATGTTCAGCGCGTCGGCCAGAACGTCAGGGTCATCGTCCACCAGGTCTTTCAGCCAGTCCTGGAAGCAATATTTGCAGTAAATCTCCCCTCCAACGAGGTAATATTTCTCGCAGTCATCTTCCAGCTCCGGGTTGAGCTCGTGTTCACACTGACTGCAAACCGGGTATTTAATTCTCCTTGTCATGGTTCCACCTGCTTGTCGCGTTGTTCTGGCTCCGGTAAGGCCCCACACGATACCCGCATGCATCGCATATAACGTACCACCGGGCCGGTTCTGACTCTGTCACCATTCTCTGGCCGGAGTACAGGCCGCATTTCGGGCAGGGTCCAAGTTCTGTTCTGCTGTGTCTGTCGCGTTTGTTCATTCCTCACACCACCAAATGTCCGCTGTCTGGATTCCCAGAGATAAGGCAAAATCATGGGTAGGAACCGCGATGTCAATATGGTTGCCATTGACTGCCGGACCAGTATCGTCCGCCCGCAGATAGACCATCTCGCCATTGTGCTCCAGCATGACGGTGCTTCCAAGTGGAATGACATCCGGGTCCACAGCACAGGAGACATAGGGCGTCACCCGCCGTCCGCTGGCCGTGATCCCGTTCCCGGTGCCGCAGATGTGGGGATACTCCTCACAGCAGTAAAAGGTGATCGTCACGTCCTCCAGCTTGTGAGACCGAGCCAGCAAAGCGGCCTCTATAAGCTCATTTTCTGTGGCCTTGATCTCGTCCTCGGTCATGTAGCAGCGAGTGGTGGCCGGAGTATCATCTCCCGGCAGACGTCCGTCATCTCTGATGATTTCCGCCTTGTACTGCGCCGGTTCGGCTTCGACTGTCATTGCCATGTATGACAGCAGCCATGCCAGCAACAGGAGCAGGAACAGCAGATAGGTGATGTACATGAGCCTTCGCTGGCTCCGGCGGCGCCGCTCTTCACGGGTCAGTTTTTTCATAGTTTATGCCTCACAGCTTCTTCTCGGGTGATATAAAAATGGATGCCGGTGCTACATCCGTTCCAACGGTTTTCGTCGAAATCCGAAACCGAAACAACGCTTCCAGGAACGTAATAGAAATTTTTGTCTCTACCACTGACGGCGACGTGCTCCAGAACAGTTCCGTCCAAATCCTGAACCTCCAAAACGGTTGCCTTTGAGCAGCGGCACTTGCGGCCCGTCGCGGAACTCCGCATGGCATCTTTGGCGATTTCGAGCTTTACGATGCACTCTCCGCCGTTATCCTTGATTCTCGCCTTTTTCCAGCCGATAAAAGACCCGCTTTCTGGGCAGGCGATGGGGTAAAATAGATTTTTAGCGTCCTCGATGTAACTGGCCCCGAACAGGCTGGCCCTGGACAGGTTGGCCCTGGACAGGTTGGCCCCGTACAGGTTGGCCCCGTACAGGTTGGCCCCGGACAGGTCGGCCCCGGACAGGTTGGCCCCGGACAGGTTGGCCCTGGACAGGTCGGCCCCGGACAGGTTGGCCCCGGACAGGTTGGCCCTGGACAGGTTGGCCACGAACAGGTTGGCCCTGGACAGGTTGGCCCCGGACAGGTTGGCCCCGGACAGGTCGGCCCCGGACAGGTCGGCCCCGGACAGGTCGGCCCGTTCGCCGCCAGCTTCACCGCGCAGCCATTTCAGGTGCTTATCCAGGATGTCTTTCAGTTTCTTTGCGTCCATGATTTATTCCTCCATTTTGTACGTCTCCCGGAAACTGCCGCTGGGGAAATCGAATTCCACGGTGAAATGGTGGTGCGGTGTGTTGATGTCCACCACTCTGCAGGGCTGCGGGCCTGTCCGGGAGGTCACAAAGGCACTTGTGGGGATGGTGGGCTCCAGGTACAGCTTGTCCCCAATCTTCATTGTTCGCCCTCCAATCGGGCCAGCAGACGCATGAACCAGCCGGCGGTCGTGCAGACACCGATCAGAACAAATACTTCATTCATCATCCTGCACCTTCTCTACTTTGATTTCCGCTGTAATTCCCAGCTTTTCCAGGCGCTTCGTGTACAGGTAAATCAACGCTCTCTGAAAGCAGTCAAGATCTTCCATAACTTCCTCCTTGCATTTCCCCTCTGGAGGATTTATAATCTAACCAAAGGGATTGTTAGTGGTGTCTCAATCCTGGCCCTCGTCGTGTTCGCTGCACGGCGGGGGCATTTTTATTGCTGATCGTCCGAAAGAAGCTCGTCTACGGTGACGCCAAAGTAGTCTGCCACTTTTTTGATGGTTTCTAGTCTAGGCGAAGATGTTTTCCACTTTCCAATAGTTCCGTTTCCAATATCAACAGCAGACTCTAGTGCCCAAATACTCACTCCTTTTTCGTGGCAAAGCCGCTTTACATTATCAACAAGCACTTTTTCACCTCCATTTACTAGAAAAAGCTTGACGGGATTTAGAAAATAGTCTATTATGGTCTTGTCAGGATAAATAACTATTTCAAAAGCCCTATTCCTTGGAGGGCAAGGTTTTTTGCGCCCTCTGTACCTCCTATTTTACTAGAAAAATTTCTACCTGTCAAGAGTTTTTTCTAGTATTTTTCTAGTTATTTTATGAGCGGATGGTCCAACAACGCTACAATGCAAAATATCTACCAGCATCTTTTCTCTTCCGACAAAAAAGAAGCTGGCGAAAAAATCAATCAATATTTCGATGCACTTACGCCGGACAAATAGGGCCGGTTTTTCGTGTGCAATGGCGTGTGCAATTCATATATAAAAACATTGCACACGAGGACAAATAAATCGTATGTGTATACCTTGTGAGTGTATTTTGAGTAGGGGCGAAACCGTTGCGAGAGTAAGAAAAAATCCCACACCCCTTGAAAATCAAAGAGTGTGGGACTGGTGGAGGTGAGGGGAGTCGAACCCCAATATAAATCCGTTATATCTTTAGGGATGCAATACTCAAAAGAGAGCCGTGTGCAATTTCGTGTGCAATTTTACATTACAATGGCATTGTAATATCTAGCGAGTTTATCTGGCTCGCTATCTTTATCCGTCAAAAATGCCTTTGCCATATCTGCATAGAAATCAAGGCTTCCACCTAAACCATGCTTCTTTGCGACAGGAGAGTAATCGCTGTAAATCATGTTTAGTGTCACCCAAAATTGAACAGGGTCTAACCCGATTTTACGCTGCGCCATAATCTGTTTAGCCTGCTCCAATGTCCAATGCGGCCCTTGCGTACCATCAGCGTTCTTCATTTTCTTAGTCCATGCTCTGGCGGTGTCCATAGAAAATGTAGAAGCTGTATCTTCTGCGTCTCTGCTATAATTTTCCCCTTCGTCCTCTTCCCATTGGCAAATCGCATTGTATGCTTCATTGTAGGATGCCAGCTTCTTGGACGTTTCTTCGTCCATAGGAACAGACAGGCATTCTACAATTTTTAGAGTAAGCCAATCTTTTGCGTTTTCGCGGCCTGGCAGCGCTTTTTCAAGCGGGCTGCTAGTAATCATGACACCGCCCCCTTTAGGCGTTTTCGAGCTGGTTCATGCAACGCTCAATAGCCTTGCGCTCCTTCTCACTACCGGCCATAGCCATCAGGTCTTCCATTTTAACCATCATGTCTTCTTTGGCATCAGCACGGGAATACATCCGATCAGGCATCATGCGATCATCTCTATAGCCCATGCCATCTCTTGCATATCGGCCCATAGAGTCACGCTTGCGGCCACGGTAGGAGCTTCCACGGTTATAGGAGCCGCGGCCCTCCATCTCCCAGTCACCGGCCTGGGAATAGCCGCCGTCTTCCTTCATGATCTCGATTTTGTCGATGTTCTTGATGGTGTCGGTCAGCTTGTGGATGATCTCCAGATCACCGGCTCCCATTTCGGGCTTGCGGGCAATCTCGTCCAGCTCCTTGCAGAGCTTGTCTTTCAGTTCGTACATGTATTCCATGATCTTTCTCCTTTCATGCCACACGGGTAATAATCAGGCTTGCGTTTTGGAGCTCGATAGCCTGAGTGCTGATATTTTTCACGCTGACAGTTGCAGGCTTACCACGGGGGACAAGGACAAAGGTAGCAACGCTCACATTAAACTCGTCGCTGACAGCGGCAGGGGTAACGGTAGCAGTTGCATCTCCCTGCGCCTCTCCTTCAATGGCAATAGCGATAGAGATAGCGCCAGCTGTTCCACCCGCAGGAACGGCAATATTTCCGTTAAAGATCACAAGGTATCTGGCAAAGCACTGCCCATTGGATGGGCCGCTTAGCTGGACAACACCGGAGCCCTCTCGATGATAGATACAGCCTTTTGCCGGTACGGGGGTTTCAGAAAACACCGCATTCCCATTGGCGGCAATCTGCTGCACAAACACATTGCTATACTGTGCCATAAAATCATTCCTTTCCAAATGCCTCTATTTCGAGGCAATTAAAAATAAGCGGCGAGGATATTTCACCCCGCCGCATGGTTCAAAATCGGCACGGGGCCGAACATGTCGATATTTCCGACAAGTTGATGGTATTCAGTTGTTTTACTTCCCAAAGACACATTCTCGGTCTGTCCATCCCTTTTTGTGCCGATAGGAAATTGTTGACGCACAAACTCCGTACTTTCTGGACCATTGAGCTGCAGTATGTGTTTCTCCGTCTATGGTCAGATATAGGTTGCTTCTTGTATTGTTTGCCTGGAGCTCCTTTGTTGCCCATCTACAATTATCGGGGCAGTAGTCACCGTTTACATCTATACGGTCGATTGAAAGCCCGGGTTTATATCCGTTTTTCATAGCCCATTCATAGAACGGCTTAAAGGTTGACCATTCATCACATACTTTAATTCCGCGAGCGCCATAATACTGAAAGCATTTCCTATGACTGTTTTGGCATCTTCCCTTCATATCAGTCCAAACTGAAAATAAGGGTGAAGAAGAAAGTCCATGAGTGCTGACAACTTTCTTTGTATGCTCTTTTGCATAGCATCCGCAAGAAGACGTATTCCCGCTTTTTAAATTGCATCCAGATACTATAACATCATTCCCGCAGTCGCAGTGACACAGCCATTTAGAGCCAGGCTCTCTGCGCAAGACAAAAAGTCTACCGAATCTCTTACCAGTTATGTCAGACTTGGATCTACATCCACAACTCTTTGTTATCCCATTAACTAAAGCGCTTCTTGTTACAGACCTTATTTCTCCACAGTCGCATCGGCAAATCCATTTTGTCTCTCGGCTTTTTGTCCTTTTTGTGTCAAGGGATAAAACAGTGAGCATACCAAACCGTCTTCCGGTTAAGTCTTCTATTTTGCCGCAACCGCAATCAGACACACCAGACTTAAGGGAATATGCGCGGACTTCTATTATATTCCCGCAGTCACACTTGCAAACCCATCGTGTTCTTTTATCCGGCCTTGCATCCGCTAATCGGAGAACTTCAAGTTTTCCGAAGCGCATTCCTGTTAAATCTTGAAAGTTGTGAGCGGTTCTCGGCATAATTTGCACCCCCAAAATTGGATATATACAAATTATACCTCATGGCAACTGTGGAGTCAATAGGTCAGCAACCGCAAGTGTTGCAAGTCCCACAAGGGACAGGGACGGGAGTGGGGGGATTCACCCAATAAGCGGGAACCGGGCAATCCCGGCCCAGGCGACGGAGCAACTCCGCAGTCTGAGCTTCCTGGTTCGCAGTGATAAAAGCGTTCTGAGCGGTCTGGCTGGCCTGGAACTTGAGCGCCTGGTTCTCAGCGAGAGCCGCCTGGTACTTGTCGTTCAGACCGTTGTACTCCATCTGAGACAGCTTGCCCATGATGGCGTTGATACCGCTGGTCTGGTTGTCGATGATGTCCCGGGTGCTGTTCTGGATGGTGTTCCGGGTGTCGCAAGCCTGGGTGGCGATGTCGTACCGCACGCCCTGGATGGCGCTCTGGGTCTCGCAGCAGCAAGAGGCAAGCTGGGAAGCCAGGGTGTTGAAGCCCTGCTGGGTCTGGTAGCCAAGCTGACACACGGCGGTGTCAACCCCGTGGAAGCCATTGGTCACAGCGTCCTTGATGGAGGTCTGTCCGTTCTGGAGGCCGTTCAGGGCAAAGCCCTCGTTCAGGTCAGCACGGGTAATGGTCCCCTGGGCATTGGGGGTGTTAAACCCGCCATAGCCGCCGCCGAAACCACCGCCGAAGCCACCATAGCCCCAGCCGCCAAATAGGACGAACAGGAGCAACCAGCTCATCCAGTCGCCGCCCCAGCCGTTGCCGAAGCCGCCGTTGTTGCCCTGATAGACCGGAGCCACAGGCATGGTCATAACAGTGCTGTCATTGGAAAGAGACATTGCAATTTCTCCTTTGATAAATTTATTTCAAACCCTGGCCAGGAATTTGATTTAATTAGAGATAGTTAGAGTTTGTTAGAAAATCCAGGAATAGATTGAAAGGTATTCGCGATCTGTTGGGCCTGTCTCTGCGCCTGGTCAAGCTGCTGCTGGGAAATCTGTCCAGAGGACACAAGCTCTTGGAGCATAGCGTTGGGGTCCTTGCCCTTCATTTGCTGCATGAAGGACTGAAACTGCTGCATCATGTTTGGCTGTCTGTTGCCGCCCATTGCCTGATAAAAGGGGTTCATTCTGCATCCTCCTTTGTGGTGGTTTTCCTTGTCGCTTTGGGAGCCTCTTTAACCGCCGTCAATTCATTCAGACGCGCTTCCAGCGCCTCCAAACGGGACAGGGGAGCATACTCTACCGCCGGGGCCTGTGGGGCCTGTGCGGGCCTCTGAGTGCGCTCTACGAGGTCGTAGATCTTCATGCTGGGCTTCCCGCTTGCGTCTGCCTGTTTGAGATAGACAACCGGAGAATTGCTATCCCATAGGGTAACAGCAGAATTAGGAGCTACAAGATAGTTGGCGGCTTCCATCTCGTTCTGCACCCAGACGATGGAGGGAGCCGCCTGTTGTGGAACCTGCTGCATATTAGGCTGGTATTGGTTCTGCCGCAGCTGCATAAGCTGGTCCGCCATAGGCGGCTGATACGGCTGGTACGGCTGATAGTAATAGGGATAGTTCGGCATTTCACGTCATCCTTTCTGCCAGAAATAAAGTACGGTCTCGTTCTCGCTGTGCCAGGTGTCATAAACAACGCCATCCTGCAGGCATACTACATGGCCTGACAGCGCAAGGATATAAGTCCCGTGCGGATGCCCCTTTGCGAACTCCGCCACGGTCATGTCCTCCGGGGCCATATCCCGACGGAAACCGTGCCGCCGGAGATAGGCGCCCCATGTGGCATTGGCGCTGGGCATATCGCCTCTCACGGCTCCTTCAATGCAGAGCCCCAGGTATGTCCTGTACCAGTCCTGCCCCAGCGCCTTGGAAATGGCCCGCACGGTGCAGTCCCCCACATTTTTTTCGTAGGGGTTCGGATTGTAAAACTCAAACATACTGCTTCCGGTCATCGTACAAAAGCTCCTGCTGGTGGATGTATCCTTCCAGGCCGGAGTAATTTCCGTCAGCGGCATATTTCATGCAGATGTCCCACGCGCTGGACTCCGAAAATCCGCAATTTATGAGCCGTTTAATTAACTCAGATCCATTTATAATCAAGACAAACACGTCCTTATTGAAAAAATAAAAGGAGGGGCAGAACTCCGCATATTTAATGCGAGCGGCGACGTGAACCGCTTTCTCTGTCCCTCCTTTGATTTAATTTTCGCATAAAAAAAGAGGGCTAACCTGTCAGTTAACCCTCGTTTTTCTGGCAGAAAACTGTCACTTTCCTGTCAAAGAACTTTATGAATTTTCTTTTTGATACCCCGAATACGGCGGTCAACGGTGGACTCCGACATTTTCAACTGCATTGCGATCTGGATGCGGGAGTTATCCTTGACACGGAGGTTAAAGACCGCCAGCTCGTCCGGGGTAAAGTTGCAGACATTCCGAAACCACTCACATTCCGGCTCGGTAAACTCATTCCGGATGTTCATGGTTATCTCCGTTTCCGTTTGCGCTTAACTACTCGGATTCTGGTTCCTTTCGACGTCCCCGATCTCCGGCGATGTACTACTACCCTCGCCATTATAGATACCTCCGGTGTTATCGCCCTGGACGTAGTTGGCGTTACCTGAACCCTCACCGCTATCGACCACAACATTATCAAACAAACTCCACTGGTGAATATGATAGATGTGTGTTCCAATCAAACCACCAATGGTTAATGCCAGCAACACAAACATGCAAACAATCATGATTCTCAGAAACTTGTTCGTTTGCTTTTGATCGTGGTACATCTCCGATGCTAAAGAATCGTTGGTGTTCTTTTCAGGCTCAGACATTTCCTCACATCCTTTCGGGGCTTATTCTATCATGATTTTTACGCTTTGCCAATAGCTTTTGCAAATCTGTAAAACATCAAAAACAGCTGGCGTCGTGTAGGCTGACTGTCCAGCATCAAATCGCCGGATGCGTTTCCATACGCAATTCCGTTGTCTTGAACCCATTTCACAGCCAAATCTGTCTCGCTCATGGTGTCCTCCTGATATCCGGGCCATCCAGAGACAACCACTTCGATACCAGAGCGATTGTCCCAGCGGCTTCTGCTGGTTCTCACATCTACGTGGGTGAAGGTCTGATAGACCCCAATGCCGCCAGAATTCGGCATGAGATATTCGGCATACTGGGCCACTGTCAGAGGGTCTACACCCTTTGCGACAATATCCGCCGCTGTGCCTTTGACGTGCTGACTGTTTGTTGCGCCCCCGACTTTCTTGTTGTACGTGCTTGTCCGGTAGCCGGAGTTGATCGTCACCGCAACGCCGAAGTGGTCCCGGATTTTCTGCAAGAGGTCTACCAGCTCGTCAGAGATCAAGACCGTGTCGGACCCGTCATTGCAGGCGAACTCCTTCACCTTGAAATTCTCAGCCAGATAGGTGTTTCCGTCCTTCTTAACGGAGTAGGTCTTGACGCCCGTAGTATCACTTCCCTTCAGGTAAACGAGAATGAGGTCATGCACCACCCTGGTAGCTTTGATGGTGTCGCCCTTGAAATAGCACTGGGAAGAACCACCTCCATCCAGCATGACGGCAGACTCCCAGCCAGCCGCCGCCAGGTCGTCCCGAAGCTCCTCGGGGGTCCTTGTCATCGTGCCGCCGTCGCGGGTGCAGTACAGGGCCAGCCTGTCATCTTTGATACCGATTGCCGTGCGCCCTCGCTTGCCGCCCTGGCCGGGGTCATAGGTCAGATTTGCAATGGGCTTGCCGTCCAGCACCAGGGGCGTACAGGCGATATAATTGCGCTGTGTCGGGTCCGGGAGCGTGTCGATGGAAATATCCGGTCCCTCATTCCAGGCGTATCCTGCGACGCTGTAGGCGGGATTGCAAAGCACTTTCCCGTCCGCTTTCAAGTGGCAGTTCGGTGCGAATGTATTCATATTGTACAGCGTTCCGTTGATGATGTAGTCTGCCCCGGTCTCCCCCTGAATTTCAGAGAGAGACTTGCGGGCAGTATTTACATAGATCTGGATACGTTCAATGTTGGAAAGCGGAATGGTTACTGCAAGATGGTCAGCCATTCCCACCACTCCCCATCTGCTTGAACACCTGATTGACACCGGTAGCCGCAAAGCCGCTCACAATTCCCACAGCCGCAGCGGTGATATAGTCCGTGGCCGGGAAGTCCGGCATGAGGAACATCCCGGCGATACCCAGGACGCCGCCCGCCACGCCGCAGATGATGGGAATGAACTTGTTGTCCAGGCCGGACGCCTTGACGCCCTGCCCGATCAGCAGGCAGATGACGGTGATGGCTGCAACGCCTGTAATCCCGAGAGAAGAAATGTCCATACTCAGCCCTCCGGCTCCACCAGGGTGTCGCCCTTCAGCTCGTACTTCTTCCCGGCGATGTACACATAGGCGGTCTCAGCGCCCATATTCACGTCCACAGTTTTGCCGTTCACCACATGGACCTTTTCCAGACAGCCCACGCCGTGGTCCATCAGGCCATAGCCGTTTGCCTGGTTGGGGTAATAGCCCACGGTGGTGCTGCGCTTCTCTTCCTCCGTCAGCTTGTTCCGGTCGGGGTTCAGGGACAGGTTGCTGCCCGCCTCCTTCAGGGCCTCGTTGGTCTCCGTCAGGTCCTTCTCGCCCTTGGTGTAGTCCAGGATGATCTCTTCGATGGTTTTCATAAGTATGTACTCCTTTCAAAATACCGGTGTTCCCGGTTGATTACAGTCCCAGGTTTCCCAGGAAGAAGCCGATAACAGCCGCCAGGATGGCCCAGATGGCGTTGTTTTTGAGGGTATCCATCAGCTTCCCGGGCTTGGCGTCGTCCTCTTCCTGCTTGTCCAGCAGCTTCTGGATGTTCCTGTTCATGTTGGACAGCTGCTCGTCCAGCTTGGCTTCCCGGGCGATTTGTTCCCTCTGCCAGTCATAGAACGAGTTGTGGAACTTCTTGGAGTCCTGCTGCCACTTCTCCAGGGCCTTGATACGCTCGTCCAGGCGGGCAGCTTCTTGAAGCCCGAAGCAATCATGCCGGGGATCTCTTACACATTTTTCATCCGCCATTGCTGGCCTCCTTTGATGTATGAATAGGTTGCGGTTACGTTTTCGCTTGGCATAACAAATATCCAATCCCAACCGGAATTCAGTAAGTGTGGTTTGGATTAAAAGCAAAAGCCGAAGGCCACACCATTCAAGTAGCTGGCGCTGTTCCACCCGCCGCTGTTGG
>ERZ1643249.368-NODE-368-length-53354-cov-6.396668_pt1 | contig 53354 bp, 44 predicted proteins | sample MGYA00579263_ERZ1643249 | MGnify/ENA primary metagenome ERZ1643249 (study PRJEB29033, sample SAMEA4952264) | chicken gut metagenome | biome: Broiler Chicken; feature: Gastrointestinal Tract; material: Caecum | place: Ireland | collected 2018 | study: Broiler...
AAAAACGCGGAAATTTGCCCGCCCTTTCGGGCGGGTCTTTTTCTTTCGGCGCGGCGGACTGAAAAAACGCGGAAAAAGGAATCGGACGCAGAGCCTTGCGGTTCTGCGTCCGACCCAAATATGATAAGGGGGAAAATGATGAGCTGTATGGGAAGCGGACTTTCGTCCGCACTGTGAGCGGTGAATCGGACGCGCAGCCTTGCGGCTTGCGCCCGACCCAAATATGATAAGGGGGAAAATGATGAGCTATTGAGGTAACCAAACAAAGGCGCCTGCGCTCTTCGTTTGATTACACCCCTATTATATTCAATCCGCCGCCAATTGTAAAGTGCTTTTTTAATTTTTTTCTAAAAATTTTGAAATATTTTTTCTTTTCAAAAATTGTTATATTTTATCACTTTTAGTCTTTTTCGGTGGAAATATCCCGAAAATCGTCGATTTGTGTGAATTTTTTACATAAATGAACAGACTGAAAATGAAAAAGTTAAAAATTCACATTTTTATCAGAACATGCGGCAGAGCCAGCATCCCGCGATCGCGGCGATGAAGTTTGCGACGAGCGCGATGGCGACGGGAAGGGCGGTTTTGCCCTTGATGCCTGCGAAATAGACGGCGGAGAGATAGAACACCGTTTCCCCCGCGGCGTACACGACGCAGGCACAGCGCGCGATGTACGATTCGACGCCGTATTCGGCAAAGACTTCGGACAGAACGGCGGTTGCGCCGCTGCCCGAAAAGGGCTTGACGAGCACGAGCCCCGCGAGCTGGGGCGGGATGCCGACGAAGGAAAAGGCGGGCGCGAGCGCCTTTTCGAGCGCGTCGGAGAGGCCGCTCGCCTCGAAAAGCGAGCTCAAGATGAGCACGGAGGCGAGAAAGGGAAAGAGATTTTTCAAAAGCGGGAGCGCATTCGCCGCGCCCGCGGCGAAGCTGTCGTACACCCTGACCTTTTTTGCGCAGGCGAAGAGGATGACCGCCGCGAACAGAACGGGAAGAAAGTAGTTCATTTTTTCCTCCCGTAGACGAGAAAGACGAGCCCCGCGCCGACGAGCAGGGCGAGCACGGAGGAGAGCAAGATGGGCAAGACGACATCGAACGCCTGCGCGGCGCCCGCGGCGGCGCGCAGGGAGAGAACCGTGGTGGACAGGAGCTGCACGCCCGCGCAGTTCACGACGAAGAACATCGCGCGCGAGAACTCCCCTTCCGCGGCGAGAAGTCGCATCGCGTCCACGCCCGCGCTCGTCGCAGCGCCGCCCATTCCGAGAAAGTTCGCCGAGAGATTGACGGCGATCTTTTCGAGCGCCGCGGGGTTGTCCGTGCGGAAGAGGCGGCGCGTGATCGGCCGCATCGCGCGCGACATACCGCGCAGGACGCCCGCGTCCTCGGCGATCTTCAGAAAGCCCAGCCACACCGCGTACACGCAGGCGAGGGACATGCAAAGCGCGACGGCGTCCTTTGCGCCGTCCAGAAGGGCGGGCAGAAAGGCGGCGGGGTCGCGCAGGCAGAGCGCGAAGGACGCGACGAGAAATACGATGACAAAGAACAAATTCATGGGACAGACCTCTTTTTTTATGCGTATGCGCGCAAAAGGCGGGATATGCGGGCGAACTTTCACAAAAAGAGGTTTACAATCTCGGAAAAATGCGGTATAATGAGGAACGACAGACAAACTTTTTCACGCACGGAGGGAATCATGCAGAAAAGACCCTACTACATCACGACGGCGATCGCCTACACCTCGGGCAAGCCGCACATCGGGAATACTTACGAGATCGTGCTGACGGACGCGATCGCGCGCTTCCGCCGCAACCAGGGATTTGACGTGCGCTTTCAGACGGGCACGGACGAGCACGGACAGAAGATCGAGGAAAAGGCAAAGACCGCGGGCGTGACGCCCAAGCAGTTCGTGGACGGCGTCGCGGGGCAGATCCGCGAGATCTGGGACCTGATGAACGTGTCCTACGACAAATTCATCCGCACCACCGACGAGGACCACGAGCGCCAGGTGCAGAAGATCTTCAAAAAGCTCTACGAACAGGGCGACATCTACAAGGGGACGTATGAGGGGATGTACTGCACCCCCTGCGAGGCGTTCTGGACCCCCTCCCAGCTCAAGGACGGAAAGTGCCCCGACTGCGGCAGAGAGGTGAAGCCCGCGAAGGAAGAGGCGTACTTTTTCCGCATGAGCAAATACGCGGACAGACTGCTCGAATACTACGAACAGCACCCCGAATTCATCACGCCCGTCTCGCGCAAGAACGAGATGGTCAACAACTTCCTGAAGCCCGGATTGCAGGATCTGTGCGTGTCGCGCACCTCCTTCAAGTGGGGCATCCCCGTCGATTTCGACCCCAAACACGTCGTGTACGTGTGGCTGGACGCGCTGACCAACTACATCACGGGGTTGGGCTACGACGCGGACGGCGAGAGCGGCGAGCTGTTCAAAAAATACTGGCCCGCCGACGCGCACGTCATCGGAAAGGACATCATCCGCTTCCACACCATCTACTGGCCCATCTTCCTGATGGCGTTGGGGCTTCCCCTGCCCAAAAAGGTGTTCGGACACCCCTGGCTGCTCATGGACGGGAGCAAAATGAGCAAGTCGCGCGGAAACGTGATCTACGCGGACGAACTTGTCAAGGTGTTCGGCGTGGACGCGGTGCGCTATTTCGTGCTGAACGACATGCCCTTCGAGGGGGACGGGAACATCACCTGGGAGCTCATCAACGAGCGCGTGAACTCCGACCTAGCCAACACCTACGGAAACCTCGTCTCGCGCACGGCGGCGATGGCGCTGCGCTATTTTGACGGTAAGCTGTGCGACAAGGGCGCGGCGGAACCCGTGGACGGCGAGCTCAAAGGCATGGCGACGGCGCTTTACGAAAAAGTTGCGGCGAAGATGGACGAATTCAAGGTCTCCGACGCGTTGGGCGAGATCTTCACCTTCCTGCGCCGCTGCAACAAATACATCGACGAGACCGCGCCCTGGCAGCTCGCCAAGGACGAGGCAAAGCGCGACAGGCTTTCGACGGTCCTCTACAACCTCTCGGAGAGCATCGTCATCGCGACTTCGCTCCTGCAGCCCTTCCTGCCCGCGACGGCGGAAAAGGTGTTCGCGCAGTTCGGCGTGTCGCTCCGCCCCTATTCTCAGCTCGGCACGTTCGGCATGCTCGAAAACGGAACCGCCGTCTCCCCCGCAGAGACGCACCTGTTCGAGCGCAAGAACTACAAGGACGTCGAGGCGATGTACGAAAAACTGCACGCGGAGGCGGAAAAGGCGGACAAGGCGAAAAAGCCTGCCGACAAGCCCGCCAAGGGACACGAGCCCGAATACCCCGCCGAGATCTCCATCGAGGACTTTGCGAAAGTGCGCATGCAGGTGGGCAAGGTCATCGCGTCCGAGAAGGTGGAAAAGAGCGACAAACTGCTCAAAAACACCGTGCAGATCGGCAACGAAGTGCGCACCGTGGTCAGCGGCATCGCGAAGCACTATTCGCCCGAAGAGATAATCGGAAAGAGCGTGATCGTGGTCACGAACCTCAAACCCGTCAAACTGCGCGGCATCCTCAGCGAGGGAATGATCCTGTGCGCGGAGAACGCCGAGGGCAAGCTCAGCCTGCTCTCTCCCGCCTCTCCCATCGAGGACGGAAGCGGAATTTTCTGAAAAAAAATCAAAATGTAAACCCTTTGTCGCGGTATTTCGACAAAAAGGTGGTGGACAAAACGCGCGCGAAGGCGTAGAATATTTGTAACGTTCTGCCCGCACCGCGCGTTTTTTGTTTTTCGGACATAAAACAAATGAGAAATTTTCCATAGCCGGGGGACGGGTGCGGCGTTATCCCGGAAAAAAGGGGCGGGGAATTCCCCGCTCTTTTTTCAGAACAATTGCCCACACCTTCGGACGGGCGCGCCTCATCTCTCCCTTCCATTCCGCGAAAGCGGAAGGGCGCGCCTATCTCCCACCTCCCCGCCCGCGCCCCCGCGCGGGCGGGTTTATTTTTTTCGCGATCGCGAAAGTTTTTTCCGATTCGGCGCGCAAGGAGCACATACGTCCGCAAAAAAGCTCCCTTTTTCGCGCCGCGCCTTGCGCGGGAAGAACGGCGCTTGCGGCGCGGGTGCCGCGCAGGAAAGCTCGAGAACGGCGGCGCGGACGGGCAACAAGGCAGAGGCGGATTTTTCCCCTCTTTTCGGAGGGCGAAAACTTTTAAACTGACGAGCACGCGCGCATACGATTGGCGCAGACGCAAAATGTGCAAAACGCTCTGCGGTTTTTGCGCCATATGCCGCCGCGCAACAAGGCAGAGGCGAGGTTATTATTTATGGCGGCGAACTTTCGGACGTTGCACGCAGGCGGCGCAGGCGGGCGGCGTGCGGACGTGCTTGCGGGCATGCGGTGTGCGGACGTGCTTGCGGGCATGCGGCGTGGCGCAGGCGGGCGGCGTGCGGATGTGCTTGCGGGCATTCGGTGTGGCGCAGGCGGGCGGACGCGCGAGCGCGGCGGCGAGCATCGCGCAACGACGCAAAGGCAACGATCCTTTTGCGAAAGCGCTAAAGTTTCAGGCTGTTGCGAGGAAGCGGACGGGCGCGGCGAAGCGGGACGAGAGCGGTTTTTCGCTCTTTTTTTTGAGGAGGCGGCGAACTCCTTGACGAACGCGGACAAAAAATATAAAATAGAGAATATCAAAAAAAGGACGAAAAAAATGTTCATCGACACGCACGCACACTTGAATTACGAAGATCGCTACGGCGACGCGCGCGAGGCGCTCGCGGAGGCGGCGCAGGCGGGCGTGAAAAAGGTGATCTGCGTGGGCTGGGACCTCCCCTCTTCCGCGCTTGCGGCGCGCATCGCCGAACAGAACGACGGGGTCTTTTTCGCGGCGGGGTTTCACCCCTCTAATCTCGAAGGATTTTCCGAGCGCGCGCTCTGCGAAACGGCGGAGCTTTTGCGCTCCGAAAAGGGGGTCGCAGTGGGCGAGATCGGGCTGGACTATCACTACGACGGCACGGACGAGCGGGCGCAAAAGCGCGCCTTTGCGGCACAGCTCGAGCTTGCCTGCGCGCTCAGGCTTCCCGTGAGCATCCACAGCCGCGACGCGGCGGCGGACACGCTGCAGATCTTGCGCGACAACCGCGAAAAGCTCAGCTGCGGCGGGGTCATGCACTGCTTTTCGGGGAGTCCCGAGACGGCGAAGGAGTATTTAAAGCTCGGGCTGTACATCTCCTTTGCGGGGCCCGTCACCTTCAAAAACGCGCGGCGCCTGGACGAAGTCGCAAAGATCGTGCCAAAAGACCGCATCCTCGCGGAGACGGACTGCCCCTATCTCACGCCCGAGCCGCACCGCGGAAAACCCAACGCACCCAAAAACGTCGTGTATGTATACGAAAAGCTCGCGGCACTGCGCGGCGTGCCCCCGGAAGAGCTTGCCGACGAGATCGAGAAAAACGCGCACGCGCTCTTTTCCCTGTGAGCGCAAAAGGAGAGACATGGACAACTATACCTACGAACTGGGCGAAAACCTCTACATAAACCTGACGAGCAAGTGCTCCAACGACTGCACCTTCTGCGTGCGGAACGAGCACACGACCTATTTCGGGCACAAGCTGTGGCTGGAGCACGAGCCGACGGCGCAGGAAGTGCTCGAACGCATCCCTGCGGACATAAAAAAATACCGCGAATACGTGTTCTGCGGGTTCGGCGAGCCGACCATCCGCCTCGACACCCTGCTCGAAGTGGGCAAGGCGCTCCGCGCGCGCGGCGCGCTCGTGCGGCTGAACACCAACGGACAGGCGAACATGCTCGCAAAGCGGGACGTGACGAAGGAGCTGTGCGAGGCGGTGGACGAGATCAACGTCAGCCTCAACGAGGGGACGGCGGAGGACTATGTAAAGCTGTGCCGCCCCGCCTACGGCGCCGCGGCGTTCGAAGGCTTGCAGGATTTTGCGAAAAAATGCGCGGCGCACGGCGCGAAGGTTTGGTTTTCGGTCGTGGACGTGATCGGACCCGAGAAGATCGCGCTGTGCCGCGAGATCGCCGAAAACTGCGGCGTGACGCTGCGCGTGCGCCCCTACATCGCGGACAGCGAATAAAAAAATCGGGAAACCGCGCAAAAAGCGGTCTCCCTTTCTCATTTGTCTCGGCGGCGGGAGTTCCCCGCTCGCTTCTTTGACAGTATGCCCGAACTGCGGGCGGATATTTCAACGGACGGGAGAGAAATTATGGAAAATCTGCGGCTTCTGCTCGCAAAACACGGCTTTTCCTTCAAAAAACAGTTCGGGCAGAACTTCCTCTCCGACGCGAACCTGCTGCGCGCGATCGTCGCGGACGCGGGCGCGGACGCGGAGAGCTGCGTGCTCGAGATCGGGTGCGGCGCGGGGACGCTGACGCGCGCCATCGCGCAGACGGCAAAGCGGGTGATCGCCTACGAGATAGACGAGAAACTGCGGCCCGTGCTCGCGGAGACGCTTGCGGACGTGCCCAACCCCCCTTCTGATGAAGTTCGTCGAGGGGAGCAAAAAGGCGCTGCGCCTCGTCGTCATGGTGCAGGACGACGTCGCAAAGCGGCTGTGCGCGCAGGCGGGCACCCCCGAATACGGCGCGATCACCGCCGCCGTCGCGCGCAGGGCGTCCGCCGCCATCGTGCGCAACGTGCCGCGCAATCTGTTCGTGCCCGTGCCCAACGTGGACAGCGCCGTCGTGCGGCTGGATTTTGAGGAGGGACGCATCCCCGTAAAGAGCGAAAAGTGCTACCGCGACACCGTGCGCGCCGCCTTGCTCTCCCGCCGCAAGACGCTGGAAAACAACCTCGTCAACGCCTTCTCGCTCAGCCGCGCCGAGGCGCAGGACCTGCTCGCGCGCGCGGGCGTGCCCGAAAAGGCGCGCGGCGAGACGCTCTCGCCCGAACAGCTCGCAACGCTTTCCGACCTGCTCTTCGAGCTCGGAAAATGACATGTCCGACACTGCGGGCGCGGTTGAAAAAACGCGCCCGCCGACCGTGCGGCAAACCGAACGCCCGCCTGCGCAACGTCTGTTGCGCAGGCGGGCGTTTGCCTCTCGTTGCCCTCTCATCTCGCGGGCGGCGCGCAAAGGGAACCTTTGCGCGCCGCCCTTTTCTCTTTCGTCATTCCGGGCGCACGAGGCGCTTGCCCGTCCATTCGCGAACGCGGACGCGCACCACTTCGCACAGTGCGAGCGCGCGCGGCGCAAAGCTCTCGTCCGAAAATCGCTCGTCCGTGTAATGGCGCATCAGCACCTTGAGCCCGTGCAGGCGCTCCGCTTCGCCGCGCAGGATCTCCGCCTCGCCCCTGCCGCAAACGCTGGTGTAATCGCTCGTCCAGCCGCAGGGCGCCACCCCTTTGTTGAAGACGCGGTGCAGCCGCGCCGCGCAGAAGGCGACGCGCCCGTCCGCGCGCAGAAGATCGAGCTTTTTGCCCTCGCGCGCGCAGTGAAAGTACAATGCGACCCCCTCGCGCGTTTTCTCCGCGCCGAAATTGAGCGGCACGCAATAGGGCGCGCCGTCCTCGTCCGCGAGCGAGAGGGTGAGCCAGTCGCAGGAGAGAAGCGCTTCCAACCTCTCCGCCTCGTCTTCGATCGCGCGGTCAGCCTTGCGCATCTTCGCCCCTCCGCTTTTTGTAGTCCTCGATCGCGGCGCGGATCGCCTGTTCGGCGAGCACCGAGCAGTGTATCTTCTGCGGCGGGAGCCCGCCCAGCGCCTCCACCACCTTCTTGTTGGTCAGCTCGAGCGCCTCGTCCACCGTCTTGCCCTTGATCATCTCCGTCGCCGTCGAAGAGGTCGCGATCGCCGCGGCACAGCCGAAGGTCTTGAACTTCGCGTCCGTGATGACCCCCTCCTCCACGCGCAGGAACACCTGCATGATGTCGCCGCACGCCTCGCTGCCGATCATGCCCATGCCGTCACAGTTCTCTATCTCACCCACGTTTTTCGGGTTGCGGAACGCCTCCATCACCTTTTCCGTGTACATCTTTCAGTCCTCCTTTCTCTCGTAAACTTCGTTTTTCAGCTCTTTGGGGAAGAGCGGCGAGAGCGCGCGCAGCCGCACGACGATCTCTTTGAGCCTGTCCACCGCAAGATCGACCTCCTCGGCGGTGTTGTGCCTGCCGAAGGAGAAGCGCAGCGAGCCGTGCGCAAGCCCCTCGCTCATGCCCGTCGCGAGCAGGACGTGCGAGGGCTCCAGCGAACCCGAAGAACATGCCGAGCCGCTGGACACGGCGATGCCCGCAAGGTCGAGGCTGAACAGCAGGGACTCCCCCTCCACATAGCGGAAGGAAAAATTCGCGTTCCCCGGCAGGCGCTCGGTCGGGTGCCCGTTGTACTTGACGTACGGGATCTCCGCGAGCACGCGGGAGACGAACCGATCGCGAAGGGCGCGCTCGTGCGCCGCGTCGCGCTCCCGCTCCAGCACGGCGAGGCGGAGCGCCTCGGCGAACCCGACCACGCCCGGAACGTTGGTCGTGCCGCCGCGCATGGAGCGCTCCTGATGCCCTCCCGTCACGATCTTGCCGAGTTTAAGACCCGTGCGCACATACAGCACCCCCACCCCCTTCGGGCCGTAGAACTTGTGCCCCGAAAGGGAGATCATGTCCGCCATGGACGCGTCGACGGGCAGAATGCCCGCCGCCTGCACCGCGTCGGTGAAGAAGGGAATGCCGCGCGCGCGGCAGAGCGCGTACAGTTCGCGCACGGGCTGCAGAGTGCCGATCTCGTTGTTCGCCGTCATCACGCCCGCGAACACCGTGTCCGCGCGCAGGGCAGCCGCAAACGCCTCCGTGTCTACCCTGCCGTATTCGTCGACGGGGACGTATGTGACCTCGAACCCCTCTTTTTCCAGCTCCTTTGCGGTGGAGAGCATGGCGGGATGCTCGATACGGCTCACGACGAGGTGTCTGCCCCTGTGCGCGTTCGCGTGCGCCGCGCCGCGCATCGCCCAGTTGTCCGATTCGGTGCCGCCCGACGTGAAGTAGATCTCGGAGGGCTTTGCGCCCAACAGGCGCGCGACCTCGTCGCGCGCGGCGTCCACCGCCTCCACCGCGCGCCTGCCGAACAGGTGCTGGGAATTGGGGTTTCCGAAATTCTCCGCAAAAAAGGGAAGCATCTTTTCCAGCACGCGGGGATCGACGGGCGTCGTCGCCGCATGGTCAAAGTAGATCTCTTTCATTTTCTTTTCCTCTCAGCCCGCATGGCGGCATTTGCAGATGCCTTCCCTGCCGTAGTCGTCGATCATGGATTGCAGCGTCATCGAATCCAGCACGCCGTTGATGCCGTCGTACAGGCGGCGCCAGACCTCGCCCGTCGCGCAGTTGGGACAGCAGAAGGTCACGCAGTCCACGATCTCCATGTTGTCCTCCAACGCCCGCGCGACGTCGCCGATCGTGATCTTCTCCGGCGCGCGCGTCAGGCGGTACCCGCCCGAGACCCCGCGCTCCGCCCGCACGATGCCCTTCGCCGAGAGCATGCGCATGATCTTTTCGATGTATTTGCCCGAGACCGCGATCTCCTTTTCCAAAGAGGACGCGCTCACACACTTTTCGGGATAGTTGAGCGCCAGGATGTAACACGCCTTCAGCCCGTACTGCGATTTGGACGAGAGCCTCATTTTTCTTCTCCTTCCGCCCCCTTCGGGACGCCTTCCGTAATTGCAACCAAATTAGTTGCATTTATTATACAAAAAAATTCCCCGCCCGTCAAATGTTTTGCGAGGGAGAAGGGAAATTTTTTTGTTCGGGGCGGGCGGAGAAGGGACAGCCGCAGAAGTTCTGGCGATAGAGCGCGTGCTGCTTTGCGAGCTGAACGGAGCGCAGATAGCCGTTCTCCTTTTTGAAATCGGAATGCAGCCAGGGCACGCCGTATTTTTGAGAGAGCTCCTCGCCGATCGCGTTGAGAAGGGGCGCGTTCTTGTGCGGGCTCACGGAGAGAGTGGTCGCAAAACAGGCAAAGCCGTGTTCCTTTGCGGCGCGGGCGGTCTCTTCGAGGCGGAGGCGAAAGCACGCTTCGCAGCGGGCGCCGCCCTCGGGCTCTTTTTCCATGCCGCGAACCAAGCGGAGAAAGCGCTCTGGGTCGTAAGGCGCGTCGAGGCTGTCCGCCCAGCCCGTCTCGGCGAGAAAGCGGAGCTGTTCGCGCTTGCGAAGGGCGTATTCGGCGGGGTCGGCGATGTTGGGATTGTAGTAAAAGACGGTGACCGAAAAGCGGGAGATAAGCGCCTCGAGACAACGCGAGGAACAGGGTCCGCAGCAGCTGTGCAGGAGCAGGCGCGCACCCTGCGGCGCCGCGTTCATCTCCTCTTTCATCAACCTGTTGTAGTCGGGTTTGTTCATGCACACATTATAGCACGCCGCGAAAAAAAAGGCAACAAACGCGCCCGTCTGCCGCGCAAAAAGCGCGTTCGACAAAAAATGACAAACAAAGACAGGAAGCGGCAGGAAGAGTGTTTTTTCCTGCGGAGTTTTCCTTTACGATGTCGGAAAAAAGGTATATACTGTTTCTAACGCCGAAGGAGGGCGAAAAACGTATGAACAACGATATCCGAAAGACAAGAAAGCACGCGTACTCCGTGGAGAGCTCCCACTTTGCCGAAGAGCTTCTCCCGCTGGTGGAGGATTTCTTCACGGCGAAAGCGGAGTACGCGGGTGACGCGCGGCTGAACGTATGTTTCACGAACGGGGAGAGGTTCGAGATCTCCGTGCGAAAGCTCTGAAAAATACGATGACTCCTTCCCGCATGCTCGCTTCGCGGGCATACCAATGACAAGGCGGGAGCGCCGCATCTGCGGCGCTCCCCTTTTGTCTTTTTTGCAAGACGGCGCGCCTGCGCGGCGCGCTCCTCTCTTTTTCGCAAAACCGACGCGCCTGCACGGCGCGCTCCTCTCTTTTTCGCAAAACCGACGCGCCTGCGCGGGGGACTCCCCGCGCAGGCGCGCTTTTTTCGCTTTTTAAAGAGCTCAGTCCTCGACGTCGAACACCTCGATCCCCGCGCGTGCGGGCGGCTTCGCGTCGCCGTGGCGGACGAAACACATCGTGAGAGCCGCGAGCAGGACGAAGAAGAGCGCATACGGGAAGAGGAGCATCATGCCCTCCTCGCGCACGCCGAACGCCACGGTGCCGAGATCCATCAGGATGCCCGAGATAAAGGGCGTGACCGACTGCGCGAGCATGGAAGCGGTGTAATAATAGCCCGTGTACTTTCCGACGTTGCCCGCGCGGCTCATCTCCACCGCCATCGGATAGGAATTGACGCTGATGGTCGCCCAGCCGATGCCGCACAGCGCGAAGAACACGCAGATCAGGTAGAACCAGCCGTCCGAAAAGTAATTTCCGTGCGAGAAGTCAATGTCAAAGCCGAAATAAGTGGTGCCGAACACCGTCGCGCCGAGAAAGGCGAGGAAGAGAAAGCCGAGCCCGACGAAGATGGTCTTGCGCCTTCCCAGCCGCGCGGCGAGCAGGCCGACGGGCACATACGCGACGATCGCCGCGCCGCTCGCGATCATGAGCGGAAGAGAGAAATCTCCGCCGCCGATCCCCCACACGAGCTGTGCGTACACCGAGAAAGAGGAAGTGACCGCGTTGTACGCCATGAACCAGAACACGACGGACAGGAGCAGGAAGAGCATGCTCCTGCGCTGTGCGCGGTCGGGGCGCGCGCCCTTTTCCCCTTCCGAAACTTCCTCGTTGTCTTCCGCGATACCCAGCCGCTTTTCCTCTTCCTCGCGCGCGCGCACCAGCTTGTTTTCGCGCACGAAGATCAGAAAGAACGCGAGCGAGAGGAGCATGACGACCGCCGTCCCGACAAAGGAGGAGAGATAGGAGGAGGGCTCGTCGGTGACGAGCACCATCATCATGACGAGCGCGAGGATGCCGCCCACCGCGCCCATCAGGTTGATGATCGCGTTGGCGCGGCTGCGCAGCGGCTTGACCGTGATGTCGGGCATGAGCGCGACCGCGGGAGAGCGGTAAGAGCTCATGAACAGCAGATCGAGCGCGAGCACGGCGATGAAGGGCGCGAGCATCCCGGGGCTCGCGCACACCCCCACCGCGATGAACGCCGCCGCCGAGAGGATGGTGCCGCACACGATGTACGGCGTGCGCTTGCCGAAGCGCGTCTTCGTGCGGTCGGAGAGGTGCCCGAACAGCGGGAGCATCGCCAGCGCCACGATGTTGTCCAGCGCCATGATGAAACCGCGCATGGTGTTGCTGAACCCGAACACGTTTTCCAAAACCTTCGGGATCATGCTGTCGTACACCTGCCAGAACAGCGTGATCGAGAAAAAGGCGAACCCCACGAGCAAGGTGGAGCGATAGTTGAACTTCATAAAGACCTCCCGCGGCGGAGCCGCTCTAAAATCCCATGTATTGCAAAAACAGCGCGTTGAAACTCTCGTTCGAGGCGAGCTCCTGCGTCTGCACGCGGTCGGCAAACGCCTGCGCGCGCGCGAGCGCGTCCCCTTCGAACAGGCAAGCCGCCGTGCCGTCCAGCGCCGCGTTTCCGAGCGGGAGCAGGCGCGCCTGCGCGGGGAACAGCCCCACGCGCTTTGCGGACTGCCGGTTCAGGTAAAATCCAAGCCCGCCCGCGACGAAGATGTCGTCGAACCGCCTGCCCGCGCGCGCAAAGAGCACTTCCAGCCCCGCGCGCACCGCCGCCTTGGCGAGCTGGAAGGCGCGCACGTCCTTCTGCGTCAGGTACACCCCTTCGGCGAGGTCCGCCCTGCCGCAGGGCATCCTGCCGCCGGCGTCGATCACGCCCGCGTCCAGAAAGGTCGCGACCGCGTCGATCAGCCCCGCGCCGCAGATGCCGCGCGCGGGCGCGCCGTCCACCGTCGTATAGACCACCCTGCCCCTTTCCGCGCGGACGGACGAGATCGCGCCCGCGAGCCCGCCCATGCCGCACTCGATGCTCGCGCCCTCAAAACAGGGCCCCGCCGCCGCGGAAGCGCCGTATATCTGTCCGCCCGCGTTGACGAGCAGTTCGCCGTTCGTGCCGAGGTCGACGAGCGCGCCCTCCCGCTCGTCCAGCCCCGCCGCGACTGCCGCCGCGACCGCGTCCGCGCCGAGAAAGGCGGACGCGCAGGGCAGAAAGAGCACGGGCGCGGGCAGTCCCGCGAGGGTGAGCCGTTCCGCGCGCAAAAAGGCGGGCGCGAAGGGCGCGCGCGCAAGCCCGCCGACGGGCGCGCTGCGCAGAAGATGGAGCATGGCGGTGTTGCCGCAGACCGCGATCGTGCGAAGGGGCGCGCCGCATTCGCGCGAAAACCGCGCAGCGCGCGCCGCGATCTGACCGCGCACGCAGTCGGAGAGTTTTTCCGCGTTCCCCGCCTCCGCGGCGGAGATGCGGCTGAGAACGTCCGCGCCGAAAGACGCCTGGGCGTTGCGCTCCGCCGCCCGCGCGATCACCCTGCCCGCCGCGAGGTCGCAGAGCGCATAGGCGAGCGTGGTCGTGCCGACGTCCACCGCGAGAGCAAACCCCTCTCCGCCGCCCGAATAGCGCGTCCTCTCGCCGCACAGGCCCTCCCCCGTCGCGCGCAGAGCCCCTTCGAGGAGGACGGTGCAGGCGCGCGCGGGCGTGCGGCAGGCGAGGACGGGCGCGCGCTCCCCCTCGATGCGCACGAGGCATTTGCCGCAGGTGCCCCTGCCGCCGCAGTCGGCGGGCAGCAAAAAACCGCCCCTCGCGAGGGCGGACAAAAGCGTCTCCCCCTCCTCGAAGGGGAGAACGCGCTCGGTTTTACCCGTCTTTACGCGGAGCTCCATCCCTTTCCTCCTCAAAAAACGCGCGCGCGGTCTGCGCCGCCGCGGCGGCGTCCTCGGTGTAGGCGTCCGCGCCGATGCGCTCGGCAAACGCCTGCGTGACGCTCGCGCCGCCCACCATCAGCCTGATTCTCCCGCGCACGCCCGCGCGCTCGAGCGCGCGGACCGTCTCTTCCATCGCGGGAAGGGCGGTGGTCAGCATGCAGGAGAGGCAGACCAGCCGCGCGCCCTCCCGCGCCGCCCGCACGACGCGCTCGGGCGGGCAGTCCACGCCGAGGTCCTCCGTCTCGAATCCCGCGCTCTCCAGAAACATCTTCACGAGGTTCTTGCCCACGTCGTGCAGATCGCCGCGCACCGTACAGACGGCGGCGCGGGCGAGAAAGCGCCTGTTTCCGAGCGCGGGCCGAAGCGCCGTCAGCGCGGCGTTCATCGCGCGCGCGCAGGCGAACACCTCGGGCAGGAACAGCTCCCCCGCGCGGTAGCGCGCGGAGACGCGGCCCATCCCCTCCGTGAGCGCGTCGCAGACCGCCTGCGGAGAATGGCGCGTCAGGCTGTCCGCGACCAGCGCGGGGATGCGCTCGTGCCGCCCTGCCTCCAGCGCGGCGAGAAGCTCTTTCATGCGAGCTTGTATTCGTAGACGTAGTCGTCCATCACGAAGCCGTTTCCGATGTCGGTGACGACGGAATCGGTGCGGACGAACCCGAATTTTTCATAGGCGCGGATGGCGCGCGCGTTGCCCTTGTTGACGGTCAGGTACACGCTGTCCAAACCGAGGCGGCGCGCCATGTGCGCGATCTCGCCCAGGATGGTCTGCCCCAGCCCCCTGCCGTACAGGTCGGGATCGAGGTAGAGCTTGGAGAGGAACAGCCGCGAAGGCTCGGGAACGACGGCGACATACCCGCGCTTTTTGCCCCGCTCGGTTATGTAGAAATAGATGTAGTTGTCCTCGGCGATCTGCCCTGCGATCGCGCCCGCGCTCTGAAAATGCGCGGTCATGTAGTCCACCTGCTCTTTTCCGAGCAGTTCGTCGTACGCCGCATGCCACAGCTGCGCGATGTACTCCGCGAGCGCAACGCGCTCCCCCTCTTTTACCAGAACGAGATGTCTTTCGCTCATGATGTCCCTCCTTTTTTTTCTATTATAAACCTTTCGCCGCGAATTGTCAACGTCCGTCCGCACTCGACAAAGAACGAACGCGCGCAAAGACATTTTCGCGCGCGCGTTTCCATATAAATATTAAAAAAGACATCGGACAAGGAGTACAAACCATGCAAAGCGCAAGAGAACTCATCGGAATGCCCCTCCTCACCCGCACGGGCGAGCGGGCGGGCTACATACGCGGCCTTTCGACCGACCGCACCCTGCGGCACATCCGCAACGCGGAATGCTGCGACGAGGAAGAGGAGGAATTTTCCCTTCCCTATTCGGCGATCAAGCCGGGACGCGACGCCGCCATGGTGCTCACCCTGCGCCGACGCCCCTGCGAACGCGCGGTGCCCGCCCCCTTCTCGCGCGCGGTCTATACCCCCGCGGGGGAGTTCGTCGGGCAGATCGAGGACCTGCTCGCGGACGGGTGCAACATCCTTTCCGTACAGCTTTCGGACGGGAGAACGGTGTCCCCTTTCCGCCTGCGCGCGGGCGAGAACTGCGCCATCCTTCTGCCCGAGCGCGAACAGACGCCCGCACCCGCCCCCGCGCCGCAGGAAGAGCCGCCCGCCCGCAAAAACAACGCAGGCAGCCGCCTGCTCACGGGCAAGACGCTGCCTGCGGATCTTCTGGACGCGCGCGGGAACGTGCTCGCGCGCCGCGGCACCGTCGTCGGCGCGGAGACCATACGCCGTGCGCTCGCCAACCAGAAGCTGTTCGAACTCACCCTGCTGTGCACGCGCTCGGGGTTATAAGTCGTATTTTGCCATCATCTTGAGCAGGGCGGCGAGGATGTCGTTGAGCGACTCCGCCTCCTTCTCGGTGAGCGTCTTCTGCGAGTATACGGACAGGAGCGCGGCGAATTTTTCCGCTTCGAGGCGGTCGCCCGCGCCCAGCGGCATCTCGCGCAGGCGCTCGAGCACAGACTGCGCGTACTCGGTGCGCACGTCCTTCACCTGCGCGGGCACATCCTCCTCGCCGAAACAGCGCACTTTCGGCGGGAGCGTCTCTTCCTTTTCGGCGCATTCGCGCTCTCCCTCCTCAAACACGGGCGCCCTCTTCGCGCGGGGCTTTTTCTCCCGCACCTTTGCGGGAAGGGCGCAGACGAGCCCGTAGAGCACGATCTGCGCCGCCTTCGCGAGCAGGACGAGCGGCAGGATGCGCTCCCCCGCGTACAGCGAACACGCGAGAAGGACGAGCAGTGCGGCGTCGCCCGCATACAATGCCCAGCGCCGCGAACGCGGGCGCAGTGCGGGCGAGAGCGCAAGGAGCGCCGCCGCAAGAAGAAAGGCAAAGGGCAATGCGAGCAGGGTCAGCACGAGCGCGTCGCTCCACGCCTCGCCGACGCGCGCGAGCGCGTCGCACAAGAGGTCTGTAATTGGTGTCAAGGTCTTGATTCCTCCCATCGGTTTTTCCCGATTATAGCCGAAAAGCCCCGCTTTTATGCGGGACTTTTTGTCGTTTACGGGAAAATCGCGTCGCTTTTCGCGCGGGGAGCTCCTGACAGCCCCCTACACGTCGACGATCTCGCCGCGCAGGATGTTGAGAAGGCAGGTGCGCACCTTCTCGACGCCCGCCGCCCGCCGCGCCGCCGCGGCGTACACCGAAAGCTGCGGGGCGTAATCGCGCGCCAGCCGCTTTGCCGAATGGGAGGAGAACTTGTAGTCGACGACCAGGCACTCCCCGCCGCGCACCGCCATCAGGTCGATGACGCCCTGCACCAGCACCTCGTCGCGCGCGGAGACGGGGAACACCTCGCAGGCGGGCAGGGTGAGCAGGAACTCCCGCTCGCGGTACAGCGTGTACCCCTCCAGCTCGCGGAAAATGGGCAGGGAGAGGATGTCCCTCATCTTCTCCTCGTCAAGACGGGTCTCCCCTTCCGCGCACAGCTCTCTGTACAGGCGCGCCGCCTCCTCGGCGGGCGGCGCGGAGAAGTCTGCCCGCTCGAGAAAGGCGTGATAGGCGGTGCCCGTCTCGGCGTCCTGCGCCTCCGCATCCGCGGGCGGGCGCTCGAAGGACTGCCCTTCCTCCTCCCGCCGCGCGCGCAGGAGCGCGGAAGCGCTCGTCTTGACGGGGATGTTCAGCGAGTCGGCGTGCGGATAGGGCGCGGCATACTGCGCCTCCACCGCGCGGCGGACGCGCGCGTCCCCTTCCGCCGTCAGCACGCGCGCCGCGGGCGGGGCGATCTGCGCGGCGAACACGGGCGATTCGTCGGACGCGAACAGATCGGCGTCGATGAAGCAGGCGAAATTGGTCGCCTCGGCGACCTTGTCCGCGTCGAACGCCTGCCGCTTGGAGAACACGAGGTGCAGGCTGTTGCGCGCGCGGGTGAGCGCGACGTAGAGCAGGCGCATCTCGTCCTCGGCGCGGCGGTGCACCATGCGGCGGCGCAGAAGCGCGCGCAGGAGGGTCTCGCGGCGGGTGCGCGCCTGCGTGTCGTACGCCTGCATCGCGAACCCCCACTCGTCGTCGTAAAAGGTGCCGCGGAAATCCTTGGTGCTGAACGTCTCGTTGAGCCCCGCGACGATGACGACGGGGAATTCCAGCCCCTTCGCGGCGTGCATGGACATCATGCGCACGGCGTTTTCGCCGCCGCTCTCCGAGAACCCGACCTTATAGCCGCCGTCTCTGAGCTTTTCGAGGAACTCCCCGACGCTCAGCTCGCCCGCCTCCGCGATCAGGCGGTGTACCCGCCGCACCCGCTCGCCGCCGCAGGGCAGGGAGAGCAGGCGCGCCTCCGCGCCCGTCTCCGAGAGCACGAGCGCGAGGATCTGCGCCGCCGTGCGCACCTGCGCGAGCAGGCGCAGGCGCTCGCAAAGAGAGAGAAAGGCATCCACCTTTTCCCCGAGCGCGCCGCCGCGCTCTTTCGCCGCGCGGACGGCGTCGCAGAAGGAGCTCTCCCCGCCCGCCGCGAGGCGGATGGCCGCGAGTTCCGCGTCCGTGAGCCCGCCCACGTTTTTAAGAGACGCCGCGAGCGGGATGTCCTGTTCGCCGTTGTCCAGAAATTGCAACAGCGAGATCGCCGCGCGCACTTCGGGATAGTCGCAGATGTTGACCTCCGCCGCCGCGCAGACGGGGATGCCGCGCCGCACAAGCTCGGCGACGATGCGCTCGGCGCGCGCCGCGTTCTTGCGCGTGAGGATGGCGATGTCGCCGTATCCGTTGCGCACGGGGGCGCCCGTCTGCGGGTCGGGGTGCTCCTTTTCCAGCTCGGAGAGCACGATCGAGGCGATCAGCGCCCCCTCGGGGTCCTCCTCTTCCTTCGCCTCCGCGTGCGCGGAGACCGAATACACGTCGCGCTCGGCGCGCTCTTCCTCCTCGCGTTCGGGGACGTACTCGAAACACACGCTCCCGCCCGCCTGGCGCACGGGATCGCCCGCGCGCATGCGCGAGGTCGCCGCGTAGTCCACCGAGCCCGTCTCCTGCGTCATCACGCCCGTGAACAGGTCGTTGACCGCGTCCAGAACGCGCACGCTCGAGCGGAAATTCCCGTTGAGCTCGAGCGCCCTGCCCCGCGCCTTCAGCGCGCGGTATTTTTCGGTGAAAAAGCGCGCGGAACAGCCGCGGAAGCCGTAGATGGACTGCTTCGCGTCGCCGACCATGAACACGTTTTCGCCCGCGACGAGGGAGAGGATGCGCTCCTGCGCGGGGTTGACGTCCTGGTATTCGTCCACAAATACGTGGGTGTACCGCCCGCGCACCGCCGCGCGCACCCGCTCGATGCCGAGGAGCTCGAGGCACTTGTGCTCGAGGTCGGAAAAATCCAGAACGCCCGCGCGGCGCTTGACCTGCGCATACTGCCCGTCGAAGGCGGAAAGCAGCCGCGCCATCGCCGCCGCGACCTTGCCCGAGGCGAAAAACGCCCCCTCTTCCTCCTCGCGCGAGGCGGTCTCGGGCAGGGCGTCGCGCACGCCGTCCGTCGCCTTTTTGAGCGCGGCGCACGCGGAATCCAGCGCGAGAAGGCGCATATCCCCCGCCTTTTTGAGCTTTGCGTTGCTCGGCTTGCCCGAAAGCGGCAGGGAGAGCGCGGCGCGGGCGGAAAAGAGATCGCTCTGTCCCTCCGCTTTGCGCGCGAAGGCGATGCGCTCGTCCAGCCACGCGACGTATTTGCCGTCCAAAGCCCCCGCCTCCGCGAACGCCGCCGCCTGCGCGCGCAGGGACTCGGCGTCCTTTCTCATGCGCGCGGCGCGGCGCTTCATCTCGCCGAGAAGCTCGCCGCACACCCGATCGAACCGCTCTTCGCTGTAGAGCGCGGGCACCGACGCGAGGAAGTCGCGAAAGTCCGCGCGCGAGACGACGCGCGAATAGGCGGAGAGCAGTTCCGCTTCCAGCGCAGAAAAGCCCGCGCTGCCCGCGTAGATCTCGCTCAGGAGCGCGAAATCGGCGTCCCCTTCGCGCAGAAGGGCGTCGAAGGTCAGCGAGACGGCGCGAGCGCGCAGTTTGTCCGCCTCCGTCTCGTCCGCGACGCGGAAGTTGCCGCCCTCGCCCGTCTCGTAGTAATGCCTGCGGATGACGTTGACGCAGAAGGAATGCAGCGTGCACACGTCCGACGTGCCGATCTCGGAGAGCTGGCGCTTGAGCCGCGCGCGCACGGCGGCGTCCGTCTCCTCGTTGATGCGCGCGACGATGGCGGCGCGCAGGCGCTCTTTCATCTCGGACGCGGCGAGATTGGTGAAGGTGACGGCGAGCACGGAAGAGACGTCCGCCTTCCCGCTCAGGATGAGCGAGATGATCTTTTCGACCATGACGAAGGTCTTTCCGCTGCCCGCGGACGCGGAGACGAGCACTTCGCCCGCGGCGTCGATCGCCGCCTGCTGTTCGGATGTCGGTCTGCGGCTCATCTGTCTCCCCTCCTCTTTCTGACGATCTGCACGATCTCCTCCTTCGTGATGCTCCTCTCCTTGCGCGCGCCCGAAGCGGGATCGAACCCGCACAGCCCGCCGTAAGGACAATACGCGCACGCCTCGCGATAGGGCGACGCCGCAATGACCCCGCGGCGTATCTCCGCCACGCATTCGCGCGCGACGAGCGCGCCGTAGGCGAGAAGGTCGGCAAAGTCCTCGCCCGAGAGCGAGCGCGTCTTTTTGCCCATCGCCGCGTCGATGAAGCGGCTCTTTTCGCCCGGCTGCAGCGCGGTGTCGCTCAGGCGGACGATCTCGTCCGCGCCGTCGGTGAGCCCCTTCATGCGGAAGGGATACTCGTCCGCCGCGGCATACGCCGCGCGCGCGGGGAAATAATAGGCGCCCGCCGCCGTCCTGCCCTGCGCCGCCGCCGAAAGATAGGTCTCGAGCTGGACCTTTCTCCCCGTGTAATACGCCTCTTCGCCCGTGTCGACGGCGCCCGATTTGTAGTCTATGACGCGCACGTATTCGCCCGCGCCGTCCACGCGGTCGATCTTGCCCGCGAGCGTGAGCCCCCCGCCCAGCGGGATGCCGCCGTAGCGCGCGTTGGGATAGCCGAAAGACGCCTCCGCGCTCTCCACCGCATAGGAGGAGCCGCGGATCTGCTCGAACACGTTCGCGCCGACGATGACCGCCTCGCGCACGAGAGAGTTTGCGGCAAACCCGCCCGCGGCGGTGTCGGCGAGGTAGCTGTACGGCGGGTGCGCGAGCAGGTCTTCCGCGCAGGCGCGCACGAACGCGGCGCACGCGCCGATATCGGAAAGCGAAGCGATCTCGCACGCCAAGCGGCGGAGCACCTCGTGCAGGAAATTGCCCGTGTCCGCGCGGCGCACCGTCTGTTCCTCCCGCTCGCGCAAAAGAAGGCCGCGCTCGGCGAAGTTGCGGTACGGGCAGGTGAAGAACCCCTCGACGAAGGTGGGCGCGACCGTCTCCTTTTTCAGAAGGAGGGCGGCGGCGCCGTCATAGCGCGCGGGCGCGGGCGGGGGCGCGAACAGGAGGGCGTCGGGCGCCTCGCCGCGCGCGCGGAGCGCCTCGTACAGCCCCGCGTGCGCCGAAAAATCCCCCTTCCCGCGGCGGAATTCGTCCGCGCGGAGCAACAGCTCGCGCACGGCGGGGGCGCGCTCGCAGGCGACGCTCGCGAGATAGCGCGCGTAGGCGTCGGCATTTGTCCTCTGCGTGCGGTCGAGGGACGCGCGGGTGAGCACGGGCAGGCGCTGTGCGTGCGCCGTGCAGAACAGACCGCGCACCGTCTCGGCGATCTCGCCGCGGCGGCATTCCTTTCCCCCCGCGCTGACGGGGTAGGTCAGGTACAGACGCTCGGAAAAGCCGCACAGCGCGAGCGCGGCGTTTTCCCGCGCGCGCGCGTTGACCTCGCGGATCTTGGGCGCGATCTCCACGCGCAGGGAGCGCAGGCGGTCGATGTCGCGGTCGGAGATGAGCGCGGCATCCGCGCTCTCCGCGGGCACGTCCGCCGTCAGCCCCGCCGCGAACACGGCGCGCACGCGCGGGAGCTTGCTCTCCGTCAGGCTACCGACGTACACCGCGTCCGCATACTGCGGGATGAGCGCGACCTCCGCCGCCGTCAGCGCGGACAGGAGCGCCGCAGAAAACTCCTCGGGGCGCATCCTCTCCCCGCCCGCGAGCTCTTCCGCCTCCGCAAGCACCCCTTCGAGCTCCTCGATGCCGCGGCGCAGATAGCTCGCCTCGGCGAGAAGCCCCTGCTCTTCCAGCGCGTGCGCGAGCGACTCCTGCACCGACGCGCAGTCGAAGCGCTCCAACAGCGCGCGGACCAGGCGGCAGTACTCCCCCGCCGTCTTTGCGGCGCCCTGCACCGCGAGGGCGCGCGCGCGCAGGGGCTCGAAGCGCTCGAACCCCTCTTTGAGCGGGCGGCGCAGTCCGCCGCGGTAGTTCGCGTATTTTAAGAGATAGTTGCGGTATTCGTCCCGCTCCCGCCGCTCGAAGCCGAAGAAGGGCGAGCCGAGAAAGGCGTCCGCGTCGGCGGGCTCGTATCCGTCGCGCAGGAGCGCGAGATAGCCGAGCGCGAACTTCGCCGCGGGGTGCTGGGCAAGGCTCTTTTTCGCGTCCGAAAAATAGGGAATTTTATATTCGGAAAAGGTCTTTTCCAGCGCGACGGAATAGGCGGAAAAATCGGGCAAAAACAGCGCGAGATCGCGCCAGCGCGCGCCCTCCTGCACCTCCCTGCGCATCGCGGCGGCGATGAAGGCGATCTCCTCCTCGCGCGTGGCGCCCTCGAACACGCAGACGCGGTCTGTCTGCATCGGCGGCGTGCGAAGGGGGTTGAACAGCCCCTTGCGCACGGCGTCCGCCTCTGCCCTGCCCGTGAAGGGAAGGGGCACGCGGCGGCAGGAAAGCCCCGCGCGCGCGCAGAATTTCTCAAAATCGGCGACCGCCTCGTTGGTGTAGGCGTCCGCGTCCCCGCCGAGAAAGAGGGCGGAGAGCGTCTTTGCCCGCGCCGCCGCCGCGCGGATGCCCTCCCCCGCCTGACAGGTGAAGGAGGAAAACCCCGCAAAGACGACGTTTGCGCCGTCCAAAGCGCCGCCTTCCATCGCGGAAGGGAGCAGGGCGAGCACGCCGCTCTCGTCGAGGTACCCGCCCGCGAGAAAGGCGAGGTATTCGCGGTAGACGAGCGCGATGTCCGCGAGCTTGCCCGCGAGCACGGGGTCCGCCTCCGCGCGCGCCTCGTCCAGCATTTCGGGCGTGACGAGCGCCGCGCGGAGCTGGGCGATGGTCTCGTACAGCCCCTCCGCACAGCCCGTCGGGTTCTTGCCGAAACAGCGAAGCTGCGGCGAAAGCCTTGCCGCGATCGCCGCGACGGCGAGAACCGAGCCCTGTTTGGAGAGGGTGCGGCCGCCCTTTTCGCCGATGAAGCGCGCAAACGTCGTGACCCGCGTGTCGAACGCGACGCCCTGCGCCCGCGCGACCGCACGCTCCGCCTCAAGCGTGAGCCTGTCCTCGCAGAACACGACGTTCTTTTCGCCCGCGGGCAGGCGGGACAGATGCGCCGTCAGCTCCGCGACGGCGGGCGCGATGTAGATGTCGACCGTCATGGACTCTCCTCCTCTTTTCTTCTCCCTACATTATAACACAAGCCGACGCATTTTTTAAGTATTTTTCGGAAAAACGCTTTTACAAACGCGCGTTTTTATGCTATACTTGGAATAATAAGAAAAAACATCAAAAAAACGGAGCCATATCTTTCATGAAAAAAATATTTGCGGCGGGAGCGCTCGCACTTGCGGGGCTCTTCCTGTTCGGCGGCTGTGCCGCGCAGGCGTCCTTGGCCTTCTCCGCCAACTGGCAGAGCGGGACGGCGTATCAATCCGATTACTACGAAAAGCTCACATACAAGCTCAGCCTGGACGACGAAAAGGCGAGCGGGAATCTCGTGTTCGAGCCGGACGAGGAAAACTCCTCCTACACCGTGGAGACGCAGATCGTCTCCTTCAACTCGGCGTACCAGGACAAGACTTACCCCACCGTCTATAAGCTGACCTCCACCCTCGTGCTCGCGGGCAGCTACAAGATCCGCGAGACGGGCGAGACGGTCGTCGCCTTCGGCGGGGAGAACGACAGCGCCGAGTCGCCCTTCGACGACGCGAGCGTGATCGTCTCCACCGTGTATTTCCGCACTTTGCAGTCGCGCGACAACAACCTCGAACCCATCCACAGCGAAAAGAGCGTGTACAGCTTTTCGCCCGCGGGGGGTGACGTGAACACGACCGACGTCGAGCTGTTCTCCTATACGGTGCGCACCGACTACAACGAGAGCTGCACTTCCGCCGTCGTCCTGCGCGAGGACAACTTCGGCGACCTCACCGATGCGGAGCGCGAAGTCTCCGAGCACCTCTCCGTTCCCCGCCTGCAAAACGCGGGAACCGAGAAAAAGGTCAAGAACATCGGCAGCGCGGGCACGCCCGTCGACGAGGCGCAGGTCCTGTTCGCGGGACGCGGCATGACCTTTACGGCGAGCTCCGCAAACGTGCTCTCCGTCGTCAACGAGAACGGCGCGAGCACTGCGGTCACCTACTCCTGCGCGAAGGTCGAAACGGTAAAAGGCACCTTCACGCTGGACGGAAAAGACACCTCGGAAGCGGACATCTCCGTCGCGCAGGTCACGCTGTACGCCTCTGGCGCAGGCTCCTACGCGGGCCCGTATAAGGAAGTGCACTACGCGCAGAAAGTCGCGGGCGGCGTGAACACCTACTACAACCTGCCCGTGCTCTACCGCGACACCCTCTCGCACGCGATGGGCACCGTCGTCTACACCCTTGCGGACGCGACGCACACCGCCGCATAAAACCAAACTCTTCCCGCCCGCGGCTTTTGCCACGGGCGGTTTTTTTGACAAGGCGCTCCCGCGCGGATATCCGCGCGGGAGCGCCTTGTCTTTGCGGGCGCGTTCCCCGCGCCCCTTAAAAAATGCCCGAAGAACAAAACCGCCGCGCCTTTAAAAAATGTACAAAGCACAAAAGCGCCGCGCCCTTTAAAAATTCAGAAGCAAGAGCAAAAAAAGCGCCCTTTCCCTCAAAGACGACAGCGCCCCGCCCGCGGCGAAAGCCGCGGGCGGGGCGCTGTATTTCGGGACGGACCCGACGTTTTACTTTCTCGTGAAAGTGGTGCCTGCGGGGGAGTCGGCGAGCACGATGCCCGCGGCGGCAAGCTCCGCGCGGATGCGGTCCGCCTCGGCGTAGTTCTTCTCCTTCTTCGCGGCGGCGCGGCGCGCGATGAGCGCCTCCACCTCTGCGTCGGAGATGCCGTCCGACTTGCTCTCTTCCGCCTTGAGCAGATCCAGCCCGAGCACGCGGTCGAAGTCGGAGAGCAGGGCACGCTTGGTCGCGCCGCCGATGTCCTTCGCCTTGAGCACGTCGTAGACGCAGGTCACGGCGAGCGAGGTGTTCAGATCGGCGTCCATCGCGTCGGTGAACGCCTTTTTATAGCGCGCGAAGCCCTCGGCGTCCACCTCCCCTTCCGCAGGGAGGGCGAGCGCGCGCGAGCGGAGCTTGCGGTAGGCGTTTGCCGCGTTCTCGAAGGTGTCCTCCGAATAGACGAGGGAGTTGCGGTAGTGCGAGAGGAGGCAGAAGAAGCGGTATTCCATCGCGGAATGCCCCTCTTCCTCCAGCTTTTTGAGGGTGAGGAAGCCGCCTGCGGACTTGCTCATCTTGCCCTTGGCGGTGTTCAGGTGCAGGACGTGGAACCAGTGCCCGCACCACGCGTGACCGAGGTATGCCTCGCTCTGCGCGATCTCGTTGGTGTGATGGGGAAATACGTTGTCGATGCCGCCGCAGTGCAGGTCGACGTATTCGCCGAGGTATTTCATCGCGATGCAGGAGCACTCGATGTGCCAGCCCGGATAGCCGACGCCCCACGGGCTGTCCCATTTGAGCGCCTGGTCCTCGAACCTGGACTTGGTGAACCACAGCGCGAAGTCGTTGCGGTTGCGCTTGTTCTCGTCCTCGTCCACGCCCTCGCGGACGCCGACCTCGAGGTCCTCCTCGCGGAAGTTGAAAAAGACGTGGTATTTGTCCACCTTCGAGGTGTCGAAGTAGACGTTCCCGCCCGCCTTGTAGGCATAGCCCTTTTCCATGAGCGCGGCGATGACGCGGATGAACTCGTCCACGCACCCCGTCGCGGGCTGAACGACGTCGGGACGGCGGATGTTGAGCTTTTCGCAGTCGGCGAAAAAGGCGTCCGTGTAGTAGCGGGCGAGCTCGAGCACGCTCTTGTGTTCGCGCTTCGCGCCGAGGAGCATCTTGTCCTCGCCGTCGTCCGCATCCCCCGAGAGATGCCCGATGTCCGTGATGTTCATCACGCGCGTCACGTCATAGCCCGAATAGCGCAGATATTTGTCCAGCACGTCCTCCATCAGGTAGGTGCGCAGGTTGCCGATGTGCGCGAAGTTGTAGACGGTCGGGCCGCAGGTGTACATCTTGACCTTGCCCGGCTCGTGCGTCTTGAATTCCTCGATCTGCCGCGTGAGGGTATTGTAAAGTTTCATAATTTTCTCCGTTTTCTGTTTGTCTGCGTTCTATTGTATGGGAATAATAAGGATCCGATGCTAAGGCGCGCAAAAGATGCCGCCGAAAGCGGGTCCGCATCGTTCCCTTACAGTATAGCACAGCGCGCCGCGATACACAAGCGCTGCGCGCGGAATTTTCAGTGCACGCCTGCGGCGCGCGCGATCGCCTCGACGGTCGCCTCGACGTCCTGCCCCTCGCAGTCGACGACGACGTCCGCCCATTTTTCGTACAGCGGGACGCGCTCCTCGTACAGCTCGGCGACCGTCTCGCCCGCGCGGCGGGTGACCACGCCCCTGCGCCAGATGTTTTTCAGGCGGTTTTCGAGCGTCTGCACCCTGAGCTTCAGATAGACGACGGTGCCGAGTTCTTTGAGGCGGCGCATCGCCTTCTCGCCGTAGACGACGGAGCCGCCCGTCGCGATGACGCAGTGTTCCGCCCAAAGCCGCGCGCAGACGGATTCCTCGATCGCGATGAAGCCCTCCGCGCCCTCTTCGGCGAGGATGTCGCACAGGAGCGCGCGCCGTTCGTTCTGGATGAGCAGGTCGGTGTCGAGAAAGCCGTAGCCGATCGCCTTGGCGAGCAAGACGCCCGCCGTGCTCTTGCCCGAGCCGGGCATGCCGATGAGTACGATGTTGTCCTTCATAACGGAGCGCTCCTTTTTTTCTCTCCCTATCATTATACAAATTTTTTGCGCGAATGTCAATTTTTGTTGCGCTCACGCGCACATTTGTGGTAGGATATCCGCATGGAAGAGACAGATCTTTCCGCGCTGAGCAAGCTCTCGGGCCTGCTCCTGCCGTGGTACGACAAAAACAAGCGCGACCTGCCCTGGCGCGAGAACACAGACCCATACCGCGTGCTCGTCTCCGAGATCATGCTCCAGCAGACGCGCGTGGAGGCGGCGCGCGCGCACTATGTGCGCTTTCTCGACGCCCTGCCCGACGTGCAGGCGCTCGCCGACTGCCCCGAGGACAGGCTCTTAAAGCTGTGGGAGGGGCTGGGGTACTATTCCCGCGCGCGAAACTTACAGCGCGCGGCGAAGATCATCGCAAAGGACGGCTTCCCCAGGGCGGCAAACGAGCTCGAAAAGCTGCCGGGCGTGGGCAAGTACACGGCGGGGGCGATCGCGTCCATCGCGTTCGGACAGCCCGCGCCCGCCGTGGACGGGAACGTCGTGCGCGTCCTCGCGCGCGTGCTCGCGGACGGGCGGGAGCAGGCGATCCTGCGCAGGGAGTATTTCGACGCGCTCGCGCCCGCATATCCCCTCGCGCGGTGCGGCGACTTCACGCAGAGCCTGATGGAGCTGGGCGCGACGGTGTGCCTGCCCGCCTCTCCCCGCTGTGCGGACTGTCCCCTGTTTTCCCTCTGCAAGACGAAGAGCGACGCGCTCCCCCGCCCCGAGGAAAAGGCGGCGCGGAAGAAGAGCGAGGTGGGCGTATTCGTCTTTCTGGACGGGGAGACGCTCTTTCTCTGCCGAAGAAGAGAGGGCGTTTTGCGCGGCACCTATGCCTTTTTCTGCGCGGACGGGTGCACGGACGAGGAAAGCGCCCGCGCGCTTTTGCGCGGCGCGCACCTTTCGGATTTTTCGCTGAAAAAGGCGGGCACGCACCGCCACGTCTTTACCCACCTCGAATGGGAGATGACCGCCTTTCTCGTGCAGACGAAGGAGGATGTCTCCCGCCTCACCGCGCGGCCGAAAGGCGCGCACGGCGATTTTTGCGACCTTAAGCCCTTTTCCCTCGCGCAGGCGAAGGCGGAGCTCTCCGTCCCCTCCGCCTTCCGCTGGGTGTTCGCGCTATTGCCCGAACAGGCTTAAGTTCATCCGTGCAAAAGAGCAAAAAAAAGTGCGGACGCCGTCCGCACTTTTTTATTTTTTGATTTTCTCACGCGCCGAGAAAGTGCACGCTCACGTCGCCCAGATCGAGGCCGCTCGCCGCGACGAGCTCCTCCCACTGCGCCCGCGTGCCCATAAAATAGATGTCGCGAAGGGAGGAACAAGCCTCGAATGCAGACCCGCCGATGCTCTCCAGGCTCGCGGGAAGGGTGACGGAAGAAAGCGCCTCACAATATGCAAAAGCCAAATCGCCGATGCTGCGCAAGCCCTCCGGCAAAAGGACGCTTTCGATGGGGAAGCATCCCATGAAGGCGAAATTTCCTATGCTCTCCACCCCTTCGGGGATGACGAGCTCGGTGACGGGCTCGTTCTCTATAAATAGGTTTTTCGTCTCGCAGATAGGATTCGCCCTGTATCCGTCGATGAACTCGATCGAACACCAGGCTGCAAGATCCTCTATCCAGACATTATCCATATAGCCGACATTTGTGCCGCCGAATACATAATCGCTCACCCGTTTCAGGTTTTTCCCGACATGAAAATTTTTCAATGAGCCGCAATTATAGAAGCTGAGGGAACAGATCTCCTCTACTTCGTCGCCGAGGATCACCGTCTGAATATATCCGCATCCCTCAAAGGCAGACCCCGCGATGATCGGACAACGGACGGTCACCTCTTTAAGGCTCGCAGGGACATATTGTCCGTTAAATGCCGCCTGCGTTGCGCCGAAGATAAACCCGAAATGGCTCATCGTCTCCGTTTCGGGACTTTCTCCCGTGAAGGGAACAGAAATGCTATCCAACGCATCACAGCCCTCAAATGCGCTCTGTCCGATCTTTTCAAGCCCGTCGGGAAGCAGGAGAGAGGTGAGCTTGACACAATCTTCAAACGCCGAGACACCGATGCTCTTCAGGGTGCTCGGAAACACCACATCCGCAAGGGATGCGCAGTCCTTGAAGGCGAGATCTCCGATCGTCTGCAGGCCCTCGGGCAGTTGAACGCGGGTGAGAGTGCGGCAGTTGTAGAACGCCTGGTCTGCGATGCCGATGACGGGGAGCCCGTTGTATTGCTGCGGGACAAAGATCCCCGTGCCCTTCACACTGCCGATGCCCGTCACGACATAGCCCTCTCCCCTTTGCTCGTATACGAGAGAAGGCGCGCCCGCTTCCGAATATCCGCACACCTTGCAGACCCCGTTTTCCTCCTCGTGCACCCCCTCGGACAGGCGCTCATTGCAGGCGATGCACTCCTGCCAATGGACAGATGCGTCGCTCCACCAGACACCCCCGGAGACGTGCCCCGCCGCGATGACTACATCAGACTTGTCCGCGATCTCCGTCTCGCCGTCCGCGTCCGAAAAATATTTTCCGCACACCGTGCACTCCCAGTAGGCGATATTCCCCGCCTCGGTGCAGGTCGCAGCCACCTCTTCGCGCGCCGCGAGGGTGTGATGCGGTGGGACGATCACGCTCGACTTGTCCGCGATCTCCCTCTCACCGTCTGCATCGGCGAAGTATTTTCCGCACGCCTTGCACTCCCAATAAGCGATGTTGCCCTCTTCCGTGCATGTCGCGGCCTTCAACGCTCGCGCCGAAAGGCTGTGCCCCGCCGCGATGATCAAGCTCGATTCGTCCGCGACCTCCGACATTCCGTCCGCGTCCACAAAGTATTTTCCGCACGCCTCGCACACCCAATAAGCAAAGTTGCCCTCTTCCGTGCATGTCGCGGCCTTTTCCGCGTGTGCCGTGAGGATATGCCCCGCCGCGATGACTACATCAGACTTGTCCGCGATCTCCGTCTCACCCTCCGCGTCCGCGAAGTACTTTCCGCAATCCTCGCACTCCCAGTAGGCGAAATTCCCCGCTTCCGTGCAGGTCGCGGCCTTTTCCTCGTGTGCCGTGAGGGTATGGTGCGCCGCGACGATCACGCTCGACTTGTCCGCGATCTCCGACTTCCCGTCTGCATCGGCGAAGTAATTTCCACACGCCGTGCACTCCCAATAGGCGATATTGCCCGCCTCGGTGCAGGTCGCGTCCTTTTCCGCATGCGCCGTGAGAGTATGGTGCGCCGCGACGATCACGCTCGACTTGTCGGCGATCTCGGACTTTCCGTCCGCGTCCGCGAAGTACTTTCCGCACTCCGTACACTCCCAATAAGCGATGTTGCCCGCCTCGGTGCAGGTCGCGGGCTTTTCCGCATGTGCCGAAAGGCTATGTCCCGCCGCGATGACTACATCCGACTTGTCCGCGATCTCCGTCTCACCCTCCGCGTCCGCGAAGTACTTTCCGCAATCCTCGCACTCCCAGTAGGCGAAATTCCCCGCTTCCGTGCAGGTCGCGGCCTTTTCCTCGTGTGCCGTGAGGGTATGGTGCGCCGCGACGATCACGCTCGACTTGTCCGCGATCTCCGACTTCCCGTCTGCATCGGCGAAGTAATTTCCACACGCCGTGCACTCCCAATAGGCGATATTGCCCGCCTCGGTGCAGGTCGCGTCCTTTTCCGCATGCGCCGTGAGAGTATGGTGCGCCGCGACGATCACGCTCGACTTGTCGGCGATCTCGGACTTTCCGTCCGCGTCCGCGAAGTACTTTCCGCACTCCGTACACTCCCAATAAGCGATGTTGCCCGCCTCGGTGCAGGTCGCGGGCTTTTCCGCATGTGCCGAAAGGCTATGTCCCGCCGCGATGACTACATCCGACTTGTCCGCGATCTCCGTCTCACCCTCCGCGTCCGCGAAGTACTTTCCGCACTCCGTACACTCCCAATAGGCGATGTTCCCCGCCTCGGTACAGGTCGCGTCCTTTTCCGCATGCGCCGTGAGAGTATGCGTCTTGTCCTCTCCGCAGGCCGCGAGGCCGAACACACACAAGGCGCCAAGCAAGACAGCCAGAGCCGCCGCAAACAAACTCTTTTTCATACTTTCCCCCTTTTTCTCAAAAAAACACACTGCCTTTTAAAAGGCCTGCGCTTTTTTGTTTTTCCACATTATGCTTAAAAAAAACAATACGGACGGATGAAAGGCAGGGCGCACAAGCGCCGAAAGCGGGTCCATATCGTTCCCTTACAGTATACCATGCTCCAAGGCGAAATTCAAGCCTTCGGCAAAATTTCCGAAGGCCGTCTTTTATTTTACGGGACAATAGCCCGTATCTTCCACCATCTTCTGCCCCTGCGGCGACAGGATCCAGTCGATGAGCGCCTTTGCGCTTCCCGCAGGCGCGCCGTTCGTCACCGCGTACATCTCGGTCACGAAGGGGTAGGCGCCCGTTTTCACGTTTTCGGGCGAGGGATACACGCCGTCCACGCACAGAAGTTTTGCTTGCGGGTTGGCGTACATCGTCGTCGCAAAGTAGCGATAGGAGTACCCGAGCGCGGGGTGCACCCCCTTCCACTCGACGGTGATCTGCTGCATCAGGCTGTTGGTGCCGACGAGGCTCTCGTCGGGGAGCGGGCGCGCCGCGGCGATGGGAAGCTCGCCCATCACCCACTCCAGCCCCGTCTGACTGCCCGAGCCGTCGGGGCGCTGAAAGGCGATGATCTCGCCCCCTTCCGCCCAGCCGAGCGTGGACCAGCGCGAAGTCTTGCCCGAATAGACGTTGCGTATCTGCTGCGCGCTCAGCCCGTCTACGGGATTTTCGTCCGCGACGAGAAAGACGAACGCCTCGCGCAGGATGGGCGTGAACACGAGCTGCGCGCCCGCCGCCTCTATCGCGTCGCGCTGGCTCTGCGAGGGCGCGGGCAGAAAGGCGACGTCGCATTCCCCCGCAATGATCGCGTCATAGGCGCGGTTTGTCTTGGAACAGCGCACGAGATCGGGCGTGTAGGCGGCCTCGTCGAAGGTCGCCTGCGCAAACGCCGCGTACAGCGGGTAAAGCGCGGTGGCGCCGTCCAGCGAGGGAAGGTCGGAAAGGGTCAGCGTGCAGTCCTGCGCCGTCGCGAGGAGCGCGCTGTCCGTGAAGGGCGCATACAGCGAGAGGTCGGGACCCGTGTCCGCCTCGCGCTTGTAGCCGCCGAAAAACCAGTTGCCGCGGACGGCGTTGGGATAGAGCGCGGCGGCAAGGAGCACGGCGACGGCGAGCGGGATCGCCGCGGCGCGGGCAGAGCGGGTGCCGCGGGGCAGGAACAACAGCACCGCCGTGCCGCCCGCGAAGAGGAGCGCGAGCGCGATCGGAAGCGCGCCGACGAAATTGTCGATCTGAAAAAACTGCGAGATGTATTCGTCCCGCCACAGCGCCCAAAACGCGAGCGCGGCGCAGGCGAAGGAGGCGAGCGCGCGCAGAGAATAAGAAAGCGCTTTCATATTTCCTCCTACATCAGGCTGATGACCGCGACGCCCGTGCCGAGAAGGATGAAGAAGAGGGCGACGGCGAGGACGGGCAGGACGATCGCCGCGATCGCGGCGGCGAGCGCGGGGCGGGGCAGGTCTTTGCTCAGCGCGGAGACGCCGAGCACGATGCCCGCGACGGGCACGAGCGCGGCGAACACGAACAGGAACGCAGACGCCGTGTCCAAAGGGCGGAAATAATATGCGTAGAGAAGCTCCGCAATGCCCCATGCCGCGAGCGCAAACAAGTCCATGGCAAAGGCGAGCGCGGCAAGCGCGACACAGCGCCTTTCAAAGGTGCGCGCGAGAAAGAGCACCGCGCAGACGAAGAACGCGAGCGCCCCGCAGAGGAACAGGGCGTCCGCAAACCACTTTTGCGAAAAGAGAAGCGCGATTCCGCAGACGAGCACCCCCGCCGCACCCGCTATGATACAACCGAGGCGGCTTTTCTTTTTTTCGGACATATTTTTCTCCTTTTTTTCTTTCTGCCTGCATTGTACACCGAGGCCGCGACCCCGTCAACGCCATTCCTGTTACAAAAAGCGCACACATCTGTTACATCTTGCCTGCCGCCTGGCCGCCGCTTGTCCGCCGCTTGTCCGCCGCTTGTCCGCCGCGCGCTCCCGCGGGAATATTTTTTCACATCTGTTGACAAAAGCCGTATGCGGTTTTATAATAAAGATGCGCGGCATGCCGATAAGGCGGGCATATCTTCTTTGCCGCAGTGCGCGAGGGCGTCCCGAAGCGTATACTGGTACCCGTGCGCGAGGAAGGAAACCTCTCCTTAAAAAATTCCGTTGTCGGTCAACGACATTCGCGGGTTCGAATCCCGCCCGGAGAAATCCGGTGGCCAAGTGGTTAAGGCGTGTTCCTTTTAAGAACAAATTTCGGGCCCTCGCGGCTCACCTTGATCACAAAAAAACGTCCGCGCGCGCGGGGGGCAGGGTCCGCCCTCTCCCCCGCCGCAGTAGGAAACGCGCCTTGCTCAACGAGGATACCGCGGCAGCAAACCGAAAGCCGAATCTTCCGCTTTCGCGGCGCCGCCGCTCAATCTGCGACCGCGCCTTTCTTACAGGATGTTTCCGAATTTTCCTTTCTTCGGAAAGAGGACATAAAAAGGAGGAAGATCATGAAGATCATCATCGACGAAGGACACAAGGGCTTTCTGTTCCGGAACGGGGCATTTGTAAAGATGCTCGGCGCGGGCAAATACCGCACGTTCGGCGGAAATAAAATTTTGCTCAGCGAGATCGGAAAGGGCAGGATCGTCGTGGAAAAGCTCAATCTTTTGCTCTTTGAAAAGGACGAGGAGTTCCGCGCCTGCACGCTGTGCGAGCGGGTCAAAAACGGCGAGATCTCCCTCCATTTCGTGGACGGCGTGCTGTTCGAGGTGCTTCAGGCGGGCAAATATTATTTCTGGAAAGAGAGCGGCGAGCACACCTTCCTGCACGTCGACCTCTCCTCGACCGAGATCCCCGAAAAGATCCCCGCGTCGCTGTACACGAATCCCCTCTTCCTGCCCTATGTGATGCGCATCGACGTCTCGCGCAAGCAAAAGGCGCTGCTCTTTTTCGACAAGAAGTTCGAGCGCATTCTCGACGTCGGGACTTACTTTTTCCTGCGCGGCAACGTGCGCGTCGAGGCGGAACTGTACGAAGTCTGCCTCGTCGACCTTGAGATCACGGGCCAGGAACTGCTCACCGCCGACAAGGTCACCCTGCGCATCAGCTGTGTGTGCACCTACCGCGTCGCCGACCTGTACAAGGCCGCGACGGAGACGGAGGACTACATCGCCGCCCTGCGCACCGCGATGCAGCTCGTCCTGCGCGAATACGTCGAGGCGAGACGTCTGGACGAGATCCTCGCGGGAAAGAACGAGCTCTCCGCTTTCCTGCTCGAAAAACTGCGCGAAAAAGCCGCGCAGTTCAGCCTGGAGATACACGCCGCCGCCGTGCGCGACATCATCCTGCCCGGCGAGATCCGCGACATCATGAATACCGTCCTCGTCGCCGAAAAGCGCGCCCAGGCGAACGTCATCACGCGCAGGGAGGAGGTCGCCTCCACGCGCTCCCTGCTCAACACCGCCCGCCTCATGGACGAAAACGAGACGCTCTACAAGCTCAAAGAGCTCGAATACGTCGAGCGCATCTGCGAGAAGATCGGGAGCATCAACTTAAACGGAAACGCAGACCTGCTCTCCCAGCTCACCGCCGCACTCTGCGGGAAAAAGAAGGATTGACGGCGTTCGTTTGCCCCGCGCAAAACCCTCATTATGTCTGCGCGGAGCCGAATGCTCGCATACGGTCGCACAAAAACGCGCGCACAAAAGCATACACAAATTGAGCTGCGCGGAGCCGAATGCTCACATACGGTCGCACAAAAACGCGTGCACAAAAGCATACACAAATTGAGCCGCGCGGAGCCGAATTTTTGCATACGGTCGCACAAATAACGAACAAGACGCCCGCCTGCGCAAAGCTGTTTGCGCAGGCGGGCGTTCCATTGCCGCATGAAAAGAAGGCGCAGGTTTTTTCAGAAACCTGCGCCTTCTCTGAACGGGATGCAGGCTCCTTTGCACGCCTCTGCGCGCACGGTATTTTTTGCGAAAACACCCGTGCGCGTCAAAATCCACGCCGCGGAAAAGTTTCTATCATTTTTCTTACTTTTCCTTGCTTTCCCTTGCTTCCCCTTTCATCCCTTTTTCCGATCCTGCGCCGCGGCGGGCTCTTTTGTGCAAAAAAGCCGGAAAAAACCGCCCTCCAAAGGGTTTCCCTTTAAAGGACGGTGATTTGTCTTTTGTATTTCTTCCGTTGTGTTCCGGTGCTCAGACAATCGTGATAGACTCGCCCTCGGCGCTGAAAAGCCCGATCGGCGTCACGCGCTCGTCCCAATTGTTCCCGTCGATCTTGTAGCGCATGCGGCCCATCCAGTACTTCTGCACGCCGCCCGTACCCGCGCGCGCCTCAGTGGTATTGCCCATGTTCAGATCCACCTGCGAGACTTTGGCAATGAGCGTCATTTCCTCGTAACCGCTCGGTTCCGTCTCCGAGCAATACAGCTCGACGATCACATAAACGGTGGAAGGAAAGAGCGTGAACTCGTTTTTTGCTATCGCCGAAACAAACCCGTCGCCGCCCTTGAGCGTTAAAGACAGATTGGTGAACAGACGCGTCTCGATCTCATCCTCGGTCATCGTCTCGGGCTGCTGTGATTCCGCCGCGAGCACGGTGTGCGCCGTGAAAAGGGGAAGCATCAGCGCAAATACGCAGCTCAAAAGCATCGCGATGATCCATTTTTTTCTTGCATTTGACACAACAAAAAACCTCCTTATAAATGAAACGCAAAGAGGACGATCAGCCCTCGTTCCTCTTTGCCTTTCTTCTGTCGTTTTTCAAGAGGACGGAAAAGAGCACTCCCGCCGCAAACAATGCAACGCTCAAGAAAAGCATAAACACGAAGATGCTGCGGTCGACATGGTAAACGGAAGTTCTGTACACATCCGTCGAAGGGCTCCCCGTCGCAAACCACAGGCAGACGGTGGAAAACATAGCGGCGGCAAACAGGAAAAAGGAAAGCACGACAAGGAAATAGAGCAAACGGATACGCCTCTGTTCGATCTCCATGCGGAAGAGCTTTTCTGCGACGCGGTCCTCCTCTACAAGCACGAACTCATCCGTGACGATGAGCCTGTTCGGCTCTATTCCGAATGCCTTATACAGCGCGCGGATGTTCTCCGCGTTCGGCTGCGCGATGTCCGATTCCCATTTATAGACAGTCTGACGCGAAACGCCCACCAGTTCCGCCAGTTTTTCCTGCGATATCCCGCGCTCCTTGCGCAGACGGATGATCTGTTCTCCGACCATAAACTCTTCCCTTATTTGTACAAAATAAATTAAATAACAAAGAATACCAATAAATTATATCCTCTTTTTGAAAAATTGTCAAGCAGGAAGGGAGCCTGCTACCCTGCTAATTTTAATTTCACATTTTCCCGATGCGTTTAGCGCACCGCAAAAGATAGATTCATCATACCGTGCGGCCAATAAGCCGAAGACAAAACGAAAAATACAGAAAAAGCGCCGCATCGGGCGCTTTTTTCTCCTTACAAACAATTATCCTTGATATAAAATCTTGCGGGCACTTGTTCCTTTCGTGATCCTGATCACCTGCCGCTTGACAGGGTCGACAATATATTTATCGCATTCGTATTTTGGAAAACCCTGTAAAACACGTTCCTCCATCTCATCCGCGATCTCTTGCGGCCTCGCATAATTTAACCCTTTGACAAGATTCGGTCCGTATTCCCACCATTTGATCTTTTCCATCTTTTCTATCGTCCTCTCATCAAAACGGAATTTGATGATTTTGGCAGGCACCCCGCCCACGATCGCGTAGGGAGGGACGTCTTTCGTAACCACGGCTCCGCTAGCGATCACGGCGCCATCCCCGACCGTAACACCTTTCAAAATTATGGCACCCGTGCCTATCCAGACATCATTGCCGACAACTGTCTGCTTTAAAAGCCGCTTGTTTCCCTGTTCTTCGACGCTCTTCCGCAAATTATGCCGCATTTGCTCGACATACTGCTTGTCCGAAAGCAGATCGTGAAACCGATTAAACCTCTCTGCCGGATTCATTTCAAATGCAATGGAGGGAGAAAGGCTCATAAAATTATGTTCTCCCGCCCCGATCGAGCAATTTGCCGCTATGTTGCAAAACCTCCCCACCTGTCCGCGAATAAAAGTCCCTGCATTTACAAAAGAAAAGGCTCCGAAAAATGACAGGTCAAAACTGCCCTGATCAAAACGCACAGGCGCTTCTATCGTAGTGACGCTTCTTCCGTGGTAACCGAATTCCGCATCCCCTACAAAGCCTACGCCGCATACACCTGCAATACATGATTCCCATGCCGTATTTTTTCTGATCAACATACCCTGCTGCTCCTTTTCCTCGTTCTGATGTTTAATATCCGCCCGCTCAGTCGCGACGGTTTACAGAGACTTACGGGAAAAGAGCCTTGGTGCCGCCGCCGCACAAGACACAGCTTCCGGAAAGGACCTCCCCCAAATTTGACATGAGCAAATAGATCACTTCAGCGATCTCCTCGGGACGGATTATCCTCCTGATCGATGAATCGTTCCACGGTTTTCCCGCTCGGATCCCGTCCGTATACTCTTTGAGATACGCCATCATTCCCGTCTCGACGACGCCTGGCTCGACACAATTCAGCACGACGCCTCTCTCGCACAAAAATTTCCCGTAGGCATGTACGATGCGCGAAAGCGCGTTTTTTGAGACCTGATAGACGGATAAAAGATCTCTGTGCGCGCTGATCGAGGATACGACGCAGATATTTCCCTTTCTGTTGTGAGCGTGAAGATAATTCGAAAAATTACGTATAAGAAAGAAGGCTCCTTTCAGATTGACATCCATTACTCTGTCCCAATCGGATTCCGAAATGTTAAAACCTTTCCAGTTTGAACCGTCGAAATTGATGCCGCTGGAGATCACAAGACCGTCGAGCGGCTCATCGTCTCCCAGCGCTTTTTGAATCGCCTCTATCTGTGCTTCCTGCGTTTTGACGTCCGAGATATCGAAGACATGAGAGGAAACTTTTTCGCCGAATTGCGCAATAAGTTTCTTCCGTGCCTCTTCGAGCTTCTGCACGCTCCTCGATGCTATGACTACATTTTTTGCTCCGCCTTCAAGAAGGCGCCTTACTGCGGCGAAACCGATCCCTCCGGCCCCGCCGACGACGATGATATTTTTCGGACGCAAAAAAACATTCATAAATAAACCGCCTTATTGACAGAGGACTTCAAAAAACAATGCTTTTTCAGGCTTATCGCTCAGAAAGTAGTTCAGCTTTTCCTCAAATTCTTCCTTTGTGCGTGCCGAAAGATATTCGAAGCCCGTGGATCTTACCCACCCTTCTGCCACAGTATTGTGGACAGATGAGACCGCCTGCAAATTGTGGCCGCGCAAAAGCCCCGTACCGTTGTTGTTCACCAGCAGGATCCTCATGTTCTTTTTCAACGGCTTGTTCCAGATACTGTTCATGTCATAGAAAAAGGACAGATCCCCCACCAGCAGGAAACAAAGCCTGTCGTTTTCGACCGCGCACTGCCCCATAAAAGTTGACGTACAGCCGTCTATACCGTTTGTTCCCATGTTACAGTAGACTTCAACGGAAGCGGGGATGGCGAACCTGCGGCATTCTATGAACGTCTGCCCGACGCCGAGATGCAACAGCGAGTTTGCGGGAATCGCGGGAAGAAATTTACTCTGCACGTAAAGAGAATTGAACTGCGTTACGGAAGGACTTTTGTATTTTTCCGTGCGCGACCTCCACTTTTCATAGTAGACACCGTCGTTGCGGATGTCTCCGCAATTTTCGGAAAAATACTCAAAGAATCGATCCGACGTCGCCTCGATTACCGAAGAGAGCCTGAAATAAAAGTCCTTTACCTTTCCGTCGGGCGTTACGGACCAATGCCGTATGCTCCCGGGACCGCCGCGCACTTTATACGTCAAAGGATCGTTCATGAGCCGTTTTCCGCCCACACTGATCAAAATATCGGGTGCGAGCTCTCTGTTGAACTCCTCTTGCGAAACGGCTGTCAACATATTGTGAGGGCTAAGCGAATACTGGCAGTGCAGATTGGAGATCGGGTCCGTCACGAGAACGCAATTATACGAAGACGCAAATTTTTCGACGGCTTTTTTCTGTTTTTCCGAAAGAGGAGCCGCCTGTCCGCAGACAACGAGGATTTTTTCCGACTTTTTCAAAGCGGCGACCCATCTTTGCATTTCCGAATCTCCGCCGTTAAACCCCGCGCGGAGAATGTGAGGATAGATAAAGGGAGAAAGTGCCCAGAACTTTCTGTCGACGTTCGCTCCGACGGAGATGTTATCGACGGGCACATTGATGTGGACGGGGCCGAACCCGTTGTGCGTGGCCTCCAAGATACATGCGGAAATATCCCTTCTTGCCTGATAGTCCGCCCTCCATCCGCTCGATTCAGGCAATGATATCTCCATCTTGACGACCCCGTCATAGATCTTTTTCTGCGGGATGGTCTGGTCTTCTCCGTGATTCAGATACATTTCGTAGCGATCTGCCGTAACGACGATCAACGGGATCCCCGTATAGAACGCCTCCGTAACTGCGGGCAAAAAGTTGCTCGCCGCCGTCCCGCTGGTACAGATACAGGCAACCGGGCTTCGCAACTGCGCGGCGAGCCCCAATCCGTAATAAGCCGCACTCCTTTCGTCCGTAACGCGATGCAGGACAAACTGATCTGCATTATACTCGAACATCCTGATTATGGGAACATCTCTTCCGCCCGGAGAGAGGACGACGTGCTTTACGCCGTAATCACGAAAAAGCGTGGCCAGCAATCTGATATTTCTGAAATCACGATTTTCGTTTAATTTTTCGCTTAAATTGTAATCTTTAAAAGTAAAATGTTGACTGGGAATTCTGTCCGTCTCTTTCTTCCTGTGTTTCAATGCAGAATCAAGCCATTTTAAAGCCTTTTCTTTCTCTTTTTTTACATTTCTATCGGCTTTGTCCCAGTTAACATTAAAATTGATTTCTTCGCTTTTATAAATTTCTTCTTCAGACATTTCCTCCTCTATCCTTCGATTACCAAGCTGCAACATTTGCATTAAAGAAATAAATCTATCAACTCCACGAACAGTATTATAATACACTGAGAAATCCTTTTTAAAAATATAACTCATGCATGTGCCATGGAATGAATCCGTAACAATATATTTTGCTTGATCATATGCCCTGATAAAATTCTTTACATTTAGCGGATTTAAGATTTTTAATCCGTCAAATACCTGATTGAATTTTTTATGCTGTCCCGCTGCAGCATCAGGAGCACAGACTATTTCCAAATTCAGTTTTTCAGCAATTGATTCAATCTGTTTTCTTTTTTGTTCTGTCGGATCTAAAATAAATGCAAATAAAAAATTGTGGGGGAAAGAATATTTTTCTGCTCCGCTTACTGCGAGATAATCGTTTTTATTAAGCAAAAAAACAGCATCGATTGTTTGAAACGCATCTGTGTGGTAGAACTTTTTCGCTATCTCTACCGCGTAATCCTCGCGAACAGAAACATAATCCAGTCTTTGCAATAAGGGGGTTACACTATCTATAAATTCTTTAGTCGGATTATGACCCGCCGTCCCAAAAGAAGAAGAATATGAAATTTTAGTTTTGTTTTCATCGACAAAATTGAGAAAACAATCTTCTTTTACAAAATGTATATTCGGATTCCAAACCTGATCCCCGCCTATTATGAAAGCATCACAATAATTATTAAACTGATCGAGTTCTCTTGCATCTACTTGTTGAGAAACTGCATAATTATTATTTGCAAACTCCATAGCAATGCAATCTTTCGGGATTATATATCTGCCAGGAAGCCCTTTAGCTTCTTGAATCATCAAAACGGAATAACCCATTTTTTTTATGGCATAATTCAATGCATAATAAGTAAGGCATCCCCCGAAATTATCGTGTCCCCACCAACCGTAGATCCCTACGTCAAAATGCCTTTCTAATTTGTTCTTGCCGTATTCCATTTAACGCTTTTGCGCTCCTCCCTTTAATTCTTTTTCCTTTCGGGAGGCTCAACCGAAGCAAGATCGAGCCTCCTCTTTTTTCGCGTAAATAATCTTCCCAGCCTAAATGCCCTCGAGCGCAAAGTCTTTCGGATCTCCTCTTCGACCTGCTCTATCTCGTATTTTAAAGAGACGATCTCTTCCAAAAAGATAAGATCGTTGTTTTCTTTGTTGTCGGCAAGCCTTTCTATCTCTTCTCCGTGTTCATACTCGTATTCATTGCACATATAGAGATAGACGTCATTTTCCTCGGCAAGTTCTTTGATTTTTTTTGCAAACTCGATCTGCAGATATTTCGGGAAATTGATGAGATCATAATACAAAAAGCTGACCATCCAAGAGGCAAGATCCCCGTAGACATCCTTGAAACCGATCTTTTTCCAGCTCTCGAAAACCGCCTGAACGATCTGCAGATGCTTTCTGAACTTCTCCGTCTGCATGTGGTTATACTTCCACATCAAAGACCCTTCGTTGTTCCAGCGGTAAAAATAAAAGCGCCTGTCCGTGTAGACGATCTTTTTTGCCCTCGGAAAATAGTCAAACTGAAAGATCTGATCCTCGCCAAGGTCGATGTCTTCGCGCAGTCGCAGCCGCGTCGGACGCTCGAAGATCTCCCGCTTCACGAAATGAAGCCACAAAAAGGGCGTACTGCTTTTCTCTTTAAAGATCGCCTCTTCCCCTGCATATTCTCCTTCGTATTTTATCGACCTCGGAGAAAGTCTCTCTTTGATCCACTGCGGAGCGCTGTCCCAATCCGGCCACGGCGAGCCCCCGAATACCACGATGTCCGCGCTTTCGCTCTCAGCAAGCTGTACGAGCGAAAAATACATCTCTTTATCCGTAAAATCGTCGCTGTCCACAAAGCTGACGTATTTTCCCGTTGCGGCATTCAGCCCGGCATTGCGCGCTTTTGCGGGGCCTCCGTTTTGTTGATCGATGACCTTTATCCTGTCGTCAAAATATGCCATCCTCTTCAAGATTGCCGCTGAATGATCGGTGGATCCGTCGTTGACGCAAAGGATCTCAATATTTCTATAAGACTGGCTCAACAGAGAAGAAATAGAACCTTTGATATATTTTTCCGCATTGTATACGGGCACGATCACGGAGACGAGCGGATCCCCGCTTGTTTTTTTCTCCGCCTTTTCTTGCTTTTTTTCAACCATTTCGTTTTTCATCGCCGTTTCTCTCATCGTATTTTCTTTTTCCCCGCGATCGTTAAAAGGTGATCCGCATATTTTCTTCCTTTTTGCAACTCTGCCGAATCCTTTACCTTTTTCAGCCTCTCCTTCGCATTTTCAAGACTCTTTTTCAGTTTCCAGATCGTATCGTCGTAGTAAAATCTTTTATAATCATCCGCAATTCGGAGCGTCATGCTCATGATCCAACTGTCGGGTATCTTTGTAAAGTCTATTTCCTTTGACGCCTGCGCTTCCTTCAGTTCTGCGGAAAACCTTTCCAAAAATTCGAGTTTGTATTGATCGGCGATCCGTTCATAGGTATGCATATAATTAAAGAATTTCTTTTTGAAATACTCATACAAAAAATTCTGCTTTACAAACGGATGTCCCAAGATAAAATCATGGATAAAAGCATATTCTTCATTCATGCAAAAGACTTTGCCCTTGCTGTTGATGGAAGAATTCGGATTGTCTTGTCTGTAATGATAAAAAGCACGATTTATGAACATCACCGTACGCGCCAGCGACAGAGTCTGAAACCAAAACCCGTTATCCTGATAAGCCGCTCCGGGCGTCTCGTTGTGACGGATCCCGTTTTCCCTCAGAAACTGTGCCCTGTACAGGCCCGTCCAGGTATTCATCTGAAAGCTGAAGATCACCTTGTTCCGTGCGGGGATCAATACCTTGTTATAGTATCCGGCCTCGGTGCAAGTCCTTTCATAAGAAGTCTTTTCTTTTCCCTTTTCCGTTTTAAAAATCAGATAGTCCGATTTGACAACGTCCAGATCGTATTTTTTTGCCGCTTCGTATAAGGCGGCGCACATGTCCGTTTCCACATAGTCATCCGACTCCACGATCCCGATGTACTCGCCGTTTGCCCTTTCCATGCCGATATTCATGGAATTTCCGTATCCGGCATTTTTCTTCGTGATCGGAACAATGCGTTTGTCCCGCTTGGCATATTGTTTGACGATCTCGAACGATCTGTCCGTCGAACCGTCGTCAACGCAGATGATCTCTATCTCCTTCATTGTCTGTCGTATGCAGCTGTCGAGACACTGCCTGAGATATCTCTCAACATTGTAGATCGGAACCACCAATGAAACTTTCGGACTATTCTTTCCCATTCCAAAACTCCTCTTTCTCCACCGTATATATTTTCTCTTGCTTCGCACAGAACACTTTAATAGTCTTAAAAACTGCTCTCCTTTACGAAAAGCCAAACAACACCGCTCACTATACTCAATAAACTTATATATTTTTTGTGTTTGCAAAATTGTTGAAAATATACCCTGTTACAATCATTTTATCACATAATATCTCGTTTTGCAACCCGTTTTATTATATATGGTCAGTAAATATCTACTTTTACTAACCATATTTTTCCTGCCCGTTTTTTTGTCTATGCGTCCGTCGCGACGCTCTTTTTGAGCACTGCCCTTTGCAGCTCTCCGATCTAAGATCGAGCAAAAAAGGCAAAACGGCGGAAAAATATCCCGTCTTCACTTTGAGAAAAAATTAAGCTCTTCTTTTCGCTGGAAAAAAAGTAAGACTACGGAGTCCAAATGCAAATTTACGGAAGAACCCTTGTTTTTTGGGGTTCTTTTTTGTACCATGCTCTTGCACCGAAAAAAAACGCCATGCACCGCGGGCAGCGCGGTTTTTCGGACGGCACAACATCTTTACAGGGAGGTAAAAAAGAATGAAGAGCAAGAAAACAAAGATAACGCAGGCGGTCTCCGCCCTCTTGTTGTCTGCGTTTTCCGTAGCGCTGGCGATGTCCGTGGGAATTTACAGTTTTTCCATCGCGCCGTACATTCACGACCACTTCAACACGAGTCCGACCGTGGTCGTCGCAAAGGAAGCTGCGGAGGAACAGAACACGCAGTATTATAAGATGGACTATGAAGACAGCAACGAGCTGATGCAGGCGAAGATCGATTATATCCGCAAGAGCGTCGGAGAAGGCACCGTTCTTTTGAGAAACTAAAACGACGCGCTTCCCATCTCGGCGACGACGGATGGCCGCAAGACCCGCGTCACTCTGCTGGGCCGCGCCTCTACCGACCTCGTCTGCGGCATGGACGCAGGCGCGGGCGAGATCGCAAACGCAAACACCTTCTGCAAACACTTTGACGACGCGCTCGCAGACGCAGGCTTCGACGTCAACATGACGATGTTCAACTACTACGCAAATTCGGGCGTAAACCAGAACAACCCCGCAGGATATTACGGGCTGGTCGGCGACCTGATCATCGGCGAGATCTCCCCCGAAAGCTTCCCTTCCGAAGTCAGGGACTCCATCTCTTCCTACAACGACGTGGGCATCATCGTCCTCACGCGCAACTGCGGCGAAGGTTTTGACCTTTGGTCGGGCGAAAGCGAACAGCCCGTCTATGATACGGGCTCCGGCACGACCGGTTCGGGCACCCCCATCTTTTTTTGCGGCTTTTGTCCCGCCTTTGCTAAATTTACCGCTTCGCAAAAAAGCCGCAACAGATATTTTTCTACGCGGGGACCTCTTGTTTCCCGCCCGTCTTTTTCAAATTGCCCTAAAAAACAAGGAGCCGAAAAACGGCTCCTTGTTTTTTTTGCGGTCTCGACCAAACGGAACCGCCTGCGCCTTATTTTCTGCCTGCGATGACGTCGACGGGCTTTGCGCGAAGCAATCTGATCACGGGCGCGGCGACGCCGAGCGCCGTCGCAACCAGGGCGAGCACGCTAACGAGTGCGATCTGCCGTATGCCGAAGGTGATGATGACCGCGGCGACATAGTCGCCCACGAGAATGCCGTTTAAGATGACCGTGCCGACCGCCGCGAGGATGGAGGCAAGGACGATCGCCACGACGGCAAACAGCCCGTTGTCCACCGCGAAGATCTTTAAAATATCCGATCTCCTCGCGCCCAGCGCGTGCATGATGCCGATCTCCCTGCGCTTTTCCTGCACAACGCCGCTCGTGTAATACATCAGGAGCAGCACGGACAACACCACCGCGCCCGCAGTGACATACAGGAATATGTTGCGGACGGTGATGGCGGTGTGATCGATGTCCCCCACGATCGAAAAGGCGTCGCCGTCGGGGGCATAGGCGGCTTTTCAGTCCTTTAGAATGTCCTGCGTAAATCTGATCAGCCGCATCTTGTACTCATCGCTCCCCTGAAACGGCGTGACGAAGCCACTGCATACGGCGAATTCATACTGCCCGAAATCGAGAGCGTCGTCGCAGATCTTGTTGAAGAGGTCCTCCGAGAGATGAAATTCCGTCTTGCTGAGCGGAAGCGTCTCGTCCTCGATCACTCCCGCAACAGGGACGGAAAAGTTCCAGCCATGTTTTTCCGAGGCCAGAGGGAGTTCGCCCTGCAATGCCGCGAGAAAATGATCGATCGCCTCTTTCTCAAAATATGCGCGGTCGTACCCCGGCTGATAGACATTGCCGTCCTCGTCCGTATGGTTCAATATATATAATTCATAGTCTACGCAGGTACTATCCTCTCCCATATCGGCGGTAAAACGCTCGGCGACCTCCTGCCAGTTGTCCGAGGCAAAGGACTCCACCAGTGAATTCAGATACTTCCGATACAGCTCTTCGACAGATCTCGTCCTTATGACGACGCCCGTGTCGCGCATGATGTCGATATCTTCCGCGCGGTAGAACCAGTCGCCCTCCCCGACGGACTGCAGAAAGCTCTCGTCCGCAAGGTGCAACGAGCCGGCGTATATGTCGAAATCGGAAAACGCCATATGCGCTATATTCTCTTGTTCCCAAAATGTTTGGGGCGCATTGTGTGCGGCGTAGTATCCCTTTTGCAGATAGAGTATGTTGTGCATGCCTTGGTAGAGCATCCCTTGCAGTGCCCCGTACATTTCTTGTGTGAGCGAATTCGGGCTTATATACTCGCCGTAGGAAGTGCCGTAGAGAGAGGTGTTGAACTTGGTGTCGAGAACGCCCACCACCTTGAAGCTGCGCAGCTGCTTCCCTTCGCCGATCGAGACGGTTCTGAAGAGTATGTCCGAATACTCGTCGAGCTCTTCCGCAAATGTGCCGAATCGCTGCAGGTTGTGAAAAGTGAGGAGGGTGATGACCGCCTCGTCCTCCACCTGCGGCAGTCTTCCCGCGACGAGCTCGAAATCGTAGTCTTTTAGGAGCGATTCGTCGATCTCGGCATATCCATGATTTTCATAAATTGCATTATAATAGTCGGGATAGGCCATGTCCGTATCCAGTTCGTTGAATTCACCGCGAAGATCGTCGTGTATCATATCGAGCCGAATGTCCTCCCCTGCGGCATCCTGCAAGATCTGCACGTCCAATTTCGAAAGAGACTGACTACCCACATCCCCGTACCAGATATGATACGCGCCGCACGATTGCATCGTGTTGAAAACGGCGACGTCTCTGTCATAGGCGGTCACCGCGTCCGCCATGCCGAACAGCGTGAAGGTCATCAAACACATCACAAATGCGACGACCATCCGCACGGGGCGAGCGAAAAGCAGACCCGCACCCATTTTGAACACATCCCGCACGGGAAAGCCGATGCGCCCCTTCGCCTCTCTCGCTTCAGGGCAGGCGTCTGCCTGCCCCTCCTGTATCGCCGAGAGGACGCGGTCGGAGATCACCCGCCCGCTCCGAAGCTCGATGACCCTGTCGCCGAATGCTTCGGCCGCCTCGCGGTCATGCGACACCACCACCACGAGCGTGCTCTTGCTGATCTGTTTGAGCAACGCGAAGATGGTCTCTCCCGTCTCCTCGTCGAGCGAGCCTGTCGGCTCGTCGCAGAGGAGGATCTTCGGCCGCTTCACGATGGCGCGGGCGATCGCAACGCGCTGTTTTTGCCCGCCGGAAAGGCGATTCGGTTTTGCCTTGGCACATCCGTCCAGCTCGACCGCCGAAAGCGCGCGCGCGACCTCTTCCTTGTAGTCCTTTTTTCCCTGCAACGCCAGCGCCATGCCCACATTGCGTTCGACGGTGTATTCGTCCAGCAGGTTGTTCTCCTGATAGATAAAGCCGACCTGCCGATTGCGGTATTCGACGAGTTCGCCGTCCGAAAAGCTCTTGACCGACCTGCCGTCTATGGTCAGATCGCCGCCGTCGAAGCTGTCAAGCCCGCCGATCATGTTCATGAGGGTGGTCTTGCCGCAGCCGGATTTTCCGAGTATGAACACCAGTCCCGCGGAGGGAAGCGCAAAGGTCACCCCCTTGAGCGCCTCCACTGCGGGCGTATCCTTCCCGCGATATGTCTTGGACAAATTTTTTACACTGATCGCCATATTTTTTCCTCAAATTTACTAAATATTTCCCTTGATCTGTTTTGTATCTGTTAAAATCTATGAATTTTCCTACAACGTCCGATCCATCGCCCGAATATGATCTGCCGCCATTCGTCAGATATTTTTTATTATATCATCGCACATCTTAAATTGCAAGCCTTGACTAAAAATATATATTATAACAAATCTGAATTTTCAAGGGACTGTACACAAGGTTCATTGCCATAGCTGATCTGACAAAAAGTGTCTTGTCTTGATTATAAAGGCCTATCTTTTTCGTGCGGCGTTTGGTGAAATCGGACGCTTATTGCTTGGAAAAGATCTTAAATTTAAATATACTCAAAAAGGCGGGCCCGTCTCCTTCAAGAGACGGGCCCGCCTTTTTGAACTATTTTGTGACCCCGACGAGTATCCGCCGAAACCCCGAAGGGGTCCCCTCGGCGGAGCAGCGCTTCGCTCGAAAAGCAGCCGCGGCACTGCCGCGCCCCCTCCGCTTCCCGCATGAGCTCACCACGAAAAAAGAGAGGTTAAAAAACCTCTCTTTTTTCGTGGTGACCCCGACGAGAATCGAACTCGTGTTACCGCCGTGAAAGGGCGATGTCTTGACCGCTTGACCACGGGGCCTCTTTTTCAGAAAAACCGCAGTTCCGTGCGGTTTTTCTCTGTTACTTTGGTAGCGGCGGTGGGATTCGAACCTACGACCTATCGGGTATGAACCGATCGCTATAACCAACTAAGCTACGCCGCCATTTCTTCCGCGCAGACAGAATGCCCCCGCTTGAAACGCTAAGTTAGAATACCATACTTCGCAGAAAAAGTCAAGCATTCTTTATCGAAAAACAAAAAATTCTGTCTTTCTTGCCCTCTAAAGCCGCATATGGAAGAGTCCGACGCAGAGTATCTCTCTTCAGAACTTGAAACCAGGGCTCCCGAAAATCGCAGGGCGTAGCCCGAGATTTTTGGGAAAAAGGAGCCGCAGACGATAAAGCAAACAAGCCGCGATACCTCGCGGCTTGTTGCATAATTCGTCTTGCGGAATAAACAGGGCCTCCCGAAAATCACAGGGCGAAGCCCGAGATTTTTGGGAAAAAGGAGCGGCAGACAGCAAAGCAAACGGCTAAAGCTTTTGCTTGACCCGCCCGAAAAATTGCCTTGCAAAAACCAGGGCCTCCCGAAAATCGCAGGGCGTAGCCCGAGATTTTTGGGAAAAAGGAGCCGCAGACGATAAAGCAAACAAGCCGCGATAATTCGCGGCTTGTTGCATAATTCGTCTTGCGGCGACGTGGTTGCGGGGGCAGGATTCGAACCTGCGACCTTCGGGTTATGAGCCCGACGAGCTACCGAACTGCTCCACCCCGCGATATCCGGCTTCTCCCCTTTCGGGATACCATTCTATTTTATAGGATTGGCGGCAAAATGTCAACTGTTTTGTACGCGGCGCGCAAATTTTTTTGACCGCACCGCGCTGCCCCGCCCGCGCAGGTTTTCAAATGCTTGACAGCAGAGCCCCTTTCGATATAAAATAAGTACAAAATACTGCGGCATTTTCACCATATTATAGAAATATAGAAAAGCATCACGAAAGGAGGCGACTTCTCATGAAACTCAGCGGCGCCGACATACTCATCCGCTGCCTCAAAGAACAGGGCGTCGACACGGTGTTCGGCTATCCCGGCGGGTGCGTGCTCGACATCTACGACGCGCTGTACCGCGACGGGAGCATCCGTCACATTCTCACCGCGCACGAACAGGGCGCGACGCACGCCGCCGACGGCTATGCCCGCGTGAGCGGCAAGACGGGCGTCTGCATCGCCACGAGCGGCCCGGGCGCGACCAATCTCGTCACGGGCATTGCGACCGCGTATATGGACAGCATTCCCCTCGTCGCGATCACGGGCAACGTGACGGTGGCGAACCTGGGCAGAGACAGCTTTCAGGAAGTGGACATCGCGGGGATCACGATGCCCGTCACCAAACACAACTACATCGTAAAAGACGTGCGCCTGCTCGCGGACACGGTGCGCGAGGCGTTTTACATAGCCAATTCGGGCAGAAAAGGCCCCGTGCTCATCGACATCCCCAAAAACCTGCAGACGGAGCTGTGCGAGTTCGAAGAGCACGCCCCCGCGCGCTATGCGCCCAAGGCGGTGGCCGCGGAGACGGTCAAAGAAGCCTGCGCCGCGATCGCCGCGGCAAAGCGTCCGCTCGTCATCGCGGGCGGCGGGTGCATCGGCGCGGACGCCGCCGAGAACGTGCGCGCGTTCGCCGAGCGCATCCAGGCGCCCGTCTGCGCGACGCTGATGGGGCTGGGCGCCTATCCCGCGCACGCGCCCGATTTCCTCGGGCTGATCGGCATGCACGGCACGGACGCCGCGGCAAAGGCGTTCCGCCGCGCGGACGTCGTGATCGCCTTGGGCATGCGCTTTTCCGACCGCGTCGCGGGCGACCGCGCAAAATTCCGCGAGGGAAAGACGATCGTGCAGGTGGACATCGACGCCGCCGAGATCGACAAGAACGTGCGCGCCGATTTTTCGGTGATGGCGGATGTGGGCGAGACGCTCAAGGCCATGCTCGCGCAGCTTGAACAGGCGAACCGCGCCGAATGGCGCAAAGAGGCGCGCGCCTACAAAGAATACGAGGACGCCTCCTTCGACAGTGCGCTCCCCGCCTACAAGATCCTCTCCGCGCTTGAAAACTTCACGGATGCGGACACGCCCGTCGCGACGGACGTCGGACAGCACCAGATGTGGACGGCGCAGTACTACAAATTCGACAAGCCGCGCCGCTTCGTATCCAGCGGCGGACTGGGCACGATGGGCTACGGCATGGGCGCCGCGATCGGCGCGTGTGTCGCCGCGGGAAGGCAGACGGTGCTCGTGACGGGCGACGGCTCCTTCCACATGAACCTCAACGAACTGTGCACCGCCGTCTCGCAGCAGCTCCCGCTCGTCATCCTCGTGATGAACAACAACTGTCTGGGCATGGTGCGGCAGTGGCAGACGCTCTTCTACGGCAAGCGCTATTCGCAGACGACGCTGGACCGCAAGACGGACTACGTCAAGCTCGCCGAGGCGTTCGGCGCGAAGGGACTGCGCATTCAGAAGGAGGCGGACATCCTGCCCGTGCTCAAAGAGGCGTTTGCGGAGAAGGGGCCCGTGCTCGTCGATTGCAGGATCGGCATCGACGACAAGGTGCTGCCCATGATCGCGCCCGGAAAGTCCTTCGACGCGATCATCACGAAGCTGTGAGGTGCATGCCATGAAAAAATACACGATCACCGCGCTGCTCGCGAACAAGAGCGGCGTTCTGACCCGCCTTTCGGGGCTGTTTGCCCGCCGCGGGTTCAACATACACAGCATCTCCGCCTGCGCGACGGAGGACGAGCATTTCTCCCGCGTGACCATCGTGTTCGGCGGAGACGAATACGTGCTCGGACAGCTGACCAAACAGATGGACAAGCTGATCGACGTCAAGAAGATCACGATCGCGGACGAGGACGCCTCCGTCTTCCGCGAACTTCTGCTGATCAAGGTCTCGGCGCCCGCGGAAAAGCGCTCGGAGCTGATCGAGATCAAGGACGTGTACAAGGCGAAGATCGTCGACCTCTCCCCCGAGACGGCGATCCTGGAGATCACGGGCGAGCCGAACAAGCTGGACGGCTTCATCGAGGTCATCCGCCCCTACGGCATCCTCGAGATGGCGCGCACGGGCGTGACGGCGCTCTCGCGCGGGGCAAACTGTCTCAAAGATCTCATCGACTACAACGAACGCATCTGATTGCGTCCGCAAAATAAAACGGAACCGAGGTATAAGAACATGAACAACATCTTTTCGGAAGGCACCGCGATGTCCTCTCAGCGCTCGCTGCTGCGCGCGCTCGGCTGGACGGACAGCGAAATGAAAAAGCCCATCATCGGGATCGTCTGCGCGCAGAGCGAGATCATCCCCGGGCATATGTATCTCGACCGCATCGCGGAGGCGGTCAAGGAAGGCGTGCTCGCCGCGGGCGGAAAGCCCGTGATCGTGCCCTCCATCGGCGTCTGCGACGGCATCGCGATGGGGCATGCGGGGATGCGCTACTCCCTCCCCTCCCGCGAGATCATCGCCGACAGCGCCGAGATCCTCGCGCGCGCACACGCATTTTCGGGCGTCGTGTTCGTGGGCAACTGCGACAAGATCATCCCCGGCATGCTGATGGCGGCGGTACGCCTCGACCTGCCCGCGGCGTTCGTCTCGGGCGGCCCCATGCTCGCGGGCAGGATGCACGGCGAGCGGCTGTCCCTGTCCTCGATGTTCGAGGCGGTGGGCGCCTACAACGCGGGCAAGATCGACGAAAAAGAACTGCACGAATACGAGTGCTCCGCATGCCCGACCTGCGGCTCCTGCTCGGGCATGTTCACGGCGAACAGCCTCAACTGCCTGACCGAGGCGCTGGGCATCGCGCTGCCCGGCAACGGCACCATCCCGATGGTGCACAGCCGCCGCCTGATGCTCGCCAAAGAGACGGGCGAGGCGATCATGAACGCGGTGAAAAAGGACATCCGTCCCTCGTCCATCCTCACCCCCAAGGCGATCCGCAACGCGGTCGCGGTGGACAACGCGATCGGCGCTTCCTCCAACAGCGTCCTGCACCTTTTGGCGCTCGCGAACGAGATGGGCATGAGCGAAGAGGATTTTTCCATCGACACGTTCAACGAAGTGAGCGCGAAGGTGCCGCACATCTGCAAGCTCGCGCCCGCGGGCAAAGACTACATTGAAGACCTCAACGAGGCGGGCGGCATCTCCGCCGTCATCCGCAGGCTGGAAGAGGGCGGGCTGTTCGACGGCTCCGCGCAGACCGTTTCGGGCGTCACGCAGCATGAGCGCGTGAAGGACGCGCGCGTGCTGGACGACAAGATCATCCGTCCGCTCTCCGCGCCCTATTCTCCGACGGGCGGGCTTGCGATCCTCAAAGGCAACATCGCCGCCGAGGGCGCCGTCGTCAAAAAGAGCGCCGTCGACCCCGCGATGCTCAGACACAGCGGCCCCGCAAAGGTATTTGACAGCGAAGAAGCCGCCATGGAAGCGATCTCCACAGGCAAGATCGTCAAGGGCGACGTGGTGGTCATCCGCTACGAGGGCCCGAAGGGCGGCCCCGGCATGCGCGAGATGCTCTCCCCGACCTCGGCGATCGTCGGCGCGGGACTGGGCGCGGACGTCGCGCTGATCACGGACGGAAGGTTCTCGGGCGCAACGCGGGGAGCTGCGATCGGGCACGTCTGCCCCGAAGCGGCGGCGGGCGGCCCCATCGGCATCATCCGCGACGGCGACATCATCGACATCGACATCGAAAAGGGCGAGATCAACCTGCGCCTGAGCGAGCAGGAGATCGCCGAACGGCTCAAGAACTTCAAACCGCTCGAAAAGCCCGTGGACGGCTACCTGAAGCGCTACCGCGCGCAGGTCTCCTCCGCGAGCAGAGGTGCGGTGTATAAGAAATAGGGTTCACACTTTTTGTTTCAAGCTGATGAAACAAAAAGTCGTGACTTTGAGGAAAACCCCTGCGTTCGCCGCTTTTTGGCGGCTCTGCGCTCGGAGTTTTCCTCTGCGGCGCGCTTTTTGAGGGCACACCATAAAACGCGCGCCGCATTCACCTTTCCTGCCTGCGCTTCCGCGCAAGGGGAAAAGCAGTTCACGCGTTTCTCGGCGAGCTGACGCCTGCGAAACGCCGTGATTTGAGGGCTCTGCCCTCTGCGCGCGATAAAATAAGGGCACACCCTTGTCAAAATCGCGCGCATTCACCCGCTGAGGCGCATACGCGCAAATCGGGGGCAAAAGCGAAAATTGCGATTTCCGTTTTTGCAAGTACTTATTAAAAAACGAAAAAGCAAAAATACCACTTTTTGCTTTTTCCCTACACGCCGCAAAAGCGGCGCACGGATGGGGTGAATGTCCGCGATTTTTTATGGCGTGCCCCTAAAACATCGCGGACAGAGGGGAAAGCCGCTCGGGGTTCCCCTAAATCTCACGAAATTTTCTTTTGTCAGCTCAAAAGAAAATTTGTGAACTCTTTTGCCCTCAATTTGCCGCAAGGCTCATGCGGAAAGAGTGAATTTGCGCGCATATGATAATAAGAGAGCCCTTAAAAAGCGCGCAAAGAGAGAAAGCCGGCGGCCAGCCCGCAAAGCGGGCGTGCCCGCGGGTTTTCTCTAAAACTCAAGCGAATCGCAGTATCTCTTTTACGAGATTCGCGCGAAGCTTCTATTTTATTCTGCGCGAGGCAAAACCACGTTTTTG
>ERZ1643249.369-NODE-369-length-53257-cov-79.675313_pt1 | contig 53257 bp, 79 predicted proteins | sample MGYA00579263_ERZ1643249 | MGnify/ENA primary metagenome ERZ1643249 (study PRJEB29033, sample SAMEA4952264) | chicken gut metagenome | biome: Broiler Chicken; feature: Gastrointestinal Tract; material: Caecum | place: Ireland | collected 2018 | study: Broiler...
AGATTCAACAAAGCCAAGGAAGAGGGGTGATGATATTTGTCTATTGCAGGTGTTCTTAGAATAGACAGTGAACAAGCGTCAGCTCTCCGCAAGATATTCAACCTCCCTCAGTTCATTTACAAAGATGAGCTTGAAGGTATCTATGGATCAAATGTTCTTGCTGAGAGTAGAGATCTGATCAAGTACTATGAGATCTATGAGAAGGGTACAGACTTCACTGCTGAAGGTTCCAATGGAAATTACATCCCAAGCAACCTTCGGTATCAGAAGATAAGAAGTCTCATAGATAAAGAGGCACGTTTTTTGTTTGCGAAAACCCCTGACTTCTGGGTTGACGTTAAGATCACAAAAGACATGTCCAAAACTCAAAAAGAAACACTGAAACAGCAACAGACAGTTCTTCAAAGTCTGGTTGATGCTGTTATCAAAGAAAACAACCTTTCCTCCAAGTTGATCAAAGCTGCAAAAGACTGTTTCATCGGTAAACGAGTTGCGCTGTTCACCAACTTTAATGAGAAAGGTATCAAGCTGTCTTTCAGTCCTTCGCTGGAGTTCATCTTTGAGACTGACCCTGAAGATGTTGATGTTCTGACCAAACTTGTAACATTCTACACAACAGTGGACAATGCAAGTCGCAGCCAACAGCGCATATACAAGAAGAAGTATTATATGGCGGAAGACGGTTTTTGCCATATAATCGAAGAGGTCTACGATGGCTCCGGAACTCTTGTGGAGACTTTGACACCCGATACAGCGACGTTGTTCTCCTACATTCCCGCATTTGTTATCATCAATGACGGTTTGAGTGGTGACATGCAGGGTGTCAGCGAAGTAGACTTGCTGGATAACTTCGAAAAGAGTTACTCGAAGCTCGCGAATGCTGACCAAGATGCAGAGCGGAAAGGGATGAATCCTGTTCGATTTGCCATAGACATGAACCCAAAAACCACTCAAAACCTGTCTACCGCAGCTGGTGCTTTTTGGGACTTGGCTTCTGATGATCAGGGTGCATCTGAGAAAACTGGTACAGTCGGCGTGCTGACAACCCCTATGGAGTACACTGGCGCTCTGACGACTACGCTGAATCGTATTGAGAGCAATATGTACAACCTTCTGGATATGCCAAATGTGAGTCCGGAAGCACTTCAAGGCGTCGTTTCCAGTGGCAAGACACTGAAGGCAATTTACTGGGGTTTGATCGTTCGTTGTGATGAAAAGATGCTGGTTTGGCGTCCTGCCCTTGAGGCAATGGTTCGTACAATCATTGAGGGCACAAAGCTGTATCCAGAGTTCTGCAACCGATACCTTAACGATGAGCAGATGCCGGATATTGACTATACTGTTCGAGTAGACAACCAATATCCACTTCCAGAGGATACAACAGAGGAGAAGGGTACAGATCTGGCCGAAGTTCAGGCTCAGACAATGAGCAAGAAAGCCTACATGATCAAGTGGCGCAACCTGACTGATGATGAAGCTGACTATGAACTTCAACAGATCGCACTCGAACGTCAACTTCTGGAAGACTCGTTTATGCCAGACACAACTGGCAATAAAAACAAAACTGACCAGGATGAAAACACTGAAGAGGGCACCCAAGATCAGCTTGAGGGTGATGCGGACGAAACTCCTGAGGGTGTTTAATAAGGAGGTAGCCACGGAATATGCCTGATATCAGAGTTGGAAAATCGAGCTCGGGCAATGTCCGTGGCTCCTTTCTTACATTCAAGTCTGCTGAAGAAATACGGTCAAATGTGACACTAGATCAGCAGAGAAAGATTGTTCAGATGTACAAAAAGCTTGCTGAACAGGCAAAGAGGCAAGCAGAGGCTCTCAAAGGTAAAGACAACGTGAGCTCCATACTGCGAGAGCAATACCTTAACAGACTTGTAGAGCAGCTCATCAATGCAAGTGAGGGTATCTCTGACAGCATTGAAAGCACAATAAAATCAAACATGAAAACTGTCTCTGAGGGGGTTGTACAAGATCAGCGTGACTTCTTGGAGCTGGTAGGAATGCCAGGGTTTGAATCTGCGTTTTCACATGTACCAACTCAGATTGTACAGACGGTTGCAAATGGTGACCTGTATACAGGTGACTGGACATTGTCTAAGGCCATATGGAGTTCGTCTAAAAAGGTGTCTGATGACATAAACAGGATTGTTGCTGAAGGTATTGCAGCCAACAAGAGCTCCTATGACATAGCTAAAGATCTTGAGAAGTATGTCAACCCATCTGCAGTCAAGCCTTGGGATTGGGGTAAAGTCTATCCTGGTACAAACAAAGTTGTTGACTACAATGCACAAAGATTGGCACGCACAATGGTGTCACATGCTTATCAGCAGTCAATTGTAAATACCTGTAGACCAAACCCTTTTGTAACAGGTATAAAATGGGTAGCTTCCAACTCTGCAAGAACATGTGAGCTCTGTAAACAACGTGATGGGACTGTATATCCTAAAGATGATGTGCCCTTGGATCACCCTAATGGAATATGCACCTATGTAGCGGTGATACCAAATATGTCTGATGTGGCGGACAGAATAGCTGACTGGTATGACGGAAACCCTGATCCGGCTCTGGATAAATTTGCGGAGTACTTGTACAGAAAATTTTGAAAACCTCTTTACTTTTATCTGAAAAAGGAATATAATAAATTAGAGTCTATTTTGGAGGCAATAACGTGGCTAGATGTAAACACAACGACTGTTTTACTTGTCCATACCCTGACTGCATCGCAGGAACCAGTGATATGCGGAGTATTCCTAAGCCTAAACAGTATGATGGGAAGAAAGACAAGTGTACAGCAAAACAAGCCCGATTAATCAAATTCCAACACAAAGGGCTCAAGGAGCATTGAATATGGAAATGCTTGTACGCTGTGAGGGTTGCACCGAAGTGGTAAGTTGCTCTGATTCTGACATGAGTGAAATCAATGTCATCATGAAAGACGGCAAACCAGCAACCATAACTCAATGGAAATGTCCAAAATGTGGACATATTCATTCCGTACAGCTTGACAGTGAGAGAACAAAGGAACTCTTCAAACTCCTGAAGCGAAAGGTTGCAGAGGTTGAAAGGGTTCAAAGAGATCTCAACATCGCACGTTCCGCGCTCACAGCGCGTTATGATGGTTCGATTTACCAGTATGGCGAACAGAAATTCAAACTGGAGTTATGCACACCGGATGCAATAATTTCCGGAGAAGAGGAGACAACAAATGCGTAAACTGATGACAATGAAGTACCCATTCAATTTCTTCATGGCTCCAGACGGTGGAAGCGCAGGTTCTGGTGGCGATGGTGGTTCTGGCGCACAGGGTTCCGGCAGTGACGCGTCTACCGAAAATGGTGATCAGAACAATCAAAACAACCAGGGCAATGACGGTTCCGGCAACAAAACTTTTACACAAGAGGACATCAACCGGATCGCCGCAAGAGAAAAAGCCGAGGGTCGTCGAGCTCTGCTGAAAGAGCTGGGTATCGAAGACACAGATGATGCCCGAAATGCTGTCAAGGAATACCTTGCTCAGCAGGAAAGTAACAAGAGTGATCTGCAGAAAGCCAACGACAAGGCAACAAAGGCCGAAAAGGCAAAAATCGAAGCTGAAGCAAAGGCAACTGTGCTGCAGCAGAAGTTTGATGCCATCGCTGATGGAGCAAACCCGGCTACTGTCGATGATCTCATTGCCTTGGTTCGTACCAAGATGAACGATAAGACCGACTTCAAAGCCGCTCTGCAGATCGTCAAGAAAGCATATCCGGTGTTCTACAATGGTCAACAGAACAACGCAAGTGTTGGTACAGGTGGGAATACAAACCATTCCAGAAACGGTGGCTCCGGAACCAGCCTGGGTGAACGCCTGGCAAAGAGCCGGATGAACACCACAACTACAGAAAGCCCATTCTTCAAGAAATCGTTCTAAAGGAGGACAAACCTATGCTGAATCAGTCTGGCATCAAGACCGAAAAGGCCACAACCCCAAAGAGCATTCTTTGGGCTCCTGAGCATGCCATTGCTTTTTCGTGTGTGGTTGGCCAAAGCAAGCTGATGCTGGCTGGCACACCACTGACTGGTGATCTGACCAATCGTAATGCCGACTTCACTGCTGCCACAACAAGCACTGGCTCCAATGCCATTGGTCTGCTGCTGCACGATGTTGACACATCCTCGGCTAAACAGAACGGCACAATCCTGGTTGCAGGTGTTGTCGATATGAACAAGCTGGACTCCAGTGTTGTGTCTTTGATCACTGCCGACGTCAAAGCTGCTCTGCCGAACATCATCTTTGTGAAGTGATCTCTTCACAAATTTCCAAACAACATACAGAGGGAGGAAATACTGTATGGCAACATCTATTTTCGAACTGGTCACATCTCAAGAGCTGACCGCCTACTGGAACACAATGGCCAACCAGCGTGCTCCATATGTCGGCGAATCTTTGTTCCCTGACCGCAAGAAGCGTGGTCTGGATCTGAAGTGGATCAAGGGCTCCAAGGGTCTGCCCGCCGTGCTGAACCCCAGCGCATATGATGCCAAGGTCAAGATCCGTGATCGCATTGGCTTTGACAAGGTCTCTGCCAGCATGCCGTTCTTCAAAGAAGGCACTCTGATCGACGAAGAGACCCGTCAGGAGCTGAACATGGTTATCGAGAGTGGCAATGATGCCTACATCGAATCCGTGATCAACAATGTTTTCGACGACGAAACCCGGCTGCTGGAGGGTGCTCGTGCCCAGCGTGAGCGTATGCGCATGCAGCTGCTGACCACTGGCGTGATCGCTATCAGTGCCAATGGTCAGGAATACAATTATGACTACGGTGTCCCGGGGGATCACAAGCCCGACACAACCAAGCCCTGGTCCAACCCGGATGCCGACATCATGGGTGACATCAAGACCTGGCAGGACAAGATCGAGGATGAGACAGGTGTTCGTCCAAACCGTGCTATGTGTGATCGCGCAGTGTTCAACTACTTCCTGAAAAACACTGCCATCAACAAGAGCAATTTCGTTCTGTCCAACGGCCAGGCTGCGCTTAACGAGCGCATGGTTCGCCGCTATCTGCAGGAAGAGTTGGATCTGACTGTGGAAGTTGTCACAAAGAAGTTTGTCGACGAGACTGGCACCACCAAACCATTCATGCCAACCGACACCTTCGTCCTGCTGCCAGAGGGTACACTGGGCAACACCTGGTTCGGCACTACTCCTGAGGAGTCCGACCTGATGTCCAATCAAATCGGTGACAATACAACTGTCACTATCACCGACACTGGTGTTGCTGTTGCCACACATGGCATTTTCGATCCTGTCAACGTCGAGACCAAGGTGTCTATGATCTGTCTGCCGAGCTTTGAAGCTGCTGACAAGGTCATCATTGCTGATGTTTCCCAGGGTTCTTGACAGGAGGTGAACAGGATGATCATCTACAAGAAGGACAAAAAGCTCAAGGTCACCTCCGGAGCGTATCAGTCCATCTTCAAAGGCCTCGGTTGGAGTACTGAGCCCACAGAGGAGCACAAGAAAGCTTCTCACTCCGGTATGAATCTCCCTGACCCTGATGAGGATGAGCTCACACAGGACGAAACTGTGCATGAAGATGAGGATCCTGCTTCCGAGGAGGATCTTTCTGAGCGACCGCTGAGTGATCTGAGTCTCGATGAGCTGAGGGCGCTGGCTAAGCAGTACAACGTGAACATCGAAGGTATGAAACTCAAGCGGGATATCCGCAGCGCGATCCGAGAGGCTATGAACGAGGCGAACTGATATGTCTGCACCGCTTGAAGAACTGAAGATGCTTTGTCGTGAGGAAGATACTCCGTTCTTCACCGATGCAGAGTTAGAGTATCACCTCAAACGAGCAAATGGAGACGTTGAACTTGCTGCTTACACATGTCTTTGCATAAAAGCAGAAGACACGACTCTTACAATAAGTGGCCTGACAACTGCTGACAGCAGCAAGTATTTTCGAAGACTTGCTTCTCAGCACAGGCCAACAAACAGTGGTATCTTGACATGAAAACGCCAAAACTGCAAGCACACAAAATAAAGAGAATGATTGATACTCTTGGGTTAGAGTACACATTCAAGCGTGACCAGCTAGATCAGTACAAAGAGCCTACTGGCGAAAAGACTGATGTTGCCAACTTAAAGGGTATCATGCATTCTAGCGCAAACTATGTATCCAAATCCGCTTCGGATGCAACAATCATACAGTCAAAGCAATCTCCACAAATACTCACAAATGACATCACTGCAAAAAACCTTAACATAAATGACGAAGTCACCATTAACAATAAGATCTACAAAGTGTCTGGTGTAACAGACATAGACTGTCTTGGGTTGGCTTTCGACATTTCCCTTGAGGTGGTTTTGTGAGCAATGGGTTCAGGTGGAATGCGGAGGGATTGCTCAATGGGTTGGCTGACACCTATGACAGAGCAGATGCTGCAATAAGAACGTATGCGGATACAGCAGCTCTGAAACTAGAAGGTTATGCCAAAGAAAACAGAAAGTGGACCGATAGAACAGGTGATGCACGAAAACGCCTTAAAGGCGATGTGTTGACCGTCTCTAATGGGTATAAACTCAGACTGGCCCACGGAGTCGATTATGGTATATGGCTGGAGCTTGCGCATGAAAAAAGGTTTGCAATAATTCAAGATACAATACGGATCGTTGGACAAGGCGAGATCATGCCAGGGTTCAACAAATTGCTTGATAGACTTAAATAGGGAGTGACACACTATGGGTAGGACAAGATACACTGATGTGTATGATCATTTGAAACAAAAAAGTTTTGATGTCTATACCCCAGGCCAACATGAGGGTGAATGTGTCACTCCCTATGTTGTTGTTAAAGGCAGTGGAATGAACCAAGCAGGAAACTACTCTTCCAACCAGTACCTTTACGACGTGATGTGTTATGTCCCAAAAAACAAATACACATTTCTCGAAGAGTATGTTGAATCCGTGGAAGATGCAATGAGAGAACTCGAACCAATGATTCTGCCTATGCATTTTCAAACCTCACCATTCTATGATGACTCTGTAAAAGGACATATGGTGTCTATACAGTACTGCAACTATCGTAGGATGAAATCTAGATATTGAGAAAGGAGATAACTATGGCCGTTAAGAAGGGCAACGAAGTTGCCACAATCGATGTGGCAATGGTTACTGTAAAACCAAAGGGCTCTGAAGACGAGCTGGTTCTTACAACTGCCACTGAGATTGGGTTGTCTGTTCAGTCCGAAACAACTGATGCAGTAAAACTCATTGTGAAGGGTCGTTTGATCGCTCAAAAGCGTGAAAAAGTGACCGTCACAGGCAACACTATCACAATGACCGATAATGTGTTCAATGCAGAGCTTGTTAAAACTCTGCAGGGTGGTGTTATCAAGTATTGGAAGACTGTAGAGCAGAATGAAGAGTCCGATACAGATATGGGCTTTGGCGTGGCAAGTTATACACCGCCTGTCGCTGGTTCTACTGAAGCTGTACCAGAGTTTGAAACCAACGTATACACATCGATCTATGACGCCGCTGGTCTGATCACTGGGTATGAAAAGTGCACATACCCCAACTGCACTGGCGTTCCCGTTTCCTTCAGTGCAAAGGATGATGAATTCCGTGCACCGGAATACACTATCAACAGTGCACCAAAGAACGGTGAAGCCCCTTACAAGATCAGCTACGTTAAGGCACTTCCGGAGGTGAGCGAATAACATGGAAAACATGACAATTACACCCATTGACCAGCTCAAAAAGTACAGCTATGGTCAAATCGTTGAGCTTCCAGCATTTGCAGATGAACAGCCATTCATTGCTCGTCTGAAACGGCCATCTTTTTTGGCTATGGCAAAAGCTGGCAAACTGCCGAATCGTCTGCTCCAATCTGCAAACAAGCTGTTTTCCAGTGGATCGCTTGACGACAAAAATCCGGAAGCTATGAACGACATGTTCGAGATTTTGGACATCGTTTGTGATGCATGCTTTCTCGAGCCCACCTATGAGGACATCAAGAAGGCAAAGATTGAGCTGACCGATGATCAGCTGATGTTTGTGTTCGCCTATTCTCAACGAGGTGTCAAGGCACTCGAGTCCTTTCGTGAGCAGCCCCAGAATACTGAGCTTGCTCGGGGTGGCACAGCGGTATAAAGTTCGTCCATCAGAACTTGTTGGTGGTTTGGATTCTTATACTGCATATTGCTTCGATGAAGCTTGCCTACTCATCATGTCTCATCTTGACAAAAAAGAGGAGCCAAAATTCGTTACACATGTCAAGACATTGAGCAGCCTGTATGCCAAATACGATGGAGGTGATGAGCTTGGCTGTTGATATGGGTTCTGCTGTAGGCTATCTGCTGCTTGATACAAGCAGTTTCAAAAAGGGTTTTACCACTGCCGCAGAGGACATGAAAACCTTTTTGGATAAGACTACAACAACCAATAGCAAATTGACAGCAATGTCATCTGCAATGACAAAAGTTGGCACTGCAATGACAAAGGGTGTCACACTTCCAATCCTTGGTGTAGCAACTGCTGCAATGAAGATTGGCAATACCTTTGAAGCTCAGATGTCTCGAGTACAGGGTATATCTGGCGCGACAGGGGATGAGCTTGAGAAGCTCAAGGACCAGGCCATAGAACTTGGTGCAGCCACATCCTTCAGTGCAACAGAAGCTGCACAGGGCATGGAGAACCTCGCAAGTGCAGGTTTTACAACCAATGAAATCATGGAGGCCATGCCTGGCTTGCTCGATCTGGCTGCATCTTCTGGTGCGGACTTGGCCACAGCTTCTGAAATAGCTGCTTCTGCTGTCCGAGGCTTTGGCTTGGAAGCAAGTGATACAGCTCATGTAGCAGACGTTTTTGCAGAAGCTGCAGCAAGAACAAATGCTCAGACAGAAGACATGGGCGAAGCAATGAAATATATTGCTCCTGTAGCAAACGCAATGGGGCAAAGCCTTGAAATGACTGCAGCGGCAATAGGCATTATGTCTGACGCTGGCATTAAAGGTAGCCAAGCTGGCACATCTTTGCGAGGTGCTTTGTCCAGACTTGCAAAACCAACAGATGTTATGCAAGAGAAGATGGATCAGCTCGGGTTGTCCTTCTATGATACGCAAGGCAACATGCTCCCATTAACTGGTATTGTTGAGCAGCTGGAAACAAAAATGGCTGGGCTCACACAGGAACAACGAAACAATGCCTTAGTCACATTGTTTGGCCAAGAATCCTTGTCTGGTATGCTTGCTCTGATGCAGCGAGGATCTGATGAGCTGGCTGAAATGACAACCCAGTTCAAAAATGTCGATGGCTCCGCAGCCAGTATGGCTGACACAATGCTGAATAACACATCCGGTGCAATCGAAGAGCTATCGGGTTCTGTAGAAACACTGATGATAAAAATTCAGCAGGTCATGGCCCCAACCGTTCAACAGATTGTACAAAATTTGACTGAATTTGTCAATAGCCTTTCTGCTCTGGATGAATCGACTTTACAAATAATTGTAAAGATAGCTGCTTTTGCAGCGGCCATTGGCCCAGTTCTTCTGATCCTTGGAAAGGTCATTGGTTTGATATCTTCCATATCAACCCTTATAACTGGCCTTGGTGGTCTTGCTGGTGTTGTGAGTGCTTTTGGGTCTACTGTAGGAGCAGTCTTCACTGCTTTGACTGGTCCAATAGGCATAGCAATTGCAATAATTGCCGCTCTTTTTGTAGCTTGGCAAACAGACTTTAATAGCATGAGAGATACTGTCAGTAATGTCTTTTCCAGCATACAGAACACAATATCGAGTATAATATCTATTGTACAATCTATAATCACAATAGCTCTTGCATTAATCACAGCAGCATGGCAAAGTAATTTTGCAAATATACAGAATATTGTAACAGCAGTATTCAATACTATTCAAACAACGATACAAAATGCTTTTGCAATTATTGAAGCAATATTTGCTGTATTTGAAGCCGCTTTTAAGGGCGACTGGCAAGGTATGTGGGATGCATTAAAAAACTTGGTGGTTACAACGCTAAGTGCAATTGCCGAATTGTTTATGAATGCATTAAACCTGATTGTACAAATCCTTGTTGGATGGGCCGGATTGTTTTTAGATGCTGGCATGACACTGATGACTACCCTTAAAAATGCCTTCACCTCAGGATTCCAAGCGATAATGTCTTGGTGGGAAGGCGCTGTACAGGACCCAGTTGGAACTATCCTCGGAATAGGCGAGGCTCTATATAACGCTGGTGCAAGTATATTCAATAAATTGTGGAATGGTTTGAAGAGTGTTTGGGACGGAATTGTAGGCTGGGTTGAAAACGCTGTGAATTGGCTTGTGGATAAGGTTACATTTTGGGAAAGTGAGTCCTCTAAAATGTCTACTGGAGGAGGTAGTGGAGGCCGTGGCAGATCTACAGAAGGTTCCTATGCGAGTGGCCTTAACTACGTTCCAAGAGATATGGATGTCAGAGTGCATGAGGGTGAAGCCATTCTTACCAAAGAAGAAAATAGAAATCGCGGCCTGAATGAAAGTATTACAATTGAAGTTCCGCTGTATGTAGATGGCAAAAAGTTTGCGCACGCAACGGCAAAATATGTGGACAAAGAACTTGGAAAGCTGAGGTGATTAAATGAAGTTCGAAGATATTGAGCTTTCCAGTTATGGGGCTATGGTCATGGATGATTATAACATGGGCACAGCAAACGTCTCTTCGGGCTTCATCCTGGATAGCTCATCTACTTATCCAGTAGGGTACGGCATACACATCGGCGAACGTGAATTTACAATACCCATAGCTTTTACAGCGGATACAACATTACAAGTCATCAGAAATAAATCTAGCTTTATGACTGCCCTATGCAGCGGAACAATTGAGATTTATGATGACGAATATAATGTGTATTACAGTGCAGTATTTACTGGGGTTGATAACGAACAAATTCTTATGGACGGGGTATATACCGCTGAATTCAATTTTAGTGGTATTATGCATGGTGCATTGATATCCTTTACACAAAGTGGTTCGTTTATACCGGAAGGCTATGCCGAAGACGGTGAAGATTGCCGAATTTCTGTTACAGCTAGAACTCTTGAATCTGATGGAACCTATAAACTTGCGGGCATTACATTTGACAAAGATTCCGTAGTAAGTGGTACAACAATCACCATAGACGGGTTTTCTAAAATTGTTTATATCAATGGTGCGCCCGGTATGGCCTACTGTGATTTAATATCTTTCCCAAAGCTTTACCCGGGTAAATCCAATCACATTGAATGCAAAGATTCCGTGAAAATTGAATATTACCCGGTATATAAGTGAGGTGATAGAATGATAAAGGTTAAGGGTACAGGGTACGTTTTTTCCAGCACAAATTATTCTATCACTGAACAATTTAATGGGAAAGATACCCTATCCCTCACGGTTATAAGCAACAGCGAGGACGCACAGCATATTTCTGTTGACACCATTTTAATCGAAACCGCATATTCCAATGCTGAATATGTAATAAAGAAAATAGATGGTGACGATGACGAAATAGATGTTACCGCTGAACTAAACCTGGATGACTTCAGGGCTACGATTTACAGGGGGTACAACAAAACCGGACGCCCTTCGGTAATACTAAACGATGTAGTACCAGCTGGATGGACAGTTGAAGATAAATCGGGTATTTCTGGCTCCAGCACAGTTGATCTAGATGCACCAACACCTGAAGGCGTAGCTGATTCCGTTGTGAATATTTTTGGTGTTGCGCTTCGCTATGATTTTCCTGCCCATAAGCAGGTTATCTATAACCCGAAAACTGTACAGCCCGCCGGTGAATATGTAACTAAGGAATTAAACCTTGTATCCCTTTCCCGGTATGAAGACTCCTCCAATCTGGTCAATCGCCTTTATGCTTATGGCAAAGACGGGTTAACATTTGAGGATATCAATGACGGAAAGCCCTATGTAGATAATACAACATACCTTAAAGATAGAATTCGCTGTGCATATGTGCAAGATGACCGTTTTACTGATAAACAATCTTTGCTTGATTATGCCACGGAGCAGCTTGATACACTTGCAATTCCAGAAACAAGCTATGATTGTACCCCGGCTGATATTGGTGCAACTGATACCAAGTATGCATTTTTACAGCTTAATTTGATGTCGGTCGTTACCCTGCTTGATACAGATACAAATACCCGGGCAAATCATCAGGTTGTACAAAAAACCATATGGCCCTATAATAAAGAGAAAAATGAAATTACCCTGTCAACCACAACACCTACATTCACACGACAGGTTATAAGCATAGAGGATGAAGTACATCAAACAATTAGTCAAGTAACTGATCAAATTGATGACTATGTTGGCGAACTTACAGATGAAATCCTTTCTGCATCGGGTGGGCATGTTGTAATAAACTACGGTGAGAGCGGTAAAATGGCCGAAATCCTCATCATGGATACTGAGAACAAGGCAACAGCAACAAATGTCATCCGCTTTAACCAAAACGGCATTGCTTTCAGCACAAGTGGTTACAATGGGCCATTTAATGGGATTATGACCATTGATGGCAAATGGTTTGCTGAATATATCGCTACATGGGATTTAACTGCTAACATTATAAAATCTGGTATACTGCAAAGCCAAGATGGGCAAACGTTTTATCTGGACCTTGAAAATGGAATACTAAACATGAAGGCAACTTCGCTTTCTATTGGTGCACATTCGGTTGCAACACAGGATTATGTGGATGACCAAAACGAAGCCTATAAAACGTTAGCAGTAGAAGAATCTGTGCAGCAAGCAGTTGAACAGGCAACTACAATTATAAATGAAGATTTGGAATTCTACCCCACAAAAGTGGAAATGAATTCTGCAATCCAATACAGTGTCAGCAACCTTTCAACCGAGTTTAGTGAAACCCTATCCGGGTATTCCACTATCTCGCAGATGCAAAGTTATGTAACTGGGCAAACCAGTGGAATTTTGCAAGATGCAACTGATTACACTGATGACCAATTGCAATCGTACCCGACTACGGTACAAATGAATTCTGCGATTAGTCAAAGCGCAACTAGCATTAAAAGCAGTGTTAATCAAACGCTTACTTTGTACCCTACGACAAGTAGTATGCAAACCTATGTGCAGGGCCAAACAAGTAATGCACTTTCTGATGCCAACGACTACACGGACGATCAGCTAAAAAGCTATCCAACTACCGTGCAAATGAACACAGCAATTAACCAAAGTGCAAATAATATTAACCTTAGCCTGACACAAACCCTCACATCGTATTCCAAAACTGACGACATGGAAGACTATGTGCAAGGGCAAACCAGTGCAGCGGTAACAAATGCCAACACCTACACAAACAATCAACTGAAAAGCTACCCGACAACTGTTACAGTTCAAAACATGATTGATATCAGTTTTGATGGTGTTACAATCAGTAGCACAAGTAACGGCACAGGGTCAGTCTTTACTTTGAAAAAAGGTTCCACAACATTAAGCAGTGCAAATATAGATTTTACCGGCGTTTTCAGTGTTGCGCAAGGTGTTGGCACAGGTGGTTGTGCTACAGAGATAGATGCAGGCGTTTTTAGAACACTGGTATCTAGCAATGCACTGACAAAGCCAACTACACCAATTCTCCTCATTACACCTATCTATGGCAATGGAGAATATTATGCAATGCTTAGATTTTTACCACAGATTAACAATACGAACACAGCTGACCTATATATTGGTGATAATGCCTTTAATATCAATTGCTCTAAACTGGGCTTGACATTTGTTTCTACTGGCATTACTGCATGGGCACCACTTACAGTCCACGGTGATGTCAACGTAGAAAAATTTCATGGCCGTGTTGTTGAATGGCGTTATATTGATTCCATCGGAACCTATGTCTTATGTGGGCCTAGAACCGAAGTATAGGAATAACTAAGGAGGACTATTATGAAAGTCATCACACAAGTAAGCTTTGCACCGGGTGCAAAGGGTATGAGAATCAGCTATGCCACAATGGAAATCAATGATGCCGAGTTGATTACCAATACCGGGGTTATTGGTTCCCATCTTGCTGATGAACAAGAATCTCAGCTTGCACAAAACCTTATTGCAGCTATTAAAGATCGTATTGACCAAGAAGGAGAGGTAATAACGAATGACAATTAACCAAAAATCTAAAGCCCTTTCTAAAGCACTGTTTGATGTAATTCAAAATAGTGGGCTTCCTCTTTTCGTGTGTGAACTGCATGTGCAAATCCTTATGAACGCAATACAAAATTCAATGCGGGAAGAAGATGCAGCACAAGAAAAAACTGAAGCTGACAAAACTGAGGAACCTAAGCAAGAGGAAAACACCAAAGAACAGTAAAGGGGTGTTTGTATGAACACATATCCGGGTTCAAATCTATCTAGGTCAAACTATAACCCATTTAATACCAATATGTATCAAATGCCGATGATCTATGGTAGAATGGTAAATAACGAAAACGATATTTTCCCAAACCAAATACCTAACGATGGGTCAATGGCATATTTCCCTACAACAGATGGAAATAAGATATATGCCCGGGCCTGGAGGCCTGATGGGACTATCATGTCGGTAACATACACACTTGATCAACCAGTTATGCAACAAACTAATGTGGTCCAGCCACAAGCACAACAGCCACAACAGCCTGCACAAGCACTACAAAAACAAATCAACGAAATCGAACCAGAAATTGCACATCTTTACAAAGCGACACTCTCTATCGATGGATGGGTAGCTGGTGATACATTTGCATATATACAAACAGTACCTTTGCTTGCAATAGGTACTGGGCCACAGGTTGATAGTGATAGTGTATTTTGTAGCGGTGCTATGTGTGAACAAACAGCATCACCAGAAACAAACCAATTTCTTGTAGAAGCACTTGGTATAATCAATATAGGACGTGTTACTTTAGGATCCGATACTGTTACAGTAGAAGTTTCTGAAAAGCCAGAGATTGAAATTGAAGCCATATGGCAAATAAAAAGGGGGTAAATAATGCAAGGACTAATGATTGCTGGTGGTGGGCTATCTAATAGCAAACTTGCAATGGCAAATGCTGCTCCCGGGGACGTGCGGACCGGCAAGAAGTTCTATGCCGGGGATAAAACCATTAAGACGGGCACCATGCCCAACCGGGGGGCGTGGGGTGCCACTTACGCCGGGGCGGACGTCACCATCCCTGCAGGATTCCACAACGGGTCCGGCAAAGTGACCGTGGATGGAGGAAACCAGGGTACAAAGACTGCCGCGCTGAACGCTGGCGGGTCGTATAAGATCCCGAAAGGATGGCACAACGGGTCCGGCAAAGTGACCGCGAACAGCCTGGCAAGTCAAACATCCGCAAATGCTGAAAATGGAGATATCATTTCCGGTAAGACAGCCTGGGTAAACGGGTCCAAACATACCGGCACACTGCAAGATTTGGGGCGTGAACCTAAAGGCACCGGTTGTACCCTGTACAATGGCGGCGTCTATATCTATTTCGGAGATTCGAGCAGCCGGTATGCGCTTTCGCGTGGCGTCTGGTACCCGCAGGGGGACATCAAAAATATTCTGAGCTTTGGCGGGTCCGGAAGCGGAAATAAAAATGGCGGAGAAACCGATATTCACCGCAACGAAAACAACATTGTCGCAAAAGGGTATACCGTTTCTTCGGCGTCGGCAAGTATTTCGGGCAAAACGGTAACGGTCAATGTCCACGCGCATTTCCGGCTGAATAACAACGGAAACGTCAGCGTGCCAAACGGCGACTTGTCCAGCGTAGACTACAGTTTCAGCTTTAACATCGGCTAAGGCAAGAAAGGAGAAAAACATGACAACTGGTATCGCAGGCGACGGTGATTATTCAGCTTGCAGTTTGAATTTTGAAGTTCCACTCTAACAAAACAACATTTGGAGGTATGTACTATGCGTTTCAAGATCAATGTTCCCGTCCGTTTTCAAAATCCTTGGTTCTGGGTTGGCCTTGGCAGCGTGATTCTCACAGCCATGGGTGTGTCTCCCGAAATGTTGACAAGTTGGCCTGCTGTTGGTCAAGCAATCAAAGATCTTTTCACAAACCCGTTCCTTCTGGTCACAACTGCTCTTGCAGTTCTGGGTGTGTTTGTTGACCCAACTACAAAGAGTGTTGGTGACTCTGACAAGGCTCTGACTTACAAGAAGCCAGAATAACTCTTTACAAATGCTGCTTTTTGCTATATAGTAGCAATTGAAAGGAGGAACCATGGCGGATTGCATAAATTGTCAGCTCGAACACAGAGTAAATGCACTTGAAACCGCATTCAAAGAGGAACAAGAACATTCAAGTAAGGCAAGAAAAGACATCTATAATAGACTGGAAAGTCACAACACACAGATTGCTGTTACAGACGAGCGTTACAAACAGATTCTTGCTACCCTCAATGAACTGAAGTCTACTGTTGATACTCTTGCAGAGGATCCGGCCAATCAATGGAAGTCACTGAAGACAGCTGCTGTTGCTGCTTTATGTAGTGGTGTAGCTGGTTATGTGATCTCCGCAATAACAAGGTGAGGAGGTGACTACAACATGGATCCAAAGAATCTTGAAAGCATCCGTGACGAAGAGGGTGCACTCGATGAAAGCCTTGCACTTAACAAGATTGTAATTCAACTTCTTGAAGAGCGCAAGAAAGAGCTGAAGAACACTTGGAACTTCATCATTGTTCTGTGTATTGTTTTTGTTGTAGCTTTTGTTGCATCTGAATATGCACACTACAAAGAAAAGTCCGATCTGCTTCAGCAGCTTAATGATACTCGGATTGACTTCATGGAGTATCTTGACAGCATCGAGTACGAAACTGTTGAGGGAACAACAACCACAACAGAAACGACTCAAAGCGTTGAGGGTGATTCTGCTGTCATCAACAATGGCTCTATGGAGCAATACAATGACAGTGCAACTCATAATGACTATGCTGGAGGTGAATAACCTTGGCGAAGTCTAAAGCAACACAAACAATTCGTACAACAACTCGTACTGTACGAAGAACAAAAGCAAAGTCTGTTGCAAAATCAGGCACTCAAAGCCGATGCCCAGTATGTGGTAAGTACATGCGCAGGAAGACGAGGTGATCGCTTGTGACTGAGCACATACAGACTCGTGCAAAAGTGCAAGAGATCCCAAGTGTCAAAACCTTTAATGCATTGCTCGATGACTGTATGATCTCCTCTGAAGAGAAAACACTCATGCGGATGCACTATATTGAGGACAAAGACTTCAGATACATTGGAGACATGCTCGGGTATTCTGAAATAACGATGAAGCGTTGGCACCATAAGATTCTCAAAAAGATCGGTAAACTCCTGTAAATTTCATAGATACTTTTAAGACCGTTCACGGAAACTCCGTGGGCGGTCTTTTATTTTATACTTATATCAAGATAAGGGGGTTTGGTGATATGAACTTTTCTAGAGAAGACCTCATAAAAGAGCTCATGTGGGAGTACAACTATGATGAGGATGAAGCCAGCAAAATTGTTGACAGCTATCTTGATCATGGGCAGTACTATACCCTCATAGAGAAGCTGTCGAAAAATCTCTCCAAACGAATTGAAGCATACAAGGAGTGATTGAAATGTTCGGTCCACAGTATTACACAAACCCTTCGGCATATCCAGGTATGATGGGATCTCCAACAACAATGCAAATGCAACAGCGGCTTAACCAAATGGAGCAGCAATATCCGCAATTTGCACAACAAGGGCCTATGCCACAGAGCTTTCAACAACAGCCTGTGTACATGAAGTGTAGAGCAGTGACATCTATCGATGAAGCAAAAGCTGCTATGATCGACCTTGACGGAAGTCTACATGTGTTTACAGATGTCCCACACAAACGAATCTACACAAAGCAAATCAACCTTGACGGAACAGCTTCTTTGAACGTCTATACTCTTGAAGAACCTGGTTCAGTTACTCAAACTGGCTCTGTAGTCCAGAACTCTGCAAAAGAAAACCTCGTTCCAGAATCAATATTCAATCGAGTGGTAAATTCCTTACAGAAGCAGATAAATGATCTGCAGAATAAATTTGAGCAAAGAGGTGAGATGAATGTTCAATCCAATGCAAACGCTCAATCCAGGAACCGCAAAACAAAACCCAATGATGCAAGCGATGCAAATGATGGGCAACCTCGGTAACATCCAAAACAACCCGATGTTTCAAAGAGCAAGGATGATGGCAGAGGGCAAGTCTGAAGAGGAGCTACAGCAAATAGCTTGCAACCTTTGCGCTCAAAGAGGTATAGACTTCAATGGGGCAATGCAGCAATTCCAACAATTCCAACAAATGTTTGGAGGCTTTCGGTAAAGTGCGCTCCCGGCGCTTTATAATACACTACTCAAGGAGGTAGACATTATGGGAATGGAAGGTTATTCTGGCGGCATGACTCCCGCCGAGGCCGTTCTGCTCACTGATCACAACCGTTGTAATGACGGTATGTTTGGTGGCAACTCCTGGGTGTTCTTCCTGTTCTTCCTGCTGGCCATGGGCTCCGGTTGGGGCTATGGCTTCGGTGGCCGTGGCAACATGGCTACAACGGAAGGTCAGTATGCCACTCAGGCTGACATCCAGCGTGGTTTTGACCACAATGCGGTCGTGAACAAGCTGGATGGCATCACCCAGGGTATCTGCCAGCTGGGCTACAACGATGCTCAGATGCAGAACCAGACTCAGGCTCAGATCTCTCAGCTGGGTTACCAGATGCAGAACTGCTGCTGCGAGACCAACCGCAACATCGATTCGGTTCGGGCGGAGAACTACAAGAATACCTGTGAGATCACCACCGCAATTCATGCTGAGGGTGAAGCCACTCGTGCTCTGATCAACGCGAACACAATGCAGAGCCTGCGTGATCAACTCCAGGCGGCTCAGCTGCAACTGGGTCAGCTGTCTCAGACCCAGAATCTGATTGATCAGCTGCGTCCCTGCGCTCGACCCGCCTACATCACCTGCAGCCCATATCAAGCCATGAACTATGGCTTTGGGTATGGCTGCGGCAATGGCTGCTGCAACTAACAACCAAACACCGGCATATACTTATGCTAACACTTGGGGAGCATAAGCTCCCCATTTCTTTTAAGGAGGAGTATCTATGTCTTGCTGCAACAGCAAAACACCCTATGCAAAATCTTGCATTCGTGTCCGCAACTCTACTGCTCAGACACTGAGTGCTACAACCCCGACTACCCTTGTTCTTCAGGGTACACCAGTCACAGACAGTGGCTGTTCCTTGACCCTCAACCCATCCAGTATCACGGTAAACAAGTCTGGGCTTTACCATTTTGCTGCTGATGTGACTGTGAATCCCACTGCTGCTGGTACTGCAGTCATCCAGCTCTTTAAAGATGGTGTTCCTCTTCTGTGTGCTGTTGCAACCGTTACTGCAACAACAGATTCTATTTTCACGGCACATGTTGAGACAGATCTCTGCCTGAACGCTTGCTGCGCTAACAACCCGGCTATCGCGGTTGTAGTCAGTGGTGTTGCTGGCACAGTAACCAATCTGTGCGTTGGCGCTCTGAAACTGGCGTGAATGGGCTCGACAGATCATTTGAGAACATAGCGCTGTTCAGCACATTGATCAGTATACTGAACTACAGCAGAAATACTGAGCAAGCAGAAAACCAAAAGGGGCTGACAGACAGGCTTGACAAAATGATCGGTATACTCGAAAGAATAGAAGAGGAGCTTCACAATGGAAAAGATGCAGTATGAAACAAAGCTCTCCAACAACCCAACTTGTGCTGAGATATTTCAAAAGGTCAATGCCAGACAGCTTATTGCATTGATGTTCCATGACCAGATGGCCGACTTTTTCGACTTTCTTGGGTTGATGGGCTTTAAGCGAATGCATGAATACCAGTCTTTGAAAGAGGCTGCAGAGCATCGCTGTGTAAAACGCTATTACATCAACCATCATAATCAGCTTCTGGAGGACATGTATGTTGAAAACCCAGATGTCATACCAGACAACTGGTACAAGTACAACCGATTCGATGTTACAATGCAAGTTCGTAAAAACGCTGTTGAAACTGCATTTGAGCGTTATCGGTCTTGGGAAGCTGAAACAAAGCAGTTCTATTGTGAATGTGCCCAAAAGCTCATGACTATGGGTCATGTAGCAGACTTCAACAAAATCAACTCCTTGATCAATGGTGTTGATATGGAGCTGAAGACTTTGGATCGGATGATCATTGATCTAAAGTCCTGTGGATACAATGAAGTCTACATCGCAACTATGCAAGATGAACTGCATGAGAAATACCGCCAGTTGACCAAGGACATCGGCATTGACATCTGCTGAGCACTGCACCCTGAATTATCCTCAGGGTGCAATTTATTTTGAAAACCCTCTTTACATTTATTGCAAGAAGGAGTACAATGTACTTGTAAGGAAGATGACCAATGGAGGTTTTCAAAATGACTATGAATGAACGCAAGTTGGCGAGCACCGAGAAACAGCTGGCAAAGTTGTACAAGAGTCTTGATCGGTATACCAACCTCTTCGAAAAGAAGCAGCAGAAATGCATCAAGCTCAACTGCAACTGGTCTGATGAAGAATGGTGCCAGCACCGTGATGCAAGCGATTACACGGAAGCTCAGTGGCAAGCATACTTCGACATGGACGTTCAGCAGAGCTACATTGATGATACCAAACATCGGATTGGCACCCTGGAAAGAACCCTTCAGAAGCAAGAACAGAAGGTAAAAGAGGAGAACGAAAAGGATGAGGCATTCAAAGCTGAGTATGCCCGCCTCAGTGATGCTGAGATCAAATTGAACCAGGAAATGACAAAAGCCGAGTATGGGGCATGGCTGAAGAAGTTCAAAGCAGATTGCCTTAAAGATGGCATCGTTGTTGAAGAGGCTAGATCGTTTATGGTGTACGGAGCTACACCTTCTGGAAAGCGGTTCTCGATTCTCCTCAACAACGGCTGGACTGAAAGAAGCCACCACTGCTACAGCGTTCGAATTGAAGCCAACACGATCTTCACATCTGGTGAGTTCTGGAGAGCATATAACGTTGTAAAAAACAGTTAACAATAAAGGGCGGGATCAACTCCCGCCCTCATTTTTTGTTATATAGTCGATGACATCTTGTTTCAGTTTCAATGCTGCAAGAATCTGCCTGTCTTTGCTTTGTTTGTTCGGTAAATCCGCAATGATGTGATAGTATACAACAGATCGGGTTTGTCCAGGTCGATGTATTCGCTTTTTACTCTGGGTGTATAGAGCCAAGCTAATGTTCAAGCTGTAGTATATACAGTATCTTGCACGTGTCAAATCAATACTCTCACTGCCCGATCGGTATTGTACAGCTATGACGTCAGCTTTTCCTTTTACCCAACGATCCATAGTGTCCTCTACACCAGAGACCTCTGTGTATCTCCTGTGCAGCTTTTTACATACAGACCGTATTTCATCAAAGTCGTGGCGAAATACTGCAAAAATGACAACAGGCTCGTGCTGATCAAGCTCTGAAAGAATTTCTTCAAGGAGCTCTGCTCTATGATGATCAATTGTTACAACTGACTTTTCCCCTTCAGGGTCTTCAACAGGAATGAACCCAGAGCAGACTTGCTGTAGTCGCAAAGTCTTACTGATAACTGCTTTGATCTCCGCAGCGCCTTTTTTATTGAGATATATACCATCTTCGTTAAGCTCTGTATACACCCTCTGGCATTTTTTGGACATTGTAAAACTTCGAATGACATTCAGCCGTTTTGGGAGTTTTACAGATGACTCTACTGCAAATGCACAAGAGAACATCTTTTCTCTAAGTTCGTCAAGATTCTTGTATGGGTGCTTTCTATCGAGTATAGTGTACCCAACTTTTGCAGTTCTTTCAATGTCTACATTTTGGTATCGTGCTTTGAATTGTGAGTAACTTGTTCCAAATATACTTGGGTTCAAGAATCTGTACTGAGCATATACATCCATCGGGTTTTCAGCCATTGGTGTGCCAGTAACAAGATATCTGTGAGAGACTATCTTTGACAAGCGACGAAGACACATGGAGCATTGACTAGATGGGGTTTTTATTCTGTGACTCTCATCACATATACAAAAATCCCAGTTGCAGCTTTTACGGAACAGAGTTCGCTCAAAATCTTTTCTCCATATACTCTCATAATTTACTATGATTATGGCCATCTCCTGGTTTTTGCTCTTGGATCCTTTTGGAGCTATCTGATTCATGAGCTGAACCTTTTTCTGGGTAGACAGAAAGCGCACGTTGTGGATGAAATTTGGGCATATGTCTGTGTGTATTTTGAACTGTTTTTCCCACACATCACACGCTTTCGGTGGAGCTACAATTATACCTCGTCTAAACCCTTTGTTCACAATAAGATCCATCATCACTTTGGTTTTGCCTGTACCGGGCTTTGTGTAAAGGGCACCACAATCCCGTTTCATCAGATAACGCAAAGCCTTGAGCTGGTGTGCCCAAGGCTTTGTTTTGAAGATGAATCCTTTGTACTGCCTGGTCAACCTTCTACCGATCTCTTAAGATCGGCTTCGATAGAGTTGATTTTATCGATACAGCAGTTCAACTGTTCTATTGGCATTGTTTGTCTTTCGTCTTTGAGCTTTTGACGAAGTCTCCTTGATTCAATGCTGCTGTAATGTATTCTGTACTCTTTACCACAGAAAGGGCACTTCAATACATGTTTTACAACTCCATCGCCAAGGTTTTTGTCTGTGATTTTGCATGTAAACTTCTTGCCACACCCAAAATTACAGACAATTGTGACTGGCTTACTCATCTATATCCTCCATACTCTCTAGCATAGACTCAATTAGAGTATCATCTTTACGACAGCACATAAAAGAATTCATGTCATCCTTTATGTGTCTAAACCACCTATCACAGGACAACCCGTTTTTTGTAAAAACAGTCTTGACATCCCTCAAACTGTATGCCACCATTACAATTGCTCCAGCCTTCTGCCATCTGAGCAATTCAAACAGTTGCTTTTTTGTAGGAGTATTTCCTCGGTCTGGCACCTTCAGCTCTATCTTAAAGGCTCTCCCATTGATTGCCCCATTCACATCAGCTCTGCCTGATTGAGAACTATTTCCTGAGACATTCTCTGCAATACAACCTTTCAAGGAGTTAAGGTATTCCAGTACCGAAGACTGTACAGAAGACTCTTTTGGCATAATACCTCATTTCTGATTGTATAAGACTGATACAAAATCCGGATATTTCAAGTCAAGTCTATCAATCCAATAAAGGGGGTCTTGGACATGAGGGATAGATTTGTCATCGATGTATAGATCCGCGAACACTTTTCGGGTATCGTTGTTATACATGTTGATAACTTCCGGAATATTTGTATTGACTGCATCAAATGTGATACCATAGCTTTTGCAGTATGCAACTGCATTCGCAAGGTTTTGACCATCTCTACAAGTCCACAAAATAACCCTGATGTTGCTCGCTTGGAGAGCTTTTACAAGACTGAACATGGATTTTCGAGGTGCACCAATATCAGGGAATTTGTCTTCGACAAGGGTTCCATCAAAGTCGATTGCCACAATTTTGGGCAAAGTAGCTTCATTTTGCTTGCTCATATTTCACGGTCTCCTCTTTCATGTGAATGGAAGTCCAGTTCTTTATGACCCCATCCATTTTAAGTGCTGCTCTTCCAAGAGTAGGACTGAACAGCTCGAAATATCTATCTTGGTATGCGATGAGTATTGCTTTCTTAACTGCATCTACATCAGCTTTTCTTGCCATTCGGAAAGTCACATCGAAGTCTTCTTTTGTCCACTTGACAATCCATGCACTGATGTCAAATCCATTTGTCCCAGTAGCTTTTGAGAATGCATCCCAGATTTCTACTGGGACATAACAAAAATGGATCCATTCAATGCCTTTGTCACTTATTATCTTTGACAGTACTTTCCTGTACGGGTTCTTCGACTGTAGGCTTCTCAGTCTCATTACTGCCCTCCGTCTTCTCCTTGTCAGGCAAGTTGCGTTCATAGATATGAAGGGATCCTGCCTGATGTGTGTAATTGCCAACGTCAACTCCGAGTTTCATTGCAAGCATTACCTGCATGGCACAGAAGCTGAACATGTCATAGGGAACACCAGTCCAGATGTCATTGGAGCGCATGGTTGTCGTCAGGTTAAGCCTCCCATCACGGAGAAGGAACTGCAAGGAAAGCGTGCAAGGAGTATCTTTGGTCTGATCAGTGATCGGTCGAGGATTCTTGATATGAATCACAGCCTGACGAGTATTTGGGTCAGCCTTCAAACGATCAATGACATCTTGCCACTGATCAAACCCATAGAAGTGCTGGATCTTGTGGCCATAACAGCTGTTGACTGTCTCGCCATCATCACTCATGCGATCCCAAACGGAGCTGAACAGCTTGATGTCTTTGAGCTTCTCAGATCCAGAAAGATACCACAACAGCTCACCCACGGCATAACGCATAGGCAGTTTTCGTGCAGGGCTTGTAACGATCATTCGAGTGGGGTCTTTCACAACTGTGATGGCGTTGAGGATCTCTGCTGCGACGGCCCCATCGCGAGAGGTAGCAGTAGAAAGAGTGGAACGATGCTGAGCCAACAAAACAGCGAACCAGTACTCCCAAGCGGCATTGACGTTGGGCACAACCACATAGTTGTTAACATCAGCATCACCACAGAGCTTGTTACTCTTGTTGTAAAGGGACGTCAGCTCGTATTCCTTGACCACCTTGTTGAATTCTTTCACATCAAACAGCTTTGCCATTTTTAAGTCCTCCATACTTCGATTTGCAGAGTAGATTCTTTCATCAGGGTATCAAAACGCTCCAGCAGTTCTTTTACTGGATACATCGGGGTCTCATTTCGCTTGTTAAGCCGATCCTGAATCGTCTTTTCTTGGGCGGTGACATAGATCACCTTTGCTCCATGATTAAGAAATTCTGTCTCCAAACGATACAGCTCTGCTTTTGTGAGCTTTCGTTCTTTTTCACTCTGATACACAAACTGTCCATAGCAGAAACGATCGGCAATGATGTTCTGATGATCAGCAGCACTCAGAATCCTGTAGAAATACTCTGCATCGTTCGGAGTATCTTTTGTGCAATGGATGATCTTTGCATTCAAGATACGTGCAAGTCGACGGGCGATGGTGCTCTTCCCAGCACCATCAGGACCTTCCAAAATAATCAGCATTATTTGCCTCTTTCCGCAGCTTTTGTTACTGCTTTAATGATTTGGGTTTGCTTCGCTTTGGATAGCTTCAGAAAAGTATAAAGGTTCAATTCCATATACCCTGAACCCCAAGAGAAGCGAATTGTTTCTTTCATAGAGGAACCCATCTATATTTTACTCCTCCCAAGGGCGTTTGTAAATAGTATCACAAAAATGTTTATTGTCCTCAGAAACTTTTTTCGCATACTGAAGGATCTTTTCAGTTGCTTCAGGCATATCCTGTTTGCCTCTGCCGTCAGGCAGAAGTCCTACACGATGACTCAGTGCATTACACCCGAGGCAAGGCTTGAAACTCCGCTGACCCGCATAAAGAAGGATTCGAGCAGCTTCAAATCGTTTACTGTACCAAATGTCCTCGATACTTTGATCCATAATGTTTCCGATCGGGTATTCCCCACGGAAGTCATTACAGCAGATGGCCACAGATCCGTCATAGCGGATCGACAGCTCTCTGAAAGGACGAGCGCACCGTTTACCTTGATAAGACATATCAAGGGGTCCAGCGGCACCACAGTGGTTGCACAGATGACGATTGATGGCCCCTTCTTTTTGAATAGGTGGATTGAAAAGAACCCGGAAGTGCCCAGCTCTTGGGCTGTACAAAGGAACTTTTGGAGCCAGGTGCTCAATCTTGAACTCACTGCCTTTCAGTGCGTCTTCGATCGTCTTGGCATCGCCTTTTGCTGAATAGTAGTCAATGATGAGGTCATTCAACCCAGCCCCCATCAACTTTCCAACTCGTTCAGAGATGGTTTGCTCAGTGCTGATATCACCAAAGCCATGTACAATTCCATACCCGTTAGACATCATGGACATAACGGTGGTCGGGAGTGCTTTTCGGAACATGGCAATGATCTTAACCACATTTGGGTTAAGGGTTGGCTCACCGTGCATGGAGAAGATAATTCGACTATGCCAGCCAACTCTTTTGATCTCTTCGATAATACGCTGGGCTGTATCACGCTTCATGCGCTTCCATGGCTTTGTACCATTCTCACGCATGCCACGAAGCCCACAGAAATTGCATCCTAGATTGCAACCCTCATTCAGCTCAATCTGGATAGAATACGGTGGATCTTGTTTTCTTGGCATCTTAGTCCTCCCAAAAACATTTGATTCGTTTAGACCCATGAATCTTATGGAATGCTGTCCAGTTGATGTCACCCCACATATAGTCACCGTCAGCATCACGAAAGCTCGTGCGCAGATAGTCCTTTATCGGGTATCTTTGCAGCATGTTGTACTCGTACCTGTGAAGCTCTTTTTCTGTTTCAGGGGTACGAATGACACTGTCGCATTTTTCACTGACATAGTCATATGTGAGGCAGGGGATGTTGAAGCAGTGACCACCATTGGCCAAAATCACAGCACAGAACCCGATATCATCACCATGGCGATCAAAGATCATGTCACGGTTGATTTTCGCTTTGTAAAGTCCTTTCACATTGATCAGTGTTACTTGCCTTGGGGTTGGCCCAGAGTCAATGATGTATTTGAGCTTTGAGTTTTCAACATGCTGAGACATCCTTTGACGACGGATGTTACCCAAATACACGTTTGGGTATTTCTTGAACACCTCTTTAGCAATGACACCAGCCATTGTGAGCACCTTCAGCTCTAGAAGAGGATCATTCTCTCTATCGATCTTTATCGTATGCTTTGAGCAAGGATTCCCACTTCCGGACAACCCATCGTACATGTATGCGAGGTTGCGTACATCGTCGTCCATATCGATGACCATAGAATATCTATGCTCCGCAGCGTACTCAAATATGAACTGGCGAGTACTTGCCAACCCATTGATTGGAAGATGAAAGCTCTTTGGTATCGGCAGTATATGCAGATTTGGGTTTGCTTTACGGTATGCTTTTGCCTGTTCCGGTCGTACAACAATATGGACTTTTTCAAGAGCTTCAGGTGTAAAATTCTTGAATATCTCGGCAGTAACAAACTGAGGCCTGTTGTACGAGGGAACAAATATATGAGGCAACTGCTCTTCACACAGATAGTTAAGCCTCTTGTACATGTCTTTCTTTTTCATAGCTGCACCCCATTATAGAGGGAATGCCCTCCCAGAATAGAGAGAGCATTCAGTGGATCAGGAATCAATCCTCTTCCCAATCGTCATCGTCGTCCTCGTCTTCATCGTCATCCTCTTCGACGGGTTCCGGCTTCTTCTTAGTGCGCTTTGCGGGGGCTTTCTTGGCAGGAGTCTTTTTCTTGGGAGCGGGCTTTTCCTCTTCTTCCTCTTCAGCCTCGCCGTCATCCTCATCCCAATCATCGTCCTCATCCTCTTCAGGCTCGGGCTTCTTCTTGGGAGCGGGCTTCTTGGCCGCTGGCTTCTTCTTGGGCTTCGGAGCTTCTTCCTCTTCGGTATCCTCGACATCGTCATCGTCGAAGCTGTCCTCATCCTCGTCCTCATCATCAGAAGAAGGGGCAGCAGCGGAGGACTTCATGTAGTCACTGACACGGGCACGGATCTGGCCGTTGTATTCCTCGTGGGTGACATTGATGTCCAGGGTCTTGCCGATCAGCTTGTCCAAATCAACAGCGACCTTGCCGTCGCACTTCATGCCGATGACCTGCAGCAGCGACTTGAACTTCCACAGGGCCTTGTCAGTGAGAACCAAGTTGTCAAAGACTTTGTTGCCCTTGTCTTCACCAGCAGTGACTTCAAAAGCAACCTGCAGCATGCTGTCGCCGCCTTGGGAAGTCTTCTCCTGGATGTCAGAGATCTTGGCGTGATGAATGCCCTCGCTCACACGCTGAAAGGCTTCGACGCCAGTGAAGTCTACCTTGACTTTTCGTGCCATAATTGTTTACCTCCATGTTTGTATATGTCCAAAGGCGATTATGCCTGTTGGTCTGTTTTTTCTTGGTTAAGGCCAAGAATCTTTGCGAGCTTTTGATATGTCAAATCTCGCACTTGAGCAGGAACCTTGAGTTCCTTTGGTTTTTGGAGCTTAGTCCAATAATAGGGGTTGGGACCAATTTGGCAGATATAGGTCGCAATTGTTTTGTCAACCCCATCCACATTGACCTCTTTTTTCTTGATCAGTGTGTGCAGTCCATAATTTGACATGCCCTCAAGATATGTGCGTGCACCTTTTGTAGTGCTCGGATGGATATCTGGAAGGATCTCGTCTTCCATACCCTCAAACGAATCACTTGCCTCATGACAGCTGGCAATAACCCAGCAATGCTCTGCAAGGTTGTGACAGAGTCGGATGAGCTCCTCAGTCTCGGTTTTCAGATCACCCCACATCTGTTGGATCATCTTCTTGTTCTTTGCGATAGCATTCTCTTTGATCCAAATGTTTGTGACCATGCTGAATGTATCAGCAAAGACTGTTTTGTACCGAAGCTTGCCTCGTTCAGCCGCATCAATCAGTTCTTTCAATACAGCAGACAGCTCAGCCAAATTCTTGATTGGTAAAGCTTTGATGCCTTTCTTGGAACTGATCGTATTGCTGCCATCATCACCAATGCGCAAGTACAACATTGGTTTAGGGAAGGTAGAACCCAACTCCGTTTTACCTGAACCAGATTTGCCATAGATTGTGACAAACTTGTGCTGGCCCAGCTCAGAGATGTCTACCACTTGTGATAGATAGCCCATAGCTCACTCTCCTTCAATAAGGTTTGCATCATCACGTTCATGAATCTTGTACTCACGTTCGATCAGACTATCCACGTCACCCTCTGTGAGCTCTGTAAAACAGATATCTCTGTATTCACAAAACTTACAATCAGGTGTCATGTTCTTCGTCTTGTTTTTATGCCCCTGACGAATGATATCTCTGCAGGTGTATACAAATCCCTCGAAGATGTTATCAACCATTGAGGGGATAATATCAAGCTCACATCTAAAGAAGAAGTTGCTTACATTTGCTGCATAAGCATTACCCTGCTGAAGAATGTCAATGTCAGTTATGCCTTTGAGCTCACAAGCCCTTCTCCAAGAGAAAGGAGTGATCTTGGTACTCTTTGCCTGAGAAAACCGCCCAGACTTCGGAAGCCAAATTGGCATATCCGCAGGGGTAGACTGTATGTAGTCCCAGATAAAGGACTTTGGCATAACCCCTGTCATCATGTACATTGCCTTTGCGTAAAGGTTTTTCTGGGTATTCATGACAAGCACATTCTGATCGGGTTTACGACTGAATGTTTTGTGGTCACCCAGCTTGCACATCTTTATGCCTTTGTGACGATACTTGTATACTTCGTCAATAATCCCATTAAAGATTATTGGCTCACCCTTGTATCTTGCAACTTCCAGCTCAAATGGCCGTTCTGTTTGGGTTGGCTGAGGAGCATCCTTATAGATCTGCATGTAGTCATCAAAAATAGACTGCAGGTTGAAAAGATAGTCCTCACCGAGTTCTTCTTGCCATTTTGAAGGGAGGTCATAATATGCCTCTCCAATGTCCTTTTTAGCTTGAGCAAGCTCTTCTGGCTTGTTTCGCAATTCAAGGAGCTTGTGAAAGTCTGTACCAAAATATAGAGGTTTCACAGGTTGCTTCTTTCGAAGACCCTTGTAATACCCAAGAAAATGCTTGTATGGGCATCGAAGATATGATGCAAATCTTGAATATGAAAACTTCATGTTGTTCTCCTATATGGTTGGGGCAACAGGGATCGAACCTGTGTATGAGGGAGTCAAAGTCCCTTGCCTTTCCACTTGGCTATGCCCCATCGTGGTGGCGCTTAAAGTCATGCCAAGCTGCACATGGATTTTGTTTGGTACCTGCCGAGGTCTCTTTTGCTCTAAACTCGGCGCTAGTGTCACCAGCTGGACTCAAACCAGCGACCTCTCGCCCTTCATGGGCGACGCTCTATCAGACTGAGCTATGGTGACATATAAGAGCAAAACAACGTACTGTAAATGGCGATGTATTTTGCGCCGATTATCCACCGCTCAGTACTGTTTGCAATCCGTAGCATGCCTCAAGATTGCACATATACTACAAGGCCCCATCTCTGGTCGCTGGCTGTTTTGCTACTCCCCTCTGCATTACCTAGCGGCATTCCTGGCTTGGGACAGGCGCATATCACGGCATCCTGCATATTTCGTCATTCAGCCTACTGATATGTGGCGCATTAGAGTTATGGGCCATGAGGGATTCGAACCCCCGATAAAGCGGTTATGAGCCGCCTGTTCTAAGCCACTGAACTAATGGCCCTAAGAGTCGAGATGACAGGGCTCGAACCTGCGGCATCTTGGTCCCAAACCAAGCATTCTACCAACTGAACTACATCTCGATATGAGTTATGCAGCCCTGCTTGTCATGGGGACGAGCTGCACTCTGGAATTTTACCAGACCCTCAAGCGAATACTTGATTCGAACTATAAAAGGAGTTCACTGGCATGCAGACCAGCTGGAGCCAACAACAGGGGTCGAACCTGCAACCTGCTGATTACAAATCAGCTGCACTGCCAATTATGCTATGTTGGCGTAGAACTCGGGGTAGCAGGCCCCCAAGTCCTGGTGTAAGGAAACTGAAAGGAGAGTTTCAATGGAGGTGCTTCGTGATCCCTACTGATCACTGGCTCTGTGTTTATACGGACTTGCCACCGTTGCATCATGATACTCTGTCAAATCACGATACAGCCACATTACAGGGGATTGATCCCCTGGATAATCAGGCCTCTTCGTACTCCTCGTCGTCGACCTCTTCCTCTTCCTCCGGCTCAGGCTTCGGCTTCTTGGCGGCCTTCTTGGCGGGCTTGGAGATGGTCTTGGCAGGCGCAGCAGCCTTCTTAGTTGCCTTCTTCTTGTCGGGCTCCTTCTCCTCAGTGACGCGGGAAGCGCAACGTGGAGTCTTGGCATCGACCTGCTTGCCAGTTTCGCGATCGAATGTGGTGGTTCGGCCGTTCTTCTGAACGATGGAGATGGTCTTCTTGTCAGCAGCAGTGATCTCGAACTCGCCGAGATACATGCCAGTGAAAGCATACATGTGGACCTTTTCGCCCTTCTTGCGTGTGATCAGCATTTGAATTTCCTCCTGTAAGTTGTTGATAGATTTAGTTAAGGGATTCCCATGAGGTTATTATACTACTATTGGTAGTAGTTGTAAAGAGGTTTTTAGAAATTTTATTTGGTTATATGCACTTCCTTACAAGTATCAGTATACCGATACTGTTTGCAAAAGTAAAGAGGTTTTGCAAAATTTCTTTGAGACTTTAGTGCGTGCCCCAAGGACCCCAGCCGACATCAATATCCAACGGAACTCTGAGCTCAACACCAAAGTCATCAAGAACTTTTGGATGTAGCATAACCCGACGAATAACAGAGTCAACGTATTCCTGATCTTCGATCCTGCACTCACCGATGATTGAGTCATGAACAGTGGCACCGATCCACGCGATACCCTTCAGTTCTTTGTTAAGCTGGGTCACAGCAGAGATAAGAAGATCAGATCCGGATCCCTGTACAGGTGTATTGATGGCTCTACGAGCAGCACTGGCTCTCTCCCATTTGTTTTGAGAATAGATCAAAGGCAGCTTCCTAAACCGACCAAAAAGATTGTACACGCCACCTTGAGCCTCACAAAGCTGCTCCTGCTCAGCATGCCAAGGAAGCAACCGAGAATACTTTGCAAAAAACAGCTGACGTACATGCTCAGCTTCTTGCTGGGTAAATGTTTGACCATAGCTATTCAAAGCATAAGAAACGAACTTCTTTGCCATCATACCATACAAAAACCCAAAGTTGACGGCTTTGGCCTTGCCACGCTCTTCTTTTGTGGGTTCTCGTCCACCTGTGAAGAGTTTAGCTGTCTCTGTATGAATGTCACCGTTTTCATGGTAGATTCGGAGCATAGTTTTCTCGTTGGCATAGTGTGCAGCAATGCGCAACTCCAGCTGAGAGTAGTCAGCTTCGAACAAAACCATGCCCGGAGCACCACTGAATAGACCACGTATGTCTTTTGTTCGAGGAACCTGTTGAAGATTTGGGTTGCTTGAGCTGGTACGACCCGACACCACATTGGTCAAATTGAAGCTGGCATGGATCCGGCTTTCATATGCATCGTCCTCCCACCTGTTAAGAAACATCTTGTTTCTTGTGGAAGCATCTTTGTACTGCATAAGAATTGTTGGGATCTCATAGCCTTTCTTTGCGAGCTTTCTCAAAGCAGAAGCCGATGTTGATGGAGCACCCTTCGGAGTTTGCTCAAAGACGGGCATTTTTTCAACATCGTAGAAAACATGGGCAACCTGAGCTGAGCTGGCCCAGTTGATGTCATAATGGCTTTTGAGTTTACCCAAAAGGGTGGCTTCCTCGTCATTGTACTTCTTTCTGACTTGTTTCAAAGCGTTAAGGTTTATATACAACCCGTTGCGCTCGATATCTCTGTATGCCCTGTATGCGGGCTTGAGCAGTTTCTCATAGAGCTTCAGCTGCTGCTCGTTCACACGTTTCATCAGCCAACAAAACAGCTGCCAAGTGTATTTGACGTCTTTCTTCAAGTATGGTACAATTACTTGACCACCAGACGTCTTGTCCTTTTTAGAGATATCCCAATCAGGGACACCAAGATACCGTTGAGCCATTGGCTTCAAACCATGCTCAGCTGCCAAGTCATATGCAGTAGCCAAAAGCATTACATCTTCGTGTATAGGTAGCTTCACGCTGTATTTGTGCTCAATGAAAAGTGTGTCGAACTTACCGTTTTGAAACACAGTTCTTACATGGTTCTCTTTGAGTTTTTTACACAGCCTTTTGAACTTCTTGATGGCTGTTGGGTTGTCTTTGTAGACGGCAGTTTTACCAGAACCCTCAACATCAGATACACGGAAGATGTACCCTTTAAAGATTGGGCAACCGATATCTTTTGCAAGACCGATACCAATGTATGTGACCTTGTCTTTATACCTGTTAAGTCCTGTTGTTTCGATGTCTATTGTTGCGTACACTCTCCGGCACCTCTTTTCTGGTAACAATCCAAGTGTTCTCGTCTTTACGCTCTATATACAAGTCTTCTTCTGACTCGTATATAAACTCCAAGCATGCGTCTATCTGATCTGCAATGTCTGCAAAAGACAATTCAGTGCCGTCGTCGTCTTTGAATCTTTTGTTTGGCATGCGTTTATTTTGCACACGAAGGGCTTTTGAGCCAAACTGCATCATTCTCTTCAACCACACAGCTCATACCCTCAAAATTTGACAGAGTCGCCTGATTGCTTGTTCATACTCAGTGCTTGTAAGGTTCAGACGACCGATCATGCTCTTATACATATTGTATATAGAATATGCTCCTTTGGGCTCACGCTTTGCAGCATTGAGTATAGCATTAACTGTTCTGCTCATTGTCATCAGTCCTTTCCATTCCTTTAGGGCAGTACCATTCAGGGGGCTTTTCGGTTTTATCAAGGCTACAAAGCATCTTGTAGACTTTTTTGAGAGAGTTCTTTTTTCTGTACTTTTTGTAGTATTTGCAGTCTTTGCACCTACAAACTTTGACGATGTTCTTCATTTCCAGTTGGTCATAGCACCAGCTGTAAAGGTTTTTGACCTGAGCTATTGCAGCATCGATAGAGATCTTTTGTACACCGCCATCTACAGGAAATGACACCTGTCTGTTTGGCGATTTTTCTTTTGCTTCGGTCAAGATGTCTACTGTGATAGACAATATTTGTTTGATTGTCATATCAGATCCCCAGTACCTGAGAGGCATACATATCTGCGGTATGGGTATAGAGTACATTGGAGAACTTCTTGCAAGCGCAACTGTACCCAGACCACATCTCTTTGCCTTCAAAAGCACCCATGTGCCAACGGATGCAGGCCACCTCTTCTTCAGTCAGTTTGATGTGCTGCTGAAGCATGATCACGCTCTTCTCACCATGGCCAGGAATTACACCCGGATCATCTGCATAAGTCCAGCACCCATCTTCTGGTGAAAATACATACGACTCAAGCTTGCACATATCATGGAACATGCCAACGATATATGGTGACCAGGGTCGCTCCCATTTGAGCCCAAGTTTTTCTGTGTAGCCAACAAGGGCTTCTGCAACAGCAAGAGAGTGGTCAAAAAGACCACCAGTGTAGTTGCTGTGGTGTCTTACAGCTGCAGGAGCAGTGAAGAATCCTTTCTCTTCAAGCCAACCAACAAATTCAGAGTTTTCCGAAACAAAATCTTTTGGCATAAATTCATGAAATTGCCAAATTCTATGTTCTACTGCATCTACATGCTTTTTCTCCATAATAAACCTCATTTCTTATATTGTTTCAAAGTCAAGCCTTTCCAGCTTGCTTCTCGTGTTTTTGGGTTTCTGTATTCAATGAACCCAAGAGATCGCATGTTTCGTATGAAGCCATGCTTCTTGTGGCATTCACGGCCGCTGTCTATACAGAACTGTGCATATGCCTCATACAATCCATCCTTGCTTATAAAAGCATCTGGGTCTTTCTTGCATTTCTTTACAAGGAATGCATGAATACTATCACTGTCTTGACGAAGACCCTCCACCATGCGGTTGCTTCGCTCTGTGCGAGGGATAGTGGTTACTGGCAAAAGGCTGAGCAAATACGGAATGATCTCCTCAATACTTTCTTCACTGCAAAGATCATCTACATACTCATTATTGAGAAACAACTCATGATTCATGTACAGTATTCGCATTCGTTTATAAAATGCATTGGACTTCTCCTCGAGCTGTAAAGGCAACTGGTTGAAGGAGAAAATCAGCTTGCAAAATGGGGTAAAGAAGAAAGGTTCTTTGCCCTTCTTTTCATGCATGATCTGGTCGCCGCCAGTGATCTTCTTCAGGTTCTCAATGCTGCTCAGAGGCAAGGATCCGTTATCACCACAGGAGTTGAGCAGCGTGTTGTAAAGCTGTGCCGGATAGAACCGCATGCTCAATTCATGCATGCTTAGAGATGAAACATTTTCTTTGCCAACAAGGTTCTCAATGAACCGAAGAAGAACGGATTTGCCAGTATTTGATTGACCACAAAGAATCATGAATGTCTTGAGGCCATAGTCTAGAGTCAAGCAGTATGCAATGTACCGCAGTGCCATTTTGATGTCATCTTTGCCAAGGCAAGTCTTTTTGAAAAACCTGTAGAGCCTTGTCTTAACAAAAGGCACATACTCTCCAACATTGTGTGGGATTTGAAGTGTTTGCAGGTATTTGCTATCATGGGGGATCAGCTTTGCTTGCCCAATGTCCCAAACGCCATTCTTGAAGTTTATCAGATTGCGGTCTTTGTTAAGGTCTCTTGTCTCTTTCTGAAGCCTGGTGTCATCGATGATCAAGCGAAAGCACTCCATGATTCGTGCCTGGGTGATCAGGCTATCGACCATGATCATATCGCGAATTGTGTTACGAACATAGCTGCTTGCCTCTCTGTACACGCCATCCTGGTAAAGGTAGGCCTCCCCACCCAGTACAAAGACGTCTCCACGGTTTACGAAGTAGTCACAGATTGCTCTGCTATTCACATTCGTCGGGTGACCTTTGCTGTTATAGATAAGATATGGGTTGTCTCCCTGTTCCTGTGCTTCATACTTCTTTGTATTCTTGATGATCTTATCGAGTTCTTCTTCCTCCATAGGCTGATCAAAAACATAGTTGTTGATGATATGGGCCATCTTATCGATTTGATCATCATTGGCACCCCTATTCTTATATGCCATGAGGTGCGCAAAGAGGGTTGCATTTCTTCCATCGCCCTCTTTAAGTCCCAAAAGAGACTCTCTGCGGTTTGCCATTGGAGTGAACTCCAGTGGGAGATCCTCAATGACTCTACAATTATTGAATTTGCGGTTCTCTGTACCCCAAGGGAGGATGACATATCCTTTGTTGGCACAGCGAAAATCACATTTCAACCCGCAAGGAAGAACCATGCCAATACGCTGCGGAAAATCCTTGTTGGTCTTAAAGTAAAGGTGTAAGCCCTTTGGGGTCTTACACATTAGAGTTCTAAGGTGCATTTTGCGAACAATCTTCAGGGCTTCTTCCTTGCCCTCATCTATATCTACAATGATGTAGCCTGTTCGCACCCACCAACCAATCTGCCCGCCATTTTGTATGTGGGCAGAAGCAGCTCTTTCGGGCACAATAGCTGTGTCAATGCGCTTCTTATCCATGCAACGAACATAGCTATCTTGTCCAATCAAGCTGTTAAACTCAGATAATTTCATATGGTGTCATCCTGCTTTATCAGTTTGTTTCGACAGTACGATCCTCAATCGTTTGCTGCATGCTGCTGCTACTGTTAAGCCACCGCTCAACTCGAGCAACCTTTGCCAGCTTTCGCAGTTCAAGCTCAGTCTGGGAGATATTCAGGATAACTTTCACGTGATTGAGGATGATCTCTACATCAGCCACTTCATCGAGAGCTTTCTGGTGAAGATCTTCTCGTGCCATCTGCTCAGAGTCGTAACGAGGGAATTTGGCAAGTACGCATGCCAGCTCGTTAAGCTCTTCGATGCACACCATGATCTGATTATTGTTGCCGTACACTTCTCGTGCTTTATCAAGCACAGCATTCATATGGAGCTGGTCTTTCAGATTCATGTTTGCCTCCAATCAGTTTGTTGCATCCTCAGCGTCCCAAGACGACAGATGACACACATTTACACCTGCGGAACGGAAGATCTCTTCGGTTTGTTCGGAGATCTCTTGCTGACGGCCATAATATACAGTATCGATACCAGCAGCAACGATAGCTCTTGCACATGCCTCACAAGGGTATCTGGTTACGAAAATGGTACAGCCTTTTGCAGATTCCTCGAGATGGCAGATCGCATTGACTTCACTGTGTATAGCCCGGCAATCAGATGGCAAACGATGGGATTTTGCATTGTTGCCATACTTTTCGATGCGAAGGCACCCTTTTGAATGACAGAGATCCGGGATAGCGATATTTGCTCCAAAAGCAATCACCAGGCCTTCAGCGTTCACGATTGCAGACCCAACAACAACCTTGGTGCAGCCTGACATGCATTTGGCATAAGTATGTGCCATGTCAAGATAGACTTCTGGATGCGCAATTTTATTTGTCATTTTTCATAGCCTCCTTTGCGGCTTTTTCCTTTAGCTTCTTTGCCTTTTTACGAGCTCGACGACAGGAGCTGCAATGGGTGAAAGGCAGCAGTTTGTGCTCCTTCAGCCACTCCAATTCACCGTCAGTGATGGAGAAGGGTTTATTGCAGGTTTTGCAGATTCGCTGCTCTCGGGTGTTTTCCATTGTTGGTGCCTCCATTATTTGTAAATGTATTTGACACGAGGACGACCTGTGCCCTCGACTGTCCTGATGTACTTACTGAGCTCACACATACAGTTCTCCAAGCTCATCACATTCATGTATCGGTCATGTAAAGGCAAGTCTTGGAAGAGCTTTTCTGGCTTCCAAGTTGGGCCCTCATAATCACCTGCCTCGAGGACATAGAAGTATTGGTCAATATTGTCACGGAGAAAGAATAGGGCTTCCTCATAGGCCATTCCATCGAGGTCTTCGAAGATATAGTCGAGGCCTTTCTTACAGCCAGGACCAGCGACTACAAATTCGTTCTCGGAGAAAGGAAACTCTTTTATATAGGTGAGGTCGACAAAAACCTGATATGCCAAAAAGTCAGCAAAACCCCGAACAGAACGGATGACATCAAAAGCCTCTTTTTGGTCTTTGGCATTGAGCAGCCGCTCAACAACATGGCCTTTCTTAAGCCATGGGCCGATATGAAATACCCGAAGAGGGATGTCTGGCTCCCAGTCCGTGTATTTCTTTGCCTCAGACTCTTTGTATGCCCTCTGGTAACCATCACCCTTTGGGAACTTCCAAGCGTGCTTGGTGCCACCCTGGTTGTATGCAGAAGACCACCATTTACGCTGTGGATTAGTGGCCTCCAGCTCTTTGAACAGTGGGCGAACAGAATCCTTCATCTGCGAAGAGTAAAGCTCTTCACTTGGCCAAGGCCCTCCAAGATCTCGCATAGTGTCCCAGTTGTTCCATGCACGGAAATAGAAGCTGTTGACGATTTTATCCTCAAGGCTCATACCAGGCACACTGCTGATGTTCTGTATGAGGTATCTTGTCTGGCGATCGTGTTCTCTTCGAACATTGGTGAATTTGTACTGCGCAATGACAGGGTTCTTGGTCCACGGAGCTGGTTTTTGAAGTACGTCTTTTCGCAGATGTACCCGGTATCGATCAACAATGAAAGTCAGGAGGTGCCCCATGTTCTTCTCATTCAGAACAGGGTTTGCGGATTTGATCTTCTGCCTATCAACATTACAGTAGGGTTTGTCTCTTTGCTTTGTTTTCATGCTGTTGCTCCTTCAGGCTTTTATGGAGGTGGTTTTCCAGTTTGAGAAGCAGATAGATGATGGCAAAACAGAATAGGGGAACCAGCATCTCACCGCCATTGGATATGTAGCCACGCTCAAAGAAAGCGATCCGATCTGCTGCGATAGCAATATATGGGGTCAGGAAAAGAAGCAAAACACAGAACGCTTTGACAGAGTGCCAAACCAGAAAGTTCAAAGTTTTCATAATTATACCTCCGAAAATCAGTCTTGTAAAGAGCTTTCTTTGAAGCCATACTTGATGACATCAGCTCTTGCGGTCATGAGCTTCTCAGTCCCTCTGGGCTTTTTACCATACCCATGAACCGCTCCGCCACGACGAATGACCAGCTTGCGCTTGCGGATCGTATTGTCCTTGGTAGTGACTTGGGTCTTGACGATCATAACACCGTCCTCAGTGACCTTCCACACGGTCTTGAGAGATTCAGGGATAGCGTTGTCCCATATCAAGACATCTTCTCTGAGCTGATTATAGGCCTCCAACTGCTTAGAGGTAGGCTGGCCGTCGGACTGAGAAGACTTAGAGAAGTCAACAGTGATCTGTCTCTTTGCCGAAATTTCATCTGTGGAGGGTTCTTCCTCCGACTGAGTAGTTTTCTCTTCGGCCTCCGGAGCAGCCTCCACAGGAGCTGCTGCTTCGCTGGAAGTGACACGTTTAGAAGTGAGCGTTTCGGGGTCAACACGAAGGAGCTCTGCTGCGGTGGAGATCGCTTTAGAAGCGGATTCTACCTTGACATAGCCGAGAAGCTCAGACTCGGAATAGATGTTATAGTAGTACAAACGAACACGTGCCATTATTGATCACCTCCATTGATATCCTGTTCCTGCATTTTGATCCGCTGACGCCAGGGGATGCTGATAATAGACATCACCTGCTGATGAAGACAAGGGTCGATACGATACAGGCGACGTTTGATGTGCCAGCCGACAGTACTGATCGGAGCACCAACAGTCTGAGAGGTTTGTTTATAGGTTGCATAGGTGCTGAGGATATGCTCAGCCTCGCGGACAACGAAGTCATCACTATATCTTGCTTTTCTCATGATTCAGCCCTCCTCAAGAATTCAGTGCACGGGAATCCATGCAAGCACGGCCATCGGTGACACCCTGGTTGTATGCGTTCATGTTCACGGAACCTTTTGCAGTCAAGCCACCGTGATGAACGCCAAGCTTCGGGAACTGGTTATTGAACTCAGTCTTGACGTCTTCGGGTACAACCAAAACCAGAGCCTGACACTGAGCATCGAGCTTCTGACGAAGTCCACTCAGGAATCCCTGGACATAGCTGTTGAAAACATTCTTGGTCTCTTCACAGTTCCGACGAGCTTCACCAACGCACTTGTCACCGTTCTTCTTAGCGAAGTGGTATGCATACTCAAAAGCGGACTTGGCGATCTTAGCATCGTCGCTGTGACCGAAGAAGGCAACCTGTTTGTTACCCATCAGGATGGTCTTGCAGCGGAAGTTGCGGGCGATGATGACAGCCAGCTGGCAACGAAAGCCCTTGTTGCCCTTGTGCTGACAGGTCTCCAGACTGTAAGACACAGGGTCTTTGGCATCTACATCGACCTCGCTCATCTCGACACCATACTGAGCCATGAGCTGCTGAGCCTTGAGGAGTGCGGCCTGAGCTTCAGACTCACTGTCGTTTCGTTTGCTATCAGCCAGGGCAAGCAGTTTCTGGATCTTCTTGACGATGTTGTTTATTTCAGACATGATAGTGATCTCCTTTGATGTTATTTTAAGAGCCATCTGCTCTTTACAAGTATCAGTATACCGATGTTATTGCGAAATGTAAAGACCTTTTGTGAAATTTTCTTTGCTAATCTCACAAAAGGTCTTACAATCACTTTAAGCTGTCTCTCGATTTGTACACAAGTATCGCTGTCGTTCCTGCAATAGCAAAGCCAAGCTGCAGCGGTTTTAGCAGCTCAAAAGACCAAACGATCACTTTGATGCTGAAGCATATAGTGAATACAACGATACATGCAGTGGTGAGTGCAGTACACAGCCATACAATGACTTTTTCAATCTTGCTCATCTATGCCTCCTTCGATCTCCCAATACCTTGGAAGCCTGTTAAGGAATGGGCAAGTCTTAGATGCTTCATACTCATACCCAGGGCAGTTCACATTAAGTGCTTCACAGAAGTCACCAATCTTTCTACAAGAGCAATACTGCTTGATTGTATTTGCAGCTTGAAGCACTTCTTGCTTTGTAACGTTATTCTTCATTTCACATACTTCTCCTTTCAGGCAGGTCAGCGATCCTGTATGCATATTTTGCTGCAAGTATGTAGTTTTGCTTTTTAATAGCAATAGACCAGTTTGTAAATTCAGTATCTTTTTCGCAACAAGATGCAAGAATTGTACTGGAGTTTGTCCATACTATTGGGCATTTTTCACATAAGCTGTTTTGCTCAACACGACTATATTGGCAGCACCAGCATTCAGTCTTTATTTCAGGCCACCCAAAGTACTCAATTGCTTCGTCTTTTATAACACACCGTTGCTCTTGAATACTGGTTTGAGCAATCCAGTTCCACATGAGTCGATGATTGCGAATTGCTTCTGCTTTAGTTAGCATGTTGATTCCCCATTTTATAAGTTCAGATAGTTTTCAATAATCTGGCGTTCTTCCATGGATAGAAGCCCTTTTACTCTTGCATAAGAAAGAAGTATCGAAGTGCTCTTAAACTCTGGCCACCCAAACTCCTGTTGACAGGATTTTACCGCCTCAAAAAGTTCTTTTGCCTTTTTCTTATTTTCTTCATAGGTTTTCCAGTAGTTTGCATACTCAATCTCATTAATCATTTACATTTCTCCTTCTATATGTATGCCTTTGCGTTCCAGGTTGTTAAAGCACTCTTTCAGGTACTCGTCATTGTGCTCACGATGTTGACCCAAGAGCTGCTGACGAGGAGGGTAAGGTATCAACTTCTCATGCCAAAGGCGCATTACTTGTCGCCATCTTTCGTCTTCAATCCAAGGTCTGCATGTGACAGCTCAAGAAGATCACATTCGCCCTCCTTGTTTATTGTAACATACGACGGGCAATCGCATTCTCCATTGGTGTTGTTGATACAGCTATAAACATCACAGAGCATTTACTTGTACTCCTTTTCGTCATTAAAGTTCCCAATTACTTCACAATAGTGCTTATCCTTTGCCCAAGCAGCAAGACTAACACCAAAGAGCTTAAACATTCCATCACTGAATGTAACATGTGACTTTATAAGATCACCATATAAAAGCACTTGCACTGTATCATTTTCAAAGATCTCCATGCCTTTTCTATCATAAAAGCCTGTATACTCGCATACAGTGCTTGGATCTACACTATCAGATACTCTACATCCGTGAAGATATGAGTGTATACTCGCAGAGCCATCCTGGTACTGAAGCAAGTCACCGAACACCCATTTTCCATCGATCCAGCGTTTAACTTTGAACAGTACTCTTCGCATCGTTAGTCCCCCCAACAGGATCAAGGTTTACCAAAGAGTTTACATCAACGCAAAGCTCATACTCATCTTCTACATCGAGAGCTACATATACAGCATCGTCTTCAGGGTTCACTGACTGAGAAAACATGGCCGCAGTGACGTCATTGGTTTTGTCAACATATTCATCCTGAGTGATTGCCACGATCTTAAAGAACTTGTGTGCCATGATTATTCACTCTCTTCATTCACAACGATACCACCGTGGATGATAACACGCTTTCCATCGATGTCGAAATAGGTCTCGGTTTCACTAGAGGATACATCGAACTTGCCAGTCCAGCTCTTGATCTCCTCACCATCATAAGAGTAAAAAGCCACAGTTCGCTGCAGTCCACCGTTAAGGTCACTCTGCTGTTCCTTGAGAACTCGTTTTCCGCTTTCACTTGTGGAGCAGAACCACACGATCCCAATGCAGCTTACTAAGGTCAAGATCGCACAGATTGCGCTTAGAACAGTGGCTCCAATGGATTTTTCATCAACAGCCCACTAAATCAGAAAGGCAGTGATTGCTCCACCAAACAACAATACAACAGTAACAATAATCCACATTCCAATAGTCATAATAGTTCCTCCTTATACAGGGCGTTTCAGCAGTTTCACATGTGTAAAAATGCCATTGACTTGCTTGGTGTAATACAAAGCGGATTTGTATTCGATGATCCTTATGGTAGTGTATTCTTTCGGCACATTAAAGCTATCATGCTCATAGATTTTGCCATAATGCATGAGCTCTTTACAGAACTCGATGACATTCTCATCATTCATTCTTATTCCACCTCCGTTATCTCAATGATCTCATCGAAGCCTTCGTCTTGTGTCGGTGGGTTAAGGCTCAGCTGGTTGTACATCCGGTCAATGACATGCTCCGGTACAACACGAGACCTATGAGCATTTCTGTATTTGCACACTCCGATGGGGATATTGAAGTACAAGGCAATACACTTGCTGGCATAGGGCTTCAGCTTCTTGAGGAGCAACTGCCGGGTGTATTTGGTAGTGTTGGTGGCATCGAAGTAGACGTCCTTGCCATCAGCAAGAAGCCGCTGTGCTCTATTATAGGCAATAAAGAAAACCTTCTTGCCATCACCTTGGATGCCTCTCCGTATATTGTCAGGGCAAACACTCCAAGTGCCGTGAGGTGCGTTTGTGGTCTTGCCACTGCCAGGAATACCAATGGCTACATAAAGGATGCTATTCCCAGGATTATTGATCATAGCTCAGTCCTCCATAGGTACAACGTGTTTGGAAACACGCTCCATATCACCTGCAAAGACCATGACACAGCCATGAACAGGGCTCTTGACAACATAGTAGTTCTTCTTGGCAGTCTCGGCAACGACCTCAGCGGGGGTATTGTCAATGAGACGGACATGGTCACCAATCTTGAACTTGGAAAGTTTTGCACGCATAATTGTTCTCCTTTCAATGCAGCTATTGCTTACAAGCATATTATACTACACGGTGCATGTATTGTAAAGAGGTTACAAAGAATTTCTTATGACTTCTTTCATCTTTTTGATTAGTTTAGATATAGATGTTTGTTTAAGACCAAATCGCAGGCCAATCTCTTTTTGCGTGTAGCCTTGGCAAGTCATATAGAGTATGGTTGGATATCTCTCGTTGTGTTTAGCTAGCTCTGTACAAAGCCTATCAATTGGAGTTGTGATGTATGCAGAGGTGTCATTTGGATCAGCAATAATCTCTGCCAGGCTCACATTCACATGATCACCATTGAGCACAATGTCATCAAGACTGCAAGAGGGTTTAACACACTTGCGTTCCTTCCTCCAATACATCTTTACTTCAGTCAGCATTACAAGGTATGCATAATAAGAAAACTTAGATTTTCGATTTGAATTGAAAGATTGTGCAGCTTTGCAGAGTCCAATAGCTGCAAGGTCATAATACTCATCTTGGGAAAGATTATACTCTCTTAGGAATCCATATATCAAGTTGTGGTTATCTTCAACCAGTTGTTGTTGAGCTGGTGTAAGTTTCATTGTTGGCCTCCTAGTTATAGGTATTCAGTTAAATATACTATACTCCATACTTGTGGAAAAGTAAAGAAGAAAATTTATTGCAAAAATTTCACAAAACCTCTTTACATTTATGTTGCAATGGAGTATGATATACTTGTAAGGAAAAGCAAAGCTGACTCAATCAAATGGAGGTAACAAATATGGGAGCACTTCAGAACTTCGTTAATCAGTTTGGTCTCGGTATCAGCAAGAAGGAACTTGCTACCAGAGCCTACCGGATTATGAGAGCTCAGGGTCGCGATGTATGCATCATCAATGAAAAATACGTTGAGATGGACGGTGTCGATTATCAGTTCATCAAGAGCAAAGCTCAGCATCGTTGGATCGTCAAGAGCTTTTGAACAGCGTGAAAAACGGAAATACAGTGAATCCTGTGGCATTTGTTCCAACTTCCGATGAGTATCAACTTCTGATCTCTATCTTACAGAAGATTGATTGAAACTGAATGAGCCTCCCCTCAGGGAGGTTTTTTCTTTTCGCAATTTTTGAAAAATCGGTCTAAAAATCGGCGTAAAATTGCAGAAAATTTTTCAAAAATCGGCGTTTTATTGCATCAAAATCTTGAAAAATCGGCGGACTTTTTGACGTTGTATCGTTATGCTATTGTTCAAAATTTACGCCGATTTTTTTCTTCCACTCGCGTCTATAAACGGATCAGGAAAAAGTGAAGTAAGAGCGATTCAGAAAAATCGGCGAAAATGACCTCAAAAATCGGCGTAAAATTGCTCATGAAATACTCAAAAATCGGTATTTTATTGGAGAGAATTCTTCAAAAATCGGCGGAAAAATTCACGCTGATACGATACTCTATTGTCTAAAATTTACGCCGATTTTTTTATTTACTATTAACGTATAAATAGAATTATGAAAAATAATAAAGTATAAAATCAATTAATAAAAAAGTAGGGGAGAAAAAAATCGGCGTAAAATTTTTCCAATAAACTCACGATAAATGCATAGAAATTTACGCCGATTTTTCAACTTTCGCTCCAATAAAAATACCGATTTTTGATCACTTTTATTGCATCCAAAAATCGGTATTTAGCCGATTTTTCAAAAATTCTGAGTTTTTCATATTGCTTTTTCGGGTTCAAAAATCTTCAAAAGTTTTCGTCATTGCATCTGAAATTTCTGAAACTTTCTTGTAAAATTCAAGTTTGAAAATTTTCGTACGATTTTCGTGGGTGGGAGAAGGTGGCTCGCGCCTTTTTACGGGTATGCACCCTGGGCTCGTCTCTGGAGAGACATGGACTGGGTAAGAGGGTATAGTGTGCACGGGTAAAAAATAGGCTTTACACGAAAGGAGTATGGTTATATAATACTATCTGAAGATAGTATTATATCAATGCAATAGGCTGATGGGTGGTGATAGAGTGAGTGCTTTCAAGAAGATTGAGGGCCGAAAAGTTTATGTAGATTTTACCTTCATTGTCGCTGAAAAGGACTCGTATGAGCGCACGATGCGAGAGAACATGCGAAAGATCCATGCTCGTAACAAAGCACTGAAGCTCTTGTTCCCATATCAGCATCTGTTGGGTAGGCGACGAATTGTAGAGGCTCCAGAAGAGATGCAGCAGCTCATTGATAAATACTTCCAGTCGTGCCTTGGGCCTTTACGAGACAAGAACGGATGTGTGGTGCGTGACGACGATGGTCATACTATATATGTGCAAATTCGTCCATACACTATATCTGGCCTGGCAAGTGCTATTGGCATGGATACAAACACGCTTAAAAACTACACATACAAGAGCCTTGCGGGTACAGTGCATCCAGAGTTTGCAAGTGTTATTGCTCAAGCAAGACAACGCATAGAGCAGTACACGGAAGAACAACTGTTCAATAGAGATGGTACAAACGGTGCACAATTCATGCTGCGCTCCGGGTTCCGCTGGAGTACAAAGCAGGAAGAGGTCGAGATTGCACGCAGCCTTGCGCAAATCAAAAAGATGCAACAAGACTTCAAGATCCAAAGCAAGCAACTTGAACTGCAAGAACGGCAACTCAAGATCAAAGAGCGGCTCATCGAAGGCGAAGATGTAGGTGACAATCAGATCACAATCAACATTGTTAGAGCTAAACCAAAGAGTGCTGAGGAAAAGGAGGAGAATGACGATGAACAGCAATAACGGATGCAATAGAAATTGCGAAGAAAATGCAATGCCAATGCAAACGAAAATCAAGTTTGCAAATCCAATGGCAACAATGCCAATCTTTGCAACAGAGAAGAGTGCTGGAGCTGACTTGGTTGCTTGCCTTGACAGCAAGGTTACAATCTATCCTGGAACAAGAGCACTGATTCAGACTGGTGTTGCAGTAGCATTGCCAAAAGATAGTGTTGGGTTGGTGTTCGGTAGAAGTGGGTTGGCAAGAAAGAACGGTATCTGTTTGGCCAATGGAGTCGGGGTGATTGATGAGGACTATCGAGGAGAGATCAGTGTAGTCCTGTACAATGCTGGCGGACATCCTTTTGTCGTTGAGAACGGCATGCGAATTGCTCAGCTCGTTGTGATGCCTCGTCTGCCTGTGCAGCTGGTTAAGGTTGATTGGCTCGATGAGACAGAGCGTGGTGAAGATGGCTTTGGCTCCACTGGGGTTGCAGTCAGTACACCAAAACGCTGTGGAAAGGCTTTTGAGCAACAACTCAACGAGATCTGGGATGAAATGCTTCATGGGGGTACAACACATGAGTAACGGTCTATTCGCTGGCCGCAACCAGATTGCCTATGGGTATGGCCGATACGGTTATACTCGAGGCGGTGGCAAGACATGGCATGGTGGTGTTGATATCGTTGGTCTTGATAGCAACATCATCCTTATGCCGTATTATCACAATGGTGACAAGGAGATCCCCATCAAAGGCACTGTGCGTCAATCCCGCATTGTCACTGATAAGAGCAACAACACATGGGAATGGGGCTACTATGTCAGTGTGGAGATGGATGGTGGCCAGACTCCTGATGAAGTCAATTGGCTGTACTTTTGTCATTGCTCGAAGCTCCTGGTCAAGCAGGGCGATCGAGTGATTAGTGGTCAGCAGTTGGCTATCATGGGCAATACAGGCAACGCTGCGCTCAATGATCCACCATATAGTCATGTTCATTTCGAAGTTCGTGCCACTGCAACTGGTAAAGGTCTGGATCCAACAGCATACAGTGGCATCCCGAACACTGTCGGCACATACATCATGGATGGTAACACAAATGGAGGCATCACTATGACACAAATCAAGGCTATCGACGTCAGCAAGCATCAAGGTACAATCGACTGGAAGTCTGCAAGAAATTCGGGAATCCAGCACTCGATCATCCGAGCCGGATATGGTTCCTACTTGAATCAAAAGGACCCGAAATTCGATGCGAATGTCAAGGGCTGTGAGGACAACGGGATCAACTGGGGTGCGTACTGGTACTCTTATGCTGAGAGCGTTGAGGAGGCCCGCCAGGAGGCTCGGATCTTCCTGCAGGTGGTGAAGGGCCTGAAGCCAACCATGCCACTGGTTTACGATATGGAGTATGAGCCAGGCATCCTTGCTTTGGACAATGCCACTCGCACAGCGATGGTCAAGGCCTTCTTGGGTGAGCTGGAGGCTGCTGGCTACTATGCGATGCTTTACTGCAGCACCAATTTCCTCAAGACCAAGCTGAACTACAATGAGCTCACCTCTTATGACATCTGGGCTGCTCAGTATGGCCCAAGCTGCAACAGTCCCCTGCCCTATGGCATCTGGCAATACAGCTCCACTGGCTCTGTACCCGGTATCAGCGGCAACGTCGACCTGGACATCGTGTACAAGGACTACCCGCAGATCATCAAGAATGCTGGACTGAATGGCTGGCCAAAGACCGAAGGCAACCAGCCCGGTGGTGATGGTGAAACAGGTGGTGATCGTGAGCCTGCTGGTGAAGTTACTAGGCCCAAGATGCAGAAGCCTGTGGTCACTGGGCTTAACAGCATACAGCTGACCGAGTTTGTCAACTTGGCTGCACAGCTCCAGATCAATGTGGGTGTTGAGCATACTGCCAAGTTCCAGGCTGTCACTCAGGGTGACGCTGACAAGATTCTGGCCAAGACTCGCTCTCTGGGTCTGGAGGGCAAGTATACAAGCAGCTGGGTGTGATGACGGGCACAGTAGAGGAGATGCCTTAAATGTACAAATATAGAGTTGCAGTAAACAATCAACTTTGTTACAAATATAGTCGCAGTGATAGGCTGGTATCTGATGGAATCAATTTCACGAATATTGTTTTCATGTTCTATGAGGGGTGGGATGGCCTTGATTGCGTTGCACAATTCAGACAAGGTGAAGAATGCTATAGTGTAGCATTGGTGAATAACGAGTGCAAGTTGCCGAATGAGCTGGTCGCTGGCAATGTCTCGATAAGTGTATTTGGTTACAAGGCTGGTGAGGCAGTAAGAGGCACTACGGTATCTTTGAATGATCAGATATACGATAGCGGGTTTGCCGGTAATGCAGATCCCGTTCCTCCTACTCCTGACCTGTACTCCCAGTTGCTTGCACAGATAAAGCAAACAGAGACAGATACAAGTAGTTATGCTGAAAGTGCAAAACAGAGTGCAAATGAAGCGAAGGATTCCCAGAAAGCTGCAGCCAATAGTGCTGACGAAGCTGAGGCATCTGCTAATAAGTCAGCTGAAAGCGCTGAAGAAGCTGAAAGGGCAAAAAACGAAGCTGCTGCTGAAATGGGTAAAGTTCAGGATGCCGGTGAAGCCGCAGTAAGTGAGATTAGTCAGACAAAGACCAAAGCCGTACAAGATGTACAGCAGGCAGGCGCTGAAGCTGTAGATGCTGTAGATCAAGCGAAGACACAAGTACTGTCTGATATGCAGGGTTTGGGTAACACCCTGGTTGGTTCTATCAACAAAGCTGGTAAGGATGCACTCGATGATATTGCAACAGGTAAAGCTCAATCCTTGCAGGATATTAAAGCATCTAAGACGAGTGCATTGGAAGAGGTGAACAGAGCAGGTGTTACTCAGGTTGGCGCAGTCAATACCGCTGGCCAGGTGCAGCAGACGACCATCCAGAAGGCCGGAGAAACTGCCATCCAGCAGGTACAGCAGACCGCAGCCGAGCAAGTCAATAAAGTCAGCCAGGCGGGCGACGACAAGCTGGCTGAGATCAACGCGGCCAACGCGCTTGTGCCTACACCGACGCAGGAGGATGCAGGCAAGGCAATCATAGTCAAGCCTGACGGCAGCGGCTACGAGTTTGGCGAGGTGCAGACGGATGCCTATACCAAGGCGGAGAGCGATGCACGGTATGCACCGATAGAAGCCGCTATCCGCCCCACAGTCAGTGGCAACCCGGCGACACTGGAGCACAGCGTAGCGTGGGCCATGCAGGGGCTGAATGTGTATGGTAAGAGTACGCAGGACGGCACGCCATCGCCTGATAGCCCTGTTCCGATTGTGAGTGCAGGCGAAAGCGGTAGCATTGCCGTAAATGTTTCCAACGGTACTGACCAGAGCCAGCAGCTTTCAATCAGCACCCCCAATGGCTTGCCCGGTATTCCCGTTGACAGTGGAGGGAACTACACAGACAGCACAGGCCAACAATGGGTTTGCGATGAAATCGACTTTGCGCGTGGGGTGTATGTGCAGAGGGTTGGCACGCATTTAATCAGAAGTACTGTTTCTATTTCAAATACTAGGCAACAGAATCCTGACTACTTTGGATGTGAGAACCACTTGGGTTCAGATGGTATAGGTTACGATAAAAGTTTAATGTCCGATAAATCTATTTTTAGCGGAATCAGCACTCGTATCAACGGTGCCGAAATAACTATAGTTCCTGGCAATGGCGTTATGGTCTTTGGTCTGAAAAAGTCTGTTGTATCGGAAGAAACTGTTGAGGCGGTAACCCATTATTTGAGTGAAAACCCTATCACTATCTTATACGCCCTTAAAGAACCCATCGAAACCCCGCTTTCCGCCGAAGAACTTGCCGCTTATGCCGCTCTGCGCAGCTACAACGGCACGACCATTGTCTCCACAGAAGCACCGGTTGCCGGGCTGTCTGCCCGGTATGTGGCCGATGGGGCCGCTTACATCGACAGCAAAATCCAGTCCGCAGTCACCCAGGCGGTCGCCGCCGCCGTAAGTTTAACAGGAGGCGCACAATGAACAGTGAGATCTACACCACGATGATGGAGCAGATGGAGGCGGGAACTTTTACCGAGGTCGCTGCCAAAAAGACCATCAACAAGTTTTTCGCACGGCAGCAGATCACCGAGGACGAGTACAATGAGCTGATGGACAAGGCCGACACCCTTGCTACCAACACCGAGGACGGAGACACTCTGGCCCGTATTGTGGCACTGGAGGACAACATCAAGGCCTTGCAGGAGCAGGTGGCTGCCATCAAGCAAGCCGTGGAGGGCGGCTCCACCGAGATTCCGGATGTCGGGCCGACGCAGACCGGCGCAGAGTTTGACCCCATCGACGCCGTGGCAGGTATGTCCTACGAGAAGGACAAATACTACCGAGACCCGACCAATAAGGAGGTCTACTTGTGCACCGTGTCTGTGGCCTATGCAGGTCTGCCCCACGAGGCGGTGAACGTGTATTTCAACTGGGCTTACAAAGACTAAGGTGAGGATCTTTGCAGATTACAAAAACAGTAAATCCTCGGTTCGAGAGCTTCTTGTATGACTGGGATTATCGCACATATTTGCTTGTGGGCGGCTATGGCAGCTCGAAGTCATACCATATAGCATTCAAGCTCATACTGAAGTGCTTGCAAGAGGTTCGAAAAGTCCTGGTTGTCCGTGAGGTCTATGACACAATTCGTGAGAGCTGCTTCGACCTGTTTCTGGAGATCCTCGAAGACCTTGACCTTCTTGCGGAGACTGCAAAGGACAAAGGGCGAAAGGTGACATATCGCACCAGCCCAATGTCCCTGCAGTTTCCAAATGGAAGCAAGATCATTTTCAAGGGTATGGACAAACCAGCAAAGCTGAAGTCTATCAACAACATCTCGATCATCTGGATTGAAGAATGCAGTGAGCTGAAGTATGATGGCTACAAAGAGCTGCTGGGCCGTGCACGTCACCCAACGCTGAGTATTCACTTCATCCTCAGCACAAACCCTGTTGGCATGGAGAACTGGGTGTATACACATTTCTTCAAGCGTGTAGACAGCGAAGGCCAGCAGATTGTTATCCTCGACGATGAGCGACTGTACAAGAAGCATACAATCGTCAAGAATGGTGTCTACTACCATCACAGCACAGTTGATGACAACTACTTCATGCCCAAGAGCTATGTGCACACGCTGGACGACATGCGGACGTATGACCCTGACCTGTACCGCATAGCTCGATGGGGGCGCTTCGGCCTGAATGGCTTGCGTGTACTGCCTCAGTTCGTTGTGGCTGATAGCCATGAGGAGGTCATGAATGTAGTCTATGGCACACCAAAGCGATTCCTGTTCAATGGGTTCGACTTCGGTTTTGAAACGTCGTACAACGCAATTGTTCGTATGGCAGTTGACAACGAGCGCAAGTATTTGTACATCTATGACGAATACTATAAAAACCGCATGACTGACCCACAGACAGCCAAAGACCTCACTGAGTTGGGGTATAAACCTGAATGGTCTGTGACTTCTACTGGCAAGATGGTTCTTACCTATGAGGGCATACCACTGATCGCTGACTGTGCTGAGCCCAAGGCTATACAGTACTACAAGAACGAGGGATTCCAAATTCGTGCTTGCAACAAGTATGCTGGAAGCCGATTGGAGAACACAAGAAAAGTCAAGCGTTTTCGCAAGATAATCTGCTCCCCCAAGTGTAAAAACACTATACGGGAGCTGCAAACTCTCACCTATGCCAAAGACAACAATGGTAACTTGATCTTTGATGAGTTCAACATTGACCCGCATACCTTCTCCGCGATTTGGTATGGGTTGGACAACTACAATGTTGCGAATATCAAAGAGATCAAGCGTTCCACACTGAAAGGTGGGTAAAATTGCAAAAAGGTCTTTACTTTTTGCAAAAATAGGAGTACAATGATGTTGCACTCGAAAAGTAACAGAAACTCGGAGGTGTTTACAATGGGTGGTCGTGGTAGCGCAGGTCGTGCTGGAGGCGGCGGTGGTGCTGGAGCAAGTGCACCGACAGAGAGCCGTGAGCAGATTCTTGCTAAAATCAAATCTGTAAAAGCACCAAAAAGAGGGTTTCCTACTGAAGTCACTGTGAATGGCAAAACAGCAGTAATTTCTCGTGTAACTGCTGGCTATCAATATGCGGGTACATCTAACACGATGTACAATATAACTGTATATGACAGAAATGGTGAAGAGATCTTCAGAACTAACAGACGTGGCAGTAACGCAATGAGTCAGATTAGAGATGATCTGAAGATTCATTTTGGTGTAAAGAGGTGAGATGAGTGACTAATGGTGAACGTGATTTTAACAATTTCTTGCTCACACCAGAGGCAATGACCTTTGAGGGCAAATACGATATGCCGATCATCAACGGCATGAAGATGAAGAACCTCAAGGAGCCAAAGCACTTTGTGGAGTTCCATTGCCTGCGCAGAATCCCTATGGATGAACGCGAGAAGACGGTTGTGCACTTCTTCACACCGGACTTCCTGTTCGAGCAGGTTTGGTATCATCCACGAAGCAACTTGGAGTTTCTGAAGCAGTTTAAGGCCGTGTGCTCTCCTGACTTCAGTCAGTACACCGATATGCCTCGGTCAATGGCTATCTGGAATTCCTACCGCAAACAGTGGTTGGGCCGATACTGGCAGGAGAACGGCATCAAAGTCATCCCAACAGTGACCTGGAGTGACGAAGACAGCTTTGAGTACTGCTTCGATGGGATGCCTCATGAGAGCCTTGTGGCTGTCAGCAGCGTGGGCTGTGAGAAGTCTCTTGAGGCTCGTGAGAACTTCTATGCTGGCTTCGTGAAGATGCAGGAGGTGCTGAACCCCTCTCAAATCCTGTTCTATGGCAACAAGCCTCATTGGCTTGAGGGCGCTGAGAACGTGGTGTTCATTGCTCCCGCATACAAAGAGAGATTCAACAAAGCCAAGGAAGAGGGGTGATGATATTTGTCTATTGCAGGTGTTC